>Ga0126381_100000156_pt1 | contig 74512 bp, 57 predicted proteins | sample PanSoiMetPlot_28_FD_96465 | JGI IMG/M metagenome (GOLD analysis project Ga0126381, IMG submission 96465) | Tropical forest soil microbial communities from Panama - MetaG Plot_28 | ecosystem: Environmental > Terrestrial > Soil > Tropical forest > Bulk soil | place: Panama | collected 2016-02-17 | reverse complement strand
GGCCACCTCGCTGGCGCTCGGAGTCCGCATTCGCGGACGCACTCTACTTACCGATTCGCTCGCAAGCTCGCTCATGAGGCCACCTCGCTGGCGCTCGGAGTCCGCATTCGCGGACGCACTCTGCTTACCGATTCGCTCGCAAGCTCGCTCATGAGGCCGGCCCCTTCTTGCTGTCATCGGGCCCGTGGCCGCAGGGCGTGCCGAGGGTGGGACGGGGCTCGCCCGCCACGGCTCGCTGGATCGCGCGGGTCAGCGCCCGGCGGGCGAGCACCTCGGCCAGGTGCAGGCGGAACGGGCCGCTGGCGTGCTGGTCGGACAGCGGGCGGACGCCGGTAGCCACCTGGGAGGCCGCCGCCGCGATGACAGTGTCGGCGGGGCGGGCAGAGGCAAGGGAACGTTCCGTATCAAGGGTGCGAAATGCACGGCCGGCCACACCTGTGACCGCGACCCGGGCCGAAGTGATGACCTCGCCGTCGATCACCACGACGGCGCAGACGCCGGCCAGCGGCAGATGGCTGGCGGGCTGCTCGAACTTCTCGTAGGCAGAGCCGACGGCCCCGGGCGGGGCGGCGGGCAGGATGATCGCGGTGACCACCTCGTCCGCGGCCAGGTCGGTGGTGAAGACGCCCTGCAGGAAGGCGTCGAGGGTGAGGTTGCGGGTGCCGCGCGGGGAGGCGATCTCCAGGCGCGCGTCTAGCGCGAGGAGGACGGCGGGCAGGTCGGCGGCGGGATCGCCGTGCGCGACGCAGCCGCCGATCGTGCCCCTGGCGCGCACCTGCTGGTCGGCGAGCACCGCGAGCGCGTCCGCCAGCGCGGGAAACGCCAGCGCGACCCGCTGGTCGCGCTGCAGCGCCCGGTAGGTGGTGAGCGCCCCGATGGTGGTGCCGGCGCCGTCGGCTGTGACGCCGGCCAGTTCGGCGATGCCGCCGATGTCGACCAGCGTCTGCGGAGCGGCCAGCCGCAGTTTCATCATCGGCAGCAACGACTGGCCGCCGGCGAGCAGCTTGACGTCCTCGCCGGCGGCGGCGCCTTCGGCGAGCAGTTCCAGCGCCTGCGCCAGCGAGCCGGCCCGAACATAGCAGAAGTCGGCGGGGAACACGTGTCACGCCCCCCGCAGGCGGCGGGCCGCGTCCAGCGCGGCGGCGACGATGTTCTGGTAGCCGGTGCAGCGGCAGATGTTGCCTGCCAGGCCGGCGCGGACGTCGGCCTCGGTGGGGTCGGGGTTGTCCGCGAGGATCTGCCTGACCGCCATCACCATCCCTGGGGTGCAGTAACCGCACTGCAAGCCGTGCTCTTGCCAGAATGCCCGCTGCACGGGATCCAGGGCGGCCGGCCCGCCGCCTTGCGCCGCGCCCTCGATCGTGGTGATCTCGTGGCCGCTGGCCTGCGCCGCCAGCACCGTGCAGGACTTGACCGCCACGCCGTCCAGGGCGACCGTGCACGCGCCGCACTGAGTGGTGTCGCAGCCGACGTGGGTGCCCGTCAGCCGGAGCCGGTCCCGCAGGAAGTGCACAAGCAGCGTCCGCGCCGGGACCTCGGCACTGTGCGGCGTGCCGTTGACGGTCACCTCGACGAGCACGTCCCGCGAACCAGGCATCCGGCTCCCTTCCGCTAGGCGTATGCGAACGATTGCAGCATAACTGTCTGCCATCTGACCCCATCCGATGTCAGTAAAACGAACTGGAAACGGCATAATGGCTCGCATGCGACTGTCCGCACGCGCCGACTACGCGCTTCGCGCGGTCATTGAGCTCGCCGCGGCGCAGGATGGCCACGTCACGGCCGAGCAGCTCGCCCACGCGCAGAACATACCGGGCAAGTTTCTCGAGACGATCCTGACCGGCTTGCGCAGAAGCGGGCTTGTCCGCAGCCAGCGCGGCCCTGACGGCGGCTTCTGGCTGGCCCGGCCGGCCAGCGAGATCTCGCTCGCCGACGTGATCAGGGCGATCGACGGCCAGCTGCTCGGCGTCCGCGGCGAGCGGCCAGAAAACGTAAGCTACACGGGCGCGGCCGAGCCGCTGCAACGGGTGTGGATCGCGCTGCGCGCGAACGAACGGGCGGTTCTCGAGACGGTCACGCTCGCGGACATCGTCTCGGGCAAGCTCCCCGAGGCGATCCAGCTGCTCACCGACAGCCCGCAAGCCTGGATGTAGGCCTCCGGCAAAAGGCGGCGCGGCGCCTGGGTCAGACTGGCACCATGTCGGTGACGTCGCCGACCGAACCGAACCCGTCCAGGCCGTCGTCGACCGGCGCGGCCGTGTCGGGCACCTCGACAGGAACGCGCAGGCCCGGCTCGCGCGGAACAGCGAGCATCGGCTCGCTTTGCAGCTCGGCGAACGCGAAGTTGTCCGACACTTCGCGGAAGACCTGGGACAGCGGCGTGTCGAGGGCGGCGCAGATCGCGGCCAGCAGTTCGGAGGAGGCTTCCTTCCGGCCGCGCTCCACCTCGGAGAGGTAACCGAGGGACACTCGTGCAGACGCGGAGACCTCGCGCAGAGTGCGGCCCTGCCTGATCCGAAGTCGACGTAGCACGTCGCCGAGCAGTTGACGAAGCAGTACCATCGTCGCACTCCTTTCTGAGGCCGAACCGCTTCCCGAGTTCCTCGAAGGTCCCTGGGCGCGACCGCCGATATGTCCACGGTACCTGTCGGTATGGCCAGCCCGCGAGACCACCACCCCGTGTGTTCGCTCCTGACGTAACGCTGTAATCTCTGACACTCTTCCCTAAGCCTCCCTAAGCCTGCCGAGAAGCAGTCCGAGGGCGCGCTCTACTGTCAGTCTACGTACCTCGTCCCGGTTTCCAGCCAGGGCCATGGTCCGTACAACTGTGTCGTCGGCCAGGCTCACCGCGATGTGCACCGTCCCGGCAGGCCAGCCGTCAGCGGGTCCCGGCCCGGCCACGCCCGTGGTCGCCACCCCTATCGTCGCGCCGAGAAGTTTGCGCACCCCGTCGGCCATCGCCGCCGCCACCGGCGCGTAGACAGGGCCGTGCTCGGCGAGCAGCATGCCGTCGACGCCGAGGATCGCCGCCTTCAGGTCGGGGGCGTAGGCGACCACGCCGCCGCGGAAAGCCGCGGAGGAGCCGGGCACGTCGGTCAGCGCCGCCGCGACGAGTCCGCCGGTCAGCGATTCGGCGGCGGCCAGCGTCTGGCCGGACGCGATCAGCAGTCGGAGTATCTCGGTGGCAAGCTCATGCGCATTGGGCCCGGCCACTCCGTCTGCCATCCGCTCCTCCGAGTTCTGCCGAGTTGCGCGTGCCGGGCCATCGGGTCCCGGGGCGCCACGGTCAGGCCGTACTGCGGTACAGGCGTGCCGCACGTACCACGTAGTCAGCACCCGTCACCAGCGTTACCACGACGGCCGCCGCCATGACAACCTCCTTGACCAGCGCGGGCGGGCTGAGCGACGCCGGCAAGATGTACAGGCAGATCGCCGCGACCTGCAGCAACGTCTTCAGCTTGCCGCCCGGGCTCGCGGCTATGACGCCGCGTCTGATGACGGCGAAGCGCAGCAGGGTCACGCCGATCTCGCGAATCAAGATGACCGCCGTCACCCAGCCAGGCAGTTCACCGAGCACCGTCAGGCTGATCAGCGCCGCGCCGGTAAGCGCCTTGTCCGCGATCGGATCGGCGATCTTGCCGAAGTCAGTCACCAGGCCGCGGCTGCGCGCCAGCTTGCCGTCGAGCAGGTCGGTGAGGGACGCGAGGCAGAACACCGCGAGCGCGGCAAGCCGCCAGCCGGTGCCGCCCGCGAACAAGAACACGACGAAGACGGGGACGAGCAGGATCCGCACGACCGTCAGCATGTTGGCCACGTTCACCAGGCCCGGGCCAGGGGGGCCAGGGGGGCCAGGGGGGCTTGGGGGGCTTGGGGGGACGGGTAGTCCCCCCAACCGGGGGGTCACCGGGGGGTCGCCCCCCGGGGGAGATACATTCACGCGCGTGCGATGAGGTCGGCCCCAACCGACTCGACCACGCGGGCCGCCACGAGGTCGCCCGGCGTCAGCTCGCGATCGGCGAGCAGCGTGGTCGAACCGTCAACATCTGGCGCCTGGTGCGCGGCGCGGCCCTCATGCCGCCCGTCGCCAAGCACCTCCTCGACGAGCACCTCGACAGTCTCGCCAACCCTGTCGGCGGCGCGCTGCGCCATGACCTCATCGGCGATGTCCGCGAACTCGCTGACCCGCCGGGCGATCTCGTCCTGGTCGATTTTGCCGGTGAAGCCGGCCGCCTCGGTGCCGTCCTCGTCCGAGTAGCCGAAGATTCCGATAGCGTCCAGCCGCGCGGTGCTCAGGAAGAGCTCGAGCTCACGCAGGTCGGCCGCGGTCTCACCGGGGAACCCCACGATGAAGTTGGACCTGATGCCCGCCTCGGGGCTGGCCTGCCTGACCCTGTCGACGAGGTCGCCGAACCGGGCGCGGTCGCCGAACCGGCGCATCGAGCGGAGCACACGACCGCTGGCGTGCTGGAACGACAGGTCGAAGTACGGCACCACGCCTGGCGTCGACGTCATCACGTCGATCAGGCCGGGCCGGACCTCGGCCGGCTGCAGGTAGCTGACCCGTACTCGCGCGACGCCTTCGACCTTCGCGAGCTCGGGCAGCATCGTCTCAAGCAGCCGGAGGTCGCCGAGGTCCTTGCCGTACGAGGTCGAGTTCTCGCTGACCAGGAGCAGCTCGCGGACGCCCTGGCTGGCCAGCCATCCGGCCTCGGCGAGCAGCTCAGGCGGCCGCCGGGAGACGAACGCCCCGCGAAATGCCGGGATCGCGCAGAACGTGCACCTGCGGTCGCAGCCGGACGCGATCTTCAGCGGCGCCGTGACACCCCCGGTGAGTCGCCGCCTGACAACGGGCGGGCCGGACGCGGGCGCGACACCGGGCGGCAGGTCGGCTATCTCAGTCGTGGCGGGCGCTGCTGCGGCGGACTGGCGGTGCGCCGGGCTGACCGGCAGCAGGGTGCGCCTGTCCCTGGCCACGTGCGCGGGCCGGCGCTTGCCGGCCAGCACGTCGTCGAGCCGGGCGGCGATGTCGGTGTAGTCGTCGAAACTCAGCACCTGCGCTTCGGGAAGCTCGTCGGCGAGTTCGACGCCGTAACGCTCCGCCAGGCAGCCGACGGCGGCCACCTTGGCGCCGGAGTCCGCGGCGGCGAGGAGCTCGTCGATCGACTCCTGCTTGGCCGCCTGGATGAAGCCGCACGTGTTGACGAGGACGACCGCGGCGTCTTCGCCCTCGCCCGCCACCGTCCAGCCGCCGGCCGCCAGGCGCGCGGCCAGCTCTTCTGAGTCGACCTCGTTGCGTGCGCAGCCGAGGGTGACCATGCTGACGGTACGGGAACTAGACACACCGAGAGGGTACGTGATCAGGCGATGCCCTTCGGTCACCGCCCCGGCCCGGACTGGTTACCCGAGCGTCACCGGAGTCGGGGTGATGCTGAGCGTCAGCACCTGCACGGTGTGCGTCGACTGAGGCTTGCCGTTCACGGTAAGAACGATGCCCATCGGGTTGCCGATGACCATGCTCACCTGGTGCAGTTCCCGCCAGGTCATCGTCTTTCCCGCAAGGATCGTGCCCTGGTAAAGCTGCCGCCCGGCGGTGTCGGTCAGCCCGACCCAGCAGTCCTGCACGGCGGTCAGCCTGATGATCGCTTCCTTACGCGTGGGCCTGTGCACGACCGGCTGGGCCGTCGGGTGGGCCTTGGGCGTCGGCGTCGTGACCGGCTGCCGCGGGGCGGTCTGGGACGCGGCGTTCTTTTTCGTTCCGCTCGTTGAGACCAGGTGGTAGACGCCGAAGCCGATCACCGCGAGCAGCAGCACGGCGGCGACCCTGCCGAACCCGAACCGGTGCGGCTCCCTGATCTTGATCGGCGTCGCCGGCTCGAACACCTGGGCCGCTCGCATCGCGGTAGGCGGGCCGTGCTCCTCGTCGTACTCCCTGATCAGCGGCACCGGATCGGCGCCGACCACGCTGGCTATCGAGCGGATGTGGCCGCGAGCATAGAAGTCGCCGCCGCACGGGGAGAAGTCGCCCTGCTCGATCGCCCTGATGATCGATTCCCTGATCCGGGTTCGCTGACTTACCTGAGTGATAGTGAGACCGGCCTGCCGTCGCGCGTCCGCCAGAGTGTCACCGATGCTCACGCCGTGCCTCCAGGAAAATTGCCGTGAATATGCCTATACCCAGCGCACACCATTAGCTACCCAGCGTCACTCGATTGAATCCACGTCACGGACACTGGACTTCCCGGTATGCGCTCGGCAGCCTGGGTGCAACCCAGGGCACGCCAGTAATCCCCCCAGCTACCCGCCCCGCAACGACGTGAGCACTTCATCGAGGTCATCCGGCCTGATCAGTACGTCCCGTGCTTTGGAACCTTCGCTTGGGCCGACAATACCCCTGCTTTCGAGCAAGTCCATCAGCCGGCCGGCCTTTGCGAACCCCACGCGCAACTTGCGCTGCAGCATCGAGGTAGACCCGAACTGCGTCGAGACCACAAGCTCGGCCGCCTGGAGCAGCAACTCGAGGTCGTCGCCGATCTCGGAGTCGACCTCCCGGGTCTTTTCCGGTGCCGTCGACACGTCCTGCCGGTACGTCGGCTCGGCCTGCTTTTTGCAGTGCGCGACGATGTCCCGGATCTCCCGCTCTGAGACGAACGCGTTCTGCAGCCGGATCGGCTTGGACGCTCCCATCGGCAGGAAGAGCGCGTCGCCCTGCCCGACGAGCTTCTCCGCGCCTGGCTGGTCCAAGATGACGCGGGAGTCCGCGAGCGAGGAGGTGGAGAATGCGAGCCGCGACGGCACGTTCGCCTTGATCAGGCCGGTCACCACGTCCACGCTTGGCCGCTGGGTGGCAAGCACCAGGTGAATGCCGGCCGCCCGCGCCAGCTGGGTGATCCGCACGACGCTGTCTTCGACGTCGCGCGGCGCCACCATCATCAGGTCGGCCAACTCGTCCACGATGGTCACCAGGTACGGATAGGGCTCGTAGACGCGCTCAGAGCCCGGCGGCGCGGTCACCTTGCCCGCACGCACGGCCTTGTTGAAGTCGTCCACGTGCCGGAATCCGGACGCGGCAAGGTCGTCGTAGCGGCGCTCCATCTCGCCCACTACCCAGTCAAGGGCCTCCGCGGCCTTCTTCGGGCTGGTGATGATGGGCGTGATCAGGTGCGGGATGCCCTCGTAGATCGACAGCTCGACCCGCTTGGGGTCGATGAGGATCATCCGCACCTCATCCGGCGCGGCACGGGTCAGCATCGAGGTGATCAGGCCGTTCAGGCACACCGACTTGCCGGACCCGGTCGCGCCGGCCACCAGCACGTGCGGCATCTTGGCCAGGTTCGCCAGGACCGTGTGGCCCTCCACGTCCTTGCCGAGCCCGACCACCATCGGGTGCTGGTCGGCGAGCGCCGCCGGGGACCGGAGGACGTCGCCGAGGCTGACGATCTCCTTGTCGGCATTGGGGATCTCCACCCCGATCGCCGACTTGCCCGGAATAACGGGCAAGATCCTGACATCGGCTGATTTAACCGCGTACGCGATGTTCTTCGACAGCGCGGTGACCCGCTCCACCTTGACCGCCGGGCCGAGCTCGATCTCGTACCGGGTGACCGTCGGCCCGCGGCTGAACCCGGAGACCTGCGCGTCCACGTTGAACTGCTCGAGCACCTCCTGCAAGGCGTTGACCACGATGTCGTTGGCCTTCGTCCGCGCCTTCGGCGGGGTGCCGGGCCGCAGCAACGCGGCCGGGGGCAGCGTGTAGCTCCCCGCCGCCGCGCCGCTGAGCGTCAGCTGCTCGCCCGGCTTGACCGGGCCGCGGTCCGCCGCCTTCTGCGCGGCACCAGCGGGCCGGCCGCTGCTCGTGGCGCCGGCCGCTACGCCGGCCGCGGTGGCCCCGGCGGCGGTGGCGTCGGCGGCGGTGGCGTCGTAGCCGCCCAGTCCGGCAGCCGCGCCGAGCCCGCCCGTCTCACCAGGGTGCCCCTCCGCACCGACGCCGGGTGCGCCGTATGTGCCTGGCGCCAGCGTGAAGCCGAGATCTTCGAGCGCGCCCTCCCCGATCCTGGCCTCGCCGGCCCGCGCGGCCTGGCCGCCCGCGCCGGGACCGCCCGCCACCCCGGTGCCGCCGGCGCCCGAAGCCGCGCGGCGCCCGCCCGGGCCGAGCACCGGGGTGTCGTAGGGCTTGAGGCGCTCCCCCGCCTCCAGGGCGGGCTTGAGCCGGATCGACCTGGCGATCTCGCCGCGGGCGTTCCGCCCGCCCTGCTCGCCGCCCTCGTCACCGTCCCGCGTCTCGTCCCAATCCTCGCCCGACTCGGCCCGCGCGTAGCCGAACAGTTCCCTGAGCTCGCCCAGCCGCGCCGGCACATGCCGCACCGGCGTTCCCGTGATCACCAGCAGCCCGAAGCAGCCGAGCAGGCCCAGCAGCGGCGCGGCCACCCATGGGGTGAGCACCGCCGCGAGCGGCGCGGAGACCGCGTAGCCGACGAAGCCGCCGGCGGTCCTGATGGCGTTGACGCCGTCCGAGGGGTGCGGCGTGCCCTTCGCCACGTGGATGAGCCCAAGCGCGCCGACAAGCAGCGCCGCCCAGCCGATCGCCGCACGGGAGGTCTCCGAGTTGCGGTCCGGGTGCCGCATGAACCGCCAGCCGAGCAGCGCGAGCAGCAGCGGGATCAGGAACGCGCCCTCGCCGAGCGCGCCGGACGTCGCCTGGTAGATGTACCGGCCCGCCGCGTTGTGCATCCGCACCCACACGCCGGCCGCGAACACGATCGCCAGGCCGAGGCAGAACAGCCCCACCCCGTCCCGCTGGTGATCGGGATGCAGGTCCCGTGCGCTGCGGCCGACGCGGCGCACCGCGAAACCGACCGTGCTCGCGACGAGCATCCAGCCCGCCGCGACCGTGCGGTACAGCCACTTGGCCAGGATCACGACGGGGTCATGGGATGGCGTCTGCGCCCGCTTGGCCGCCGCACCCTTCTTCCCGCCGACTCCGGACCTGCTCCCCTTTTTTCCCGAACGAGACTTCCCGCCTCCCCGGCCGCCCCCTCCTCCTCGCCCGCCGGCCGACCGGGCCGGGCTGCTGTTGCGGGACCGCGCTGAGCCGGTGCCGGCGCCCGAGCCGCGCGCGCCTGCCGTTCCGCCGCGCCCGGTGCCGCTGCCACCGCCTCGCGAGCCGCCCGCGGAACCGGCCGAGCCGCGCCCCGTGCCTCTTCCCGCAGGCCGGGCGCCGCCAGGCGGCACATTGGGGAGGATCACCTCAAGCGGCTCGTCGTTGTAGAACTCGTCCCGGGCAGCATCCTGCTGCCCGCCTCGCGAGCGAGCCGAGCCTCTGGGCGCACGGGTAGCCATAATTACAAACGTAACGAGTAACCCGGTCACTCCTGAAGCACCCGTCCCCCGGCGTGTCGGGATATTGTCACGGGGCCACTCGGTAGTGATAGCGGTGGGAGTAGCGGAAACCGCAACGCTCGTAGAGTGCTAGCGCTGCCGTGTTACCGGTTTCTACCTGCAGGAATACGTTTCGCGCGGCGCGGGACGCCGCCTCCGCGCAGACGGCCAGGGTAAGCGCCGTGCCAATTCCGCCGCGCCGGTGCCCGGGGTTTACCTCAACCGCGGTGATCCCGGCCCAGCCATCGGCGATGGACAGTCGCCCGATGGCAAGCACCTCCTGGCCGCCCGCGGAACGGATGCTCGCGAACGCCTGCTCCGGCGCGGACATCAGTACCTCGCGGCTGACCGGGGGCAGCCCGTCCTGCCCCCGGTAGTGGTAGGTGCAAAGCCACGCGTCGTCGGGCTCCGCGTCCACGCGCAACTCGGCACCAGCGGGAAGTGGCGGGAAGGCGGTTCCCGCGCCAGGGAGCCGGGCCGTCATGACATAAGCGGGACCTGGTCGAGTAAGCCAGGAACGTTCGGACAAATGATTGTCGAGATGGCACGGAGCCAGGCTGCCGAGCGGCAATGGCACAGCGATCATGGCCGGCAGGCCACGGGCGCGGTACCAGCCGGTGACGGTCGCGAGCGCGTCATCGAGCGGCATTCCGGGGTCGCCGAGCGGCACCGCGGAGTTCGCCCGGCCGGTAAAGCCCTCGGCGGCGCGGAGCAGCCAGCCGCCCAGCCACTCCTCCTCCGTTCCGCGCCAGTGCGCCGCCGCCACCCGTTCCAGGTCGATGATCCTCTCCACCACGCCATGATCCCATGTGGGCGCTTTGCACGGGTTTGCCCAGCCCTTACCATGCATTTGTGACGCAGCGCGATATATCAGATACGTTTCGTAGACCCCTTGTCGGAACCGTCGCCAAGTGGCGGGCCGCCGGGCTAACAGCGAGCCAAATGCGCTCGCTGATCCGCTCTGGCGATCTTGTCCGGATGCGGCACGGTGTATATGCCAACAGGAGCGCTCTCACCTGGGGCGCTACCGACCCGCGCCGATCCCACGCCCTGCCGGTCATCGCCGCGACATGGTCAGCCGGACGCGATTCGGTCGCAAGCCATCAATCAGCCGCCCGGATATATGGACTTGATCTGCTCAAATCCTTGCCGGAAGGCGTTGTGACGCTCACCAGGGCGCCGTCGCGAAGAAGGGGCCAGCCCAGTTCGACAGGCATCGTCTTCCACACCGCCGCGCTTCCAGCCGAGCACGTGACCAAGTGCCGGGGCACATTAGTCACGACGCCCGCCCGTACTGTCGTCGACCTCGCGCGAACGCTGCCGTTTGTCGAGAGTGTGGTGACTGCGGACTCGGCGCTCCGCCTTCGCCTCACCACTAAACCGGAACTCCTCCACGTAGCGGACTGGTGCGCTCAATGGCCCGGCGCGGCACGAGCGCGGCGGGCCATAGCTTTCGCTGATGCCCGGGCAGAGTCGCCGCTAGAGTCCTGCGCGCGGGTTGTCTTCGACAGATGCGGCCTAGAACCTCCCGAGTTGCAGGTGACTATTCGCGGTTCGGGGTTCGTCTATCGAGGCGATTTCTACTGGCATAAATACCGGACGATCGTTGAGGCCGATGGCATGGCGAAATACGAGGACCCAGCGCGCGCGAGAGAACAGATTCGCCGCGATCGGCTGCTGCGGGACGCGGGCTACAAACTGGTCCACTTCACTTGGCGTGAGTTGTTCGACACTCCCGAGCTGGTGATCACCCGGATCCGGTCGGCCTTCGCCTCGCCTTCGCCTTTCTAGCGTCGGCGAATGAGCTTTACACAGCAAATGCACCCTCAAACCGGTACAAATCGGTCGCGGAAATGGTCATTTGCTGTGTAAAGCGAACGGGTGGGGCTGGTGTTGCGTTGGCGGGGAGGAGGCTGAGCGGCGAGCGGGGCAATGGCGGGGAAATGCGGCGGACAGGCGGGGAATTGGTTGGCGGGGAGGAGGCTGAGTGGCGGGGGTGGGGCACGGCGGGGAAATGCGGCGGACAGGCGGGGAATTGGGTGGCGGGGAGGGTTGTGGGCTTTACCGGGAACCTCGACGCTGGGGGTGGGCGTCGTAGTGGGGTGAGGCGGGTGAATTTCCGGTGGGGTGGCGGGGAGCGCGGGTGGGCGCTGGTGGAGTGGGGCATTGCGCTTGCGGTCGTGCTTCTTGGGGCAATTGGGTTGCCTTTGGTCATCGTGTCTATTGGCAGGACTGCGCCGTGCGTTTACTGCCTGGCTACGCCGTCTCCGTACGTGGTTGTGTCTCAGCCCGCGCCGGTCAGGCCCGTGGGCGTGACCGTGCCGGCCGGCGGGCCCGCGGCGGGGAGCCCGGCCGAGGCGGACCGGTTCGCGCGGGAGTGGCTGTCTGGCGTCACGGTCCCCGCGGGTGCGGTGCGCGTGACTTCGGTGCCGCCGCTGCTGCAGATGGCGGCGGTCAGCTGGATGGTGTCTACCGCGGACGACGCGATCGTGTGGCGGGTACCGCTGCCTGTGGACCGGGCGGCCGCATTCTTCATGAGGTATCCGCCCGCCGGCTCGCGGCGGCCGATGGGCGGCAGCATCAACGGGGTAACCGACGTCATCAACACGTTGAACTACGACTCGGTGCTTGAGTTCGTCCGGGGGGACCTTCCGGCCGGGATCTGGGGGGCGCGCGTGGTGCTGTCGCTGCGGTCAGACGGTTCGGCGAGCGCGCTGATCCGCGCCGATGTCCAGGTCGCATGGTATCCGCCGCGGTCCCGGGCCGAATACATCGGCGGGCTGCACGCGATGACCATCACTGACGCGCGAGGCAATGCCCGCACGTTCACCTCGGCGGCCGAAATCGACAAGCTGGCAGGCATGCGGAACGGACTGCAGGCCTCCCCCGCGGGCACCTACGACTGCGCGCAAGTCTCTGATCCTCAACAGAGTTACGACGTGACGTTCGCCGTCAGGCGCGGGGCCGTTCCGTGGACGGACGTGGAGGCGGCGCCGGCTTGCTCGGGCGTGAACGTGACCACCGACGACGAGAGCCAGCCCGCGCTCGCCGATCCGGGGAGCGCCATCGCGTCCTACGTCGCGACCCTGATGAGGTCCTGACGCGGCGAGCGGTGGTCAGGTGTTGGCGGGGAGGGAGGTGCCTGGGCCGCGACGGCGGATCTGGACCAGATCCGGGCGGGGGGCATCCGGCGCGAGCACGGCGACGGGCGGCGCGGCGGCAGGGCCGGCCGACTCGGCGGGGACCCGCGGCGCGGCGTCGGCGCCTTCTACAGTGAAGCCGGCGTCGGCGATCATCGCCAGGTCAGCGCTGCCTGGCTGGCCCTCGCTTGTCAGGTAGTCGCCGAGGAAGATCGAGTTGACGATGTGCAGGGCGAGTGGCTGCAGCGTGCGCAGGTGGATCTCACGGCCGCCGGCCAGACGGACCTCGGCGTCGGGACAGACGAATCGCACCATCGCCAGGATCCGCAGGCAGCGCTGCGGTGTCAGGTTCCACTGTGCGGCCAGCGGGGTGCCGTCGAACGGGATCAGGAAGTTCACCGGAACCGAGTCCGGCTCCAGCGATCGCAGCGCGAAGGCCACGTCCACCAGGTCCTCGTCGGTCTCCCCCATGCCCGCGATGAGGCCCGAGCAGGGCGACAGCCCGGCGTCCCTGGCGGCGGACACGGTGGACACCCGGTCCGCGTACTCATGCGTGGTGCAGATGTCGGCGTAGTGGCCGCCTGACGTGTTCAGGTTGTGGTTGTAGGCAGTGGTGCCCGCCTCGCGCAGCCGCTCCGCCTGACCCTCGCTGAGCAGGCCGAGGCACGCGCATACCTCGACGTCGGGATGCCGGTCCTTGAAGCTGGCGATCGTGTCGCACACGCGGTCGATGTCCCGGTCGGTCGGGCCGCGACCGCTCGCGACAAGGCAGACCCGGCGTGCCCCGCCCGCCACGCCGGCCTCGGCGCTCGCGACCACCTCGTCGGTCTTCAGCCACGTGTATTTGAGCACGTCGGCGGACGAACCGGCGCGCTGCGAGCAGTAGAAGCAGTCCTCGGGGCAGAGCCCGCTCTTGACGTTGACCAGGTAGTTCAGCTTGACCCTGCGGCCGAAGAAGCGGCGCCTGACGCGGAACGCGGCCGCGACCACGTCCATCAGCTCGTCGTCGCCGCTGGCGAGCACGGCCAGCGCCTCGTCCCTGGTCGGAAGCTCGCGGTTGATCGCCTTGCCGGCAAGCGCGTCAAGCCAAGTCATGGGACAAGACCGTATCAGGGCGGGCCTGACGGCCAAGAGTCACTGGTCCTGTGCGCCGGCACAATGCGGGACAGACGGCGGACGGATAGGGTCGCCTCGTGCGCATCGCGATCCTCGACGATTACCAGCGGGTCGCCCTGGCCAGCGCCGACTGGGCACGGCTGGGCGCGTCGGAGGTGCGGCCGTTCCACGGGCACATCGCGGACACCGCCGACCTGGCGGCCGAGCTGCGCGGGTTCGACGTGGTCGTCGCGATGCGCGAGCGCACCCCCTTCACCGCCGAGCGGATCCGGCTGCTGCCCGGCCTGCGCCTGCTCGTCACGACCGGCATGTGGAACGCTTCGATCGACCTGGCGGCAGCGGACGCGGCTCGTGTGACGGTGTGCGGGACACGCGGCAGCGGCGGCTCGACCGCCGAGCTGACCTGGGCGCTGATCCTGGCGCTCGTCCGCCACGTGCCCGAGGAAGACCGCCGGATACGGGAGGGCGGCTGGCAGCAGACGCTGGGTTTCGGCCTGCGCGGGCGGACGCTCGGCGTCGTCGGGCTCGGGAACATCGGCAGGCAGGTGGCCTCGATCGGGCGCGCGTTCGGCATGAACGTGCTCGCCTGGAGCCAGCACCTGGCGCCCGCGGCGGCGCAGGAGGCGGGTGTTCGCGCGGTCGGGAAGGATGACCTGTTCTCCGTCAGCGATGTGATCACCGTGCACTACAAGCTGAGCGAGCGTTCGGCGGGGCTGATCGGCGAGCGCGAGCTGGGGCTGATGAAACCTACCGCGTTTGTCGTGAATACCTCGCGCGGGCCGATCGTCGACCAGGACGCGCTGCTGTCGGCCCTGCACTCCGGGGCTATCGCGGGAGCCGGCCTTGACGTCTATGATGAGGAACCGTTGCCGGGGGGACATCCGCTGCGGTTGGCTCCGCGGACAGTCCTCACTCCGCACCTGGGATACGTGACCGATGATGGCTACCGGACGTTCTACACGGACGCCGTCGAAGACATCGCGGCGTTCGCCGCGGGACGGCCGGTGCGCGTGCTCGGCGGAGGTCCGCGTTGACGCGAACGCGGCAGGATAACATAAAAAATATATTCCCTACCGATAAAGTTGATTTAGTGTCGCTGAGATGATGTCCTTGACGAAGCTAGCTCCAGGGAGGGGACGGGTCCATGGCTGAGATCAGGCCTCGTGACCTGCTCTCCGCTGACCTGCTTGAGCGGCTGGGCGAGACGGCGCCGGACACCACGGGGCTGCCCGGTGCGGTCCGCGCCGACGCGGACGTCGCCGCGACCCTGGGCAGGGACATCACGAAGCTCGGCGACGTTGGTTACCTGAATTCCGCGCTGCCCGCCGAGTTCGGCGGACTCGGCTGCACGCTGCGGCAGGCCGCCTGCGGTCAGCGGCGGCTCGCCAGGCACGCGCCGCTCACGGCGCTAGCCGTGAGCGCGCACCTGTACTGGACGGGCGCGGCGGCAGACGCGTATCGCGCGGGCGACGACTCGGTCAGGTGGATCCTGCTTGAGGCGGCGCAGGGTGCGCTGTTCGGGGCGGGGCACGGCATGCCGGGTGGCGACCTGCGGTTCGCCGACCCTGGGTCGCGGTGCGAGCCGACAGGAGAGAGCGGGTACCGGTTCCGGCACCCCGCGGTGCTTTCCTCGCTGACTCCGGCCTGGGACTGGGTCGCCGTGCACGCGGTCACCGGCGCGGCCAGGCCCGACGCCGTGCTCGCGTTCGCGGGACGGGGGTCGCGCTGCACTCCGGCGTTCCGGGTGGCTCGGGTGCAAGGCACCGGCTCCCCAGGGGACGTGTTCACCACCAGCGCGATCGGCTGGGGGCACGCCATCTTGGCCAGCGTGCAGTATTCGGACGCAAGGCGGGTGTTCAACCTCGCCACCGATGCAGTTGATTCTTGCTGGCAAAGACCAGCCGGAAGCCAGCTGGAGACTGGCGCCGGCGGGCATCCGCTTGACCAGTGGCCCGTGGCGGAGGCGAGCCTGCGGCTCGACGCGATGAAGGCCAAGATCGCCGAAATCACCCACCCGTGGCCGCGCGTTCCCGGGCAGGAGCCCGACCTGGGCGGGCAGCGCCTGATCGGCATCTTCACCATGCGGCACGAAGTCGCCGACGGCGCCAGGCGGGTGCTGCACCTGACGGCGCAGATCGCGGACGCGCAGGCGGTCGCCGCGCTCTGACGCCTGGGCGAGGCGGTCGCCGCGCTCTGACGCCTGGGCGAGGCAGGCGCGGCGCATCTGCCGCCGATCCGGTCCGCGACGTAAAATAGATGGGCGCGGGATTCCGGCAGGCGGGAGAATTACGGTGACCACCTCGCACGACATCATCGAGCTTCTTCCCGATGACGTCCATGCCGAGGTCATCGAGGGAGATGTCATCGTGAATGCCGCTACGCCGGCGGGCAGGCACGCGAAGATCATCCTCGCCGTCCGGCGTGCCTTCATGCGCAGCGGCATTACCAGCCTCTACGAGAACACCACGCTCTTGATCGAGCCCGACGAGTCGGAGTACATACCCGACCTGGCCTTGTGGCCTGACGAGCTCATCGACGGCGATGACTGGGAGTTCCCCGCGTACGAGTGCGGTTTCGCGCTCGAGGTGGTCTCCGGTGACCGCCCAGGCAGGCGGCTGCGGGACTACGGGAAGGCCAGCGGCTACGCCAGGGGCGGCGTGCCAGTGCTGCTGATCGTTGACGCCTCCGACGAGGTGTGCCTCCTGCTCTCCGAGCCGAGAGACGGCGAGTACACCGTGCGGAAGACCGCCCGGTTCGGCGAGACCCTCGTCATTCCGATCGGCGACACCGGCGTCACGCTGCCCACCGGCAACCTGTAGCGCTCACGGCTTGCGGCCGACGCCGACCAGCATGAGCATGCCGCCCGGGTCCAGGGGGACCGTCACCGGCTCGTCGGGGCGCCACTGCGGCAGGTAGACAAGTCCGGGCTCCACGAGGTCGAGGCCGTCGAAGAACCGCGCGATCTCCTCGCGACCGCGCGTCTGCCCGCGACCTAGGCTTTCCAGCAGCACACGCTCATTCGCCCGCGCTTGCGCGGAGGAGTTGCAGAAGTGCGTTAGCTGCAAGTAGCTACCAGGAACCGCCGCCTCCTTGTACCGGGCGACTATGCCGTACGGGTCTTCCTCGTCGAGCACGTGGTGGATGACGGCGTTCATGATCAGGCCGATCGGCTCGGCGAAGTCGAGGAAGCCGGCGACGCCCGGCATCGCGAGCAGCGTGTCCGGCTCCCTGATGTCGCCGAGAACGACGATCGTCGAGTCGTTGTCCGCGAGCAGCGCCCGGCCGTGAACATAGGCGCCCGGATCGTTGTCCACATAGACTACGCGCGCGGCGGGGTTGACCGTCTGGGCGATCTGGTGCGTGTTCTGCGCGGTCGGCAGGCCGGAGCCGAGGTCGAGGAACTGGGTGACGCCGTGGTGTGACATGTACCGGACCGCGCGCCCGAGCGCCGCGCGGTTCAGCCGCGCCCCGGCGCCGCCGTCCCCCATCGCCTTGACTGCCTGCGCCGCGATCGCGCGGTCCACGGCGAAGTTGTCCTTGCCGCCGAGGATCGCGTCGTAGACGCGTGCCACGCTGGGCTTGGCTGGGTCGATTTCCAGCGGAAAGTGCGCGGGGTCCACGGCCGCAGGATAGCCCGTGCGCGTCCTGACAGCGGTTCGCTCGCGGCTGACAGGGTTCGCTCGCAGCTGACAGTAATTCGTGCGGGCTCTGACAGCGGCCTGGGTGACCATGGGGGTATGCGAGATGACACCAACGCGATCGAGGCGCACGGGCTGATCAAGCGCTTCGGCAAGACGACAGCGCTAGCGGGGGTCGACCTGACGGCACGGACCGGCACTGTGCTCGGCTTGCTCGGGCCGAACGGCGCGGGCAAGACCACGGCCGTCCGGATACTCGCGACGCTGCTGCGGCCTGACGGCGGCGAGGCCAGCGTCTGCGGGTACGACGTGGGACGCGAGGCGCACCAAGTGCGCCAGCTTATCGGGCTGACCGGCCAGTACGCGTCCGTGGACGAGGGCCTGTCCGGGACGAACAACCTGATCATGATCGGGCGGCTGCTCGGCGTGTCCCGCGCTGCGGCGCGCGCCCGCGCGGCCGAACTGCTCGCGCGATTCGAGCTGACCGATGCCGCGGGCCGGATCGTGAAGACCTACTCCGGCGGGATGCGGCGCAGGCTCGACCTGGCCGCCAGCCTCGTCGGCCACGCCCGGGTGCTGTACCTCGACGAGCCGACGACGGGGCTCGACCCGCATAGCAGGAATGAGGTATGGGGCATGATCCGCGGGCTGGTCGCGGATGGCACCACGGTGCTGCTCACCACCCAGTACCTGGAAGAGGCCGATCAACTGGCGCACGACATCGCGGTCATTGACCATGGCAAGGTCATCGCGACCGGCACCCCCGATGAGCTGAAGGCCAAGACCGGAAGGCAGGTGCTTGAGGTCAGCCCCGCCGACCGGGACTGCCTGGGCACGGTCGCCGCCCTGCTCGAGGTCCGGGCCGGCGCCGTTCCGACGGTCGCCGAAGAGGCGGGCCGGGTCACCGTCCAGGTGCCCGATGGCACGCTGCTGCCCGAAATCGTGCGCGAGCTCGACAACAGGGGCATCGAGCTGACCGAGTTCGCCCTCCGCAGGGCCAGCCTCGACGAAGTGTTCCTTTCCCTCACTGGCCGCGAGACCGACACAGGCGACACGACACAGGTGCCTGAGCTGAACGGGAGCCCCCGATGACCACGGTAGAGTTCGTCCCGGCCCGCCGGCTCAGCCCGGCGGCGGGGCTGCGGAACGCGTTCACGCTGACCTGGCGCAGCGTGCTGAAGCTCAAGACGAACAGCGAGGACCTGTTCGGGCTGAGCTTGCAGCCGATCATGTGGCTGCTGGTGTTCACCTACGTGTTCGGTGGCGCGATCTCCGGCGGCACGCACAAGTACCTGCAGTTCTCGCTGCCGGGCATCCTGGTGATGAGCGTGGTATTCGCCACCTTGGGCACCGGCCTGATGCTCAACCAGGACATCACCACCGGCGTCTTCGACCGGTTCCGCAGCCTGCCGATCGCCCGCTGGGCGCCGCTGGCCGGCGCGGTGCTCGGTGACCTCATCCGCTACTCGATCTCGGTGGCGGTAACCCTCGGGTTCGGCATGATCCTCGGGTTCCGCATCGAGACCAGCCCGCTGGCCGCCACGGCCGGCTGCCTGCTGCTGCTGACGTTCGCCCTCGCCATGTGCTGGTTCTCCGCGCTGATCGGCCTGGTGGTCAAGACGCCCCAGGGCGTGCAGTGGTTCGGGTTCCTGGCCTTCTTCCCGCTGGTCTTCGGCAGCAACCTGCTGGTGCCGTCGGCGACGATGCCGGGCTGGCTGCAGGCGTTCGTCAACGTCAACCCGGTCACCGCCCTGACCGAGGCCGAGCGCGGCCTGCTCACCGGCGGGCCAGACGGGATCGCCACCCCGGTCATCAGGTCACTGCTGTGGGCGCTGGCCATCTTCGCGGTGTTCGCGCCGCTCGCCGTCCGCGCCTACCGCCGCCGCACCTAAGGCCACACGCTCGCCAGCAAAGCTGATGTGTATGCATCACCGCATCATTGCATCATGATGCGGTGATGCATACACTGGTGAGGTGAGGACTACAATCGACATTCCCGACGACCTGCACGCCCAGCTCGTAGCGATCTCTAGAGATACCCATCAGTCGCTGAGCCAGAGCGTCGCCGCGCTTATCCGCCGCGGTCTCAACACAGGCGCTCCGGCCGAGGTGGCCAGGAGCGAGCGGACCGGACTGCCGGTTGCGCATCTCGGAAGGACGATCACCTCCGAGGACGTGCGCCGGCTTGAGGACGACGACCTGTGACGACCCTGCTAGACGCGAACGCGCTGATCGCACTGCTCGTCCACGATCACGTTCACCACGCGGCCGCAGAGAACTGGTTCGTCGGCTTGGACGGAAACTTCGCGACCTGCCCGATCACACAGGGCAGCCTGACGCGACTGCTCATTCGCGAGGGCCAGTCCGCCGAGGCAGCCCGCGCGGTCCTCGCCGGGACGACCGCGGACGCGCGGCACGAGTTCTGGCCCGACGACCTTCCGTACACCGAGGTTCCGACGGCGGGCATCATCGGACACCGCCAGGTTACGGACGCTTACCTGGCCCAGCTCGCCAGAGCGCACGGCGGCCGCCTCGCCACCTTCGATCAGGCGCTCGCCAAACTGCACAGCGACGTGACGGAGCAGGTACCGGACAACTGACAGCTAGGGTCCCGGCGCTAGGCATCAGTCGCCGGCTAGGGCGGTGGTGGCGGTGGATACAGCGGTTTCGTAGCCGAGGGCACGGCCGCTCGCGTAGGCGGTCTCGAAGGCTGGTTCGCCCAGGGCGGCGCGCGCGGCGGCGCGCGCCGACGGCGCGTCCAGGCTGCTCTCGTCGAAGGCGCCGCGGACCGCGTGGGCGGCGCCGAGCAGCGTCGCGGCGAGTTCCGCGCCTGCGTCCGCGTCGCGGCGCAGGACATACGCCGCGATCGCGTCGATCACCAGGCCGAGCGTTGGATGCTCCACCCACGAGGTGACCGCGCGCAGCGCCTCACCGAGCAGGTCGCGGCAGCGCGGCAGATCGTCCTGCGCGAGCGCCACCATGGCCAGCCGCGTCTTCAAGTGCGCGCGCAGCGACTGCCACCAGCCGGCTCGCAGGCCCCCGATCGTGGTGAGCAGGGCCTCGCACGAGCGGGTCACCCCGGCGAGATCGCCGGCCCGCCAGGCGAGTTCGGCGCGCATGAAGGCCGTCCAGCGCTCGGTGTCGCTGTTGGCGCCACGCTCGACGGCGTCGCGCACGACGCGGTCCAGGTCGGCCTGGGCGCGCGCGACCTCGCCGGTCCTGGCGTGGATGATGGCGAGCTTGCCCTCGATGTAGGACATGTCACCCCACGCGCCGAGCTGGCGGCCGATCGCCACCGCCTCCTCGAGCGCGGCGATCGCGGCGGAATGGTCCGCTCGCAGCTCCACGAACTCGGCTATCTGCGTGAGCGTGATAGCGGTGCCCCAGGTCTCGCCGAGCTCGCGGAACAAGGCGAGCGCCGCGTGACAGTCTTCCTCGGTCCCGTCCAGCCTGCCGAGCGCGCCGGCGTACGACGCGCGGTACAGCCGGCCCATCGCCCGCAGCCAGGGATCGGTAGCGGCGGCGTACCGCTCGAAAATGGTCAGCGCCTTCTCCTGATCGCCGTCATACTGCGCGAGCAGCGGCTCGGCCATGGCGGCGATCGGGTGATAGGACTCGTACTGCGCCGACCACTGGTTCAGCAGGGCGATCGCGCCGCTCAGCTGTGCCCTGATCGTCTCGATGTCCCACGACCAGCCGGCCGCGAGCAGCGCGCAGATCACCCGAGCTTCCACGACGGGCAGTGTCGTCAGCGGCGGCGGCTCGAGGGCCAGCGTCTCGCGGGCCAGCGTGTCGCCTTCGCCGTGCCCGCGCTGCACCCAGAAGTAGCTGAGCGCGCGGACGAAGCGGAGCGCGACGTCCGCGTCCCCCTTGGCGATCGCCCAGCGCAGCGCGGCGTGCAAGTTGTCCTGCTCCGCCATCAGCTCGCGGAACCAGCGGACCTGCGCACCTGTGCGCAGCAGCGGGTCAGCGGTCTGCGCGATGCTCAGGTAGTAGCCCGCGTACGCGTCCCTGACCTGGGAGTCCTCCCCCGCGTCCGCCAGCTGTTCCAGGGCGTAGGCGCGCACCGTTTCGAGCATCCGGTACCGCGGGCCTGAGTCACCGGGGCCGTCTACCACGGCGAGGATCGACTTGCCGACAAGGCCCGACAGCGCGGGCAGCACGTCCGCGCGATCCAGCCCTTCCCCCGCGCACACCTGCTCGGTCGCGGCCAGCGTGGCGCCGCCGGGGAAGAGCGCGAGGCGGCGGGCGAGCACACGCTCGGCACCCGACAGCAGGTTCCAGCTCCACTCGACGACCGCGCGCAGCGTCTGGTGCCTTGGCAGCGCCGTCCGGCTGCCCCCGGTGAGCAGCGCGAACCTGCGGTCCAGCCGTTCGGCCAGCTGCGCGGGGGTCAGCGTGCGCAGCCACACCGCGGCCAGTTCGATGGCCAGCGGCAGTCCGTCGAGCGCCCGGCAGATCCGCGCCACCGCCGCGGCGTTGCTCTCGTCAAGCACAAAAGCGGGCTGCACCGCCGCCGCCCGGTCGCTGAACAGCTGAACCGCCGGATACGGGTAAATCTCCGCGACATCCGGAACGGCCGCGGGCGGCTGCGGGATTACCCGCGTCGCTGTGACGGCAAGCGGCGCCGGCGGAACGGCCAGCGGCGGGACCACCCACAAGATCTCGCCGCCGATGCGCAGCGGTTCGGTGCTTGTCGCCAGGATCCTGACACGAGCGCAATCGGCGAGCAGCCGCTCGGCCAGCCGGGCGGCGGCCTCGATCACGTGCTCGCAGTTGTCGAGGACCAGCACCACGTCGCGCCCGTCGAGCGCGTCGCACAACTTGCCCACCGGATCGCCCGCGCCTTCGGCGCCGTGGCGCCCGATCACGCGCTCGCTCAGTCCCAGCGCGTCAAGCACGGCGGACGGAACCTGCGACGGCTCGGTGACCGGGGCGAGCCCGGCGAACCACGCCGTGGTTCCCAGCCGCCCGGCGGCCTCGGCCGCGAGCCGGGTCTTCCCGACGCCGCCGGGGCCGGTGAGGGTGACGAGCCGCTCTTCGGCCAGCTTCTTCAGCACACCGGAAACGTCATCGTCCCTGCCGATGAAGCTCGTCGGCGGGCGCTGGCCGCCGACAAGACGGGCGGGAGCGGCGGGAGCCGGCCCGGTCCGTTCCGGATAAGGAGAGGCAGCACCGGAACCGGCGGGCGGCACGGCTACGGCGGGCCGGGCGAGCGGGACCTCCTGATTGGAGGAGGCAGTACCGGAATCGGCGGGCCGCTGGGGTACGGCGGGCCGTGCTTGCGGGATCTTCTGGAGGGAGGCAGGACCGGTGTCGGCGGGCGCCAGGGGTACGGCGGGCGGTGCTTGCGGGATCTCCCCCCGCAGAACAGCCAGGTAGACCTGCTCGAGCCGGGGGGACGGATCCACGCCGAGGCGGTCCGCGAGCAGTTCGCGGCCCTGTGTGTAGACGGCGAGCGCGTCGGCCTGGCGGCCGGTGGCGGCGAGCGCGCGCATGAGCAGCGCGCGCGGGCGCTCGGCGAGCGGGTCGGCGGCGGTCATCGCCCGCAGTTCGCCCGTCAGTTCGCCGGCCAGGCCGCCGCCCGCTGCGCCGAGGGCCAGGTCGGCCTCGATTGCGTCCAGCGCGGCGGTCGACCGCAGTTCCTCAAGCCGCGCCGCCGGCGCGGCCGCGAATTCCTCGCCCGCCACGTCGGCGAGGGCGGGGCCGCGCCAGGCGGACAGCGCCTCACGCAGCACGCGCGCGGCCGTGAGCGCGTCGCCTTCCGCGAGCGCGCGGCCGCCCGCCCGGGCGCGCGCCTCGAACGCCACCGCGTCCACGGCGTCGGCCGGGATGGCCAGCCGGTAGCCCGCGGGGGATGACTCGATCAGGCCGTCGCCGATACCGGCGTCCCGCAGGGTGGCGCGCAGCCGGGACACCAGCGACTGCAGGGCGTTCGCCGCGTCCGCCGGCTGGTCGCCTGGCCAGAGCCGGTCGATCAGCGAGTGCACGGACACCACGCGGTCCGCGTCCAGGGCGAGCATGATCAGCAGCGCGCGGAGCCGGTGCCCGCCGATCCGCACCGCGCGCCCGTTCCCGTCCTGAATCTGGAGCGCGCCGAGCACGCCTATCCGCACAGTTTCCGCCCGCCTGATCTCGCCACCCCCCTTTCGCCCGTCGCGAGCACAAGTATCGCGTAATATCGCGTCTTTGCACAGGCCCTTGCGCAGACGCGCCGCTTTCGACTGGGCCGTTACCAGTATCGGCCAGCGGCCAACGCCCGTCAGCCAGCGAACGAGCCTCTTCCGCAACTGGAATACATCAGTCAAACTCACAGAAAGTGAGCACCATCTTCTGTGAGGTGACATGGCCGCGACCCCCGCCCGTGAGCCTGGGCTCAAGCGCTCCCTTTCTGTCTGGCAGGCGGTAGGCCTGTCGGTGGCGCTGATGGCGCCAAGCATGGCCGCGAACATCAACCCGCAAGGCGCGGCAGGCGCCGGGCGGGCGGTGCCGCTGGCCTTCCTGATCGCGGCGTTCGGCGTGCTGCTCGTCGCTTACACGTTCGTGCGGCTGTGCCAGTACTTCCAGCATTCGGGGTCGGTGTACGCGTTCGTCGGCGCCACGCTCGGGCCGCGAGCGGGCGCCATCGCCGGCTGGGGGCTGGCGGGCACTTACACGTTCTACGCGGTGACCACGGCGGCGGCCGCGGGGATCTTCGGCACCGGACTGCTCAACTCGCTCGGCCTCTGGACCAACCAGCCGACCTGGGCCCCCATGCTGCTCGTCGGCGTGGTGCTGGCCCTGGCGCTGCTGCTCGCCGCCCTGCCGGCCAGGGGCGGCACGAACGTGCTGCTGGTCGTCGAGCTGACCACGGTCGCGCTGATCGTCCTCGTCACCGCCGTGGTGCTCGTGCGCCTGATCGCGCACAACGCCCCCGGCGGCAACCACTTCACGCTCAGCGTGTTCAGCCTGTCGCCGGGCACCGGGATATCGGCGCTGTTCCTCGGCGTGGTGTTCGGCTTCCTGTCATTCGCCGGATTCGAGGCGTCCTCGACGCTCGGCGAGGAGGCGCACAACCCGTCGAAAGACATCCCGCGGGCGATCCTCGGGGTGGCGATCTTCGGCGGCATCTACTTCGTGGTGGTCACGGCCGTGGAGATGATGGGCTTCGGCACGTCCGCCGGCGGGCTCGCCGCCTTCGGCAAGTCATCCTCGCTGCTCGGCGACCTGGGCACCTCCTACGTCGGGTCCTGGGTCGGCAACATAATCACGGCGGGCACGGCGGTCAGCGCGTTCGGCTGCTGCCTGGCGTGCACCGTGGGCGCGGCGCGGATGATCTACGCGATGTCGCGGGACACCTTCGGCGAGCGCCACGCGGGTGCCGCCTCGCGCTGGGGCACGCCGGCGTTCGCGACCGCCGTGGTGACGGTGTTCACGGTGGTCATCTACGTCGTGTACGTCGCGGTGTCCACATCGCCGTCGTCGCTCGCGAACAACGCGTTCCTGTGGTCGGGGACGATCGGCACGCTGATTCTGCTCGTCGCCTACCTGCTGGCCACCATCGGCATGACGCTGCTCGTCTTCGTGCGGCGCAAGATGCCGTCGGTGCCCTCCTGGCAGGTGGTGATCCCGATCGCCGCGATCGTCGTCCTCGGGTACACGCTGTACCGGAACGTCTACCCGTACCCGACCGGAGACGGCCGGTGGTTCCCCATCGTCGCGGGCTGCTGGCTGCTCGCCGCCGTCATCGGCGTCCTCGCGGCGCCGCGGACGGCGCGCAGGCTGGGCCAGGCGCTGACGGCGCGGGAAGGCATCCGGGCCGAGGAGGGCCTGCTCGCAGGCGACGGCCTCGGCGCGGGAGGTGGAGTGTCAACGGCGGACGCGTCCTAGCGGCCGCTTTCGTGGTCGGCGATGTGGATCGCGTCGAGGGTCACCCGTCGAGGATGGATCCGGCAGATCACGTGTGTCTCGTATGTCTGCCGTGTCTCGTCCTCGGCGACAAGCTCGGCGTCGCCGCGGATCTGGATGAACCGCGAAGTGTTGCCGGGGTCGACGACGAGCAGGCTGACCTTCGGATCGCCGGGCAGGTTCCGGCTCTTGCGCCGGCCGGGGGCGGGATTCGCCAGCGCGCAGCCACGGTCCAGGTCGACCCAGACCACGGCCGACCGCGGCTGGCCGTCCTGACCGAGCGTGGTGAACACGCCCCACGTTGGCCGTGGCCGGGTCAGCAGGTCGGCATGCGAGGCGGGTATCGACGCCGTCTCCAGCGCGATCGCACCCGTCATGTGCTTCCATTCCTCCCCGTCGCGCCGGGCCGGCCCCGGCACGTCGAGGGCAGCGACGCGGGCGGGCCGGATCCGGCACAAGACGGGAGTCTCCGTCTCGGCGAACGAGGCCGGGATGGCGTCGCCGAAAAAACGCACCGGCCGCCCGGCGTACTTCGAGGCGAGGGAATCGAGGTGCTCGGCCGCGCCTGCCTCGGTCATCTCGACGACGGTGCCGCGGACCTCCAGATACCGAAGGGGCCGGCGCGGGTCGTAACACAGCAGCGTGACTCGCGGGTCGCGGCGCATGTTGCGCTCTTTGGCAAAGCCGCGCATCGTGTTGACCCGCATGCAGTGGCCGTCGAAGTCGCACCAGACGACCGACGTCTGCGGATAGCCCTCCCGCGTGACCGTGGTGAACGCGGCTACCGGCGGGCACTCGGCTAGGTCGCGGAAAGACGCCAGGATCTCGCCCGTCATGCGGTCACTGATCGTGCCAATGGTTCGCACCGCCTGCTCACCTCCGGAGGCTCGCAGTCCGGCTCCATTGTGCGAAGGTGAGCCGCGACGCCGTAGGGTCCTTGGTCACGGTTCCCAGTCGAAGTGGGCGCGGCCCCTGGAAGCGGCATCACATCTGCCGCGATTAGAACGAGAATCAACATGTTATTGCCGCATAGGTCCTTTGTGGCATGATGATCGCCGTTATCACCTTTGCCCGTGCGGCTCGATGTCGAGGTTGAACAATGGCAATTTCTGGTGCTGCGCGGCGTGCTTTTCGCCTGGCGCCGTGCGCGTTCGCGATCCTTCCGTTGCTCGCGGCGTGCAGTGGCGGGGGCGGCGGGGCGGCTGCGCCGACCGTAACGGTCACGGTGCCCGCTAGCACGGCACCGGCAAGCTCGGCACCGGCGGGAACCCCGAGCGGCACGTCGTCCGCGGGTGGCCGGCCGGGAATCGTGGCGGTCACGACCGCCGGCGCGCTCGTCAGGATCGACCCGACGACCGGGGACATCCAGCAGACACTGGTCGCCTCCGGCGTGCTCGGTGATGAGATATCGGTCAGCCCGGATCAGTCGACTATCTACTACGCCCAGCGGTCGGGCTGCGACACCGAGATCAAGTCCATCAGCGCGGCCGGCGGGACCCCGGCGTCGATCGCACCCGGCCAGCTTCCCGCGATCAGCCCCGATGGCACCAAGCTGGCGTTCGCGCGGCAGCCTGTGCTCACCGACGCCGGCTGCATGCCGAATCAATCCAATCTCGCCATCCTTTTCAAGATCGACATACGCACCCTGCCGGCGGGCGGGGACAATGTGCTTTCGGCGCCCCCGGAACTGCAATCGAGCGGCCTATTCGCGCCAATCTCACACCTATCGTGGGCGGCGGACAGCATGCGGCTCGCGGTCTCCGTCGCGTCGGTCCAGGACAACGAGGGCTGGGGCCTGAACATCGTCGACACGTCGGTCGCCCGGTACTACGTGCCGCCGGGATCCGGTATCACTTCCGTCCCCGTGACCGGGTCGGACGCTCAGCGCAGCTATATCCGTGAAGGCATATTCCTTCCCAGCGGAAACATGTTCATCAGCCGCGCCTGCTGTGGCGGTGTTCCCATAGTCAACACATCCCGGCTGATGTGGGAGGTCGGCTCAAGCGGGAGCCTCGTTCACCAGGTCGCGCTCGGTTACCCGAACCTCGAGCACGTGAGCCTGGCGGCGAGCCCGACCGGGCAATTCCTGCTGTATATTGCGGGCAGCGACCTGTACGTATCGACGAACGGGAATACGCCGGCAAAGCTGACCACCGGGGTGATCGCCGCTACCTGGATGTAATCCGGCAACGACGAATTCCGGACTCCGGACATCGCTTATTGACGACTCTGCGCCCAGCGGTTATATCTGCGTTAGCGTTCCGCGCTATTCACTGACCGCCCTTAGGGGCAGAAGAGTCGGGGATGTCATGGGCATGGTCGGTGGTGAGCGTGAGCGCTCAAGTCGCCGTTATTACAGCTGCTTCATCGTCTTCGTCGTCGCGTCACTGCTGGCGTTGGTGGTGGCTGGCGCGCCCGCCGCGCACGCGACGGGCCCGGTGCCCGCGCCACCGGTCGACCACAACACCTCGTGCGGAACGGGTGTGACCTGCACGCCGCCGCTGATCTATCACGGGGGCGCTAGCTGCACCAACTGCGTGCAGCACAACCCGAGGATCTACCTGATCTTCTGGGGCTCGCAGTGGACTAAGTACCCGGCCGTCGCCAGTGCGATCATCGCCTCCGTCGGCAGCTTCGGCGGGACGGCGCTGAACAACGTCCTGACGCAGTACGGTGACGCCGCCGGCAATATCAACAACGACGTGCGACTGGTCGACTCCGCGATCGTGAGCGATTTCGACCCGCCCACCGGCGGGGTCGTTGACGGCAGCAACGCGCCCGCGGTGATCAAGGACGCGCTCAGCCAGTACGCCACGGCGCAGCCCGGGCACCCGGTATGGACCAACTCCGATGACACGCAGTTCATGATCGTGCTGCAGCCGGACACCTACGCCGTGCCGTACGGCGGCAACCAGAGTTGCGGCTTCCACGCCTACGACAAACCCGACAACTTCGTCTACTCGTTCATCGACTACCCGGGAAATGTCGGCAGCGCCCCCGTCTGCAATGGAGTAGCGCCTGACGAGATGACGTGGACGGCATTCCACGAGTACGCCGAGGCGGCGACCAACCGGGACGCCAGTGGCAGCACCCTTGGCGACGGATGGCGCACCGACGAGGCACCGCCCTTTGGCGCCGTGAACAGCAATGAGGTCGCTGACCTGTGCGTCAACACGAATGCCTACTATCAGGTCTGGCCTAGCGTCTGGCCTGAGACCAACTCCAATGACCCCTCCATCATTTACCCCGGAGCCAACCTGGGCTATCGCCAGGACGCCACCGGGTACATCCAGGCGCTATGGAGCAACGAGGCGAACGGCTGCGTGTACCAACGTGGCGAGGACGGCTTCGTGCCTAAGGGCTACGCACCGCACACGGTCTCGGCTCCGATGCAATTCGTCTATGACGGCTACGCCTGGAACAACGGCGTGCCGTCGGTGCCGGGATGGGGGTTCCCGACATCCGAGCAGACGCCCATCACCGGCGGGCTGATGCAGAATTTCAGCAACGGCGCGATGTATTACCAGGCCAGCACCGGCCTGACCTACGAAATCACGGATCCGATGGCCACCGCCTACGCCAACTTCGGCGGCCCGTCATCCTTCCTTGGCTGGCCGACGTCCGACCTGTTCACCGCCGCCAGCGGAATCGAGGAACAAACCTTCGCCGGGTCAGGCTGCGGCGCCACAGGCTCGGCGATCATCTACGATCCGGGCGTGACGCAGCCCGAGGAGATGCACGGCTGCATCTACAACGCCTACGTGATGAACTACGGCGGCCTCAACGGCGAGTTCGGCGCGCCGATGACGGGGGAGATGGAAACTCCGAGCAATGACGGCCGGATGAACCGGATGAGCGGGACCACGTGCGGTTCGAAGAGCGGCTCGGCGCTGTACTTCGACGGCACGACAACGTATCCGGTTAAGGGGTGCTTCTACCAGACCTATCTCGGTCTGGGTGAGACCAATTCGCTGCTCGGCTACCCCACAGGCACCGAGTACTCGACCTCGGCCGGCGTGCGCCAGAACTTCCAGCGCGGCTCGATGCTGTTCACGTCATCCGGCGTGCAGGTCAGCTACAACGCCAACTACTACGCAGCTAATGTCACGGTGCTGGCCAACAACACCACGGCGTGCCCGGGATCATCTCAGTACTTCAGCACGACCGACGGCAACAAGGAGCCGATCGAGTGGACGTATGCCAACGGCTCGCAGCAGTGCATTAACGTCGCCTGGGCGATCAACTCGCCGGCCACTTCGTGCCACTACGACTTCTACGTGCCCGACGGGCACGCCACCGGGACCATCGTCTTTACCGTCGGCGCGCTGACGAGCGCAGGCAACCCGCACACCTACACGGTCCAGCTGAACGAGAACCCGGTCAGCGGGTGGCAGTCGCTAACCGACAACACGAACGTGTACTCGATCCGCTTCGGCGACAACAACGGGCAGAGCTATCCGACCGAACTCGGCTGGGGATCCGCGCAGAAGGACGGCATCAGGCAGATCTGCTGACCGCCGGTCACCCCGGCCACCCGAGCTTGTAGGTCCGCGCGTCAGACCTCGACGACGACCGGGATGATCATGGGGCGGCGGCGATAGTTGTCGCTGACCCACTTGCCGATGACGCGCCGCGCGAGCTGGCGCAGCGCGTGCGTGTCGGACACGCCTTCGGCGGCGGCGCGCTCGAGCGCGTCCTGAAGCTTCGGCAGCACATCGGCGAACGAGCCCTCGTCGATGCCTGAGCCGCGGGCGTGGATCTCCGGGCCGCCGGAGATCTTGCCGCTGCTCGCGTCGACCACCATGATGACCGAGATGAAGCCCTCGTCGCCGAGGATGCGACGGTCCTTGAGCTGCGACTCGGTGACTTCGCCGACGGTGAGCCCATCTACGTACACGTAGCCGCACGGCACGGCCCCGGTGATGGACGCCACGCCGTCGACCAGGTCGACGACGACGCCGTCTTCGGCGATGACGATCCGCTGGTTCGGCACGCCAGTGAGCGCCGCCAGCCGCGCGTGCGCCCGCAGGTGCCGCCACTCGCCGTGCACCGGCAGGAAGTTGCGCGGCTTCACCAGGTTCAGCAGGTAGAGCAGCTCGCCGGCCGGGGCGTGCCCAGAGACATGCACGAGCGCGGACTCCTTGTGCACCACGCGGGCGCCGAGCCGGGTCAGCCCGTTGATCACGCGGTAGACCGCGGTCTCGTTGCCGGGGATGAGGCTCGAGGCGAGGATCACGGTATCGCCGGACGCGATGCGGATCTGGTGGTCGCGCCCGGCCATCCGGGACAGCGCGGACATCGGCTCGCCCTGCGACCCGGTGGAGATCAGCACGACCTCGCCCGGCGGCATCTCCTCGGCCTCGCGCAGGTCGACGAGCAGCGCGCCTGGCACGTGCAGGTAGCCGAGGTCGCGGGCGACGCCCATGTTCCGCACCATCGACCGCCCGACGAAGGCGACCTTCCGCCGGTGTTTCGCGGCGGCGTCAAGGACCTGCTGCACCCGGTGCACGTGGGAGGCGAAGCAGGCGACGATGATCCGCTGCTCCGCGTTGGCGAACACCTCGTCGAGCACCGGCGCGATGTCCCGCTCCGGACGGACGATGCCAGGCACCTCGGCGTTGGTCGAGTCGGCCATCAGCAGGTCTACGCCCTCGCCGCCGAGCCGCGCGAACCCGGCCAAGTCGGTCAGCCGGCCATCGAGCGGCAGCTGGTCCATCTTGAAGTCGCCGGTGTGCAGCACGACGCCCGCTTCGGTGCGGATCGCCACTGCCAGCGCGTCTGGGATCGAGTGGTTGACAGCGAAAAATTCTAGTTCGAATGGTCCGAACGAGGCGTGGCTACTCTCGGCCACCTCCACCGTCTCCGGTGACAGGTGATGCTCGACAAGCTTGGATCTGACTAGCGCGAGTGTCAGCCTGGAGCCGACAAGCGGAATGTCCGCGCGCTCGCGCAGCAGGTATGGCACCGCGCCGATGTGGTCTTCGTGGGCGTGCGTGAGCACCAGGGCCTCGACCTGGTCCAGCCGCCCCTCCAGGTAGCCGAAGTCGGGGAGTATGAGGTCCACGCCCGGCTGGTCCGCCTCCGGGAAGAGCACGCCGCAGTCGACGATCAGCAGCCGCCCCCGGTGCTCGAAGACGGTCATGTTGCGGCCGATCTCGCCGAGACCGCCGAGGGCCACGACGCGCAGCCCCTGCGCGGGCAGCGGCGGCGGCGGACTAAGTTCCGGATGCGGGTAACTCACTGCACTTCCCTCGCTCGCCTCCGGGGCGCTTGAACATGCCGTCTTCCCTCGTCACTCACTCGCTCTGCTTGTCCCGCTCGCCTCCGGGGCGCCTTAGCATGCCGTCTTCCCTCGTCGCTCACTCGCTCTGCCTGCCCCGCTCGCCTCCGGGCGCTTTTAGGCCGGCGCCTTCCCTCGTCACTCACTCGCTTCGCTCCCTCGCTCCTCAGTCCAGGCACCGGCGCGCCCTTCGGCTCGCGGGGGGTTCGTCGTTCCATTGCGCTCTTGGGGGCCTAGGGAAGCTTAACGCCACCGGCCGTAAGGTCTTCGCGCAGCTTGGCGCGCTCGGCGTCGTTCGCCGGGAGCAGCGGTCCGCGGACCGATCCGCCCGGCAGGCCGAGCATGTCCATCGCCGCCTTGGTCATGACCGCCGCCTGGTTGCGGAACAGCCCGATGTTGGCCGGGAGCACGTCCTGGTGGATCTTCAGCGCGCTGGCGTTACGGCCCGCGCCGAACGCCTCGATCATCTCGAACAGCCGGTCGCCGACCACGTGCTCTGTCACGTTGACGAATCCGACCGCGCCGATCGACAGCCATGGTAGGTTCACCGCGTCATCGCCTGAGTAGTAGGCCAGGTCGGTGCGGGCCAGCACCGCCGAGGTGCCCGCCGCGTCGCCCTTGGCGTCCTTGACGCCGACGATCCGGGGGTGCCCGGACAGCTTGATCAGCGTCTCCGTGGCGACCGCTGCCGCGGTCCTGCCCGGAATGTCGTAGATCAGCATGGACAGGCCAGTGCTGTCGGCGACCGCGGTGAAGTGCGCGGCGAGCGCGTCCTGCGCGGGCTTGTTGTAGTACGGCGTGACGACGAGCAGGCCGTCCGCGCCCGCATGTTCGGCCTGCCTGGCCAGTTCCTGCGTGTGCGCGGTGATGTTGGTGCCCACCCCGGCGACCACCTTGGCGCGGTCACCCACGGCCTCCCGCACGACCCGGATGAGACGCTGTTTCTCCTCGTCGGTCGTGGTCGGCGCCTCGCCGGTGGTGCCGTTGACCACCAGCCCCTCGTTGCGCATGTCGTCCACGAGATAGGCGGCCAGCCGGGCCGCGCCATCGAAGTCGACAGCACCGTCCGCGGTCATGGGAGTGATCATCGCCGTCAGCATCCGGCCAAAGGGCGCCGTGGTCGTCGTCATATCGGAAAACCTACCCCCACACGGAGGCCAGGTACCAGCCACTACTCATCTGCCACGTCCGGGAAATGATTGGCCCCGTCGTGATGGGGCCGCGGGCGTCATTAGCCCCGTCTGTCGGGGCCGTTGACGCCCATGGCCCCAAGCCGGGTCGCGGGGAGCCACGCAGCCCGGGCGGGCTTGGTCTGTTACGCAGCGGATTGGCCCGGTTTGTGGAGTAATCCCTGTCGATGTCTTCCGCGTCACATGTGCTAGGGGATATTTGGGGCGGGAGCGGCGGTCGTGTTCATGACCGCGTGGGAGGGGCGGGATGAACGGCCGGGGATTGCGATGGCGATCGCTTGCGTGCGTGACGGCTGGGCTGGCGGTCGTGGCGGGAGTTGCCGGGGCAGCGCCGACGATGGCGAAGGCCGACTCGGCGGCGGTGACTTCGGCGGCGGCTTCCGCGGGCTGGTCCGCCGGGGCAGTCGCGAATACGCGGCCCGCGGTGACCGGCGTGTCGCCGGCGGCCGGGCTGCCGGGCGGCGGCGTGACGGTGACCGTGACCGGAAGCGGGTTCCGGAAGGTGACCAAGGTGACCTTCGGCACCGCCGCGGGGACGAAGCTGAGGGTCTTGTCGACGGGCAAGCTGACCGTGGTCGCGCCTAAGCACGCGGTGGGCGCCGTCGACGTGCGGGTATATGGCGGCTACGGCACGTCGGCGACCGTGGCGAGGGACCGCTTCAGGTACCTGGCGCCGCCTGCGGTTCCGTTCGTGGAGTCGGCCGGGGCGACAGGGCTGGGCGCGGTAGTGGCGTGGGCGCCGCCGGCCGCCTCCGAGTACGTCCGCTCGTTCGCCGTCACGGTGGCACCGGCGCCCGGGTCACCGTCGTCGTGCCCGGCGAAAACGGTGATCGCGCCGGCGTCGGACAGCCAGGGGCTGGTGGCCGGGCTGTGCGCCGGGGTGGTGTACCGGGCCACCGTGCGGGCGCGCAACGCCGTCGCCTTCTCCAAGACGTCGCCCACCTCAGCGCCTGTTGTGCCGCTGGCGGCGCAGCCGCCGGGGCAGCCGCTGATCACGTCCGTGCTGGCCCGCGACGGGTCGCTGGTCGTCTCGTGGGTGCCGCCGGCGGACGACGGAGGCCGTCCGGTCACTGGATACGCGGTGGCCGCGAGCCACGGCACGAAGACGGTCACGGTGCACGCGGCGGCCGCCGCGCGTTCCGCGACCGTGACGGGCCTGGTGAACGGGACGGCGTACACGGTCTCGCTGACCGCGTCAAGCACGGCAGGGACCTCGGCCGCCGCGTCGAGTTCGGGCACGCCAGCAGCCACGCACGCACCGCTGGCGCCCGGGGGCCTGACGGCGGTGCCTGACGGCAAAGGGCGCCTGGTCGTCTCCTGGTCCGCGCCGGCCGACAACGGCGGGGCGGCCGTCACCGGCTACACAATCTCCTACCAGCGGGCGACGCTGAACAGCGCGACAGGGACGTGGGTCCGGGTTTCCGGTGCGACCGTGCACAGGATCCACGCGGCGGGCACCGCGACCACGGCGACCGCGGCGTCGTTCGAAACGCAGAAGGCGTTCTACCTGTTCTCCGTCACCGCGTCCAACAAGGCCGGGACGAGCGCGGCGGCGACGCAGGGGGCCGCGGTCACCCCGGCGATGACGATCGGGGCCCGGGTCACAGTGCTGAGCCCGTCCACCGTCGCCGCGCTGTCGGGGGTAAGCGGCACCACACTGGCGTGGAGTGACCCGGCTCCGACTCAGGTGGCGAAGCTGACCGCCGGGCGCACGATCGTCGCCGCCCCTGGCGGCCCGCTGCCGCAGGGCACGTTCCGCCAGGTGGTCTCGGTCTCCGATAAGGGCGGGACGCTGACTGTGGCGACCCGGCCGGGCCAGTTCGCGAGCGCGTTCTCCTCACTCGGCGTGGACGCCGCGATGAACCCGGTTACCGGGGCGGCCGGATCGAGCGTCGTGCGTTCCGCCGCGATGACAGCGCCCCGGTTCGTGCCGGCCATGGCGGGCGTCCGCGTGATCCCGTCGAACCCGCGCGCCGGCCTTGGCTTCGGCCAGTCGGTCACGCTTTCCCTTGACATGAAGGAGGCGGGCGTGGCGGTCGAGGCGGAGGTGAGCCTGGAGACGTCGATCGATGTGAGCATCGGCGTTCACCACGACTTCGCGGGCATCCCGAACGGCGTCTCAGTGACCGCGACGGCCCAGGTGAAGGCGGACGTCACCGGCCAGTTCCAGGTCAGCGGAAGCTTGTACAAGCAGATCGGCGAGATCGACGGGGAGCCGGTCGACGTCCAGGTCGGCTACGTCCCGATCGTGTTCGAGCCGAAGGTGCCGGTCTACCTGAAGATCACCGGGACGGTCGGCATCGGCATCTCGGCCACGCAGGTCATCGGAGGCTCCCTGACGTGGTCGTCGCTGCACCCCGGCACCCTGGTGACCAAGAACACCTCGACCGGGCCCAAGCTCACCGTCAACCCCTACCCGACGGCGACCGGCGACCTGGAGCTGATGATCGAGACGGTGCCGCAGGCTGACGTCTATGACCTCGCGGGGCCGGACATCGACGAAGATAACGTCCTCGATGTCCACATGGACCCGGCCGGTCACCCGTTCCTGAGCGCGGGCCCGGAGATCATCCTGAAGGCCGGGTTTGACATCCCCTACGAGGTGTTCGGCGAGCGCCCGCACGTGGAAGCCACGATCGGCACGTTCAAGTTCGCGTCCTACGACATCGACAGCCCGCCCACCGCCAGTTACGCGGTCAGCCCGAGGAACCCGATCGTCGCCCCCGGCGATTCGCTCGCGCTCACGGCGGCGCGCAGCGACGGCGGGACGGCCCCGCTGACCTGGCGGCTGATCGGCGGGACCAGCGCCGACTCGATCTCAGGCGCGGGCGTCCTGCACGTAAGCGAGCCCGCCGGGCGCACCTTCACGGTCACCGTCAACGACGACAGCGGCGCGACGGGCCAGACCACGGTCACGGTCGGCATCCCGTTCGACCCGCCGTCAGGCCTCACCGCGACCCGAGACCCGCATGACACGGGCGCCGTCGTCACCTGGACCGCGCCCGCCCGGACCGGCGGTAACCCGCTGGCCGGGTACACGGTCGTCACCGAGCCGTCCACAGGCACCCATGCCGTCAGCGCCGCCACCACGTCGCTGACGCTGCCCCCGCTCGCACCGGGCACGTACATAGTGCACGTGTACGCGACCAACTCGGTCGGCATGGTGTCGGCGCCCGCCGACACCTTCCTGTCGATCGTGACCCCGCCCCCGCCCGTCGCGCCTGGAACCTGGACCCCCGCGCAGGCGCCGCTCCCGCCCGGCGGGAGCAGCCCCGAGCTGAGCGGAGTCTCGTGTCCGCGGCCGTCGCGGTGCGTCGCGGTCGGGCAGTACGCGGACAAGTCTGGCAACTGGCAGGGGCTGCTGCTGACTCGGTCAGGCGGCTCATGGAAGGCGGCCAGTGCCCCGCGGCCGGCCAGTGCCAGCGAACTGTCGCCCATCTTGACCGGCGTGTCCTGCCCGTCGGTGGCGGCCTGCGTCGCGGTGGGCCAGTACCTGGACAACTCCGGCAAACAGTACGGGTGGCTGGTAACCCTGTCGGGCACCTCCTGGACGTCGGCCGCGGCGCGGCTGCCCGCGAATGCCGCCGCCAAACCGACGGTCAAGCTCACCGGCGTATCGTGCGCGTCGGCATCGTCGTGCGTCGCGGTCGGTACCTATGTCGACAAGTTCGGCGCCGACCGGGGTCTTCTCCTTACCCGGTCGGGCGCAGGGTGGGCAGCGACGCAAGCCCCGCTGCCGGCGAACGCCGCGGCCAACCCGCATGCGTCCCTGAATGGCGTGTCATGCCCGTCGGTGTCGTCCTGTGTCGCGGTCGGCTCCTACGCCGACAAGTCCAGCATCGTCTGGGGTCTGCTGCTGACCAGGTCAGGCGGCCGGTGGACGGCGACAAAGGCGCTGCTGCCCAAGGACAACCTGCTCGCGTTGTCGGGCGTCTCGTGCTCGTCGGCGGTGTCGTGCGTCGCGGTGGGCGTTGGCGGGGACGCGTCCGAGGTCTTCTGGCACGGCGTGCTGGTGGCCTTGTCAGGCGGCTCGTGGAAGCCGGTGCGTGCGCCGCTGCCGGGCAACGGTGGCACCTTCGACGCCACCAGCGTGGACGGCGCGTCATGCTCATCGCCGAAGGCGTGCGTCGCAGTCGGCCGCTATCCCGACGGGCACACCCTCAACCCGGCCGGCCTGCTGCTGGCCTGGGCGAACGGATCGTGGATGCCCGCGCAGGCACCGCTTCCCGGGAACAGCGCCGTCGGCACCATCGACGCCGGCTATGCCGAACTGCACGCCGTCTCGTGTACCTCGCTGACGACGTGCACCGCCGTGGGCGTCTACACCACCAAGTCGAGCGGCTTCGCCGGACTGATCCTGACCTCGTCCGCCTGACCGCGACGAGGCGGGCGCTGACGAGGGCATATGCTCCGGGGGTGAGCGGTGACTCGGTGAGCGTGCCGGCCAAGCTGCTGAGCGTTCTTGACGCGTATACGCAGGGGCGCAGCGAGTACACGCTGTCTGAGCTGTCGCGGCGGACCGGGCTGCCGCTGACCACCACGCACCGGCTGGTCGGCGAGCTCGAGCGGTGGGGCGGGCTGGAGCGCGGAGCCGACGGGCAGTACCGGATCGGGCTGCGGATGGTCGAGCTGGCGGCGCTGTGCCCGCGCGGAGTCGGGCTGCGGGACGTCGCGCTGCCTTACATGCAGGACCTGTACGAGGCCACTCACCAGAACGTGCAGCTCGCGGTGCGGGAGGGCATCGACGGGGTGTACATCGAGCGGATCGCGGGGCGGCACGCGGTCGCGGTGCGGACCCGGATCGGGGCGCACTGGCCGCTGCACGCGACCGGGGTCGGGCTCGTCCTGCTCGCGTTCGCCCCGCCCGCGGTGCAGGAGGTGGTGCTCGCCGCGCCGCTGCGGCGGTTCACCCAGTACACGATCACCGACTCCGCGGTGCTCCGCCGGACCCTCGCCGAGGTGCGCAAGACCGGCGTCGCGCTCAGCGACAGGCAGATCGACGAGGATGCCTACTCGGTCGGCGCGCCCGTGTACGGGCCGGACGGGAACTGCGCCGCCGCGCTGTCCGTGGTGGTCAGCAGCGAAGACCCAGGGAGGGCGTCGTGGGGTCCCGCGGTGCGCGCGGCGGCCCTTGGCATCTCGCGCCGGCTGAGGGACGCGCCTGCTAACGGTGAGTGACAGGCGGGTTGGTCGGCCGGGCCGCCTGGCGGTTGGCTCTGGCAGCCCGGCCGCGTCTGTGGGACCGCTGCGCCAGCCTCGTACTGAAGAGGCCCGCGAGGCGGGTTAACGAGAGCATGCGTGCTGAGCGGGTTCCAGCGCGAGGGCACTTCCGACTATCGGAAGACAGGCCTGTGAGCTGGGAGAAGTTTTCAGGGGCGGCTGACGTGAGCTCGGGGGCACGCACGTCAGCCGCCGATTCTTAAGAGCGAGAAGGGCCGGCGCAGTGTTACACACTCTTTGTGATTCGTAAGAGCCGTTTCAGGCAACGCGATTGCGCAGCACGCCGATGCCCTCGATCTCGAGTTCCACGACATCGCCGCGGGCGAGCCAGCGGCCATCGTCGTGCTCGAGTATGCAGCCGGTGCCGACCGTGCCCGAGCCGATCACGTCGCCCGGGTACAGCCGGGTGTCGCGCGCTGCCTGGTCGACGATCTGCTGCCACGAGTAGTGCAGGTCGGCGAGGTCTCCCAGCGACCGCTGCTCGCCGTTGACCTTCGCCGTCATGCGCCCGCTCGTGCCGTCGAACTCGTCGGCGGTGACGAGCACCGGGCCCATGCTGGTCGCGAAGTCCTTGGCCTTCGCCGGGCCGAGGCCGACGCGCATCTCCTTGCGCTGGATGTCGCGGGCCGACCAGTCGTTCATGACGGTGAAGCCGGCGATGCCGCCGTCGTGGCCGATCACCGCGGCGGCCTCAAGCTCGTAGTCAAGCTCGGCCGTGCCTGACGGGTACGGGATCTCGTCACCGGGACCGTACACGGCGGCGGGGTTCGTGAAGTAGAAGACAGGGAACTCGTACCACTCCTTCGGCACCTGGGAGCCGCGGTTCGCGCGCGCGGTGGCCACATGCTGCTCGAAGGCGAAGAAGTCCCTGATCGACGGCGGGCGCGGGACAGGCGCGAGCAGCGTGACTTCGGCAAGCGGGTAGCGCGGGCCGTCGCCTGGCGGCCGTGGCATGGCGAGGACGTCGAGCAGCGTGGCGGCCTCAAGCCGGACCACCTCGCCGCCATCCACCCGGCCAGGCGCGGGCGCGGAAGCGCCAGGCCCGGCGGGTCTGAACGTGCAGTACCGCAACTCACGCTCCCACGTCTGAGGTTGGCGGTCGGGAGTCGGCAAGGACCCGTTCCGGATAATAATCCGCGGCTCGCCGGACGAGGGCGGCAGCTATGGCACCTAACTGGCCGGAGCGAAGCTCACCTCTTCCGTGCTCACGGTGCCAGCGGTGCGGCCGGGCGCGGTCTGGTCCTTCCAGTAGAGGTTGGTGTGCGCGATCACCAGGTCCGGGGATGGCGCGCCGTACTCGCTGAGATCCTCCGTGGTGTGCGCGTCACTGACTAGCGTCACGTCGTACCCGCGGGCGAAGGCCCCGTGCAGCGTCGAGCGGATGCACGCGTCGGTCTGCGCGCCGGCGACGACGAGGCGCCCGACGCCGCGCTCGGCGAGCACCGACTCCAGGTCGGTGGCCTCGAACGAGTCGCCGTAGTTCTTGTGCACGAGCGGCTCAGCGTCAGATCGGGTCAACTCCGGTACGTACTGCCACTCCTCGCTGCCGTGCGGGAGGTTGTCGTCGGAGTGCTGCACCCAGATCACAGGCACGTCCTGCGCCCGCGCCTTGCCGACGAGGACGTTGATGTTCGCGACAACACCGTCGCGGTTGGGCGAGTGCACCACTACTCCGTTCTGCACATCGATGACGAGCAGAGCGGTATTGGGCCGGTCGGGCAGAGTCGTCATTGGGCTCTCCTGTGACTGATCAGGGGTCCGCTGCTAATTCCACCGTATGCCTGACCACCGACAGTTGAGCGCGGTCGGGGCCGCCTTCCGCGGCGGCTCGTGCGGCCGCCGCCCTGGCCGCGCGGGCGACCTTACCGGTGATTCTGCGGTTGCGGATCGGAACCGAACCAACGGTTCGGCGCCAAAGTGTTCGGTTTGCCGGTGGCGGCGGGGCATCAGATAGCCGACGTGCTGAGCGCTCACGCCAGGCCGGGCCGGTGGTCACCGGGTTGACAGGCGAGCCCAGTGGGCTTCGGCGTTGTCGAGTGCCTGCCGGATTTTCTGGTGTTCCTGACTGCCGGTGGTCGGCAGTCGCAGCAGTGGCATCTGGTGAGCATCCAGGATCTCGTTTTTGAGCGCGTCTCGTGCCCGCTGGTCCGGGCTGTTCTCGTGGAAGGCGAAGCCGTCGACTTCTATCGCCAGCAGCGGCTGGTTGGTCACCCGGTTGTACACGACGAAGTCAACTGACGCCCGATGTTGCATGTAGGCCTGCTGAGCCAGGGTCAGCATGCCGAGGTCGGGAAGGAGGTTCCGCAGCAGCACCTGGGAACCCACCGTCATGTGCTCGTAGCGCTGTTCAGCGATGATGTCGTGCAACACGGTCCAGATGATGTCTTCGGACGGGTACCTGAGTTCCTTCCTCAGCCGGGCGGCGAGCGGCCGCAGGCGCTGCGAATACGCGCGGTAGAGAAGGTCGAACACGGAGACTATCGCGCTGTCCGTGACCTCTTCCCCGGGGTTGTGGTAGCGGATGTAACCGACCAGGTCCCGGATGTGGCGGCTGGTAGGCAGCATGTCGTAGTTGGTCACCAGGATGAATCGCCGGATCGCTCGCGAGACCGCGACGTTGATCATCTGCGGGTCATCGACGAAGGCCAGCCCCGTCCGGCCGCGCCAGGTCTCGTCTAGCACAGTAGTCAGGATGACCACCTGCTTTTGCCGGCCCTGGAATTTGTGGACGGTATCGGCCTCGGTCAGATCGAGCACGTCAGCGGCCTTGCTGGCCTGGTGCCGGTACGGCGTGGTGACGCCGATATCGGTCAGCGCGAAGCCCCGGCAGTGCTCCGGGATCACCTCCTGGGCGATTACGTCCAGCTCGCGGTGGTTCGAGCGGCCTCCTTCCCGGTGCTGGCGCATGTGGTTGCCCTCGACCGTGCGCACCACGATCATTGGCCGCTCGGGGCCACAGGTGGTGTACGGAATGAGTTCGCTCTCGTAGAACTTCTTGTTGCAGAACCCGATGATGACAGGGTCGCACCGGTAGTGCTCACGCAGCAGCGTTCGCGGGAGGCTGGCGCCATACAGTTCAGACAGCGAGGCCAGGAGATTGAGCTGGCAGTCGTAGGCAGGTGTCGGCGGTACTAGCCCGTTCGCGGCGTCAACCGGGATCGGCGGCAGCTGCCGCTGGTCCCCGACCACCACGACGCGGCGGGCACACGACATAGCTAGCCCTGCCAGCAGAAGGCTGACCTGCGAAGCCTCATCGATGATCAGGTAGTCGAGCAGGTACCCGTCAGCGATGCTGTCCCGCAGCGAATGACAGGTACTCAGCAGCGCCGGGTAGTCCCGGATGAAATCGCTGAACGTCTTGCCGCGTCGGTAGGAATCCGCACTGTAAACCGTGCGCCGCGATTCCCGGTACCGGGCAGCGAGTTCGGCATGCAGAAACTGAACCGATTGCAGCTGGTGCTGCCGGGACAGCTGCTCGAAATCGGCGCGCCGCAGCTGATCCTCCACCTGACCGATCTCCCGCTCCAGCTCGGCGATCCGTTTGTGGTAGTACGCCAGCTGCAACCGGAGCACGACGCTGGTGTCAGCTGGGTCTAGCGCCCGCACGGACCCGTACCTGAAGTAGTTCCGTATCCGCCGCAGCGGCCCCGGGCGGATACCGGCCAGGGCCATCTCGCTCTCGGCCAGATAGTCGAGAACGCGGCCGGCCGAGCGGCGCAGCAGCGGAAGACCCGCCAGTTCGGGCAGCTGATCCCTGTGCAGGTGATCTTCAAAGTGCCGCAACTCCAACCGGTGAGCGTCGAGCTCCTGCCGCCGGCCGGCTCGGATGCGCTCGGCGCTTTGCAGCCCGCGCAGTCGTTTGTCCAGATCCGCCAGACGTTCCAGGTCTGGCCCGTCCGGCGCGCGTGCCAGGAACCGGCCGACCTCAGCGTTGCGGGCCGCCTGTCCGGCAAAGAATTTATCGCGCTTTTCTCGGCGGCCGAGATTGCCAATCAGATGCCCGAATCCCTGCTCGTCGAGTTTGTCGCGGACATTATCGACGGCGGCGTTGCCGAACGAGACGATGCCGACGGTCATGCGCTGAACCGCGACAATGTTGGCGATCAGGTTCAGGATGGTCTCGGTCTTCCCTGTGCCCGGAGGCCCCTCAATGACAGAAATCGAGCGAGTCAGGGCGTTGTCAACAGCCGCGCGCTGACTGAGATTGCAGCGGAAGGGGAAAATAGGTGCGATATCCAACGGCCGCGACTCGATCGGTGAGCTGGCCAGGAAAGAACTGAGCACGCTCTCGGGATGGACGAAAGCGAGCCGCTCGTATCCGGGCCGCAGCGGATCGCCGCTGGGCAGGCGCGACACGACTGCGCGCCAATAGCGCAGCACACTGGCTACCGCGGGAGTCTCGGTCGCCGAGGTAATGACGCGGACCTGGGAGGCAGGGTAGGTGCTATATTCTTCTCCTGCCCGCGTTAAGTAGAAGATCCGAGACCATGCATCCCCGATGCCGGTGAAGGTCAGGACTTCCGTGGCGCTTTCCCAGACGCTCCCGTCAACTTCGACCCACTCTCCTTCGGTCAGCGCGCGTCGCTTAGGATCGCGAAGAATCCTCACGCGGTCCCGCCCATACCTGAAGGATTTGTTGTCCTTGAACAGGATTTCGATTAACTGACCTGCTGGCCTGGTCTGAGACACGTCCCGTGTCCTGTCTTTAAACTGAGTTGCCGCGCGATCGCCGATCAGTACCGCCATACTACGAGGATTAATCACGCGCCCCCCTCAGCTGCGATTTACCGCAATTGTACGAAGCCGGGCTATGGGCCTACAAGAAATCGATCCGGCGATCTTGAGGAATGGTTCGAGGACTTCCATGGGGCTGAGGGGTTTGCTGCTCCCAGCGAGTCAAACGTGAGGCTCTGACCTAGGCAGTGTGGCGGCCATACAGAGCCGTCCCGCCCCCAGCCAAGATCATTTAACGGAAATGTTTGCCTTAACTGTAGCTATAACGACAGTTAAGGCAAACATTTATTCGTAATGATGGCGTGGCTCCTCCAGGATCGCGGTCGGCGGGCGGCTCGCGCGGCCCTGCGCCGTCCGCCGCTAGGTCGCGGGTGCCGCTCCCGCCGAGAAAAGCCGCCGCGAAGTCACCACTCCCGCCGATCTCACTCGCTCGCCGCTGCAGTTCCACGGCGCCGCCGACTAGCAGGTACACCCAGTCGGAGATGGCGATCGCCTGCACGGCCCGCTGCTCGACCAGGATCACCGCCACGCCCGCGGCGGCGAGCGCGGGGACATCGCGGGAGAGCAGTTGCGCGCTCGGAATGGGGGCGAGGTTCGCGGACGGCTCGTCAAGCAGCACCACCGACGGCGACGACATCATCACCCGCGCCATCGCGACCGTCTTGCGCTCGCCGCCGCTCAGCCGGCCTGCCTGTGTGCGGCTAAGGCGCCCGAGAATCGGGTAGGTGCCGTGGACACGATCGAGCGCTTCCTTCAGGGCCCGGCGATCGAGCGCGAAGCCGCCCATGAGGAGGTTCTCCCGGACCGTGAGCGACGCGAACACCTCGCGTTCCTGCGGAAGGTACGCGATACCGCGCCGGGCCCTGGCCTCGCCGGGCAGCGCGGCCACGTCAACGCCGCCGTGCCAGATGCGGCCCGAGTTCGCCGCCACCAGGCCGGCCAGCGTCTTCAGCAGCGTGCTCTTGCCGGATCCGTTCGGGCCCACGACAGCCACGATCTCGCCCCGCCCAGCGGAGATGCTCACGTTCTTGACGACCGGGGAGCCGCCATAGCCGGCGGAGACGGACTCGACCCGGATCACCTGCTCCGGCCGCTCAGCGTCCACCGCCACCGCCGAGGTATGCATCCACGACCTCCTGGTTGGACTGGAGTTCCGCCATCGAGCCCTCGGCGAGCACCGTGCCGCGGGCCATGACGACCACGGGGTCGCAGAGCTTCTCGACCAGGCGGAGTTCGTGCTCGACCATGAGCATCGTCATCCCGTCGTCCCGCAGCTCCATCAGCCGGTCGGCGATCGAGAGCGCGAGCGACGGGCTGACGCCGGCCATCGGCTCGTCAAGCAGCAGCAGCTTGGGCCGTGCCATCAGCGCGCGCATGAGTTCGACGAGCCGCCGCTGACCGCCGCTCAGCTCCCTGGCGTATTCGTTCGCGATGGCCTCGAGCCCGAAGCGCCGCAGGAGGTCCCAGGCCAGATCCACGATCTCGGCCTCCCGGCCTGACCAGGCGCGCCTGGGGCCGAGGGCGGCCGCGATGCTCTCGCCGCGCCACGGCCGGGCGCCGACGAGGAGATTCTCCAGGACCGTCAGGCCGCCGAACACGTTCGCCTGCTGGAAGGTGCGCACGATGCCGTGCCGGGCGACCTGGTGCGGACGCTTGCCGACGATCTCCGCCCCGCCGAAGCGGACCGAGCCCCGTGTCGGCTTCGTCCGGCCGCTGATCAGGTCGATGACCGTCGACTTGCCAGCCCCATTCGGCCCGATCAGGCCCGTGATCGTGGCGCGCCTGACGTCGAAGGTGGCATCTTGCACGGCCAGCACACCGCCGAAGTGGCAGGCGAGACCCGCCACGCGCAGCAGCGTGGCGGATGCCTGGGTGACGGCCTGGGATTCCGCGGTCACCGCGCCTCCGTCCGTCGCCCGGCGAATGCCTCGCGCATGCGTGATCCGGTCCTTTCCGTGCTCCGCTCGCGGAACATCTGTTTGCGTTCCGGGATGAGGCCGTTCGGGCGGAACCACAGGAAGAGGAGAAGGCACGCCCCGATGGCGACCCAGTCAAGGGAGTCGATCATCCCGGGGTAGCCGAAGGCCGGCAGGCGCCGCGTCAGCTCCACGATCCCGATGGGAACGATGAGAGCGCCGAGCGCGCCGCCCGCGAGGTTGCCCTTACCGCCCACGATCAGCGCGGTGAGGAACAGGAACGTCTCGGGGTAAAGCCAGCTCGAAGGACCCCACGCGGTGACGTACTCGACAAGCAGCCCGCCGCTCAGGCCTGCGATGGCGCCACCGGCGATCAGGACGGTCATCCGGAGCGCGTTCGGGTTCCGCCCGAGCGCCGAGACCGCGCTCTCGCTTTCGCGCACCGCACGGAGCAGGCGGCCATAGGGCGAGCGGGAGATCCCGCGGGCCACCCACCAGGTGAGAGCGCAGCATACGGCGGTCAGGCCGAGAAAGATCCAGTGGTAACCGAGCGGCGAGCTGGGGAACGCGCCGACGAGCGGCTGCGGGATCAGCGCGAGCCCCGCGGGGCCGTTGACGAGCCCCGTCTGCGCCTGCGCCAGACCCGTCGCGATGAGCGAGAGGACGAGCATGGCCATGGCCTGGTAGTCCGCGCGCAGGCGCTGCAAGGCGATCAGTCCGACCGGCACGGCGAGCAGGCCGCCGACCGCGGCCGCGCCGATGAGCGGCAGGGGAAACGGCAGGTTGAAGCCGCCGATGTAGGTCTCGAAACTCCCATACGCGCTGGCTGGCTTCAACGCCAGGAGCGCCGCGGCGTATCCGCCGGCCGCCTGGAACACGATGTAGGCGAAGTTGTTGATGCCGGCCAGGCCGAATTGCAGGTCCAGCCCCCAGATGGCGATGAGGTTGATGCCGAGCAGGATCGCCAGCCCGCTCAGGTAGAAGATCATGCCCGTGCTCATGCGACGAGTTCCCGTTCCGCGGCGAACTCCGCCATGATTCCCTGCGGCCGGACCACGAGCACGGCAATCAAGATGATCCACGCGGCGATCGACTTGTAGGACGGTGAGATGACGGCCGCCGCGGCCTGGCTCGTGATCCCGATAACCAGCGCGCCGAGCATCGCGCCATAGGGCTTGCCGATGCCGCCGAGCACCGCCGCGGCCGCCAGGGTAATGAAGAAATCGCTTCCGGTCGTGGACGAGAACGAGCCCTCGCCGATGCCGAGGAAGACACCGCACAGGCCGCAGAGCGCCCCAGAGACCAGCCAGGCGACGGCTCGTGTCCGCGCCGGGGAGACGCCGCAGCTTCGGGTGAGCGTGACGTCCGCCGCCGTCGCCCGCATCGCGAGGCCGAGCTTGGTCATCCGCAGCAGCAGGTGTACCGCCGCCATCGCGACGACGGCGACGATGATCGTGGTCAGCTGGCCGCTGCTGACGACCACTCCCCCGATGTTCATGGTGCTATTGGTGGACGCGGCGTATGCGTAGATGTCAGGTCCCTGAATCGCCTCCAGGCCGAACTGCAGCATGAGGCTGATCGCGATGGTCACCATCGCGATGCTGAATCCGGACGCACCTCGGCGGATGTACGCGCCGACCACGACATGGCCGATGAGCAGCGAGACCACCGCCCCGCTCGCGGCGCCGACGGCCATCGCGATCCAGATGTTCGTGCTGTGGCCGGTCAGGCCGTACTCGAGGAAGATGCTCGCCGTGAGGATTGACCCGAACGAGAGGTTCAGCACGTTGGTCACGCCGAACTGCAGCGTGAAACCGACACCCCCGATGGCGAGGAGAGCCGCGCTGTAGATGCCGAATATGACGATGCCGAGCAGCAGGGTCACCGCGGTGCTCCTTGCGCGCGACGGCCCGCGGGCCGTTGCGCGAGGCCCGCTGGCCGCGCGCAACCGCCCATCGTCAGTGCCCCTCGGAGGCGGCGATGTCCTTGGCCGAAACTAGCGACTCAGGCAGGTTCGTCACCGGGTTCTCCGCCGCCCACAGCCCACCCGAGTTGTGGTATTTGTCGAAGGAGACCTGTCCGGTCACGCCCACATAGTCGATGCTCTTGCCCGCGGCGAGCGCGGCCTCGCCCTGGGCGTAGGTGTGGACCACGGTCGTACCCTGCGTGATCTTCTCGATGTACGGGTTGAACGTGGCCGGGTCGGTGCTGTGGGCCGCCAGCATCGCCAGCGCGATCATCGTCGTGTGGTCATAGGGCAGTTCCGCGTAGATGGCGGTCTCGTCGCTCGCCGGGTCTTTCACCAGGCTCCCCGACGCGAGCAGCGCGCTCTTCCAGGTGTCCCAGGCCAGGCCGGACTGCTGCGCGTACTGGATGACCCGCACGAAGTTCTTCTCGTAGGTCGCCTGGCCGATCGCGGCGATCGCGGCCTTGTCGTAGTCGGTGCCGAGAGTCCCCGACGTGCCGACGATCGGCCCGGTCCAGCCCGCTTGCTTCAAGGCCCCGAGCAGCACGCCCGCGGTCTGCGGGTCGGACTCGGTGACGATCACCTGCGGGTGGGCGGCGAGGATCTTCTGCACCTCGGTCTCGTAGGTCGTCTGGTCGAGCGCGATGGCCTCGTTGACGACGATGTCGAGGCCGAGTTTCTGCGCGGCCGAGACCAGCCCTGGCACGTTGCCCTGCGCCGCCTGGTCGTTAGCGAAGACCGCCGCGACGCGCGTGTAACTCGTGCCGAACTTGACATACGCCGCGAGCGTTTGCCCGGCCACGTCGTCTCCCGGCGTCGTCCGCCAGAAGTAGGGGTAGGTGTTGGTGTCGAACTGCACATCGCCGCCGGCGGACAGGTCCGGTATGCGCGCCTGGTTGAAGAGCGGTACCGTCGCCGACATCAGGCCACTGTCACCGTCCACGATCCCGACCAGGTGCGGCGAGCTGGCGAGCATGTTGCTCGCGGCCGGGACGGCGTCGGCGGGCTCGCCGCGATTGTCCACGATCGTGCAGTTCATGGTGTGGCCCATGACGCCGCCCGCGGCGTTGATGGCGCGCACGGCCGCGACGCAGCCGGTGTACTGGAAGTAACCGTACGGCGCGTTGGGTCCGGTGAACGGGCTGAACGCGGCTACCTCGAGCGAGAACGACCCGCCCGCCGAGGACGGGCTTCCCGCCGAAGACGACGGGCTTGCGGCTGAAGACGACGGGCTTGCGGCGCATGCGGCCAGGGCGACCCCCACGACCCCGCCGACGAGCGCGAACCTCACGCGGCGCGCGGCTGGCCACCGTGCGACGTGTTTCCATCCTGACATGGCAACTCCCTTGAATCGGTAACTTGACTTCGGGGACCTCTCGGCGCTGCGTGCCGCTGGCGTGAACTCGGCCATCTCAGATCGCCGGCGAGATGAGCGTCTCGGGGGCGAAGAGGTCCCTCGGCTCGATCTCGGGGTGGGCGAGCCCCTGCTCGCGCGCGTAACGGAGGAAGGTGCTCAGCGTCCGCTCGTTGGCATCGTCTAGGCCGTACGACCAGTAGTCCGCGCCCATCAGGTCCTGGACGCGGCCGATCTCCTCGTATGCCCACGGCAGGACCAGTGGCAGGGCGGCGGTCTCGTCGAGCCCGGCGAACGCGAGGTCGCGTGCCTGCGTAAAGGCCTTGACGAGCGACCGGGCCAGCCAGCGATTGCGCTGGTAGACCTCGCGCCGGATGGCGATGACATGCATGATCGGGAAGATCCCGGTCCGCCGGTAGTAGCTCTCCTCGACCTCCCGCACGTTCGGAAAGAGCCTCCGCACGCGCGGGTCACGTTGGAGGAAGGGACGGGGGACCCGCGGCGTGTAGAGGGCGTCAATCTCCCCGCTGACGATCAGCTCCGAGAGGGTGCGGCCCTCCGGGCACGGGACGACCTCGACGCCGTCGGGCAGGAGGGGAATCGCCACCTTCTCTTCACGGCCCGGCTCGTGCAGACCGCCGGTGATGTAGCGGACCGAGTTCACAGGAACGTCATGGAAATCGGCGAGGATCCCCCGGATCCAGACATTGGCGGTCAGCTGGTACTCGGCCAAGCCGACGCGACGCCCCGCAAGGTGCTCCGGCGATTCGATGCCGGAGCCAGAGTGCACGTAGATCCCGTTGTGCCGGAACGCTCTGGAGGGATAGACGGGGATCGCGACGAACGGCGCGTCCTGCTGGGTCGTGAGCACGAAGGTTGAGAGCGAGAGCTCGGCGACGTCGAACTCCTCGAAGCGAACCATCCTGAAGAAGGTCTCTTCCGGTGTGAGCGTGAGCATCGTGAGGTCGACGCCCTCGACTTCGACACGCCCGTTCCCAAGCGCCCGGGTGCGATCGCTGTCGCCGCACGCAAGTGTGATCGCAAGTCGCACTATCGTCTCCGCCTCAGGTCGGACGCGGGACAACCACTGTGACATGGTGTCTGTTAATAGGTATGTTGATACCTATTGCGAGTACCGTACATAGCCATGTGACCCACGACAAGGATTTGCGTGCACGAATGAGACGGCAGGTCCGGCAGACCGAGTCTGAACCTGTGCAGGCGAACGCCTTCGGCTACGGTACGACAGGCACCATCAGCGCCGCCGGCCGAAGTCAACTTGTAGGAGGCCGTACCCGATGTCCTTGCGCCACGCCCTTCTCGCGATCCTCGCGGTGGAGCCGTTGACCGGCTACGAACTCACCAAGTACTTCGACCGGTCGGCAGCCAACGTGTGGCACGCTCCGCATTCGCAGATCTACCCCGAGCTTCGCAAACTCGAGAGCGCGGGACTGGTCACGGCCGAATCGGTGGCGCGCGGCGACCACGGCGTCAAGCGGACCTACTCAATCACCGACGCCGGTCTTGACGTTCTCGTGGAGTGGGTCGAGGAAGCCACTCCACTAGCACCGGTGCGCGATGATTTCCTTCTCAAGGCGACGTACCTGGAGTACGGATCGTTCGCCAACGCGCGTCGCCAGTTCGAGGCCCACCTCGACTACCACGAGGAACTGCGCCGGCGCTGGGACGTCCATGCGCAGGTTCTCGAACAGCGCGCCACGGCGCTCATGCGCCGACGACTCGAGGTCATGCCGGAAGAACTGCACGAAGCGCTGGTTGCCTACAAGGTCCACGTCTATCGCGGGCTGGCCGAACAGGCCCGGCACGAGGCACGCTGGGCTCGCCAGGGGATCGCCCTCGTCGACGCGCTCATTGCCGCGGCTGCCAACGGCGGCGATTCCCCGGCCGCCGCCGGTCATCGGAAGATCCTCACGAGGCAGGATTCATCCCAGGCGTAGCGCTGGCTGCCGCTGTCAGACCACGGTGCGGAGCAGGCGGACTGGCGGGGAACCATGCGCCAGCATCCGGTCGTGGACGGCGTGCCCGGTGCCGCCCGCGGCGGTCAGCTCCGCCGCTAGGTCCGCGATCTCGGTGTAGCCGACGTAGTACGTCGACAGCTGAGCGGAGGTGAGCAGCGCGCGGCGCCATTTGCCTGCCGCCTCGCCGTCCTCCTGAAATCCGGCGCCGGTCATCAGCGCCATCGCCTGCGCCTCGGTCATGTCGTGGGCGTGCACCCTTGCGTCCAGGATCGCGTTGATCGTGGTGCGCAGCTGCATCTTCAGCTGCTGCATGCGGACCGCCCGCGGATCGCCTTCGCCTGGGTACCCGTGGCGGGCCATGAGCTCTTCGGCGTAGACGGCCCAGCCTTCGGTGAACGCCCCCGAGCGCAGCGCCGCGCGGATCTTGGTGGCGCCGCTGAACCGGCGCGAATGCTGTAGCTGCAGATAGTGGCCGGGCATCGCCTCGTGCACCATCAGGTTGTGCACCATGTGCCGGTTGTACTCGCGGTAGAACGAGGTCTTCCGCTCTTGTGTCCAGCCGGCCGGCACCGGGGCGACCGCCAGGAATGTGGGCAGCGGCGCCGTCTCCAGCGGACCGGGGGAATCGCAGTAGGCGACGGCGATGCCGCGGTCGATCTCCGGCATGTGGATCAGCTCGACGGGGTCGTCGTAGAGCGTGACCAGGCCCCGCGCGCGGACGAATTCGGTCTGCGCGGCGAGCGCGCCGCCGCAGAACCGCAAGATAGTCGAATCGTCTGGGACGGACGCCGCGAGCTCGTCGAGCACCTGGCGGGGCGCGCCGCCGAGCCCGGCGGCCAGTTCGGTGATTTCCGCGGTTATCCGCTCCAGATCCTTCTCGGCGCGGGCCAAGATCGCGCCGGAGTCGGCCTGCGCGGACAGGGTCAGAGACAGTTTGCGGGCGAAGCGGTCCGGGCCGATGCGCGGGTCTGTCAGGGGGTTGCCGGCGTTCTTGGCGGCGAGCCAGTCGCGGTGCCCGGCCAGCGCCTCAAGCGCGGCCGGACGCACTTTGTCGATTGCCTTGCGGCTCGCCGGGGTCTGGGCGTCGGCCTGTCGCAGTGCGTTGCCGACCTCGTCGGCCACCAGCTTGATCGTGCCCTCGAACTGGCCGATGGCTGTCTCAAGGTGCACCTTCGGCATGGCCTCCAGCTGATCGCGGGCAACCTGCAGCGTCCGCGGGATCTGGGCCAGCCGGCCGGCAACCGCGGCAAGCCGGTCAGGCAGCGGCGCGAAGTCCCGCGCCAGCAGCTGGTACACGGCCTTGCCTGGGTTGGCGCGCAGCGGGTTCCAGGCATGCTCACGCAGCTCGTCGATCTCAAACGCCCGGCGCGCTATGCCGTCCGCCAGCATCGCGGCGTCGACCCGCAACTCGGCCGGCAAGGCCGCGGTGTCGATGCGTTCCAGCCGGGAGGAGAAGCCGTCAAGCGCGCGGCGCTCGTCGGCGCGGGCCTGCCCGGAATCATCAGGCAGGAGGTCGTCGAAGCGATGGTCCCCCAGCCCTGTGGCTGTGTCCGGATGCCGCCGCGCCAGGTCGTCCAGGTAGTCCGCCGCCAGCGCGGCGAACGCGGTCGTGGCCGCGTCGGTGGCGGCCATGCCGGACTCGGCGTTCACGTGACCTCCCCGGGAATCGTCGGACGTTCCCGGGCGACAGCCTAGCCGGGCTGGCTGGCCGGCCCGCGGTCGTGCCGGTCAGCCAGCCAGCCGCCATCGAGGTGCTGCCCCGCCGCGGAGAAACGGACGCGGGGCGGGAAACCACGGCTCCGTTCGGAATAGTCGATTTTCTATGCCTTTACCTGGTAGGCGCGGATCACTGTCTGCTGGGCGCTGTTGCCCGCCGCGTCGGTGAGGTTATCGCTCAGCGAGACGAAAGCGGCTCCCTTCGGCGGTGTGATGGTGGTGGTCCATGTGCCCGGGCCGGCTGGGCGCAGGGTTAGGCGGTGCCAGGTTTTCCCGTCATCGAAAGAGGCCCGGACGGCGATCGCGGTGATCTTCGCCGTCGGACTTCCCAGGGGCAGGTCCGGGGCGATGACAAGCCGGAACGGCTTGCCGGCTGGCGCCTGGTCGAGGGCGTTGAACGCGCCGCTGATCCGGGCGTCCCACAGCGGCAGTGTCGCCGAGCTGGTTCCGCTTACGTGGGACGAGCGGAACGTCCAGGTCGCCTGGGCTGAGGTGCCGAGAGTGGACCACGGGACGTTCAGCTTCGCCCTCGCGGACAGCGTGTACAGGGCGGCGGCAGCCGGGACCTTGAACGTCGGCTGGTTGGCGATCGAGCCGGTGCCGATGACGCTTTTCCCTTGACGCAAGGTGATCGTCCCGGACAGGCCGTCGATGAGGCCGTTTGTGAGGTTGCCGATGTGCCCTGGCGAGGACTCAGAGTCGGGCTGGATGTCGGGGGTGATCACGTCGCCGGAGCGAACGGAGTCGCTCGCGGTCGACAGAGCCGCCGATCCCCACACGTCGTGGTACGTATGCCCGGCCCGGAAGACGTGGGCCGGCCCGGCCTCGAACCATGCGATATTCGGGGTGAGGGTAGTCAGCGAGCCGTACAAGTCCAGCTGGGTCGTTTGCCAGGTCCCTGGTGTCATGAACTCGGTGATCGTGCCTGACGGCGGGATGAAGAACTCGCTGCCGCTGAACCCGGAGGCCGCGCTGATCGCGGTCTCGAGCGGTCCCAGGATCAAATTGATCTGGTCGATCCTGGTCATGGGCTTGCCCTGCTGACGGAGTTCCGGGCGGTAGACCGCTAGCGCGCTGTCGTGCACCCGGTACGGCAGCTCGGGGATCCGCTGGGCGCTCGGGGACTGCAGTGAGTAGGTCACAGTCGCCAAGTGGTTGCGGGTGTACGGGGAGTTATCGCACCACATGTCGCCGAAGAATTCGTACGGCCGGCCCGCGACCCGGCTGGTCGGCGCGGCGTAGAGGAGGGGACCGCCAGGTAGCGTGAGCGCGAACGAGTAGAAGGTGGATCCCGCCACCGTCTGGGCGAGCTGGGCGATGCCCCAGACGTTACCCACGCGGCTGTCCAGGGCGGGCAGGAGCGGGCGGCCGCGGCGAGCGTCCAGGGTGACGGCCATGTCGCGGTTGACGGTCACGGCGGGATCGTCGATCAGCGTCAGGCTTTCGGGGTGCCCTGGCGTGGCTGCCGTGTCGACCACACTGGTGAGGTCATAGCGGCCTGGCGGTACGGACGCGGTGACTGTGCCCGCTTTGTTCACAACCGCGAGGATGAGCGTCCCGGTGGTGAGGTTTATCAATCCGGTCGACGGCTCGGCCAGGCTGAGGTCATTCTGCGGGCGGCCGTCGCGGTCGATCGCGACGAACGTGACGGTGTCGAGCAGGGGCTGGTTTTGCGCGCCGATGGCGGTGTGCAGCACGGTGGTGCCGTCCGGGCTCGTGGCGGTGAGCCAGCCGTTGTAGAGGCCTGTGGTGCCGAGTGCCGGGTTGTCAATGAGGTCGATGTTCGTGGCCGCCCCCGGCGCCACGGTGATCTGCGACGGGCTGGCGGTAACCATGCCCGCCGGGGCGGGCTTGCCGTCCGGCCCGGTCACGGCCGTGGCCAGGTTCAGGGTCAGCGGCGTGGTGCCGGCGTTGTGGTAGGTCACCGTCTTGGTGACGGCTCGCTGGTGGGGCCACGGTGACAGGTATGCCAGGCTGGCGGGGCTGGCGTAGGCGTCCTGCGCGGTGGCACGGGTGATGTCCGCCTGCCCGTCGCCCTGAGCGTAGGCGCTGGCGCCGCTTGCCGGGTCGGCCGAGCTCGTCAGCGCCGACTTCAGCTGAGCGCCGGACCAGTTGGGATGTTCCTGCGCGAGGATCGCGGCGGCGCCCGAGACGTACGGCGTCGAGGCGGAGGTGCCGCTGCACCGGGTGTAGAAGGCGTCGATGGGGCCGTCACCCGGGATGCCATCGAACGGGCACAGCGAGGTCCCGGCCGCCACGGCCCCGACGACCCCCACGCCCAGTGCGGTGATATCGGGCTTGACCGCGAAGTCGCCGCACGCGGGCCCGGCGGGTCCGGTGCCTGAGAAGAAGGCCAGGTTCCCGCTTGAATCGACCGCGCCTACCGTCAGCGCGCGCCTCGCGACGCCCGGAGCGTCGAGCAAGCCCGGCCCGTCGTTGCCGGCGGCCGCCACGAACAGCGTCCGCGACGAGGCGCTCAGCGAGTCCAGTGCCTGGGATACCGGGTCGATGCCGGCCGGGCAGATCCACGGCGCGGCGAGCCCAAGGCTCATGTTGACGATCCTGGCGTGTTGCGCCACGGCCCATTGCATGCCCGCGATCACCTGCGAGTCGGTGCCGGTGCCGTCGTCGCCGAGGACCTTGCCCACGAGCAGCCGCGCACCCGGCGCCACGCCCTGGTACTTGCCCTGCGACGCCGCCCCTGACCCGGCGATTATCGACGCGGTCCAGGTGCCGTGGCCCACCTCGTCCTGGATGCCGTGCTTGGAGCTGGTGAAATCCTTCGATGCGACGACCACGCCGGCCAGGTCCGGGTGGCCGGGGTCGTAGCCGGTGTCCAGATCCGCCACCAGCACGCCCGCGCCTGGCTCCGCCGACGGCGTGGAGCTGGCACCAGGCGCCGCGGTCGTCGTTGCAAGCGGTGCGGCCGCTGCGGGTGTGGCCGCCGCGGGCGCCGCGGGCGCCGCGGGCGCGGGCGGGGCGGGCGCGGCGCCGGCCGGTCGCACCGGGCCGTCCAGCACAACCCTCGCAACCTGCGGCGCGAGGTGAAGCGCCGACCAGAAACTCGCCGCGCCCCGCTTCGACTCGGCGATGGCCACGCCCCCGATGCTGGGCAGGGCAGCGGTGACCACCGCTTCGCCCCTAGCGGTCAGCGCCCGCGCCGCGGCCATCGCGCCGGAGGACGCCGTCCCGCCGCGGTAGGTGACGATCAGCGGCAGCGTGGGCATGGCCGCGTCGCCGTAGCCGTCCCGGACCAGTTCGCTGACGTCGAAGAGGTTCTCATCCAGCACGCCCGCGTCGATCAGGCGCACCGCGTCGGTGGGGATGACCACCAGATCCGGCGCGCGCCCCGGTCCTGGCACCGACTGCTCCACGTAGCCGATGCCGGGGCGCGCGTACCGGCGGTCGATGGCCGCCGACTCCCGCCCGCCGGGCTCGCTGGTCACGTGGACACGGTCACCGGTGATCAGCGTCACTTCGGTGACCGAAACCCGGCCATCGGGCGCGACTCCTGCGCGGGCAGCGGAAGGAGGGCCGGCGAGGGGGCGGGCCGCGGCCGGCACGCTGATCATGCATCCCAATGCCGCGGACACTACTGCAACGATGGCGGAGATTCTCCGAGCGTGCCTCACTGTGGTGCCTCCAGGGGGTAGTGACGGGAACTACCAGAAATCCGCTTGAGTGGCACTTCTAAGGGCGTACGTTCAGGAGGCCGCGCGGCGGCCGACCACACTGCGCCGGGCATCCTCCACTGATAGAAGACGTCCGGAACAGACAGAAAGTCGCTCGCCTTTTGCCGATATTCGTTTGGCTACACGCCCAGGCCGCGGCCGATGATCTCCTTCATGATCTCGGTGGTGCCGCCGAAGATCGACTGCACCCGGCTGTCCGCCCACGCGCGCGCCACCGGGTACTCGCGCATGTAGCCGTAGCCGCCGTGCAGCTGGACGCACCGGTCGGTCACGCGGTTGCACAGCTCGGTGTTCCACCACTTGACCATCGACGCCTCCTGGGTGGACAGCTCCTCGGCGCAGTGCGCGACGATCGCCTTGTCGGTGAACGCGCGGGCGACGGCGAGTTCGGTCGCCATCTCCGCGAGCAGGAACCGGTTGTGCTGGAAGCTGCCGACCGGCTGGCCGAACGCCGTGCGCTGCTTGCAGTAGGCCAGCGTTTCCTCGAACGCCTTCTCGGCGACCGCGAGCGCGAACACGCCGATCGTCACCCGCTCCCGCGGAAGGTTCTCCATCAGGGCGACGAACCCGCCGCCTTCGGCACCGAGCATGTTGGCCGCGGGCACGCGGACGTCTGAGAAGAACAGCTCGGAGGTGTCCTGGGCGTGCATGCCGACCTTGTCCAGGTTCCGGCCGCGGGTGAACCCGGCCATCTCGCGCTCGACGACAAGCAGGCTGATCCCCTTGTGCCCCTTGGCCGGGTCAGTCCTCGCCACTACGATCACGATGCCGGCGAGCTGGCCGTTGGAGATGAACGTCTTCTGCCCGTTGAGCACATAGTCGCCCGTCGACGCGTCGCGGACCGCTGTCGTCTTGATGCCCTGCAGGTCGCTGCCCGTGCCTGGCTCGGTCATCGCGATCGCCGCGACCAGCTCCCCCGAGCAGTAGCCGGGCAGCCAGCGCTCCCGCTGCTCCTGCGTGCACAGCCGGTCCAGGTACTTGCCGATCATGTCGTTGTGCACCATGAACGCGGGCCCGGTGGCGCCCGCCCTGGCGAACTCCTCACCCATCACCGCGTAGTACCTGTAGTCCGGGTTCCCGCCGCCGCCGTATTTCTCGTCGACGTCGATGCCGAGCAGCCCGGCGCGGCCAGCGGCGCGCCACACGTCGCGGGACACAACCTTGTCGCGTTCCCACTGCTCGTGGTACGGGGTCACCTCACGGGCGATGAACTCGCGGACCATGTCGCGGAACGCCTCATGCTCTTCGGTGAAGATGTCACGTCGCATGACACCACCGTAGGCTCCTGGTCATGAACGCGGTACTCGGCGATGGAGCCTTCGGCCCCGCCTTTGACCCCGCCTTTGACCCCGAGAAGGCGGCGCTCGCGGTCACCGAGGCGCTGCGTCCCCTCGGCACGCGAGCGCGAGCCGCCGGGTCGAAGGAGTACCTGAAGAGCGACCTGGAGTTCTTCGGCGTGACCGTGCCGGATATGCGGCGGGTGGTCAAGTCCGCGCTGCGGGCTCAGCCCGGTCTCGACGGAGCGGCGGTCCTGGAGTGGGCGTTCGCGCTGTGGCGCGCGCCCGTTTTCGAGCGGCGGATCGCGGCGGTAGAACTGCTCGAGCAGTCCGTCACGCGGCTGGCCGCGACGGATCTGCCCGCGGTGGAGGAGCTGATCCGGGACGCGCGCACCTGGGCGCTTGTTGATGGCCTCGCCGCCCACGTGGCCGGCGGCATCGCTTTGCGCGACCCCTCGTCGTGGCCGCGCATCGACGCGTGGTCCCGCGATGGCGACTTCTGGGTGCGCCGTTCCGCGCTGCTCGCGCTGCTGCCCGGCATCCGCTCAGGCGAGCCTGAGCTGGGGCGCTTCACCGCGTACGCGGAACCGATGCTGATGGAAAAGGAGTTCTTCATCCGCAAGGCGATCGGTTGGGTACTGCGCGAGATCGCCCGCCGCGATCCGCGGTTCACCGCGGAATGGACGCGGGACCATCTACCGCGAATGTCAGGCGTCACGTTTCGCGAGGCCGTCCGCCGGCTCCCCGCCAGCGACGCGGAGCGGCTGCGGAGCATGCGCCGGTAGCGCTGACAGCGCCGGCAGCGCCGGCAGCGCCGGCGCCGGTAGCCTTAGGCAACGTGGCGATCATCCCGGATTCGAAGGACTGGACATGGGTGCTGCGGCGCCCCTGCCCCGAATGCGGCCTGGACACGTCCTCGTTCGCCGTGACTGACGTGGCCGCGATGACACGGTCGAACGCCGCGGCCTGGGTGGCGGTGCTGACGGCGCCCGACGTCGGGGAACGGCCCCGTTCGGACAAGTGGTCACCGCTGGAGTACGCCTGCCACGTCAGGGACGTGCTCCGGCTCTACGACTACCGGCTCGGCCTGATGCTGACTCTGGACGACCCGCTGTTCCCGAACTGGGACCAGGACGAGACCGCGATCGCGGACAGGTACGGCGAGCAGGAACCCGAGGCGGTCGGCGCCCAGCTCGCCGAGGCGGCCACGGCGCTCGCCGACAGCTTCGACGCCGTCAGCGGCGACCAGTGGCTGCGGCCGGGCCGGCGCAGCGACGGCGCAGCGTTCACCGTCGAGACGTTCGCCAGGTACTTCGTGCACGACCCGGTGCACCACCTGTACGACGTGACCGGCGTGCGGCATCCGGCCACGGCATAAGGCCGGCTACTCGGCTACTTCATGAGCCCGGCGACGACGGCGGCGAGCTCGTCAAGCTGGGCGACGGCGAAGGCGCCCGCGGCGTCGAGCGGCTGCAGGACGACGTGGTCCGCGCCGGCGTCCAGGTGCGCTCTCACCCGGTCCGCGACGGTGACCGCGCCGGACGGGACGATCGCCGAGATCAGCCGGTCGCTGCCCCCGTCGGCTAGGTCCTGTGGCCCGAAGCCGAACCGCTCGAGATTGCGCGTGTAGTTCGGCATACGCAAGTATCGCTCCGCGTACGCCCTGCCCGCGGCTAGCCCTTCGCCGGTGTCGGCTGCCAGTGACAGCGCCTGCTCGGGTACCAGCAGCGGCGAGGCGCCTAGGACCGACCGCGCGAACGCGGTGTGCTCTGGCGGCGTGAAGTACGGATGCGCGCCGGCGGCGGACTCCGCGGACAGCGTCAGCATCCGCGGCCCGAGCGCCGCTAGCACGATGGGCGGCATTCCGCCGCCGGCGTCCCCGTAGGGCGCCGGGTGCTGTGCCGGGTGGTCGAGTTCGTCGAGGAATTTCTCCATCTTCCGCAGCGGCCGCTCGTACGCGTGGCCGAGCGAGGTGACGAGCGGCGCATGGCTGACGCCGAGCCCCAGGATGAACCGGCCGGGGAAGTCCGCGGCCAGCATTTCCGCATCCGCGCGCAGCCGCGCTGGGTCCCAGGCCCAGATGTTCGCGATCCCGGTCGCGACGACCAGCCGCGTCGTGGCGGCAAGAAGCGGCCGCAGCAATTCGAGCGCGTCTGGCGTCGCGTTCCCGCCGCCGATCCACGCGGACGTGAACCCCGCCCGCTCGATCGCCTCCGCCGTCGCCGCCGGGTCGGCCCCGATCCACGCGGGCGGCGGCATCCAGATGCCGAGAGGCCCGAGCCGCGGGCGCAGTTCGTCCGGTGTCATGCTCACAGTCATCTCCGGCCACCGCGAAATCATGCCCTCGGAATATTGTGAAGCGTCGCGGGCCTGCTCACCCGCCACTTCGGGCCGTCCGTGGTTTTCCCGATCGCCGGCGTATTGCTCGCGGCGGCCATTGTCGGGGGCCTGACGCAGCGCGAGTTCCGCGACTTCGGCACCGGCGACGAACTCACCGCCCCCGCCCCCCGAACCCCCGACCCAGCACTCCCCTAACCCTGCCGCCGGGCCTGGGACGGCACTTAGGATCGAAGTTGCGGAAAATATCGCCCGAATTGCGGTGATTTATCCCCCCAACTTAGGCCCCATGTGGCGGCGAGGCGTCCGCATGGTGAGACGCTGACACGGGTGAGGCGACCGCGACACGAGGGGGTCGCGTCCCTCGGGGCGCGAAGGGGTGGGGGCAGGATTAAGCGGCGCTGGCGTGGTGGTGTCGCGTGCGCGGGGCGCCGGGGCGGGCGTCAGGCGGCGCTGGGCGCCGGGGTGAGCGTTAGGCGGCGCTGGGCGCGGGGCTGGCGTCACGCCGCGCTGGGCGTGGGGCGGGTGTTAGGCGGCGCGGGGCGCCGGGGTGAGCGTTAGGCGGCGCTGGGCGTGGGGCGGGTGTTAGGCGGCGCTGGTGGAGCCTAGGTAGGCCTCCCACTGGGGGTCGCCGTCGTACTGGGCGCCGATCAGTCGCCAGTGGGCGCCGCGTGGCACGGCCGGCGCGACCGGCAGCGTCCAGCCGAGCTCGTCGAGCAGCCGGTCGGCCTTGCGGTGGTTGCACATCGTGCAGGAGGCGACGCAGTTCTCCCAGGTGTGCGTGCCGCCGCGGCTGCGCGGGATCACGTGGTCAATGGTCTCGGCGTGCCGGCTGCAGTACGCGCACTTGTAGTTGTCCCTGCGCATCAGCGCTGCCCGGGTCAACGGCACACGGTTGCGATGCGGGATGCGCACGTACCGGCGGAGCCGGATCACCGAGGGTGTGGCAAGCGCGACGGTGGCGGAATGCAGGAGCAGGCCGTTGCTGTCATCGTGCACGATCTCTGCCTTCTCGCACAGCACGAGGCACACCGCGCGACGCAGACCCACCGTCGTCAGCGGTTCATACGTCACGTTGAGCAGCAGCACGCGTCGCACTGGCACCTCCGCAGGCACCGTCGTGAGGCGCCGCTCGCATCACCAGGGCACTGGTTAATCCTGGTGTGACCGAAGCCACGTGCCTCCGCCAACTACATCTAGCGTACTAGGCCGACGGTGCATTCTCGGTTAATGGGGAGTAACGAGCTTCGGGTTAAGGTGCGCTCATGGCATCATTTCGCGCTCAGTACCCGTCCGCTCACCGTCTTGATCTCGTCGACGACCTATTCGGGCAGCGCATCGCCGATCCCTACCGCTGGCTGGAAGACGCCGAGAGGGCCGACTCCAGGCAGTGGCTCGCCGCCGAGGAGGAAGTCTGGGCCGCCTACCGAGCGGAACTTCCGCAGCGCGACGCGTTCGCGGCACGGGTGGCCGAACTGCTGCGGGTCGGCTACGCCGGCGTGCCCGCCTGGCGCCGGACGTCGCGGTTCTACATTCGGCGCGACCCTGGTCAGGAGCACGGCGTGCTCTACGTATCCGACGGCTCGGGCGCGGAGCGCGCGCTCGTCGATCCGGTGTCGATCGACCCGTCCGGGCGGACGACGCTTGACCAATGGCAGCCGGACAAGGAGGGCAGGCAACTCGCCTACCAGCTGTCGTCGGACGGCAGCGAAGAGGCGGTGCTGCGCGTGCTCGACGTTGCGGCCGGCGAGGTCATCGAAGGGCCGATCGACCGGTGCCGGTACTCGGTCGTCGCGTGGCTGCCGGGCGGCAAGGCGTTCTATTACGTCCGCCGGCTGCCGCCCGATGAGCTCCCAGAGGGCGAGCGCCAGTACCACCGGCGGGTGTACCTGCACGTCGTGGGCACGCCGCCGGAGTCGGACGCGCTGGTGTTCGGCGAAGGCAGGGACAAGACGTCGTACTACGGCGTCAGCGTGAGCATGGACGGCCGCTGGCTGATGCTGACCGCCTCCATCGGCACCGCGCCCCGCAACGACCTGTGGCTCGCCGACCTGACCACGTCTGACCCCGCCGCGCCCGTGCTCGTGCCGGTCACGGTGGGCCTGGACGCGCGGACTTCGTTGCGCGCCGGGCGGGACGGGCGGCTCTACGTGTTCACCGACCTGGACGCGCCACGCGGGCGGATCTGCGTCGCCGATCCGTCGGCACCCGGGCCGGAAGGCTGGCGGGACCTGATTGCCGAAGACCCTTCGGCGGTGCTGCGCGCGTTCGCGATCCTCGACGAGTTGCCCCGGCCCGTGCTGCTCGCGTCCCGGACCAGGCACGCGATCAGCGAGGTCACCGTGCACGACCTGACCACCGGCGAGTTGCTCGACACGCTCGCGCTGCCGGGCATCGGCACGGTCGCCGGCGTGTCAGAACGGCCGGAGGGCGGGCACGAGGCATGGTTCGGCTACACGGACTTCACGACGCCGCCGCAGGTGCTCAGGTACGACGCCGCCACCGGCGAGCTGGACACCTGGGCGACTTCACCCGGGTCCGTCGCCGACCCGCCCGCGGTGTCGGCGTCACAGGTCACGTACCACTCGGCGGACGGCACACAGGTCCGGATGGTGATACTGGAGCCGCGGGGAGGAAGCGGGCACCGTTCCGGACAAAGACCTACGATCCTTTACGGGTACGGCGGGTTCGATGTGAGCGTGCCCCCGATGTACTCGGCGAACATTCTCACCTGGGTCGAGGCGGGCGGCGTGTACGCGGTCGCGGGGTTGCGCGGCGGCAGCGAGGAAGGCGAGGAGTGGCATCGCGCCGGGATGCTTGACCGCAAGCAGAACGTGTTCGACGACTTCCGCGCGGCCGCTTCGTACCTGATTGACACGGGGATCACGTCGCCGGCGCGGCTGGCGGTGTGGGGCGGGTCGAACGGGGGGCTGCTCGTCGGCGCCGCGGTCACGCAGTGGCCGGCGCTGTTCACCGCCGCGGTCTGCTCGGCGCCGCTGCTCGACATGGTGCGGTACGAGCGGTTCGGGCTCGGCGAGACGTGGAACACGGAGTACGGGTCGGCCACGTCCGCCGAAGAGCTTTCCTGGCTGTTCGCGTACTCGCCGTACCACCGTGTGGTGCCCGGCACCGCGTACCCCGCCGTGCTGTTCACGGTCTTCACGAACGACACGCGGGTTGACCCGATGCACGCGTACAAGACGTGCGCCGCCATGCAGCACGCGTCCGTGTCCGAAAGACCGGTGCTGCTGCGCGCGGAAGGGCAGGTGGGGCACGGGCAGCGGGCGGTGTCGCTGTCGGCCGCGCTGGCCGGGGACTGTCTGGCGTTCGTGGCGCTGGAAACCGGGCTAGTGCCGCGCGACTAGGGCGCGCGGGTTGTCGCGGGTGGCCGCGGGTTATTCGGCGCGGGCGAAATACGCGGCCGGCGTCAGCCCCGTCTCCCGGCGGAACGCGGCGACGAACGCGCTCGGCGTCTGGTATCAGACGCGGTGCGCGACTCGCCCGACCGGCTCGCCTCTCGCCAGCAGCGGAAGCGCCGCCTGCAGGCGCAGCAGCGTCCGCCATCGGCCGAACGGCATCCGGGTCTGCGTGAGGAAGGCCCGCGCGAGCGTCCGCTCGCTCGCCCCCACCGCGCGCCCCCAGTCCGCCAGCGTGCGCTGGTCGGCCGGGTTCTCGCGCAGCGCCAGCGCCACCGCGCCGGCGAGCGGCCCGTCGGGGAAGGGGACATCAACAGTGGTGAGCGGTACCGGTTCGAGCAGGTCCGCGAGCAGGGCCTCAGCATGCTCCCGCTGGCTCGCGGTCAGCGGCCCGCCGAGGTAGCCGATCAGCTCCGCGAGCAGCGGGCTCGCCGCGACCGGGGTGGGTTCTGTCCAGGTCACCGGGGAAAGACCGGCCGGGACGTAGACGCTGCGCATAGTGGTGCTGCTCGCCGCGCCGGTTTCGTGCGGCAGGCCTGCCGGGATCCACAGCGCCCTAGTCGGCGGAAGCACCCATGTCGCGCCCTCGGTGAGCACGGTGAGCACACCGCTGGCCGCCCAGGCGAGCTGATGGTCCTCGTGCGTGTGCCAGCTGAACAGGGTGCCGCCAGGCATCGGAAAGGTGGCGACGAGAATGCCGTCCGGCAGGCATTCCGGTCGGCCATCTGGACGGCTTCCCGCACGCTGACCGGCTGTCGACACAACATGGCAGCCTACGCGCTTCTGCGCGGGCGGCCAGCGCCGTAGCGTCACATACCGTGAACGAAAACCACGCGAACCTGCTCGGCACCGCCGAATGGGCCGCCTACCTGCACGACGAAGTCCTGCCCGCGGTCACGTCCGGCGTCCGCCTCGGCGAGGACATGCTGGAGATCGGCCCGGGCCCGGGTGCGGCAACCGACTGGCTACGGCACCGGGTCGGCCGGCTGGTGGCCCTCGAACTCGACCCTGACGCCGCCGCGGCGCTGCGGACGCGGTTTGACGGCACGAACGTCTCCTGCGTCGTCGGCGACGCCACCGCGCTCAAATACCCGGACGGGTCGTTCGACTCGGTCGGGATGTTCACGATGCTGCATCACGTGCCGACGCGCGCGCTGCAGGACGCGATGCTGGCGGAGGCGCTTCGCGTGCTGCGGCCCGGCGGGACGCTGTTCGGGTCCGACAGCCTGCCCAGCGACGAACTGCATCACTTCCACGAGGGCGACACCTACAACCCGGTCGAGCCCGCAGCGCTGCTCACCCGGCTGCAGACACTCGGCTTCGCCGAGATCACGATCACCGTGGGGCACGCGCTGCAGTTCCGTGCGCGCAAGGCTCGGGCGGAGCGCGAGGAGGGCGAGGAGGCATGATGACCAGCACCGTCAAGCTGCGTACGGTCATCATCGGGCTGCTCGGGTTCGCGGCGGCCGAGGAGGAAATCCTGCTCACCGCCGGAGCTGCCGGCGCCGCCGCCGGCGGCGCCGACGGCGGCACTGGCGAAGGGCCGCACCGATGGGCCGCCGTGCCATTGCTCGCCCACACGACAGAGTTCAAGACCCAGCAGTCGGAACGAATCGGTGCGCTGCGTGCCGGGCAAACTCCGCCCCCGTTCGGGGAGATCGACCACGCTTCGGCTTCGGTGTACGCAGGCTATGCCGCCCGCACGGCGCAGGACGTCATCGGCTCGTCACGCGCCACCACCGCCTGCCTGATCGACGGGGTGCGCGCGCTGCGGGACGAGGACCTGCTCGACCCGTCCCGTCACCCGTGGCTGAACGGCCGCATGCTATGGCTGCAGGTCATCGTCCGCGGATTCTGGCACCCGACCGGGCACATCGCCGACTACTACCTCCGGCACGGGCAGCCGGACCGGGCGGTGGCGCTGCAGTCGCACGCCCTGGCTACGGCGCGCTACCTCGGCGCTCCCGACGCCGCACGTGGGATGGCCGCCTACGGGCTCGCCTGCGCCCAGGCTCAGGCCGGCCTCGCGGACGAGGCGGCGGAGGCGCTCGCTGCCGCGGTCGCGCTGAACCCCGACCTGCGCGCGAACGCCGGCCGTGATCCCGATCTCACCGCGCTGCGCGACAGCGGCGCGCTCGCGCAGATCCTCGCCGGCGGCTAGACGATCTTCCGGCAGGCGGTCCCGTCGCAACGTATCCGCCGGTAGCCTCGCCTGGAGCGGTCATATCCCCCCAGGAGGTGTACGGTGTCGCGGCACGACCAGCTGGCGATCTTCGGTACGGCGCACGAGCCGACGACGCTGACGGGCAGCTGCGGCCCTAACCCAGGAGTCGCCTGCCGCCTGGTCTGGGATCTGACGCACAACGGCCAGCTGGCCTCGCTGACCGACAACTTCCTGGCCGGGCCGGTTCATCTGCTGATACGTGTGGCGTACGTCATCGTGCTCGCGCTGGTGATCCGGGCGGTGCTGCACAGGCTGATCAACCGCATCACCGAGCGGGCGGCTGACAGCATCCTCCCGGCGTTCAGGAACGGCGTGGTGCCGTCGCTGCGGATGCCTCGGGTTCCTCGGGTTTCTCTGGTCCCGGGCCGGCTGCGTTCCCGGCGTTCGGACGGCGGGGAGGCAGCGGACCCCGGTCTCGCCGCGGACGCCAGGGGGGCGGCGGAATCCGGCGGCGCGGCGGTGTCCGGGCCCGCGGCGGAAGCGCTGGGCATCCGCGCGGCGCACGCGGAAGCGCAAGCCGACTCCGTGGAGGCTGACTCCGTTGGGACTGACTCCGGGGACGCCGAATCCGGGGCCGCTGGCTCCGGGGCCGCGGACTCCGGGGCCGCTGGCTCCGGGGCCGCGGACTCCGGGGCCGCTGACTCCGGGGCCGCGGAGCCGAGCCAGCCGGAGCTGGCGGCGGCCGCGGCCAGCGCGGAGCGCGCGCTGGTCGCCGAGCGCCGCCACCAGCGGGTCCGCGCCCTCGGCTCGATCTTGCGCAGCGCCACGTCGGTCGTGATCTTCTCGATCGCCGGCGTCGTCGTGCTTGGCGACCTCGGGATCAACCTCGCACCGCTGCTGGCCAGCGCGGGCGTGGTGGGCATCGCGATCGGCTTCGGGGCGCAGAACCTGGTCCGCGACTACCTGTCGGGAATCTTCATGTTGCTTGAGGATCAGTACGGGGTCGGGGACGTGATCACCGTCGGCGGCGCCACCGGCACGGTGGAGACGGTGACACTTCGGATCACCCGGATGCGTGATGTCAACGGCATCGTCTGGCACGTGAGGAACGGGGCCATCGAGCAGGTGGGCAACGAATCCCAGGGCTGGGCGCGCGCGGTCATCGACTTCCCTGTGCCCTACGCGGCGGACCTGGCCACGATCCGGACTGCGATGTCGGATGCCGCCATGACCCTGTGGAACGAGCCGGAATGGCGCACGGTCATGCTTGAGGCGCCCGAGGTGTGGGGCGCGCAGGAGGTGTCGAGCGACAAGGTTGTCATGCGCATCGTGGTGAAGACCGCACCGCTGCGCCAGTGGGAGGTCGAGCGGGAGATGCGCGCCCGGGTCAAGGCGGGCCTGCACGCCGCCGCGATCGGCACCGGTGATTCCGGTTCGGCTACGGCGTTAGGGTGAGGGGTGTTATGAGCGAGCAAGCCGCGCATCCGCCGCGCACCTTTTACGAGGCAGTCGGTGGCGAAGAGACGTTTACCCGGCTGGTCCACCGGTTCTATCAGGAGGTCGCCGCCGACCCGGAACTGCGGCCGGTCTACCCGGCGCAGGATCTCGGGCCGGCCGAGGAGCACCTGCGGCTGTTCCTCATCCAGTACTGGGGTGGCCCGTCCACGTACAACGATCTGCGCGGGCACCCGCGACTGCGGATGCGGCACGTGCGGTTCAGCATCGGCGAGGCGGAACGAGACGCCTGGCTGCGCCACATGCGCACGGCGCTCGACGAGCTGTCACTGGATGAGGCGCTGGACGCGCAACTGTGGGACTACCTCGTGATGGCAGCGCACAGCCTTGTCAACGCGGCACCCGCCGCCGGGCCAGCGCAAGGCGGGCGCGGCGACCTCGGCCTCTCGCAGGCCTGATCTCCTTGGGGGGAAGCGCTGTCCCCTAACCATCCCTGGTGAAGGGCTCTATCTCCTGGTGAAAGCGTCATCCCCTGGTGAGCTTGCGGTAAGTGACGCGGTGCGGCCGGGCGGCCTCGGCGCCGAGACGCTCGATCTTGTTCTTCTCGTAGGCCTCGAAGTTGCCCTCGTACCAGAACCAGCTCGCGCCACCCTCCCAGGCGAGGATGTGCGTGGCGACCCGGTCCAGGAACCACCGGTCGTGGCTGGTGATCACGGCGCAGCCGGGGAACTCGAGCAGCGCGTTCTCCAGGCTTGCCAGCGTCTCCACGTCGAGGTCGTTGGTCGGCTCGTCGAGGAGCAGCAGGTTGCCGCCCTGCTTGAGGGTGAGCGCAAGGTTCATCCGGTTCCGCTCGCCGCCTGACATGACGCCAGCGGGCTTTTGCTGGTCGCCGCCCTTGAACCCGAACGCCGCCACGTACGCGCGGCTGGGGATCTCCGTGTTCCCGACGTGGATGAACGTCTCGCCGTCTGAGATCGCCTCCCAGACGTTCTTGTTCGCGGCGATGCGATCCCGGCCCTGGTCCACGTAGGAGATCGTGACCGTCTCGCCGATCCTGATCGTGCCCGCGTCAGGCAACTCCTCGCCGACGATCATCTTGAACAGCGTGGTCTTGCCGACGCCGTTCGGGCCGAGGACGCCGACGATGCCGTTGCGCGGGAGGCTGAAGCTCAGGTCCTCGAAGAGCACCCGGTCACCGAACCCCTTGGACAGGTCGTTTACCTCGACGACCGTGTTCCCCAGCCGCGGGCCCGGCGGGATCTGGATCTCCTCGAAGTCGAGCTTGCGGTTCTTGTCCGCCTCGGCCGCCATTTCCTCGTAGCGCTGCAGGCGCGCCCTGGACTTGGTCTGGCGGGCGCGCGGGCTCGACCGCACCCACTCGAGCTCGTCGTCGAGGCGCTTGCGCCGCTTGACGTCCTTGGCGCCTTCCACCTTGATCCGCGCCGCCTTCGTCTCCAGGTAGGTGGAGTAGTTGCCCTCGTAGGGGTAGGCGCGGCCGCGGTCGAGTTCGAGGATCCACTGCGCGACGTGCTCAAGGAAGTACCTGTCGTGGGTGACCGCCACCACAGTGCCCGGGTACTTCTCCAGGTGCTGCTCAAGCCATTGCACGCTTTCCGCGTCCAGGTGGTTAGTCGGCTCGTCGAGCAGCAGCAGGTCCGGCTGGGACAGCAGCAGCCTGCAGAGCGCGACCCGCCGCTTCTCGCCGCCGGACAGGCTGGCGACCTCCGCGTCGGGCGGCGGGCAGCGCAGCGCGTCCATCGCCTGCTCCACCTGGCTGTCCAGGTCCCAGGCGTCCTTGTGGTCAAGCTGCTCCTGCAGCTTGCCCATCTCCTCGAGCAGTTCCTCGGAGTAGTCGGTCGCCATCTTCTCGGCGATCGCGTTGTACTCGTCGATCAGCTTCTTGGTCCCGGCGACGCCTTCTTCTACGTTGCCGAGCACCGTCTTCGTCTCGTCGAGCTGCGGCTCCTGGGCGAGCATGCCGACCGTGAAGCCGGGCAGCAGCCTGGCCTCGCCGTTGGACACCGGCTCGACCCCTGCCATGATCCGCAGGAGCGTGGACTTGCCGGTGCCATTCGGGCCGACGACACCGATTTTCGCCCCTGGCAAGAAGCTCAGCGTGACGTCGTCGAGGATTACCTTGTCGCCATGCGCCTTACGGACGGCGCGCAGGCTGTAAATGAACTCCGGCATGTAGTCCAGCGTAGAGGCTGTCACTAAGTGGCTTGTGTCAGGCGCGGCGTCTGCGGGGTCGTACAGGCAAACCCGGTCCCGTCCGGTGTTCTTGGCGCGGTACAGGGCGAGGTCCGCGGCGGCGAGCAACTCGAACAGGTCACGCCCGTGGCGGCTGAGGACCGCCACCCCGATCGAGATCGTGACGCCCACCGTCGTGCCGCCCACTTGCACCTTCACCCCGCTGGCGCCGTGCCGCAGTCGCTCGGCGATGCGGCACGCCTCCTCGGCTTGCGACGTCGGGAGCAGGATTACGAACTCCTCCCCGCCGAAGCGGCCGACGAGGTCGGACTCGCGGACCTGGTGCCGGAGTTCCGCGGCGAGCGCGCGCAGCACGTCGTCTCCGGCGAGGTGGCCATGGGTGTCGTTGACCTTCTTGAAGTGGTCGACGTCGGCGAGCAGCACCGCGAGCGGCTCACCGGAGCGCAGCGACCGCGCGATCGCCGCGTCGGCCTCGCGTTGCCAGGCGGTGGCGTTCAGCAGGCCCGTCTTGGCGTCCATCCTCGCCGCCGCCTTGAGCTGCTGGTGCATGAGGCTGCGCTGCAGCAGGACCACCGGCGGCAGGGCGACGCTCAGCAGCAGCGGGCTGAGCGCGCACGCGATCGTGACCAGGATGCCCACGCAGGTCTCGGTCAGGTCGAGCACGATCCGCTCGCGATCCCACAGCATGTCGGCCAGCTTGGCCTCGGGCTCCGCGAGCCACGCCGCGACAGCGACCAGGCAGGTGTTGACCACCGCGAAGACGATGGCGCACCCCACGGCCACCGCCGCCTGCTGCGGGCGCATGAACCACGCGTGCGGCTCGGGATATGTCAGCCAGCCGCTCGCCTCGCCCTGCTGGGTGACGGGGGTGAGCGACCGGAACAGGATCGACGCGCACGCGCCCGCCAGGCCGAGCGCCGCCGAACTGAACACCCGCCGGTACACGGGAGTCCTGCCTACCCGCAGGTAGAGCAGCAGGCCGAGGACCGCGGGCGCGGCCAGCGCGTAGAACGGCGGCAGTAGCAGCGCCACCGGGAGCCACCACGCGGACAGCAGGTCCCTTGAGACGCCTGTCGGCTGCCCCAGCCGCCTCGTAGCCTCGATGCAGATCGCGCCGCAGACCATCAGCGCGGCGAACAGCAGCAGGTCCCCGACGCGCAGCGGCGTCTGGCCCAGTTCCCAGCCCGCCAGCGCCAGGTAGGCGGCCAGCACGGACAGCACGTAGGCGATCAGCGGCAGCGGCATGGTAAGCAGCGGCCAGTACCACGGCCAGTGCACGAGCCGCCCAAACTCGCGCTGCCGCTGTCTTATCGCTTCTTGGACTGCTGGCATGACTCCGCCTGTCGCGTGCCTTGATCCCCGGTCCGCTCCCGCCCAGCACTGCAAGTAACTCTAGGTAACACAATAGATGCTGCACGTGCGCGCTGCGTGCCGAACCTGCAATGTTGGGCGCCGCTCGGAGCGGTTAGCGTCACCATGTGGTGACACTCCGCTCCTAGCGGCATCCCGTGCTGTGGCGCCTACACCACAGCGGTTTCCTCGGCGGCCTGGCCGAACTCCCTGGTCAGCTCGGCGAATGTGGTGTCCGCCGCGACGTCGCCCTGACCCGCGTCCGGTGGCGTGCTCACCTGGGTCGGCGAGTCGCCTCCGTCGTCGCTGTCATAGCTGTCGTCGCCGCGCATGCTGCCGTAGCCGCCGAAATCGTCGGGACCCTCCGGGAAGTCGGCGTCTTCTGGCAAGCCGGCCTCAAGCGCCACTCCCTGACGGGCCGCCTCACCGTCCGCGAGGCCTTTCATCGCGCCCGGCGGCACGTGGACGCCCCGGTTGAAGCGCGACCAGCCGAACGACAGGTCGTGCCCCACCGAGTCAGCCTCGACCTCAAGCTCGACCCTGGTGTGCTGCTGGTCGTCCACCCAGGTCCGGGTGCGGAACTTGCCACGGACCAGCACCATGTCACCCTTGCGCAGCGAACCATTGACGTTCTCGGCAAGCTTGCGCCAGCACTTGACGTTGTAGTAGGAAGTCTCGCCATCGCGCCACTCCCCGGTCGCGCGGTCCAGCCATCGGGGCGTCGACCCCACCCTGATCTTGGTCACCGGCGTCTGAGTCGCCTTGGTGTGCCCCAGTTTCGGCTCGGCAGTCACGTACCCGCTCAGGATGATGTAGTTGCCCTGGCTCATCGCTGTCCTCCTCATAGCCTTGCTCGCGGTTATCGCACGCGGTCCGGCATCGGCCGGCCGGTGTGCACTTCCACGGTGCGGGAATGCGCGATGGCCCGTAAGAGGCACTCAGCCGCCTGTGGATAACCTGTCCGATTTGTCCATGGCCTGTGGACAACCGGTTGCGATCTTGACGCCAATGCGTGACAATGCCCGCCCGCACTCAAGGCGGCCTCGGGACATCGAGCTAGGCAGCGACGAGTTCCGAGGGCTCCGCGATGACATCTACCAGGGCGCCGTTCCGCATCACCGTGATCGCCAGCGGGCGCCCTATCGATTCGGCGAACATCAGCCGCTGCAGGTCCTGCGCGGTCGCGACCTCGTGGCCTCCGGCGGTCAGCAGCAGGTCACCGGCGCGCAGTCCAGCACGGTCGGCCGGCCCGCCCGCTACCACCGACGCCACCCGCAGGCCGGTGGCACGGCCACCGAGCCGGGGCCGCCACGCGGCAGCGACCGGCGCTGGGGCCACCACGACTCCCAGGTAAGCGCGCCGCACCCGTCCCTCGCGCATCAGCGCTGACACTATCCGCCTAGTCGTGTCGTTGACCGGGACGGCGAGCCCGAGCCCGACCCCGGCCACCGCTGTGTTGATCCCGACGACCCGAGCGCGGGAGTCGGCCAGCGCGCCGCCCGAGTTGCCAGGGTTGAGCGCGGCGTCGGTCTGGATGACATCCTCGATCAGACCGTGCTGGCCGGCGGGCAGCGACCGGCCGAGGGCGCTGACCACCCCGGCGGTGACCGACCCGGCCAGCCCGAGCGGGTTGCCGACGGCGACGACAAGCTGCCCGACCACTAGGTTGTCCGCCTCGCCGAGCTCAGCCGGCTCGGGCGTGTCGCCCGTCGCGCGCAGCACCGCCAGGTCGGACAGCGGGTCGGCGCCCACTACCTGGAACGCGACGGAGGTGCCGTCCCAGAACGCGGCTGTGCCGCCGGTGGCCCGGCCGACGACGTGCGCGTTCGTGAGGAGGAACCCGTCCGTGGTGAACACGACCCCCGAGCCAAGGCTCTCCGCCGAGCCGCGACCGGCGGCGCCTGACCTGGGCACCCGCAGGCTCGCGACCCGCGGCGTCAGCTTCTCCGCCACGCCCGCCACGATCCGGGAGTACGCGTCGAGGGGTTCTCTGTCTTTGCCTTGCATAATTTTGATTACATCATTACAGCGCAACAAATCAAACGGATGGCAAGGCCCTTCGCCCTACGCGAAAAACGCCGGTCACAGGCTCTCCAAGGTGGCGCGGATGGCCCCCAGCTCACGGGTGACGTAATGGTCCTCCCCGAGGACGCTGGCGGACGCGCGGAGGGCCGCCTCGCACGCCGCCTTCGCCTGCTCTCGCTCGCCGCGGTCGCGCAAGAAGACGGCGAGATGGCCACGATGCCGCAGGACGCGCGGGTTGTCGGCGCCGAGGATACGGCTCAGCTCGATCACCGCCTGCGGAAGTTCGGCGGCCGCCTCGGCCAGCCAGCCCAGGTCGGTGAGCACGGTGCCCAGCCAGGCGTGGCCGTAGAGCACACGAGGGTGCCCCTGCCCGTACACGGCCGCGAGCCCTCCCGTCGCGGCACGGATCTCCCCCTCGGCCTCGCGGAACCGGCCCTGGCCGCGAAGCGCCCGCCCGTACAGAAGTCGGACCGACAGCGTGTCTGAATGGCCCTTGCCCCGTCCTGCCGCGTACGCGCCCAGCACTTCGCGCAGCTCCTGCTCGGCCTCCGCCGGCCGTCCCAGTTCGCATAGGACGACCGCGCGGCCTGCCCGCGCCGCCAGCGTGACGGGGTGGCGTGCGCCGAAGACGGCGGTCATGTCCCGCACCACCGCGTCGTACTGAGCCTGCGCTTCCGCGAGCCTGCCGATCTCAAAGAGCGCGTGCGCGTGCAGCCGCGTGGCTTCAAGCGCGCGCTGGTCACTCGGGGGCCCGGCGGCCGCTATCGCGTCCGCGAGCGCACGCGACTCCTGCTCGGCTTCGGCGAACCTGCCTAGCTCGGAGAGGATTCCCGCGTGCGCGAGACGGATCCACTGCGCCTGTGCGTCGTCCGGACCGCGCGCCGCCGTCAGCGCCTCCGCCACTTCGCGCGACTGCGCCTCAGCCTCCGTCAGACGTCCGCACAGCGCGAGCAGCCTCGCGTGCTGGCTGCGGACGATGAGCACGTGCGGGTGATCAGCGCCAAGCTGACGGGCCCTGCCCGCGCAGACCTCACGCAGCACCGCCTCGGCCGCGGCGTACTTGCCCTGCTCGTACAGCGCCAGGGCTTCGCGTTCCTGCGCTGCGATGGGGTCTGTACTCACGCCCTCCGACGCGCGCGCAGGAGCGTCGCCGAGCTTGTCCGGCGCGCCCCAGAAGTAGCGCTGCTCATCCGCGAGCCGGCGATGCCAGCGCCGCTGGGCGGCGGCGAGTACTTTGCTCAGGCCAGTATCAGTGTTGGGGGACCTCATGGCGTTCTCCGGTAGGCACGTCGGGGACCAGCCTAACCCGCGGTGCCGGGCACCGAAGGCGGTCGTACCGGGCCATCGCGGTCGTTTGGTGTATTAGGTGTAACAGGCGCGTCACGGTGCGACTAGGGAGTCTTGCCAGCGGGGCGGAAGCGACGTTGGATAGGGAGACCATGCCCCGACCGGTCGCTCATCTGGCCAATCTTGACCTGAACCTGCTAGTCGCGCTGCGCGAACTGGTCCGGGAGCGCAGCGTTACCCGGGCCGCGCAGCGGCTCGGCGTCACGCAGCCGGCGGCGAGCGCCGCGCTGGCCAGGCTACGGCGGCACTTCGGCGACGAGCTGCTGGTGCGCGAGCACGGGGAGTACGTGCTCACCGCGCTGGGCGCGCAGCTCGCCGAGCAGGTGGAGGCGGTGTGCTCAGCCGCGGAGCGGCTGTTCGCCGCCAGCACCCACTTCGATCCGGCGACATCGGAGCGCGAGTTCACTCTCGTCATGGCCGACTACACGATCATGGTGATGGGCGAGGCGCTGTCGCAGGCGATCAGCAAGGCCGCGCCGCGCGCCCGCTTGCACATCAGGCTGGTCAGAGAGTCGATGAGCACCGAGTACGCGGAAGGCATCAGGTTCGTCGACGGCATGGTCGCACCGCCTACGCACGGGTTCACGCTGCCTGACACGAGGTTCGCCGAACTGTTCCGTGACCGGTGGGTGTGCCTGGTGGACGCCGAGAATCCCGCGCTGGACGCCGGCACGCTGCGGCTGCGGGACATGGCGCGCCTGCCGTGGGTAGCGCCGTATTACCGCAGCAACCCGAACCCGCCCGCGGTGCCGGTGATGAGGCAGCTCGCGCTGCTCGACATCCAGCCGCGGATCGCCGTCCGGGTGGAGAGCTACCTGTCGGTTCCCTACTTCGTCGCGGGCACCGACCGGGTGGCGCTCATGCAAGAACGCCTCGCTACCCGGCTCGCCGCGCAGATGAACCTGCGGGTCATCGAGTGCCCTGGCGACCCGGAGCCGATCGTCGAGGCACTGTGGTGGCACAGGCAGTACGAGGACGACACCGCGCACGCCTGGCTGCGCCGTCTCATCGTGGAGACCGCCCGCCGCCTGTAGCACCCGGCCGGGCGCCCCCGTGTCACCGCGGCCGTCATAAACGGCATCTATGGCGTATAGCAGAATCTTTTGTTTGCGGCCGTCCTGTCCCGAATTCTACGGTCATGGAAAGGTTCGGGTGTTACCCGCGCTTTTCGCCCACGTTGCCGCGCCATGCATATGCGTGCATGGGCCCGCGAACAGGAGCCGCATGCCGCACGCGCTGACCGAACTGAAGCTGGACGCCGTGACCAGGCAACCCGCCGACACCGTCCACGAGGTCAGCGCCGACGTGTGTGTCGTCGGTGCCGGGATCGCCGGCTCGACGGCGGCGATCGAGGCCGCGCGACTCGGCCGCACCGTGGTTCTCGTGGATTCGCTGCCGCTTATCGGCGGGCAGATGGTCCATTCGCTGATCGGCCTTTTCTGCGGCATATTCGGCAACGCCCCGGATTACGACCAGCTGACGCACGGCGTTTTCGACGACATATTCAGCGAGCTCGGGCCGTCCGGCGACCTGCATTTTTCCCGCGGCCACACCACGACGGTCTTCTACAACGAGGTGGCGCTCGGCCGCTGGCTGGAACGGACGGTCCGCGGCCTTGGCATCCAGGTGGTGACCGGCGCGGTGCTGCAGGACGTCGCGATGACCGGGGGCAGGGTCGGCACGATCGAGCTGGCCACCCGGTACGGGAACGTCCGCGTGCGGGCGGC
>Ga0126381_100000155_pt1 | contig 74989 bp, 61 predicted proteins | sample PanSoiMetPlot_28_FD_96465 | JGI IMG/M metagenome (GOLD analysis project Ga0126381, IMG submission 96465) | Tropical forest soil microbial communities from Panama - MetaG Plot_28 | ecosystem: Environmental > Terrestrial > Soil > Tropical forest > Bulk soil | place: Panama | collected 2016-02-17 | reverse complement strand
CGATTTCCTTCTGCACGATGCGCCGAGGACAGCACTCGAGATCGCGGCAGACAGGAAGGAAGCAATTAGCAATTAGCAATTAGCAATTAGCAACGAGCTGCGCGCCGCGAGCTTCGAGCTTAAAGCAACCGAGCTACAAACTTTTGGGCAACGACCCGCGTGTCGTACGGCAAGCGAGTAAGCTTCATCCCCTATTTCAAAGTGCAACCCGTACCTTCAATAGCGCACAAGGCTGAATGTCCTGGAAGGCCGCATGGTAGCCTCGAAGCTCGAAGCTCGTAGCTAACTAATTGCTCTCTCTTCCTCTTCGTACACCTTTGGCGCCGCATGGCGTACCGGCAGCCAGGCGGCAAGGGCGGCGCCAAGGTACATGGCTCCTACCATCCAAAAGCCGTAACGCAGGCCCTCGCGGTGCGCCGCCTCGCCGACCAACAGTGCCGTGCAGATTTGCAGCGCGCTGGCCACAAACGAAAATGCGTTCTGTACACGTCCCATGAAATGTCGCGGCACGAGCTGCATCATCTCGCTGAAGAGGGCGATGCCGCCTATGCCGCGGCTGGAGCCCATCACGAAATAGATGGTCACAGCCACCGCCAGCCAATGCGAAACCGGCAGCAGGAACAGCGAGGCTGCGATCACCGACATGGTGAGGGTGACCGAGCGGTTTGCTCCGCGGCGACGGATGAACGTAGCCGCATAGAAGACGCTGATGAAGGCGCCGACAGCCCAGCCGCCATTCAGCCATCCGTAACCCACGGCGCCCCCATGCAGAATGCGCTCGCTGAGCGGGGCGGAGAGCACGCCCTGCGTCATCATGGCGGCGACGAACAACGCCCACGCGATTCCGATCAGGAGGACGCGGCGGTTCTCGCGGATGTAGCGGTAGCCCTCCCCGAGTTCATGAAGGAAGCGAGCGGCCGTGCCCGCGGTAGACAAGTGTGTTGCAAGTTCCGACTCGGGGCGTGAGGCCGTCACGCGTCCCTTACGTACCTGGAAGACGCAGGCGATCGAGACCAGATAGCTGGCGCAGTCGATGAGCAACACGCCGCCGAGCCCGATGTGGTTGTAGACGAAGCCGACGATGGCGCCCGCCATCAGCCACCCGCCTTGAAGCGCGGCCAGCAGCAAGGAGTTCGAATCCAGCATCTTGTCGTCGGGCGTCAGCTCCTGCACCAGGGCGTTGACCGCGGGAAAGAACATCCAGAAGCCGATGCCCACAAGCACATTCATCAGGTAGACGTGCCAGAGGTGCACGTGATGCGTGAACACCAGCACGGCAACGGCAAGGATGATGACGAAGCGCGCCGCATCGAGCCAAATCATGAGGTGGCGGCGGTCTTCGCGGTCGATGATGACCCCAGTGAAGGGGAGCAGCAGCATGGAGGGAAGCGTCTGCAACGCGATCAGCGCCCCCAGCGACACTTCCGAATGCGTGGCTTGCAGGATGTACCAGATGACGGCGGCAGAATTCATGCCACTGCCGATCATGGAGATCAGATTGGCGGCGAAGATCAGCCGAATCCCGCGGTGGCGCCACATCTCACGCATGATTCCATCGTAGCGCAGGTGGAAAGATGCGAGAGGGCAAGGTGTTACGAAACGCAGGCGGAAGGTCGTCTGCGCTGGTGTACATATTTGGTTTCGGAAAACTCGCAGGAGCGCTCGCCTGGAGACGGCTACTTGGTGTTAATAGGCCGATGTTTCACCGCTGGTACGGCTTCCAGGTTCGTGCTCACGACATCGGCAACGATTGCATTGCCACCGGCGCTGAGATGAATGTCCCCGAAGACGTAGTCTTTGAGGTACCAGCAGCCCGGCGCAGCCTTCGGGCAGTGGTCCTTCACCGCGAAGAATTCCGGAAAGGCGGTAAGGAAGCGTTTGCACTTCCCCTCGCACCAATCGCGCCAGATCTGGACCTCGCGTGACTCGACCTTGTCATAAATCAGCTGCCCCGGCCACGGATACACCACCACACTGATGGGAATATTCCGCGCAGCCAGGTCCTGGTAGAGCTGATCCATCTTGCGTTTCTCCTTTGCGATGCCGCCCTCTACACCCAAAGGAGCAAAGCCCAGTTCGAATGGCTTGTCTTCAGCAACCTTGCGATAGGTCCAGGCCGCCCGGTCGAGATCAAAGATGTTGCCGTTGAATCCGTGGTCGAGATGGTAGAAACCAAAGCGGATGAGGGTGCGCTCGACAAGTTCCCAGAGATAGTTCGTCAGTACCAGATATTTGCTGACGAACAGGCGCAGGTTTGAGTACCAGCTGTGATAGTGATACTGATCGAGGTTCAGGATGACTGCGCCGGAGCCGTCGCGATCGCGCACCAGGCCGGCTTCGTCCTGCACGTCCGAGAGGTCGATGAAGACGATGACTTCATCGAAGTCGAGCCCATTCGCGAGGGCAATGCGCGCAGTGTTGAGATAGTTCGATGGCGAATATCCGCCCACTCCGCCGTTGAGAATTTCATATTGCGGAAAGCGGCGGGCCATCCGGCCGGCGAAACTTGTCTCCCACGTGCCCATGGACTCGGTGAAGGAGTCGCCCAGCATCAGAATGCGCGGCCGCGGATCGGTGAGCGGAACCTCGCGGACTTTTTCGTCACGGAAGCCCTGGCTGTCGACATTCAGCGTATAACGTTCGCGGCCCCACGCGCGGGTACAGGAGCAGTTCGGCTGCAGTGCCAGGACTCGCAGGCGGTCTCTGCCGAGGCAGCCGAAGATTTCCGCCGGAGTCGGCACCGATGACTTGCGAGAGAGCCTGCTGTACACCGTATCTAAGCCAACGAATATCGCGAGGCAGAAGAGCAGCGACAAAAGCAGCAAAACAAATTTCTTCCACAGACTAAGCTGGGGCGGAGCGACGGTCGCTTCCCTGGATTCAGCCGGAATCATATCTAACGGAGCCCCTTTTCACGCACGATATGGACATCGTCCCAGTACACCGTACCCTCGCCCAGGCCGCGCGCCAGGTGAATTCGAATCGCGCCCTCGGCTCCAACGGTAAAGGAGCGAGTCAGCAGCTGCCAGCCTGGGTTGCAGTTGATAACGCGCGATTGTGTCACGCCGTTATCGGTCGGATTGAAGATGAGAAGCTGCGCTGTGATCGCGCTGCCAGGAGAGCACGACACCCACGCAGACATGGAGTACGTTCCGCCCGGCTGGAGACCGTTGATGTCCTGAAAGGCTGTACCTGAGCTACCGGTCTCGGCGAGGCTGTAACGTCCGGTGCGTGCTGTTGCTGTGCTGACGGCGGCTTTGACTCCATTGGTCGACCACGGCACGGTGTCGCCGTCCTCGAAACCGGGGTTAGCGACTGCATTGGCTTCACGCTCATCCTGGGTCATCAGTACCGGGCTGAGCCCGAAGTCCGTCTTCGTAGAACACAGAATGAAGTGGTCGAGATCGTGACACTTTCCGGCACCGGTGGGGCTCTGAGCGATCGCGGCGGCAACGTCCGGCATCACGACATACGCCGAGTCCGACGAAAGTCCTTTCTGCGACAGCTCGGCGAGCGCTTGGGTGCAGTGGTAATCCTCCGCGACTCCGGTGTAGCGCGCCGATTGATAACTATTGGTTCGCATTTTCTGCTGCACTGCCAGGAACCCGAAAATTCTGTAGCCTTCGGTGCTCCCCGGCGAAGCGTTGTGGGCACATTGCCAAGCGGGCAGAACAATCAGGTTCTGATGTTGCGCCCCGAGCTGCGACCAGATCGGCGACCGCAACGGCGAGGGATGGTCCTCGCTGATGGTCGTTCGCACCCAGCGGCGAAGCGAAGCGGTATCGGCGAACTGAAGAACCAGCAGAGCGGCTACGAGCAGCGTTGCCCATGAGCGGCGCAGGAGGAAGAACGGCGCCGCCAGGATTGCGGCAAGGATGACGTAGTATGGCGCCCAGAACAGGCGACCAGTCGCGCGCAGCGGCGCGAAGAGCGAAGAGAAAACCTCGTTGGGATCAAGGTCGAGCAGTGTTCTGGACCCGAGGGTGATCCTTGTAGACAGCGCCAGCAGCGTCAGCAGCAGACAGCCGAGCGCGAGCGGAAGGACCCAGCGCTTGTCCAATCGCGGCAGATTGCGGCGGTGGATCATAGCCGCGACCACCACAACCGCGGCCAGGAGGAGCACACCAGCGCCCAGGTAGTTGTAGCCTTCATATTGCCCGGGACTCGCGCTGTGCAGCCTCGGGAAGAGCAGTGAGGTCCAGCCGCGCGGGTCAAAGGGCGCGAGCAGGTTCATTGAGAGATCGCGATAGCCGCCACTGCCGTAGCCCTTGCCGCCGCTGATAACCAGGCCTAGCGAATACGCCATGGCAAAGCCGGTCGCCATCAGCAGGGCGACAACGCCGGCAGATTGTGCCAGGCTGATTTTCTTCTGCCAAAGGAGCGTCACAACTCCCGATATCAGGAGCAACAGAACTTCGAAAGCGAGATAGGGGTTGATGCCTACGGCGATCCCGGTCAGCACCACCGCTGAAATCACGAAGCGACGCATGGCTCGCGATGACTCCTGCTGCGCCTGCGCGAACACGAATAACGCCGCGACCAACACCCACTGGTTGCTGAGCGAGTAGTGTCCCCAGAAACGGTAGTTCAGAGGCGGAGCGAGCAGGAAAAACGCGCTGCACAGAGCCGCGCCAGGAATGTTCCAGGCCAGAGAGCTCCGGGCCGGCAGGTCAGTTGCATCAGCCGCAGGCCGCGGCTCGAACAACAAGCGAAACAGCCGGAACGCAAAGAAGAACTGGAGCGTGCAGATCAGAATTACTTCCAACCCGAAGTACTGCGCGGGCTCCGGCAAGAGAAACGAGAACGGCTTCAGCACTACGGCCAGCAGAGGATTCAGGTCCTCGAGCGCTGCCGACTCGCCCTTGGGATAGCCGAGCCTCTCCGTGTACGTCAGCGGCCAGTGCAGATGCGGATCCTGGCGGAATGTCTCCCATCCGATGTAGTGATATGCCGGGTCGTAGGCAATCCAGTTGATATTGCGCGGATTGAGCGGCCGCGCTCCCATCACGAATAGCGCATAGAAGAAGCCGACGACGACGGAAAGTGCGAGGCTGAACCAGATTGATTTCTGCCACGCTGGCGGCTGTGAGAGTGCCGGACTATGTGCGGGTCCATTTGTCTCTGCGGAGGCGCCGGGAAGTGGGGACATTTGCGTCTTCATGGGCGATGAAGCTGGAGAACCGATGACGTGGGCTGTAGGAGTGAAGACACTTCCGGCGCAAAGAGGGTAACACAGGAAAGCCGCTGTTCGCGATTCGCTTTTAGCTTTTAGCTCTTAGCAAACCTCGGCTCTTCGCTGTTCTTCGTCCTTCGCTGGCAGACTTTGCTTGTTCGCAAGCGCCATTCGAACCATCGGCCAAAGAGCTAAAGGCCAAAGCCAAGAGCCAATAGCGAATGGCCAAGAGCGAATCGCGGCCTTCCTACGGCTTATCTTCCAGCTGACAATTGTTGCCGTAGGTGAATGAATGCAGTGTCAGGCCCGGGCCCTCGGGCTCGAGCGAGATCAGATGCGCGGTGAACTTCGGACTGCGAACCAGGTAATACATGCGACCCTGCGAGACCTCGACGTAAGCGCCTTTGGAATCGAACTTCACGTCCGCGCCCGCATCGTCCTTCGAAAGCGGGCCGCCGTCAGCAACAAGATTCACGCGAACCTGCCTGGCTCCACTCACGCTCATGACGGCGTACATGGAGCGCGCGTGATAACGCACTTCGGCTCCAGCGCCCGGAGCTTCCGACGTTACACCATCGTTTTCTATCTTCCATTTGCCGACCAGTTCCACGCCACCATCTGGCGGCGAGTGTGGCGGCATGAACTCCACGGTCTCGCCGGCGTGGTGCCCATTCATGTTTTCAACCGAGCCTCGGCCGTGAATTTCGCCGACGTAAGTTTCCTGGGTTGTATTCCCGCATTCCGCACGAAACTCGTCTTCGGAAGGATCCAGCGGCACCTTCATCACCTCGGGATGCGCCTTCGCCACGAGTTCGCGAATCTTAGTTTCCATTTGCAGGTTGTTACCTTCGCCGAAGACCTTCATCACGATCTGGCCTTGCGGATCGATGAGGAAGCGGTCAGGCCAGCCATCGGCCTGGTACGCCTTCCACGTTGTGCCCTTCTGGTCAGCGACAACGAGCCATGGAAGCTTGAAGCGCTGCGCGGCCTCTTTGACGTTATTCACATCAAAGCCGATGTCGAATTCACCGTAATGAACGCCGATTACGTCGAAGCCGTAGGGGTGATACTTGGTGTACCAGCGCTTCACGACCGCGAAGTCGCGGATGCAGTTGATGCAGGTGTACTCCCAGAAATCGACGAGAACGACTTTGCCGCGATAGTCGGAGATGTGATGGGGAGTGGCGGCACCGGCATCGAGCCAGACGACGCCTTCGCCGAAATCAGGCGCGGGATACACTTTGAGATCGACCTGAGCGACAGCCGGCAGAATGAGGCAGAACAACAGCAGCAACGCGGAGAAGTATTTCATGTCGACAGAACGGTAGACGCAGCGGCCGGTCTTTCGTTACGTTCGCATGCGCTGTCTACCTTCCGAAACGAACATAGGCAGGCAAAATGAATAAGTTCCAAAACACATAACGATGGTGAGGCAGGGGGCAACCCAATTCACGCCTTGTCCACCTCGAGTTCCAAGCCTTCAACTTTGCGAACCACTATGCGATCTCCAATGGCAACGCGGGTCGCAGCATGGGCGTTCCACAGTTCGCCGAGCACAAAAACCTTGCCCTCGGGATCGATATCGGTGCGCGCCTCGCCGACCGCGCCAATCAGCCCTTGTGAGCCGGTAACCACTTTGTTGCGCCGGGCGCGAATGGCGATGCTCATCAAAAAGACAGTGATCGCACCCAAAGGAATGCTGACGCCGAGCGCTGTCCAAATATTGACTCGCATTTGTGGAATGGGGCCATCGACGAGCAGTAAGCCGCCCAACGTGAGGCACACGATGCCGCCCAGGCCAAGGACGCCATGGGTGCCGAACTTAGCCTCCAACACGAAGAGCACGAAGGCGGCGAGGATGAGTGTCAACGATGCGTAGCGCGTGGGCAGCAGATTCAAGGCGAACAGCGCGAGCAGGATGAAGATCACTCCCACTACGCCGGGCACAACCGCCCCGGGATGATTGAACTCTGCGTACAGGGCGAGCGCACCGACAGCCAGCACCAGGAAGGCGATGTTGGGATCGAGGAGGAAGTCGAGGATGCGCTGGCGCAGGGTCATCTGCATCTCATCGACCTTTGCATCAACCAGGTTGATTTTGATTTGTTTGCCGTCGAAGCGCTTGATGGTTCGGCCGGAGATCTGCCGGAAAAGATCGTCCTGATCTTTAGCGACGATGTCGATGAGGTGCTGCTGCAAGGCCTCCTGGTCCGTCCACGACTTCGACTCGCGGACGGCGCTCTCGGCCAGTTGCACATTCCGGCCGCGTGGGCCGACGAAGGAGCGCATGAAGGCGGCGGAGTCATTCTCCACCTTACTTTTCATCACGTCGTCCATCTTTTCGCCGCCAAGCATGACGGGATGCGCGGCCCCGGTGTTCGTGCCGGGCGCCATGGCGGCGATGTCTGCGGATTCCAGGATGAAAAATCCAGCCGAAGCCGCGTTGGCGCCGGTTGGGGCGACGTAGACGATCACGGGCACGGGCGAATTGAGGATCTTCTCGATGATCTGGCGGGTGGAGTCAGCCAGTCCACCGGGGGTGTGCAGCTCAATCAGGACAGCGTCGGCGTTGGTCTGGCGCGCGTGCTCGACGGCGCGATCGATGTACTCGGCGCTGATCGGCTGGATGGTGTCGTCGACGCGGACCTTGACTACGGTGCTCGCGAAGGCACTGGAGATCAGCAGCAGGCACAGGGTGGAAAGAAGGGCAAGTCGAGTTCGAGACATTTAACCTCCTTCCAGAGGGGCCGTGGAGCCGCGCCTGAGGGACGCATCCTGAGATCTATTTTGAACCAGTTTGGCGGCTGGCGATATCACGTTTTAGGGCAAGTGCAGACGCATTCGTCGGCTCCAGTGCCAGCGCCCGGTCAACATCGCTTGCTGCCGATGGCAACTGGTTCTGCTTCAGGTCAAGACGCGCGAGCACCAGATACACATCTGCGTTCGGCTTCAGGCGCAGGGAGGTCTGCGCTTCGGCACGAGCCGCGGCAACATCGCCTTTCTTCTCCAGCAGAGCGGCCAGCTGGGCATGGGCCGCCTCGTTATTCGGAGCGGCGCTGATGGCGGCCCGAAATTCCGTTTCGGCCTGCTCCGGCATATTCTGCGCCAGCAGTTCTTTGCCCCGTTGTACGTGATAGGCGCCATGCTTGCTTCCGTCCATCGACGCCAGGCGCGCTTCCGCGAGATTGTTGATCTCCATCTGGAGCTGACGATAGGAAGCCTCGTCGTAGTTACGCTTGATGCGTTCCAGCGGAATGCGAGGTTGACTGGAAGACAAAAGTGCGTTTCCCGCCGGGGCGCCCGTCGCAGCGGCCGGAGGCGGCGTCACTCCCCGGCTGATCAAATCCAACAGCGCCCTGGCTTCGCCATCGTTCGGACGCTGCTGTAGCTCTTCACGGAGTTGACGCCCGGCTCCCGGGCTATCGCCATTTTTGAAGAGCGCAACCGCCAGATTGAAGCGATAGTCCGGATCGTTGGGATCGGCATTCACCGCCTTAGCGAAGTACTCCACGGCCGAGGAGCGCCGCCCACGCCTCGCGTCGACCACTCCCATGTTGTTGTAGAGCTCGGTGAGGGGCACGCGGGTGGAGAGGTAATTAAAGGCGGCAAATGCCTTGTCAAAATTGCCACGGTAGAACTCGGACATGCCCAGCAAAAAGTTGGCCTCACCGGCGACAGGATCGGTCTTGGGAACACGGGCAAACCAGATGGCTGCCGACTCGTACTCGCGGTTATCGAAATATGTCTTGCCCAGCTGCAGCATGGCCGCGGTGTAGTTCGGGTTCAGCTTCAGGGCGTCGTGGAAGTAATGGACGCGCTGCTGATAGCCGGTAGCCATGGTTCCCCGGATGTAATTCTCGAAGGCGTCGAGGCGGATCGGGGGGAACGCCTTCAGGAACTGATCGCGAGTCATGTTCACGTGGACGGGCATCTGCTGCAGCAGTTGCCAGCTGAGCGAAGTTTGCAGGTCGATGAGGTTGGTCAGCGGGCCGCTGCTGTCCACGGGAGGATGCAGGTGCAATTTCTTCATGTCGAGCAACTGCGCCGTCGCTGTGAATACCTTGCCGTCGAAGGTGTAGCTGCCCATGACGACGTAGTCGGCGTCCATCTGTTCGGCGATGTGATAAATGGTTGCGCGAGAAGGAAGCACCGTCTGCGGGATCCCGGAGTGATCGAAGGCGTAGTCACGGTCCTCACGACTGATGACGTAAAGCTGAGGTGAGGTCAGGCGCTGGGAGAGGACATCGGGAAAGGCCTCCCCGATCCATTCCAGGCCGGGGGCGCTGGACTGGTTCTCGAAGGGCACGATCATGACCGACAGAGCGCCGGCTACCGCCTGTGCAGCGGCAATCCGGCAGGGCAGACATGCCAATACCGCCAGGATTATTACGGGGATGCGAAATCCGCGCCACAAGTCCAGCAAAGCACTTCGATTATATCGGGTTGAAGGCAGGAAGCCGCCTGCTATGACGCGCTCAAGATCAGATGGCACCTTTGTGATTGCTCCGGTGAGTGATTCCCATTCAAGGCAGCGTAAGCGAATTGTGATCTTCTGTAACGAAACCTTTTTCAGGAAGTTCGAATCTAAATACTGCCAGCCAGGGTTCTGATCAAGGTACATGACCAGGCTTCGGGGCCAAGCCGGCCGGTTGGTAGGGAGGACCGCCAGGCACGCGAAGGAGGCTTATGAGGCTCTTTGATATGGTCTTCGGTTGTTCCCACAAACGCTGCAGTTTCCCCATCACGGTGCGAGGCAAGCTGCGCCGCAATCCGGCGGCGTCGATTACCGGCACTTACGTCGTCTGTCTGGATTGCGGGCAGGAGTTTCCATATGACTGGAATCAAATGAAGCTGCTTGACAGTCAGCCAGTCGATGCTGCGCCGGCTTATTCCGGCCCGAAGGCTGCCTGACGGCTTACCCGACTTTCCACAAGGTTTGCTGTACCCGCGAATGCGTTATGTTTGACAGAGCGTGAACGCGAGCGAAGTCTTAAAGAATTCTGCAACTGTCCTGGTCATCGACTGGCCGAGCCGAGACGTACCCGAGTCTCTTGCCTTGGCCGGACTGCAAGTATTCGTTCGCACAGGTCCGGAGATCGGGACTATTCCGTCTACCAACTCGATCAGGGCGACAGGATATCGGTCGTTCCATTCGGCCGGCCACCGGATGAAGCCGACCTGATTTACTGCTTCCGTCCGCTGAGCGAATTGCGCGAAATCATCCGTGCCGCACAACTGCTGCGCGCAAAATCGCTGTGGATGCAATCTGGTGCTTCGCCGACCGGCGATAAAGATCCGAAGGGTTGCTGGTTGCCCGAAGAGGAATTGAGATCGGCTCAGAAGCTGGCTGAAGCGGCGGGACTGAATTTCTTTTGTGAGCCATACATTGGCGATGTAGCTCGGGAAATCAAGGCGGGAAACTAGCGCCGGGTGTGCGCTTCCGCCTCCGCTTCCTGCAACGCCTCCTTCGACACCTCACGCAAACGCACACCGATTTCGAACTTGGGCGTGGTCGAGCCGCGGCCCCAGCGGTTGACCTCCCAATGCGCGCGCACGAATTTCGCGTTGGCGGATGACAGATCGACCAGGAGCGGATACTCGCCGGGATAGAACTTCTGCGGAAGCGAGGCAGCGGGCTTCGTCTCCCATGTTGTGCCGTCGGCGGAGGTGAAGAGGCTCAGGTCGATCGCCTCCTGCTCCACAATCGATGTGATGGAGAGGGTCAACAGGAAAATTCGACTGGCGGCTTCGCTGATGTCGAGCGGTTCGCTGTCGCCTTTGGCGCTGATGACGGTGTTGGCGTGTACGAGGAAGGCATCGAGCATGACAGGATCATTCTATCGAACACGACCTGTGAGTAGAGTGATGATGGTCACACGTCGAGCCGACTTCGGAACCAGGCACAGCCATTATTGAGATTTCGCCGACCGAAGCCCGGTGCTTTTGCCGGGCCGGCGGTTCCAGTTGTCTAACCTCGGGCGGCTACGCCTAAGTCCGCCTCACGCTATCGACGAAAGTGCGCAGTGTGCGGCCGAACTCCTCGGGCTGTTCCAAGGCGGCGTAATGTCCAGCGCGGGGGATGACCTGCATGCGGCTGCCGGAAATCTGGCGGTGCATTAGTTCGGTTTCTTCCTTCGCCTCGGATTCACCGACAATAACCAGCGTAGGCACATCGATCGTCTTGAGGGTCGGAATGGAGTCGGGCCGATCCGCCATGCCCTGCTGCACAGCTGCAATGTCCTGCGCCGACATCTGCTGCATCATGCGCCGCGCCGCGTCGACGATGTCGGGGCGATTTCTCTGCGTCTCGGGCGAGGTGAGCTTCGTCAGCATGTCCTCAATGAATCCGGCAGTGCCTTCCCGCAGAACTCTGTCCGTGAGTGCCAGCCGATTTTCCCGCCCTTCGGGAGTTTCGGCGCCGGCACGGGTGTTGGAGAGCACCAAGGCAGACACGTGATCGCGGTGACGCCGCCAGAACTCGAAGAGGAGATATCCGCCTATCGAGACGCCGACGAAGAAGGCTTTGGTCACACCTTCTTCGCGGCAGAGCGCGGCGAGATCGGCCGCGAGTTTCTGCATCGTGACTGGCCCATCACCCTGCTCCGAGTCGCCGTGGGCGCGCAGGTCGGGTAGGATGAGGCGATATCGCGTGCTAAGCTGCTCAGCCGCCCGGGTCCAGAAGCTGTGGTTCAGCGGGAAGGGATGGAGGAGAACGATGTCGGGCCCATTACCATTGACTTCGTAGAAAAGTTGCGCATCGGAAGTACGAAGTGTGGGCATATCCTGCAAAGGGCAAGTGCCAGCGGACGATCAAAGCGGGGATCTGGAGATCCCCGCTACAGCCGGTCTGGAGACCGCTAGAAGTCGGCGCTTCCCCCTATGAGCCTTGATAGGGCTGAGGAGGGGCAACGGATACGGTCGCGGGCGGGGCCGCAGGAACGAACTCCGGCTCCTCGGGCATGACGATCCAGGCAATGCCGTAGGCCAGGAATCCGCCGCCGCCAAAGATTGCCACGATCAGCCACACGACGCGGACGACCGTAACATCGAGATCGAAATACTCGGCAAAACCAGCGCAAACACCGGCGACTTTGCGATCCGTGCGGGACCGCATCAGCTTGCGGCGGGCGGCGACGGTACCGACCCGCTTGCCGCAATAAGCGCACAGATTGGCGTCGTCCTGAATCACCTTACCGCAGTAATTGCAGTACATAAATCCTCCACACAAGGAATACGAAAAGCATAAGCAAAGGTTCCCGCAGATGCAAAGGCCCGCGTAAACGCTGACTTATAAGGCATCTGCGATTAAGCGGACTAAGGATTCGTGTAAGCCTGCTTCAGATAATGGCGGGCGAGCTCGGCTGAAGTGGTGGAAGAGTTCTCGGCAATGACTGCTTTGTACTTTTCCATCGCCGTATCGCGCTTGTTCAGCAGGTCATACATTTGGCCGGCGGCCAGGGTTGCCTTCTGCCGCAGCTCCGAGTCCTTGCCGGAACCGGCGGCCAACTCGTAAGCCTCAGCGGCGGCGGCATATTCTTTTTGGCCACGCAAGGCTTCGCCCAGGCCATATGCGGGGACCTCAATCCGGCACTGGTTGTAGGCATTCGCGCGGCAGCCGGCCAGCACCTTGCGATAGGCGGCGATCGCCTCCTGCCCGTGCCCGGCGGCGTTCATCAGGTGCGCATACTCCGCTGCCATCAGGAAGTTGCGCGGGTACTCACTTTGCATCCCGTTAACCACCTGCAATGCCTCGTCGTATTTCTGCTCGCGACGGAGGAACAATGCCAGAACGATCTTCGCGTCTGTAGCCACCTCCTGATGAGGGCTGGCCGTGGCCTGACGAAGGTAGTCCAAGCCTTTTTGCTTGTTCCCGGTAAGACCAGTGACTGAGGCTGCAACCCGTACCGGCCAGCTCAGGGAGCCCACAATGTACAAATGCGTGCCCACGACCACTTTCGCGTCCACGTACTTGGGATCGAGCTCCAGCACGCGCTCATTGTCATGACGGGCAGCCACCGCATTTCGTAAGGCTGCAAACCAGGCGTGATTCGCAATCCCGATGTAGGTTGACTGCAATGCCCGCGTGGCGCCACGCGCGTATAGGGCGTTTATGTCATTGGGATTCTTGTCGAGATAAGTCTGCGATAGCGTCAGCGCCTGCTGCGTGAGCTCCTTGATGCGGTCGCGAACTGCTGGATCCAGCGGCTCTGCCAGCTTCTTGGTAAGGAAATTGTCGGCAGCGTAGGCCTCGGTGTCCAGAGCACCGATTCGGTACAACTCCTTGAATATTACCGCCGATAGCAGGTGGTTGACCGCGAAAGGATCGTCAGGGTGGGCTGCCTGGGCCGCCTCTAGCTCATGGATAGCCTTGTCGTACTCCAGATTGTAGAAGTGGTCGAAGCCTTTGCGGGTGTTGGCGTCGTTGTCGACCCTGGTCGGTACCCATGCAGCTGAGTCCGCTGTCGCCTGGCACAAAATACCTGCCAGTAAAAGCCCACAACCGAGGCACCCAAGAAACAGCAGTCGTTGGTAAGGTTTCATCGCGACAGGTTTATGGGAAGTTTACCTGATATCGCGAGTTCACCCAAACGGGGTACAAAGAAGCTAGAGGAATACCGATGCGCCCTATGTCTAAACTGAAACGCACCTCTCAGGAGCTGTACAGCGAAACCGAAGCTGCGGCCGCGCTGGGTATCAGCATAGTCCGCCTGCGCGAGCTGCTCGACAAATACGTCTTCACCGGCGGGAATGTCCGGCCGGACGTTATTGAATTCACCTCCAGCGACCTGCTCCTGTTAGGCTACTGGAACAGCGGCGCGGAGCGTCACCGAGCCAAAATCATCTCGATGCCAAAACCAAGGTGACAAGTCCGTCACCACTATTTCCCCATCACTTTTGTCTACGCTACAGGGCAATTTCTGCCGGAGCAATGCGCCCAGGATTCCAGGCGGCCTTAGGCGATACCCTTTGTTTTTCAGGGGATAATGGACCATTACAGTTTGGTTAGCTGCTTGCAATACTCCTACTGAACGGTAGGAGTATTAACATGCCTCAATCGGCGGAAACGACCACCAGCCAGGAATACTGGCGTTCGCCGAATCCGGAAGTAATGCGTCTGGTAAAGCCGGTGACGGCCGCAGCACCCTGCTGGCGCTGTGGAGCCGACTACTCGCCGGGAGCACACTTTTGCCATATCTGTGGCAGCGAGCGGGAAAAGCGCCTGACGGTTACGACGCCGAACCCCCAAGCATTCTTCCGGCGCGCAAACCTCTTCGACATGCGACAGCGCCTGGGCCTCTCCGTGGCCTCGCTTATCTTCCTCCTGCTCGGCATCGGCTGCATTGTTGCCGCGGTGCTGATCGGCTTTATCTATAAGGCCGACACGCTGGTCGACTGGCAGGCGATTCAACTTTGGCGCATCGAGTGGCTGCTCGCAGCCTCGGCCGCCATGCTGGCGGGAATTCTGCTGAAGAGAAGCGGGTGACAGTTCGGAACTCGCCTTGATCTAACCTGAAAGCGCAAAAAAAAAACTTATTGCGCCTTCGATTCCTGTCCTTCCTGATCCTTATTCTCGATGTGGATATTCGTCGCGCGATACTGCTTGCCGTCGAAAATCGCGCGCGCGGTCACTTCCTGGCCGACCTTCAAGGCGTGCACGTCAGGCAGTGCCACAGGAGAGAAGTGAACCTCGTAGCTCTGGTCATCAGCTTGGTTGTCGACAAAGAACGAGTTGGTACTCATGTCGAGGTTCGTCACCACGCCGGAGAAGATGTAGTTGTCACCCGGCTTTGCCAGGACGATGATTTCCTGCGCAATATCGCGCGGGCCGGAGTGCGGCGCAAACTGCACGTCGATGAGCGAACCCGGCTGGACATCCCTGGCGGTCGCGGAGCCTTTGGAGGAGCTGTACTTTGTCGCGCCGCTGACGGCGAAAGTCACCGGTTTCGCTGACAGCTGATCGCGCACGCTGATGGTTCCGCGTCCCGGACTTGCGCTGATTACCTGACCGCGCACCTCGGCAAGTCCAGTGTCAGTCAGCACGCGCACGTTTTTGGCGAAGATCTTGTCGCCGTCGAGCATGGTATCGACGTAGACGCGATCGCCCTTGTGGATACCGAGCACGGTGGTTTCAACTCCGTTGCGGTAGATGCGCGAGCGCTCGTCGACAAATACCTTCACCTTTTTTCCGCCACCGAAAGGTTGTACCGTGACGTGATTGCGCACGTGATCGACACTGGTGGCGAGGCCACCGATCAGCGTTGCCTTGCCTTTGGGCAGCGGTGGTGGCTCGAGGTAGGGATCGTACGGATTGTCCTCTGCCGCGTTTGAGGTGCCCGCGGATGACGACGTCTTACCCGCATGACCCGGCTCTGATGTCTTCGCGCCTGTGTTGGTAGCCGCCGGCAGGTCCGAGCCCGCTGAGCCCGGACCACTTGATGAAGTTGCCGGCTGCGAGGCCTGGCTCGCATTGGGAGGCGCCGTGCCCTGTTGCCCCTGGACGGGGATGATGAAGGCCAGCATTATCGCTAAAGCAATGAGAACACTTCGATTGCTCACCAGTTTCATAGGCTCCTGCTTTGCCCGGGTCAGACGACAGCCCTCGGCAAGAGCTGCCTCTCCGCCCAAGTTGGATGCAAGATGCCGGAATGGCGTTATTTTGCGCGCTCGATTTTTCGTGGCGCCGGATTCCTGACAGGAGCTACTTTTGTCGCTCGCGAAGGTAGTTCTCGATGCCGGTCCTGCCGGCGTGCCTTGCCCAATCCGCCGGAGTGCTGTGCCAGAGTACATCTTTGATGTCGAGGCGCGCCCCACGCTCTACCAGCAGCCGCACCAGTTCCTCATGGCCGGACAACGCTGCCTGATGTAGCGGCGTGGCGTGCGAATGGCCACCGACCGGGTTATAACGGTTCGGATCTTCACCGGCATCGAGCAGCAGCCGGACGACCTCGACGTGCCCATATTGCGAAGCCAAGGCAAGGGCCAGATGGCGGCTCTCGCCATCTCCTTCAGGAAGCAGGCGCTGCGCGTCTTCCGCGCGACCCAAAGCGGCCGCCAGCGGCAGATCGATTCGTGCGCCGCGGCGGATCAAGGCTTCCAGCGCCTCAAGCTCGTCATGCACAGCAGTCGCGTGTTTGGCGGTTTCAGGATCGGCCCCGCGATCGCAGAGCAGGTCGATCAGTGGGACCTTCACGGCACATTCGCGAGATACGCTGCCGGTTGCGACCAGCATCAGGGTTTCGTTTAACGCGTCCTGATCGACACCGGTATCGAGAATCACTTTGGCGACTTCAACGATGTTGTCCGGCAGCTTGCCGTGGCGGATCGGGTTCTCGGCGATGAACTCCAGCAGGGTTGGATTGTGGAAGTAGTTTCCGCCTTCGAAGATTACATGCTGTCGACTAAGGCCGGGATGGTGTTTCAGGTGTGCGCGAAGGCCGGCTACGTCACCGGCGTCGAGCAGGTCGACGGCGCGGCGAAAAGCGGCGTCTTCGATGCGCTCGTGATGCGGCAGGTTGAGGCGATCGGCGAGCGTTGGCCTTTCGATGTGGCGTTTCAGCCGCGTCCAGCTGGGAAATCCGGCCTCGCGGGCGATGGTCAGCTGCGCGTCACTGAGCTTGAAAGCGGCCTTGAAGATCTCGGCATCGGTTGCCTTCCTGAAGCGGGGATGGAATTCGCGGATGAGTTGTGCCACGCCTACATCACGCGCTGCATGCACCTTCAACAGGTCTTTGGCCTGGTATTTGAGATGAGTGAGGCTAGGGTTGGGCGGGAGAACTCGGACTGGCATGACGAACTTCCTTTCGTGCGCCCGAGGTCCGCAAGTGACGGGCAGAAAGTCAGTTCGCAAAGGGAATTTGTCTTAAATGGGGTGGACTTCTGTCCTTTCCGCGGACCGGATGCGCCCCTCGCGCTCCGGAGATCTTAGCACAGCATCTAATTCGCTTAGCTGCAGTGTTTTAGTTTCGTCCCCACACCCCTGCCAACGTAAATCCCCAATTCGCCATCTAAGAGCGTTGGGTAGTTGTATGTGACGGTGGATGGGAACTCGTGGGCCATAGCAGATGGCTTTTCTATCCACCAACCACTAATCACTAGCCACTGCTTTTCGGAGGCGCAATGTCTGTTCCCCGGCGCTTGATCGCAACCTCGTTCCTGTTGGCGGCTTTCGCCCTGTCGGCGAGCGCCGGTGACGTTCGCATCAGTATTCCCAAACGGACCAAGCCCACGCCGGTGCAGAAGCTGAACCAGGAAGGTGTCAAAGAGGTCCAGAAGCACGAGTACAAGAAGGCCAAGGCGCTGTTTTACAAGGCCTACCTCATCGATCCCAACGACCCCTTCACGCTGAACAACCTGGGCTACATTGCCGAACTGGAAGGCCAGGCCGATCGCGCGCAGCGTTATTACGACCTGGCGCAGGCGCAGGGTTCCGATGCCGTCGTGTACAAGTCAACCGAGCGTGCCGCGGTAGGAAAGCCGGTGAACCAGGTTGCCGGCAATGCGGCGGACGACAAGATGCAGGTGAACCGCATCAATGTGTACGCCATCGGGCTGTTGCAAAAGGACCAGGCGCCCGAGGCCGATCTGGCGCTGCAGAAGGCGCTGAAGATCGATCCGAAGAACCCGTTTACGCTGAACAACCTCGGCTATGCCCGCGAGAAGGAAGGCGAGCTGGAGCAGGCCTACCAGTTCTACTCGCAGGCGGCGGCTCAGCACTCCGACACGCCGATTGTAGTGACCGTAAATAAAAACTGGCGGGGCAAAGGCATCAGCCAGGTCGCCGAGGCCAACGCCAACAAAGTCCGCAACCTGATGGACCACGAGCAGAGTGTGACGGCGCAGGTTGCGCGACTAAACACGCGTGGCGTGGCGGCGATCAATCGCAACGATTACAAGCTGGCGCGGCAGTACTTCGAAAAATCGTACAAGCTCGATCCGCGCAATGCATTCGCGTTGAACAACATGGGTTATCTGGCGGAGATGGATGGCGATCGCGAGACCGCCGACTATTACTACGACAAGGCCAAGGAAGCCGATCAGTCGAGCATGAAGGTCGCCTATGCGTCGCGGAAGGACGTGGAAGGCATGAAGCTGGCGTCGGTGGCGGGCGACAGCGACGATGCCGTGGTCAAGGCGACGGAAGAGGCCGCTGCTTTGCGTCGCTCGCAAGGTGGCCCGGTGGTGCTGCGCTATCGCAACAACCAGCCGGTGATGGAGCCGGCGACGCCTCCGAAGCCCAAGCCGGAGAATCCTGTGCCGTCGGCGAGCGCACCTCCGCCCGGCGACAATCATTTGTTGCAGCCCTTGCCGGATAACGAGCAACCTCCGGCGGCGCAGCCCGGTGCCGCTCCGAGTGGGGCGCCGTCGCAGCCCCCGGCTTCGCAACCGAACCAGGGCAATGCGCCGGCGAACTCCGGTGGTGGACTGCTGATGCCTTTGCCGGACAATCAACAGCCTCCAGCAGCGCAGCAGCCGAGCCAGTCGGCCCCGCAGGCGCAGCCGCAGAATCAGAACAACGTTCCGCGTCCGCCGCAATCGCAATCGCAGCCACAGCAGCCGGTAGTGCATCGTCCGCCACAAGCGCAGCAGACGCCTGCTCCGGCCAATTCCAATGGCGGATTGTTGATGCCGTTGCCGGACGATCAGCAACCTGCGGCCACGAAGCAGCCGCAGCAATAAGGCCGCTTCTCGCTCTCCGCTCGCAAGGCGCTAAACGAGCGCTACTTGGTCACTGCCGCGGCAGCGACTGCGGGTTGTGCCAGCGCTTCTTTCACCATGGCCAGCAACCGGCGCAGGCCTTTCTCCACATCGCGACCTAAGTCCACACGAATGGCGCGACGTTGATGTTTAGACCAGGCTTCGAAATCGCCGAGCGCCTGCGCCTGCTTCAGCACGCTGAAGCTGAATTTTTCACCGGGAACATCGATATCGTTGATATCCTCCGACGTCAATTGCAGGAAGACGCCGCTGTCGGGACCGCCTTTGTGCAGCTGCCCGGTGGAATGCAGAAAACGCGGGCCGTAGCCGGTGGTCGTTGCCACCCTCTTCTCATCACGAACCGCCAGGCGGAGTTCCTGCAAGAGCGATTCGTAGTTGTTCAGTTCCTCGATAAATTGTGTGATCGCAAAGTAGTCGCCCGGATTGAGGCGTGCGAGATGAGTCGTCAGCATTGACTGCAGCGAGGAACCACCGCGACGCAGCAGATCGCAGTTCTCCGCGTCGGCAAAGATACGCAGCGAGGTCTCTGCGGCGACAAGCTTTTGCTGCGTCAGCGTATCGGTTTGCACGTACTCGGCCAACAGGCGCGCGGTGTTGTCTTTCGATTCCTGAACATCCGGCTGATCGAACGGATTGACAGCCAGCAGCGATCCGGCAATGGCGGTGGCAAACTCCCACAAGAAAAACTCTCCGCCTAAGTCCGAAAGGTCACGAAGAGCGTGACGCAGCACGGGATGGCCGGCAGCTTCGAGCGCGGTCAGGTTTGAGTCGAGTTCCCGCGCGCCGGGCTCGGTGTGGATGCAGACGAAGACACGATCGTCACCGTAGACATCGGGCGCGGCCAGTGGCTCGCCTACGATGGGCACGATACCCTTCCCTTCCTTCCCAAGGCTTTCGGCGAGCAGGTGCTCGATCCAGAGGCCGAGACTCTGAAGCGGCGGCGGCGTGATCAGCGTGAGCTTGTTTCGTCCTGCTGCGGCAAGGGAAGCGAGCACAGCGCCCAGGCGAGCGCCGGCGTTCTCGTTCGCCGGAACAGAATCGGCGCAGGCGCGAGTGACATCGGCCGCGCGTTCGAGGAACTTCTTCACCTCGCCGCCCATCAACGCGAGCGGCACCATCCCGAAATGCGACAGCGCCGAGTACCGGCCGCCGATGTCCGGCATGTCGAGGAAAATCCGGCGGAAGTGATTATGCGCGGCTTCTTTGGCCAGCTGGCTGCCGGGATCGGTGATGGCGATGAAATTCTCGCCGCCAATGTCGCCTTTGACGCGCCGCACGCGGTCGCGGAAGTAGCGCTGAAACATCTGCGGCTCGGTGGTCGTGCTGGATTTCGACGAGACGATGAAGAGTGTGCGGCCTACGTCGATTTTCTGCTCGAGATGGCGGATTGCGGTCGGCACAGTGGAGTCGAGGACATACAGCCGCGGAAAACCGTCCCGCCTGCCGAAGGTGCGCGCCAGCACCTCAGGACACAGGCTGGAGCCACCCATGCCCAGCACGACCGCAAACTCGAAACCTGCGTCTCTGATCTCGTGCGCGAAGGCGTCGAGTTCGGCGGCTTTCGCTTGCATGTTCTCCGCTACGGTGAGCCAGCCGAGTGAATTAGCGATGACGCCTTCGTGCTCAGGCTCGCTCTTCCAGAGCGTGTGATCTTTCTTCCACAGGCGCGCGACGGATTGATCGCGCTCGACGCGCTCCATCGCGCCGCGGAATTCGGCTTCGTGTTTGCCGAGAGAGACGGTGTGTCGTGCAGGGATGTTTCCATTCGGCTGGCTTTCCATGAGTACCTCCCGAGAAACCGCAGTGGAAGCATGTGCCGCCGGCTGATGGCGGCTCGGATAGAGAAGCGAACAGGCTGGACTTTTTCGAATTGCGACACAGTCTCTGAAGGCCGGCTCTACCCGAGAGATAGCACAGCGCCGACACAAGGTGCCGGCGCCATTACGTGCCAATCATTGTAAGCCTGAAATGTTACGGTTTGACTTTCTTTATGACATCGCGGGCCTTGGCGACGACATTTTCAACCGTAAAACCAAAGTGCTTGAGGATCTCTTTGTAGGGGGCGGATGCGCCGTAGTCATCGTGAGTGACGGTGTCGCCCTCGGGACCAACGTACTTACTCCAGCCGAAACTGGACGCCGCCTCGACGGCCAGGCGCGCCCGCACCTGGGGCGGGAAAACCTTCGCCTTGTACTCGGCGGACTGGCGCTCGAACAGCTCCCACGAGGGCATGGAGACCACTCGCGCTTTCACGCCTTCGCCGGTGAGTTGCTCGTAGGCGCCGACGCAGAGCTGCACTTCCGAGCCGGTGCCGATGAGGATGACGTCGGGTGTGCCGCCGGAATCGGCCAGGATATAAGCGCCTTGCGCCAGACCTGAGGCGGGCGCGTACTTCGTGCGATCGAACGTCGGCACGCCCTGACGGGTGAGCACGAGCGCGACCGGTTGGTCCTTCATCGGCATGAGCACGCGCCAGGCTTCTGCGACCTCGTTGGCGTCGGCGGGACGGATCGTCATCATGTGCGGGATGGCGCGGAAGGATGCAAGATGCTCGATCGGCTGGTGCGTCGGGCCATCCTCGCCGAGGCCTATGGAATCGTGGGTGTAGATATAGATGACGGGCAGCTTCATCATCGCGGCCAGGCGGATCGTCGGGCGCATGTAGTCGGAGAAGATGAAGAAGGTCGCTCCGTAGGGACGCAAGCTCGACAGCGCCATGCCGCTGATGATCGAGCCCATCGAGTGCTCGCGGATGCCGAAGTGGAAGTTGCGGCCGCTGTAGTTCCCTTTCTCGAAGTCGCCGCCGTCTTTGATGAGTGTCTTGGTTGAAGGATAAAGATCGGCAGAGCCCCCGAGCAGCCACGGCACATGCGAGGCAATCGCGTTCTGCACCTTGGAACTCGACTCGCGGGTGGCAATGCCCTTTGCATCTGCGGGAAAGGATGGAATGTCTTTGTCCCAGCCTGCTGGCAGCTCATGGTTTGACATCTGCTGCCACATCTTTGCGAGATCGGGATTGGCGGTGGACCATTTCTTGTAGTTCGTTTCCCAATCGCGCTCCCATTGTGCGCCGCGCTCGACGGCCTTGCGCATGTAATCGCGGACTTCATCGGGAACCAGGAAGTGCGCGTCGGGTGGCCAGCCGTAGGCGATCTTCGTCAGGCGAACTTCATCCTCGCCCAATGCCTCGCCATGCGCTTCCTTGGTGTCCTGCCGGTTAGGCGATCCCCAGCCGATGTGACTGTTGATTATGATCAGCGACGGCCGGTCGGGTTCGCGTTGTGCCGCCTGGATGGCCACATCGAGCAGTTCAAGATCATTGGCATCGCTGACCTGCTGCACGTTCCAGTGCCAACCCTGGAAGCGCGTCGCCACGTCGTCGCTGAAAGCCAGCGAGGTGTGACCTTCGATGGTGATGTGGTTGTTGTCGTAGAACCAGATGAGGTTCGAGAGGCCGAGATGTCCGGCGACGGAGGCGGCTTCGTTGCTGACGCCTTCCATCAGGTCGCCATCGCTACAGAAGGCGTAGATGCGGTAGTCGAAGGGAGTGTAGTTGTCCTTGTGAAACTTCGCGGCCAGCCAACGCTGCGCGATGGCCATGCCTACCGAATTCGAAACGCCTTGCCCCAGGGGTCCAGTCGTGACCTCGAGCCCCGGGACGTGATGGTACTCGGGATGCCCCGGCGTCTTCGAACCCCATTGGCGGAAGTGTTTGATCTCGTCCAGCGAGAGGTCGTAGCCGGTGAGGTACAGCATGGCGTAGAGCAGCATGCTGGCGTGACCATTGGAGAGAATGAAGCGGTCGCGGCCAGGCCACTGCGGGTTGTGAGGATTGTGCTTGAGACAGCGGTCCCACAAAACGTAAGCCAGCGGGGCCAACGCCATAGGAGTGCCGGGATGGCCGCTGTTGGCCTTCTGCACCGCATCCATGGCGAGAGTACGGATGGTGTTGATGCAAAGAGATTCGAGACCCTGCTGCGATAAGCTTTCAGCTCTGCGATTGGACTCGACTCTGGTCGGAATGGAAGTGTCTACCTGGCTCAAAGAGTGCCGCCTTTCGTGGTAGTGTGATCCCTACGGGACCCCGGAAGATTTTTTGATTGCCGTTTACCCAGCGCTTCCGCGCTGGGCGAATTCTTTTCGTTCTGCTCTTCGGCGGAACTTATCTGTAATTACACGAGCCGAGGAATCTGTCTCCCGAACCCGCCGTCCCTACGGGACTCAATAACTACTTCTGACTCGACCCTGGACTGCGCTCCTCCGCCCCAATTTCGTCTGACTAGGACGCAACCATCGCCTTCTCGGCATTTACCGGCGCGCTTTCTGCCGGATGTTCCACTTCAACCGCGTAGTCGACGCCCTGCCATTCGTTGCTGACGGGCCACTTGAAGGTGAAGCGTATGGGCGCCTTCTGCGCCGCATCGACCTGGATATCGACGTACTCGATGCCCAGCGCAGTTGGAGTGGAGTTGGTGTCGCGCGGTGTGCGCCATTCGTCATCGCTCCAGTGCAACACGAAAGACGTTGAAGCCAGTACCTGCAGCAGAGCTCCCGCGGGGACCTTCCGCACCTGGCGATTGATCTTCCATACTTCGATTACCGGCCGCGAATTATTGTTGCAATAGCGTGCGGCAACCGGATCGATGCGATCGAAGATTTTGTTGTCGACCATCGAGCGCAACAATCTTACATACTCGGCGTGCGCCCACATCAAGGGAATCGCCGCGCCTGTCGGCTTGCCAAAAAACATGCGCTCTTCGGGAATGTCGGGCATATCCCAGATCTGCTCAGGAAACAGCCCGATACCGGTGGCGAACTTCTCAGCGGCCTTTAAGAAGACATCTACGTTACGGCCGCACGCCAGCTCGTAGGTGGCGCGCTCGAGCATGAGCAGCGGCCAGGCATGACCAACCCCCCATCCCCGGAACGAAGTTCCGTCGGCGCGCTGGCCGTAGCCGTCGTGGTTATATCGCCTCCAGCAGGGGCCGTAAGGGGTGTCGACTTTCAGCAAAGCATCGACGACCTTCAGTGAGTCTTCAATCAGGGGGTCGCTTGGGCGGCGAATACCGAAGCGAACCAGCTCGAGAAAGCCATGGTCGACGATTTCATTGGCGGGATATTGGTAGCGGTCTCCCGGCTTCTGATTAGCCAGGAACAGCTGGTCCTTGTCGGGATCTTCGTCGCCGACGGCGCCTTCCTGACTGATGGCCGGGTTAATGCGGATGTAATGCCGCTTTATTCCCGGAACCAGTGTGCCCTGGTTCGTGACCGTCCATTTTTCGACGTGCGATTCGAGGAAGTCAGCATAGGTGCGCAGGAAGTCCGCGGTATGTTTATCGCCGCGGGCCTCGATCATCTCGGCGGCACAGATGAGTGCAGCAATGTTGCTGGCAAGGGTGGAAGGCGAATAGCCTCCGGCCTCTTCCCAACGCTCCTCGCGTGTGGCGGGACCCTTGCGAATCAAGTAGGCGCAGGCGCGAACGATGGTGACGTGGGGATCGAACTCGCCAAGGGCCTTCGCCTTCCACAAGCGCCAGGCCAGGATGATTGGAAAGGAAACTTCGTCGAGTTGTATACCGGTCCAGTAAGGATGGCCGTCGATCCAGAAGTTCTGGTAGAAGCCGCCGTCCTCAGTTTGAGCGATGGCGAGGTAAATCATGGCGCGCAGAGGAGTGGTGGTGTCGCCGGCGGCCATGAGCGCGCCGGCGCACTGCACCATGTCGCGCGTCCAGACCAGGTGGTAGCCGCCCAGCTCGTCGTCGCTCTTGTCCTCACCCCAGGGAATGCTGAGGCTGGCGATCATCGCGCCAGGATAGAGCTTGTCCTCGTGCGCCAGCAGGAGGTTGATACTGCGCGCGAAGAGGCAAGAGGCGGGCTCGGAGATCCTGCCCGGGTTCATGTCGATTACTGCCAGACGGCGGCGCGTGCGGTGCCACTGTTCGATAAAGCTCTTCAGGTTGGTTTCAAAGGGAATGCAGAGGGATTGAAAGAGAGTAGCTCCGGCAGCATGGCGGCTGCGTCCAAACGCCAGACCAAGCGTGAACTCGTTGCCGCGCGTCAGATCGATCTTTCCGGTCAGGGCAATGTTGCCATCTGTCGCACTGTCGTACTCCCAATCCAGCTTCAGGTTGTGCGACAGGTCGCTCCAGCCGTCGCTTGCGCCCACGTATCCAACCGAGAGCTTACTGAAGCCCACCTTCGTTCCCAAGGCCATATAGACGTTGTCGCGATAAGCGAGCAGGAAGCGACGGCCTTTGGCTTCCACCACCTCGGCATGGTTGTGCCAGCCTCCAATCTGCAGGTGGGGCGCGCAGATGACGTACAACTGGAGGCGCCCCTGCCATTCCGGAACGACGTTGAAGCGGGCGTGGATCAGAAGGCAGTTCAGGTGAGGATCGCCGATGATCTGCTTCTCGATGGTGTAGCGGCCGTCGGGATCGGTGTTGATGATTTTGAAGCCAAGCGCATCGGTATCAAGCAGGTCAATTGTACTGATGGTGTTGCGGCGTTCGTCGTGGAAGAAGGTTTCGCCATCGGTAATCATGAACTGCAGGTCGCGAACCTGGGGCGTGTCGATGGTGGGGTAATAGACCTCAGTGTTTACCCCATTTGCCAGCGTGTACCAGAGGCGGCTGGAGACGGCGTAGGCAGTCCCAACAGCGTCCTTAGCGCCGCGGGTCCAACGCGGCTCGATGCCCGGACCGCCCGGGGCAGGATTTTTTCCGCTCACGTTGATTGCTCTCCTCCAACAAGCCTAATGAGTATGATTCCCAAACAACTTCAGGGTTTCGAAATCGCCTAAGCGCAGAGTTGGGCGCCGGTACAGGGCGATGGCAGTGTATCGCGGCCGTCAAGCGTACGGGTTTGTGGCCGGATATTAAAATTTAGCGCTAAACTTGGCGCTAAATGGCGTATTTGGACAAAATTCGGAACTTTTACCTTTGCTATCATGAAAGATAACCAGTAAGTGGCAAGAAAGCGCTCCCGACTTGCCTGTTTGTGGGTGAATTCCGCTAGAATTGCACGCTCCCACCGGCGCGGCACGCCGCAATTTGCGGGGCCTTTCTCGTCAACTGCCAAGTGTCTGTAAAGCTATGACCTACGCAGCTGATGTATCCGGTCGCACATATCCGACATTGATGGAAGTTTCTCGGGTCATCGCCTGCCATGGCGACGTGGCCGAACTGTTCGACAAGCTGGTGGAATGTCTTCGGCCCTTGCTGGGCTTCCATTATCTCAGCGTTGCCCTGCACGATGAGGACCGGCAGGTAATGCGGCTGCACGTGCTGCACTCGTCGCACGAGGATGCGGCGGCGGCGGGACTGGAGTTTCCCGTGGAGCACTCGCCGGCAGGGGAGGTTTGGACTTCCCAGCAGGTGCGGAACTTCAGCTCGCTGGGCCAGTTGCGGGACTATCATGCGTCGTCCTATCAACTGTTGCGCCAGCATGGGGTGCAGTCACTTTGCGTGGTCCCGCTTACCACAGCCCACCGGCGGATTGGCGCGATGGCGTTCGGGCGGTCGGCTGAGGGCGGCTACAGCAACGAAGACCTGGCGTTTGCTACGCAGGTAGCGGCGCAGGTCGCAGTGGCCTTGGACAACGCGCTGCACTATGAGGAAGGGCGAGCGCTGCAACGGGAACTGGCGCATGAACGCGATCGATTGCGGCTGGTGCTGGAAGTCAACAACAGCGTGGTTTCTAACCTCGAACTGCGCGACCTGTTCCAGGCGTTGTCGGCCAGCCTGCGGCGGGTGATCGCGCATGACTCAGCCACGCTGATGCTGCCGGACGGGCATCATCCAGGCATGCTGCGGATCTACGCACTGGATTTCCCGGATGGCCGGGGATTCCTCCAGCAGGACATGCTGGTGTCGATCGCGAACTCCAATCCCGGCAAGGCGTTCCAGTCGGGAGAGCTGATCATGGTGGGAAGCGGGCCGAACTCGGTGCCGTTCAGCAATTCCAACGGCCTGAAGATGGCGGAGGGCGAGGGTTTGCGTTGCAGCCTGGTGTTGCCGCTTGTGCCCAACGGCAGAGGAACGAGCGTCGGAGTGCTGACCCTCGGCAGCCGCACGGAAGCTGCGTTCAGCCAGGACGACATCCACTTCCTGCGACAGCTCGCGCAGCAGATCGCCATCGGCGTCAACAATGCGCTCGCACACCAAAAGCTCTCCGAGAGCGCGCAGCGCGTGACCCAGGAAAAGTCCTATCTGGAAGACGAGATTCGTGCGGAGCAGGACTTCGAAGACATCGTTGGCTCCAGCACCGCGCTGCGGAACGTGCTTTCGCAGGTAGAAACCGTGGCGCCCACCGACTCGACGGTCCTCATCCAGGGAGAAACGGGAACCGGCAAGGAATTGATCGCGCGCGCCATTCACGAACGCAGCTCGCGGCGCCAGCGCACGTTTGTGAAGATCAACTGCGCGGCAATTCCCATGGGCCTGCTGGAGAGCGAGCTGTTCGGACACGAGAAGGGCGCGTTCACGGGCGCGATCGCGCGCAAGATCGGGCGCTTCGAGCTGGCGCATCAGGGAACGCTTTTCCTGGACGAGATCGGCGACATTCCGCTGGAGCTACAGCCAAAGCTGCTGCGGGTTTTGCAGGAGCAGGAGTTCGAGCGGCTTGGGGGGACGGCCACGCGGCGCGTCGACGTTCGCGTGATCGCGGCAACCAATCACAGCCTGAGCGCGATGGTGGGAGAAGGAAAATTCCGCAGCGACCTTTTCTATCGTCTCAATGTTTTCCCCATCAGCGTTCCGGCGCTGCGGGAACGTACAGAGGACATTCCGCTGCTGGCGCGCTACTTCACCAGCAAGTACGCTCGCCGCTTAAACCGCACGTTGCAAAGCATTCCTCAGGAGACGCTGCGGGCAATGACGAAGTATTCCTGGCCGGGCAATGTCCGGGAGCTGCAGAACTTCATCGAACGTGCCGTCATTCTCAGCAATCACGGCGAACTGCGCGCCCCCGTCTCGGAGCTGCGTGTGTCGCCCGAAGCCGCCGCACCTGGAAATGAGGAGTCCAATACGCTTCGGGAGTTCGAGCGCCGCCACATCCTGGAAGCCCTGGAGAAGTCGAAGTGGGTCATTGGCGGACCTGCCGGCGCCGCCGCTCGTCTCGGCATGAAGCGCACCTCGCTTCTTTACAGAATGGAGAAACTGCAGATTTATCGCGCCACCAGCGTTGACGCATAGTGTCGGGAATCCGACACTATGACAGATTCCCGACATCCATAGATCGACACCTCGCGTCTCTTCGTCCAAAACTCTCGGGGTAAGTGTTGCAGGCTTAGCGATTTAGCCACGTGCCCCACATCGTCTCGTCTGGAATGAAGCTTGCAACTATAGTTCGTGACAAGAGGGCTGCGCTGTTGCACTGGTGGCGATGGGCCATGGGCGGCGCCGGTGGAGCGACAGCGACCTCGGCCACGGTTGGCGTGGGGAAAAGGAGCGAGAACCGTGTTGCGCATCAGCATCAGGGGGAACCAACGCGAGCTCTCGCTGACTCTGGAAGGCCGCCTGGTAGGGCCCTGGGTCGACGAGCTACAGAGGGTTTGCAACGAACAGGGCGCGCCCGCGCGCACCCGGCCGTTAACCGTGGACCTGTGCGGCGTAACTGCAATGGACACCCGGGGACAGGCACTGCTCGACACGTTGCTACAGCGTGGAGCGGCGCTGCGGTGCTCCGATGTGATGAACCAATACCTGGTGGAGCAGATGGCACGTCCTGCGGGCAGCGTGCCGGAGGCGTGCCGTCCGTGCCGGGCGGAAGCGTCAAGCTCGGCCGAGGAAACTGCCCTGGCATCCTGACGAGGCCGATCTACATCGCTCTTGGGACGCCCGGACCCACAAGTTTGAAAAGGGAGGGTACGTAAGTGCAAATCGCAATCGCTTCCGATGAAGCTGGACGTGAAGCCAAGCAACGACTCGCGGGAAGACTGCTATCCGCCGGTCATGAGGTGATCGACGTTGCGCCCGCGGTAGGGCAGAACTCCGATTACGCCGAGCAAGTGGCGCTCTCCGTGCTGCGGCACGATACGGAGCGCGGAATCATCATCAGCAGCCGCGGAGTAGGGGCATCGGTTGCCGCCAACCGTGTGCCGGGAGTCCGCGCTGCCCTGTGCAACGATCCGCACTCGGCCCACGTCGGGGCAAAGATTGAAGGCATGAACGTTCTGGTGATGGCGCTGCACTCTCTCGACGAGCAGCGTGCGCAGGAGGTCGTGGAGGCTTATCTGAACGCCACGCTCGCTCCTATCGAGGTGATTGGAGGATTGCCGCCGCGGCGGCTGCAGCGCGTGTTCACCCATATTCGCGAGAACGTGGCGCGCGATCTTTCCGTGACCGAACTGGCGCAGGTGGTAGGAATGAGCCAGTATTATTTTTCCAAGCTCTTCAAGATGAGCACCGGCATTACTCCGCACCAATATGTTATGCGGCAGCGAGTCGAGCGGGCGCAGGAGTTGCTGCGCGAGACGCGCACGGCGCTGGCCGAAATCGCAACCCAGGTGGGCTTCGAGACGCAGAGCCACTTCACCAGTGTCTTCCGGCGGCTGGTAGGGGCGACCCCGAAGCACTATCGCGAGATGCACCAGGGAAAGGTGCAGCTTACGGCGAAGCAGGAGGCTGAGGAGCAGAAGTCAGCCACGGCTGCGTAATCGCGAAACCAGAGCACGGATGACAGCCTGAACAAAGTCGGCTTTAGCCGCCGAGGAAGAGCGCAGCGGCTAAAGCCGTAGGTTTTTTCCGCGCCATCGGCACGACTGAGGCCGTGCCTTGATGCAAAGCGCCGGACAACAATCATCGATTACTACTGCGGTGGCCGGTTGGCCGGCTTGTTGATCTTGGTCGCCGGATGCGGCTTCATCATCGCCCCAGCTTCCACCGGCATCAGTTCCTTCAGCAGCCCGTCGGCGTGGTAGATGTCGCGCAACGCCTCGGTGATGGCGCGGCTGTCGACTTCCACCGCCCGTGCAACTTTGTCGCTGTACTGGAAGTTCCACGCCAGCGATTCGATGTTACCGTCGAAGATAATCCCGACGACTTCGCCAGCCTTGTTGATCACCGGACTTCCAGAGTTGCCTCCGATGATGTCCGCGGTGGACACCGTGTCGTATGGCGTCTTGAGGTTAATGGACGATTTGTACTTCAGCCAGCTCTCGGGCAGCTCATAGGGAGGCTTGCTGCCGTGTTTGGCGGCGTGCTCGTAGGCGCCGCCCATGGTCGTGAACCAGGGAACGTTTTTGCCGTTGAGCTTGTAACCTTCGATGGGACCGTAGCTCAGACGAAGGGTGAACGTGGCATCGGGCGGGACGCTCAGGCCCTTCTGGGCGAAGAGTGCTTTGCCGATCTTGGCGCCGTTCTGCCGCAATACCGACTGCACTTCGTCTTCATCGCGTGCGTGAATCGCTTCGGCATCGGGTTCGATCTGCCGCATGAGCACGATCAGCGGATCAGTGCTGGCTTCAACCGCAGCCATGCCGCCTTCATAAAGCTGCTTGCGGACGGCTACGTCATCGAGTTTGGTGCCATCGATCAATTCCTTCGCCCGGTCTTCGGGAGACTTACCCGCCAGCGCCTTCTGCACGTCGGAATTGTCGGCGCCCAACTCGTCGCGCATCTCGGTGAGGCTCTCGGTTAGGAGGACCTGCTCGAGCGATTTGTAGATGGGCGCGGTGGAGAACAGCTCGGTCTCCATCGTGGGCAGCTGCGAATCCTGATAGCCGCGGATGCGCTGATTGTTGGGCTTCTGCTTCTGGTAGGCGGCGCGAACGATCCTGCGGGCGTCGATTGCCAGATCGCCGCGGAAGCCGCCCATGCTGTCGAGATACAGGACCTGCTTGTAGATCTGCTTCTGCACGTCAACGGCCTTCGCGATGGCGGCCCAGGGATCGCCGAACTCCTGCTTGCGCTGCTGATCGGAGTTGACGAATTGTTGCAGGCTCTTCTCGTCGGCAGCTTTCCTCGCCATCAGCTCCTGGTCTTTCAGGCCGCCGAGATAACCGGTTACGGCTTTGAATGAGTTCTCGAGTCCGAAGACGTCGCTCTGCGCCTCGCGCGCGTTTTCCGCCGATTGCGCGCTGAACTTATCCAGCGCAGCCAGGCGAAGCTTGTAGGATTGCAGCTGCAGCGGATACTGGTAGTCGCGGAGGAACATCAGTTGGTCGGTAGTCAGCAGCCGACCGGTACGGCCGGGATGACCGGGGACAAAAATCAATTCGCCATCGTTCGCGCCTTTGGGTGACCACTTGAGGTAGTCCTGCGTCTTTGCCGGCTGGCCATTTTCGTAGGCGCGGAAGAACGAGATGTCGAGATCGTAGCGGGGATACTCGAAGTTATCGGGATCGCCGCCGAAGAAGGCGATGTCGAACTCCGGCGCGAAGACCAGGCGGATGTCGTCGTACTTTTTGTACTTGTAGAGGTTGTACATTGCCCCGGAATAGAGCGTGACGACGTCGCAACGCATGCCTTCCGTGGAGCACTCCTTCTCCAAGGTCGCCATTTCTTCACGCTGCGCCTTCCCTGCGGCTTCAGTGGACATCTCCGGCTTCACCGCGCCATTGACTTTCGCGGTCACATCCTGCATGTCGACCAACACGACGAATTCCATGCCGGGACACTTGGCTTCGTCGGCGCGGGTGGCCGCGTAGAAGCCCTGCTTCATGTAGTCCTTGCCGCTGGTGGAGAGGTTGTGAATGCATTCCTGCGCGATGTGGTGATTGGTAAAGATCAGGCCGTCGGGAGAGACAAAGGAAGACGAGCCGTTCGGCGCGCGGGCTGAGGAGAGGCGGACGTGATCCAGCCACGCCTGGTCGGGCGCGAAGCCGTACTTCGACTGCACTTTATCTTTAGGAAAGGCGTTGAACAGCCACATACCTTCATCGGCGTAGATGGAATTGCCGAGGAAGAACACGAGAAGAGAGAGAAGAAGGACAGCTCGTTTCATAACGACTCCGGAAGCGGAGATCCGCGGATTAATGTTGGCTGGTGTCCGGCATAAGGCTTCCGGACGGGTAAGCAAACCCTTGACTATAAACTCCGGAGCGGGCGTGGGGCAATGACGGGTGACGCAGCCGTCAGTGATCAGCAGTCAGTGATCAGCCGCTTCGGCTTTCAGGTCACAGTCGAGCGGTGATGGCGATCACGTTACCCGGTGATCGATTGTTCTCCGTTGGCAATGAGAATATATGTAGCTACAAAAAAGGCGTTACAATAGATTCTGGCATGATCCTATTCGAATGGGACGAGGCAAAGGCAAAGAGCAACTCTCGAAAACATGGTGTGAGCTTCGAGCTGGCCAGATTGGCCTTCGCCGACCCCTTCGCAATCAGCGAGCAGAACCGTATTGTGGACGGAGAACTCAGGTGGCGAACGATCGCATCCGTTGCGTCGATTACCGTGTCTTCGTCGCTCACACAATTGAAGAGGAGGGTGATTACGAGGTCGTGAGGATTATCTCTGCCCGCCGTGCCACCCCAAGGGAGCGTACCCGATATGAGCAAAGTCGTGCGAAGTACATTGGCTGATGCAAGGCTGACCCCGAAGCTGAAACGGGAACTGGAAGCGCTGTCTAAAAGACCCACGAATGACATTGATCTTTCGGAAATTCCGGAAGCCACAGAAAAGTTCTGGAAGAACGCGGTGCGAAACCCGCTCTATCGGCCGCGGAAGCAGCAGGTGACCCTGCGTATCGATGCCGACGTGCTCGCATGGCTGCGTCGCACAGGGAAGGGCTATCAATCGAGACTGAATTCGCTTTTGCGGACAGCAATGATTGAGCAGCTGAGCGGAAAGCGGAAGAGCGCATAAATGGGCATAAGACGTCTGTTCCGTAAGGAAAAACAGGAGCACCGCATCCTGCGCGAGGCTGTCGAGCGCGCCGGGCAGCTCGTTCCTGAGTATCACCGGCCGACACCCGAGTGTCCGCATCCGGAGCGCTGGAGCATGTATGACTCCATGACCGCCGAGGTCGAGGTGCTGGAGTTCCTGCGCACGCTGGTCACGACCATCAAGCCGAATCTCGTGGTGGAGACGGGGACGTTCATGGGCGTCAGCACGTTGTGGCTTGCCGAAGCGCTGCGGCTGAACGGCTTTGGGCGGATCGTCAGTTGCGAGTTCGACCCCAAGATGTTTGAGGCGGCAAAGCAGAAGATCGACGCCTCGGAATTTCGCGATCTCATCGATCTGCGGAACGAGTCGAGCCTGGAGATGAAGGTCGAGGGGACGATTGATCTGTTCTTCAGCGACAGCGATATGCCGATCCGCGAGCAGGAGGTGCGACGGTATCTGCCGCAGATCTCGCCCTACGGGGTAATCCTGATGCACGATGCGAGCTCGCACCTGAAGCAGGTGCGCGAGGCGGCGCTGAAGCTGGAGCGGGAAGGCTTGATCTCGGTGGTGATGCTGCCGACGCCGCGTGGGCTGGTGGTGGCTCAGAAGCGGGAGGGAAGGAAATAGGCAGATTGTTGCGAACTTGCTGAGTCGCTTATCTCGTCGCTTCAACTGCGGTTGTAGAAGAGGACTTTGCCTGATGGTTCCAACTGCTGCAGCAAGTCGAAATCTGTGATATTACGCGTCAGCAGAGTGAGTCCGTATTTTCGCGCGGTGGCCAGGAGCAAAGCGTCATTCAACAGACGTAGCCGTTGGCTTCGTCCATAGTTTTGTAGTCGGGCGAGCATGCCGGAAAGGATTCCTGCCTCCAACCAAATCTCCCGGTCGGGCGCGATGGTACGATGTCTCGGTCTGCGTTGCACGAGGGCTAAGATCGCTTTTAAGACTGCGGGCGTTTCGGGATGATCAGGCTTTAGAAATCTACAAGGCGCGACCAGTTCCGCTTCCGTTACCGTCGAATGCCAGGCGTGTGCAGTTAGCAAGACGACGTCACCCCCTGGTGGAAATCTATTCTGAACTACGTCGATATAAACAGTTGTGTCGTACAAGAGCTTCGCCGGGAGTGAAGCGGAGCCGTCGAGAAAGTTTAATGATTCTATGTCTCGGATCTTTAGCGGCGATACCCGCCTTTCTGGCTTGAGACGCCGCAGCACGCGGTCCAGGTCAGAACTCAAGGTCGAGATCCTTGCTGACCGTGCCCCGCTGCTTCAGTAGCCAGCTTGCGTAATCGTCGGCAACCGCCAAGTTTGCCAACGCCAACTCGATCAGCTCCGTGTCGGACTGAACACCGGTGCGAGCCTTGGCTTTTGCGACAAGAGCACTTGGCATTCGGCCGCGCACCAGACGAGTCCGTTTGCCCCCAAGAATGCCCTTTTCTCTCGCAATCGTAATGGCATCAGCAAAACGCCGCGGAGATTTCTTATTTGCCGCCATGAGCTTACCTCTGTAGCACAGATGCATTGTGATTGTACCACAGAAAATGACAAGGGATCACTCCGCCTTGAACAGATATCCGGCCAGCATCTTCTTCATCTCGGCGATGATGCGATCGCGGTCCTCGCGCGCGGGTTGCTCGTAGGCGTAGGCGATGAGGCGCTCGCCGGCTTCGCTGACGACGCGCAGCATGAGGTCGAGCTCGGGCGAGTTGGGAATGCCCAGGCGCTCCAGCATGAAATTCTTCAGCAACGCGGGAAGCCCGACATTGGGCGAGGCCTCGCGCTCCTTGGTCGCGGCGCTGATGTGGCGGCCGAAGGAGATCGCGCGGAAGTCGGGATGCGCGTCGAGGTAGAGGATGTAGGCGTCGACGACGCTGTCGAGGATCTTGGCCGGGTCAAAGGTCTCGAGGTTGGCCATCTCGCGTTCGATCGCCGGCATGACGCTGGTTTCGAGCGAAGCGCGGAAGCGCTCGACGTGACGCACGGCGACGGCGTCGATGATGTTTTGCTTGTCGGGGAAGAAGCGATACAGCGCGCCAATGGAGAGGCCGGCCTTGGCCGCGATGCGCGTGGTCGTGACCTCTTCCAGCGGCATGCTCGTGAGCAGGGAGCTGGCCGCGTGGACGATGCTCAGGACGGTTTGTACGGCGCGCGGCTGTGTCGGCAGACGGCGGCCGATAGGAAGCGACTTGGGAGTGAGTGGCTTTTTTCGTTTGCGACGCTTCATGCGTTGACGGTGATTGCCGGTCGATTGGCATGTTGAGTGTAAAGGGTGGTCACGCGAGACTCAAACTGTGGTGATCTGTTTGCCGACAGCGTCGGCGGATTGGGAGATGCAGATTCAGGGAGTTCGTGGGAAAAGCCCCATCCGAGCAGCGGAGAAAGCTCGGATGGGGCGCCCCGATGTCAGCTACGAGGGGCGTAGCTGGGGCCACTCGCTGTTCCTAGTAGGTTCCGACAGGTCCTTTTGTGAGCACGAAGGCATTGGCGTTGGCATCAGCCTGCGTGGCGCCAAGGAATGTGCCGAACGAGTAGTACACCGGATCCGTCGAAGGCGCTGGCCGTCCAGCGATCGACTTGGAGTCGTACTTGACCGCAATGATATAGGGGACATCTTTCCTTAAGTTCGCGTCCAGCGTGACCGCAGTGGCGCCATTTCCTCCCGCCACAAAGCGCATCGAACCGCATGCGGCGGTGAACAGCTGCACCTGCTGAACTGCGAAGTTGTAGTTCCCCGGAGCTCCGTTATTCGCTTCAGTGACAGTGATCCTTTGCACGCCATTGACGCTCGGGATCACGCGGCTGAAATAGAAGAAGACGCCAGGGTTGAGGTTCTGAGCGATGACGCCCCCACTGACAGAGTAGTTGATGCCGCTCTGCTGCAGGTTCGTACCTTGCACGAACTGGGCGCAGGTGGTCTGCGTGGGAGCCACTTCGCCGCTGTAGCCGCAAACCTGCACCGTGGCCTTGGCCTGCTGGGTGGTCTCCACGATCTTGCCGTAGTTGTCGTAGCTCTTGCAGCCGCTGACCACGGTAACGGTGGAGGTGGTCTGCCAGGTGGCAGTGGCGTAGGGAGTAGTGTCGTTCGCCGTCAGGGTACCCAGCTGCTTCGGCGTGCCCGTGTTGAAGGTGTCAGTAACGGTAACGAGATTGCCAGCGACGCAGGTCATGTCCGTGGGATTGCAGACGCGGCGTGAAGTGGGCGTCGCGAAGGAGTAATCTGCGCTGGACGCAGCGGTGCCGCTGGGAGTGAAGTTGGTGGCCGCATCCCACGTGGCGGTGGCAGTATTCGTGCCGCCCGCACCGGAGGCCATCGTGCAGGAGTATGGGATCACGGCATCCTGTCCGGCTTTGATGGTTAGTCCCGTCCCGCCGGAAATCGTGCAAAGCGAGTCGGTCACCGTGACGCCGGTGATGTCGTAGGCGTTCGGGTTGTGGACGGTGATGTCTCCGGCCGCTGCCCATTGATCGTCGATAAAGCCGGTCTCGGAGGCCGTCACGTTGTAATTGAACGTCAGCTGCTCACCGATCCTGCCCGTCTTGGTGTCATCACCGACGACCTGCTTGGTGATGTTCCAGTGATAGGTGCGGCGGAATTTCGGGTTCACAGTCTTGCTGATTGTCAGGTCCTGGCCGAGGAAGGTGTTGGTGAACTCGGCAGGGGCAGAGCAGCTCGCCATGGTGCTGGCGTCCGCGGTTGCCTGGAGAGAGGCGGGATTGCGCGTCCAGCCCGTGACCGCATCTTCCTTAACGGTGTAAGTGCCGGGCTCCAGGCTTGGAACTGCGATGGTCTGCGTCCCCTTGGTTGAGAAGGTCAGTGTCTTGGTGGCAACTTCGTTCGCGGGGCTGGCAGAATCCATCACGCGGTAGGTGAACGTCTGCTCCATGCCGGCAGGCATACCCGTGATCGTCTTCTTGATGTTGATGGTCACCAGCGGGTGAGCGCTGAGGTCCACGGTGAGAATCGGGCTGTTCATGTAACTCGTCTCATCGAGCTTGAGGAAAGCCTGATCGTTCAGTGTCCCGGCATGGTTGGTCCCGGGGCCATTGATATATACGGTCTGCTTCAAGGTCTCGCTCCCGCTGGTTGACACGGAACCGGAGTTCCACATGAGCGGAATGGTGACTTTGGTTGCGGCTGTGTATGGGCCACTCGGCAGAGTGTGGGTGCCTTCCGACAGCGTGCCGAGATTGTTAACCATGCTGTCCACCGAGTACATGTAGAGCGCGCCCGTAAGGCTCATATCGTCGTAGACGGCTGCGGTGTCATGGCTGACGGTTCCAATGCCGACGTCAGCCTTTGCCGTGGCGGAGAGGGTGCCGGGAACTGGATAGCCGGTGAGCGCGTCCGTAATCGTAACGGTTGCGATGTCGTTAAGCTTCGTACTGCCGGACGGAGCTGTGCCGGACAACTCCTTAACGCCTGACGAGAGGGCATCAAGCGTGAGCGTTCCGCTTTGTGGTCCGCCAACCGGGGTGGTGTCGGTGTAAACCTGATCGGAAATATTGAAGACAAGTTGGCGGGAGGCGTTGTTGGTGAGAGTGACGTCGGTCAGGAGGTTGATGAGGCCGACCGGTGTCGGATCATGCCTGGTCCAGGTAACGGTGGTCTGTACCGCCTTGGACAGAGGCGTCGCCACATCGCAGGTGTTGCCGAACTTGAGCTCCGTGGGGTCAACCACCTTAGCGATCTCCCAGCTCACGTTCTGGTCTTGCGTAGCGGACATGGTTTTCGCCGCGGCGGGTGCCTTAATTCCATTGACCGGAAGAGGAACGGTCTTCTTGCCAACATGGAAGTTGACGTTCTGGAACATGTAGGCCTGAAGCGAGGAACCGGGATAGAAACGAGCTCCGAGCGCCAGACGCTGGTCCCAGTTCAGAATGCAGGTGCTGTTTTCATTCTGCGTGATGGTCAGCCGACGCATCATTGTGTAGGCCGATCCACCGGTGACTCCGGCGAGAGGTTCCTGGGCGTTAGAGACAACGGAGCAAGCACCGGCTGTTGAGATGTCGACCACGGGTTCGGTCAGCAGGTCCCAACCGCAAGCCACGGTACCCGGATTGTTCTGAGGGTTGCCGCAGTTCGTGCTGCCCAGAGAAAGGTCGCCACCGAGGTAGATATTGTAGACAGCATAGTCGGTGGACTTAATGATCAGGGAAAATGGCACAAGGTCGAGTTCGTTCCAGCCCTTGCCGAGATTGCCGGAGGTGTACGGATCGCTGGGGACCGTCGAGCACAGCAGCGGCAGGGTGGTGTTGGAGTAAAGCGGAGTCTGCCCGCTGTTGCGGCAGCCCATCAACGTAAATTGGTATCCGCTGGGTGGCGCCAGGAACGATTGCGCCGCAGCGGGTGCGATCAGCACGAAAAATGCGACAACAAGCGCCGCAATGGTGCAAAATCGAAATTTCGCAAGCATAGCTGTCTCCTTCACGAAACGTGGGGATGAGAAGGGGATCGCGACATTCCGACTCAGGTCGGTGCGCCTAGGTCTTGCGGATGGATATTAAAAAAGTGCCAGGAGTGTGGGAGCTTCGCAGAGTTCCAAAGGGGACGCACTCCTGCGCGAGATGCTCGCGCAAATACTCAAGTATTAGCCGCTACTTTGGTCTGATTTTGAATTCACCTAAAGATGGCCTTAGAAAAGTGCAAAGTCAATTGGCCAATAGTGCGGTGCTGGATGTGGCTTTTCCACACACTTCGGGGACCGGCAGCAACGATGATGGTCGCAACTTAAGTACTAGCGGCTGGAAGTCCATCACATCACCTATGGGACAGGCGGGCATGCTTTCCGCTCCGTAGTGTCGCGCACGCTCGAGCGAGAAGAATGGGGCGTCCACGCGGGGATTCACTCGCGGATTTCCGCCGAATTGCTGAGCGTGCACCGACGTGGACCTAGTCGAAAAGCCCACCCGAGCGACGAAGCTGGGGATCGGGCATCGAAGGTTTGGGACTCAAACTCTTGGGACGGCAAAGATCCTAAAAGTTTACGTGGTAAGTAATTGTTTTCATTGGACTAGCAACACGGCTTGGCCTTGACATAATCCCCCAAAGAGCGTAAAAAAGCGAAAGAGAATTCGCTTTCGTGTTCCACGTGGAACAATTTCGCGAGAAGAAGGACGGTTCATGGCAGTTCCGGTATCGCAAATCTGGACGGTCGCAACCTATGTCCTGAAGCAGCGGCTAAAGGGGCGCAAGCGGTATCCGCTGGTGCTGATGCTGGAGCCGCTCTTCCGTTGCAACCTGGCTTGCGCCGGTTGCGGCAAGATCCAGTATCCGGCTCACGTCCTGAAGCAGAACTTGTCGCCGGAGGAATGCTTTCGCGCCGTCGACGAGTGTGGCGCGCCGATGGTGTCGATCCCCGGCGGTGAGCCGCTGATGCATCCGGAAATCGAGCGCATCGTCGAGGGCCTGGTGGCTCGCAAGAAATATATTTACCTTTGCACCAACGCGCTGCTGCTTCGCGAGAAGCTCGACCTCTTCCAGCCGAGCAAGTATCTGACGTTCTCGGTTCATATGGATGGCGAGCGCGAGAACCATGACTTCAGCGTCTGTCGCGAGGGCGGTTACGACGCGGCCTTCGACGGCATGCGAGAAGCGCTGCGCCGCGGCTTTCGCGTCACCACCAACACCACGCTCTTCGACGGCGCCGACCCGCTCAGCGTCCGCCGCTTCTTCGATGAGATGATGGAGCTCGGCGTCGAGGGCATGATGCTCTCGCCCGGCTACTCCTACGACAAGGCGCCCGACCAGAAGCACTTCCTGGGTCGCGCTCGCACTCGCCGCCTGTTTCGCGCCATCCTCTCGAATCGCAACGAGCGCTGGGTCTTCAACCAGTCGCCGCTCTTCCTGGAATTCCTGATGGGCAAGCGCGACTACCCTTGCACTCCCTGGGGCATGCCGACCTTCAACCTCTTCGGCTGGCAGAAGCCGTGCTACCTGCTGCAAGACGGCTACGCTGACACCTTCGACGAACTGATGCGCGAGGTCGAGTGGCACAAGTACGGCACTGAGAGCGGTAATCCGAAGTGCGGCAATTGCATGGTCCATAGCGGATACGAAGCGTCGGCGGTCCATGACACCTTCTACTCGCTGCGGGGATTTCTCGCCACCGTTCGCGCGACGTTTTCCACGAAGTATGAAGACGACGAAGCCCTCGCCATGCTGAAGGAAGAAGTGAAACCGGTGCACACTTACAACCCGCTGGTGCAAATCTCTTCCGATTCGTAGAGCTCTTTGGATTGGAGAGTTTTGGCGGCACAAAGCCGTCGCACCTCAATAGATCCGGCGAAGAGCGAACGGCGAATGGCGTCAATTTAAGTGCGAGTTTGAAGCCCGTCGACTCGCTTTTGAAATTCTGGCGAATGGCGAATAGCGCAACCGCGAAAGGCGAATAGCGATTTATGTCCGAACCACAACGTGATTTAACCGTCGATCATCTGGAAGTCGTCGAAGGCCGCGAGCGCGACCAGATTGAAGGCTGGGTGCCCGAGCTCGCTGGCGAAGCCGAGCTCCGCGACGCACTGGAGAGAGCGTTCGACTATCGCGGCGACGTCACCATCACCCGCAAAGATGGCTCGCGTGTCGAAGGCTACATCTTCGATCGCCGCAGCGGCGCCACCCTGGCCGCCTCGGTCGTCCGCCTCATCCCGAAAGACGCGACGCAAAAAATTTCTGTCGCTTACTCCGACGTAGCCGCCCTCGCCTTCACCGGACGGGACACCGCCGCCGGCAAGAGCTGGGAAGCCTGGGTCCGCAAATATTGGGAGAAGAAAGCCGCCGGCGAAAAGCACATCGCGCTAGAACCCGAGAAGCTGGACTAGAACATATCCCACGCGGTTCAGAGCGGAAAACTGCCTGCTGATGTGGCTTTCCCATCCGAGCTTCGTTGGCTTGGGTGGGGTTATCCACCCCTGTATCATGCCTTCATGCATCGCCTGTTTGTTTGTGTTCTGATCGCGACCACGTCCCTCACCGTCTCCGCGCAGCAAACAACAACCCACTCCGCCGCGCCATAATCATTCTCCGAAGTCGTCGTCCTGGGCACGGGCACGCCGAACCCCGATCCCGACCGCTCCGGGCCAGCCGTTGCCGTCATCGTGAACGGGCACAGCTATCTGGTGGATTGCGGTCCCGGAGTGGTGCGGCGCGCCGCGGCTGCCGGCCGTCAGGGCGTGCCCGGCCTCGACAGCAAGGACCTGCGCACCCTCTTCATTACCCATCTTCATTCCGATCACACCCTCGGCTATCCCGACCTCATCTTCTCCTCCTGGGTCACGGGCCGCAGCGATCATCTTGCCGTCTATGGACCGCATGGCCTCGCCGAGATGACCAAGGACATCCTCGCCGCGTGGAAGAAAGACATCGCCGTCCGCACCCAGGGGTTGGAGCAGGCTAACTCGACCGGCTACCTCGTCGACGTGCATGAGATCGAGCCGGGCGTGGTCTACAAGGATGAGAACGTCACCGTCACCGCCTTTCCGGTGAAGCACGGCTCCTGGGACGAGTCCTTCGGCTATCGCTTCCAGACTCCCGATCGCACGTTTGTCATCTCCGGCGATACCTCGCCGGCCGATTCCGTGGTCCAGGCGTGCAACGGCTGCGACGTGCTGCTGCACGAGGCCTACACCCAGGACCCGCAGCACCCGATGACGCCGGAGTGGCAGGCGTATTTCTCCAAGTTCCATACCTCGACCACGGAGCTGGCGGCAATTGCCACACGCGCCAAGCCGAAGCTGCTGGTGCTCTACCACCAGATGTTTCATGGCGTAAGTGAAGGCGAAATGCTGAACGAGATGCGCCAGCACTACCCCGGCGCCGTCGTCTCGGCCCACGACCTGGACGTGTATTGAAGTAGCTCTTAGCTCTTAGCTCCTGGCTCCTAGCTCCTAGCTCCTAGCTCGCAGCTCGCAGCTCCTCGCGCCGCCAACGGATTCATGAGACACTTCGAGTCGCGAATGCAACCAGACCTCGTCAACTTGCGCGACTTCGCCACCCGCTACACTGCCGCGTGGTGCAGCCAAAATCCAGACGCGGTCGCCGCCTTCTATTCCCCTCACGCCTCGCTGACGGTCAACGACGGCCCTCCAGCCATCGGCCACGCCGCAATCCGGGAAGTTGCTCAATCCTTCATGACTGCCTTCCCTGACATGAAGGTGATCCTCGACAGCGTGCTCGTCCGCGACGGCGGTGCCGAGTATCACTGGAGCCTGATCGGCACGAACACGGGCCCGGGTGGAAGCGGCCAAAAAGTCCGCATCAGCGGCTTTGAGCTCTGGCAGATCGGAGGCGATGGCCTCATCGCATCCTCGCAAGGCCACTTCGACGCCGCGGACTACCAGCGCCAACTGGCGCGCGGACTCCCTTCGCAAAGCGAAGGCGGTCGTACCTAGTCAGAGTGATTAATCCGCTCGCCAGACGTAGAAGTAGTGGTCGTCCACGCTCGTATTCAGCTCGAGTTTGGTTTTCGTAGACGCACGGCTGAGCGCCGCCCGAATATTCTCAATCTTGGCGGATCCAAGAGCGCTGCGAGGGATCTTCAAGGCCTTCTTGGTGCGTAAGCTTTCCGCTTCACGCAGGATCTTCTGCACCACCTCGTGGTGCTTGCTTTTGCGGCTGGTAGGTACGGCACTGCGCTCAATCGATTCGAAAGGATCGTGGTTCGAGCCGCCCGAGTGGTGTCGCGTCGCCATATCGCTGAGCACGCCTATAACGCTGACGCAAACTATACCACAAATTACGATGAAAAGAGCCTCTTTAGTTGTGTCACTAAATGGCGCACTAATCGCGGTAGTAAGAGCAGCCACAATTATGCATCAAATATAGGGCAGTAATCCCGCTATAAAAGCTGGCTTTCCACGGCTGAAAGGACGGTCGGTAACCGTGCTCTTAACGTACAACTAAAGGCCCAAAAAGGAGCATCTTTATTTCACATCGTGCCTTCCGACGGCTGAGCTGCCGCCCTTCAGGCAGTTGCTTTGGAGGGTGGACTCTGGTTTTCGAGTGGCCTCGAGACGACGCAGGTTGGAGGTTCGTGTATGAACGTGGCGCGAGCCAGGATCGAGCCCGATTCGCAGAGCGGGCAAGCGGGTTCTTCGCGCGTTTCCTTTGGCATAAACGGGTTGGACAATATCCTCCACGGAGGCCTGCCCGCCGGACACTTGTATCTTCTGGAAGGCACCCCGGGCGCGGGCAAGACCACGATTGCACTGCGGCTTGTGTTGAGCAATTGCCAGGCAGGCACCAAGACGCTCTACATCACGCTCTCCGAGTCGCGCCAGGAACTGTTCGCGGTAGCGGCATCGCACGGCTGGAGTCTCGACAGGGTGCCGATTTTCGAGCTCACGCCGCAGGAGGACTCCCTCCGCCCCGAGCATCAGTATTCCGTCTTCAATCCGGAAGACGTCGAGCTTGACCAGCTGACCGACTTGATGTCAAAGAAAGTCTCCGAAGTCGAGCCCAGCGTCGTCGTCATCGACTCCTTGTCCGAACTTCGCCTGCTGGCCCGCGACAGCTTCCGCTATCGCCGGCAGATGCTCGCCCTCAAGAGCTTCTTCGAAGAACGCAACTGTACCGTCCTGCTGATCGACAACCAGACCGGTGACGTCAAGGAGCCGACCGTGCACAGCATTGTTCACGGCGTCATCGGGCTGGAGGTGCTCGGCCGCGAATATGGCAGCGAGCGCCGTCGCGTGCGCATCCAGAAGATTCGCGGATCGAAGTTCCGCGAAGGCTACCACGATTACCGCATCGCCACCGGCGGCGTGGTTGCATATCCGCGGCTGGTTGCGGCCGAACACCGGCACCAAAAAAGAAAAGACGTTCTTAGCACCGGCATTCCCGCGCTGGACACAATGTTGTGCGACGGCGTTATGCGCGGTACCAGCACCTTGATTCTCGGCGCTCCCGGCGTCGGAAAATCCAGCGTGTCCTCGCGTTTTGCCTGTTCGGCTCTCGAGCGAGGCGAGTCCGCCGCCATTTACCTCTTCGACGAATCCGTGCAGGTGTATCTGGAGCGTAGTGCCGGCCTCGGTGTGGACCTCAAGCCGTACCTCGAGAGTGGAAAGCTGCACCTGCAGCAAATTGATCCGGCGGAAGTCCCTCCAGCAGAGCTTGTGAACGAGATCCGCGGGCGAGTGGAAAAGGGTTTCAGCGTGGTCGTCATCGACAGCCTCAATGGCTGGATGAAGGCAATGCCGGGCGAGCAGTACCTGCAGCTGCAAATGCACGAGTTGCTCTCATACCTTGGCGGCCAGGGCGTAGCGACCTTCCTCATCCTGGCGCAGCAGGGCGTGCTGGGTCCCATGCACGCCGAAATCGATGTGAGCTATCTGGCCGACGCCATCATTCTTATGCGGTATTTCGAAGCCAGGGGCGAGATACGCAAGGCAATCTCCATCTTCAAGAAACGTTCCGGACCGCATGAGTCCACCATCCGCGAATTTCGCTTGCAGCCGGGTGGGATCCGGGTTGGCGAGCCGCTCAAGAGCTTCCACGGCGTGCTCACGGGCGTGCCACAATTTGTCGGCCACGAAAAGTCAACCTTACTGGGATCCGATGGCAAAAGACGCTAGTCATGCACTGCCCGTGCTGGTTGTTGCGCCCTTTGGCCGCGACGGCCGCCTCATTACCGAGACCCTGCAGCGCGCCAACATCCCGTGCGAGCTCTCGCGCGACCCGCGCACCGCCTTTTCTTTCCTGTCCAACGGCACCGGCGCGCTTCTGGTCGAGGAAGAAGCGCTCAACCAGCAGCTCATCCGGGAATTCGCATCGGCTTTGCAAAATCAGCCGCCATGGTCGGATACCCCCGTCATTGTCCTGACCAAAGGGCGCGGCGGCACCACGCGCGCCTCCCGCCTGATGGCCCACATGCGTCAGCCGTTGGGACATACGACATTGCTGGAACGGCCGGTCCGTCCCGAAACTCTCATCAGCACCGTCGAGACGGTCTTGCGCGCTCGCCATCGCCAATTCCAAGTTCGCGACGCGCTGGAGCAGTTACAGGCGAGCGAGTCCCGCTATCGATCGTTGATCCTTGCCACCGCCTCCATCGTCTGGGCGGCGGACCGCAACGGCGATGTCATCGAGCCGCTCCCCTCGTGGGAGGCCTACACCGGGCAGAGATTTGCAGAGTATCGCGGCAAAGGTTGGATCCAGGCTATCCATCCTGCCGATGCTTCCATTGTCATGCACGCCGTCCCGCAACTCGTGGCGGCGCTGCGTCCCTTCCAGCTGGAGTACAAGCTGCGGCGTCGCGACGGCCGCTACCGATGCATGCTGGCGCGCGGCGTGCCGGTCTTCGCCGAAGATTCCACGGTCAAGGAATGGGTGGGCACCTGCACCGACATTCAGGATCGCAAGGATTCGGAAGTTGCGCTGCGCAAGAGTGAACGCCTCGCGGTCGCCGGCCAGCTGGCGGCCAGTATCGCGCATGAGATCAACAATCCCCTGGAAGCGGTCACCAATCTCATCTACCTCCTCAACACGCGTGCCACCGACGACGAGACGCGACAGTATTGCGCTATGGCCCAGCGTGAGTTGAGTCGCATCACCGACATCTCCGGACAGACCCTTCGCTTCTATCGCAAGTCATCGAAACCGGTCGAAACCGATCTCTCTGAACTGCTGCAATCGCTGTTGCGATTGTTCGATCCGAAGTTCTCGCGCCGCAACCTGCAAGTCGACGTCCAACTGCGCTCCGCGCCCAGGATCCACGCCTTCCCCAACGAGCTGCGCCAGCTCTTTGCCAACCTTATCAGCAATGCCATTGACGCCACCGCTCCCGGCGGCCGCATTCGGGTCATCTGCCGCCCGGCGCGCGACTGGCGCAATCGTGAGACCAGCGGCGTCCGCGTGATCGTGGCCGACACCGGCAGCGGCATCTCCGATAACATCAAGTCGCACATCTTCGAGCCCTTCGTCACCAGCAAAGGCGAGGCCGGCACCGGCCTGGGTCTATGGGTCAGCGACGACATCGTCAAACGTCATCGAGGGCAGTTGCGTTTGAAATCCAAGACTGCCGCTCCCACGGGCACGGTCTTCTCCATTTTTCTGCCGTCTGGAGTCATGCCTCTGGCGCAATCGTCAGACGTGGCGTCCTTAAACGAAGCGGTCGCTTGAGCTCCTTCCGATTCTCTGCCCCGGGGCGATTCGATTGCCACGGCGCAGGTCCGGCAATCTGGAATACGTATACTGTTCTTGTTTCCGAATCTGTATCGAGGCGATCGCATGTCCCAGCAAGACCACAACAGGAAGATTGACTATGTCGAGTTCCCCGCAACCGACATCGAAGCCACCAAGCGCTTCTACAGCGAAGTCTTCGGCTGGCAGTTTCAGGACTACGGTCCCGACTACACCAGCTTTGTCGATGGTCGCCTGGCTGGCGGATTCAACAAGGCTGCGCAACCTTCCTCCCGCGCCGGCGAGCGCACCCGCAGCCCTCTCATCGTCATCTACGCCGCCTCGCTGGAGGAGACCTTCGCGAACGTCAAGGCTCACGGCGGCAAAATCGTTCAGGAGACCTTCGGCTTCCCGGGCGGACGCCGCTTTCACTTCTCCGATCCCAACGGTAACGAGTTGGCGGTGTGGAGCGAGTAGCTCAGTAGAAATCGGAACAACTCAAGTAGTAGCCGCAGCTCGGACACACGAGTTTGCAGTGGTTGTCGCGTAGAGTCTCGGAGCAATTGGGACAGATTTGCAGGCTGAGCGGCCGCGTTCTTTCGGGCTGGACTGGACGCTCATCGCGCCTGGCTTGCTCGGCTTTCTCTGGATCCTTCACGAGGCGGACTCTCCGTAAAGCTATATGCTGCCGCAGAATACCCCAATTCCGCCCCTGGCCATATCCAGTTGTGTATAGCACTGAAGTGTATCACCTGGAAGTACATGTACTTTAGTGCCAGCACCGCCGAATAATTCTACTGGACTCTCTTTTGCCCCTGACTATAATGCGCAATGGGTTCGTGTACAGGTAGTTTGTAGGATCTGCGCCGCGATAGATCCCGAAAGGCGGCGCTTTGAGGGGTTTGTTAGTGCTAAGAGGATAGTTATCGATAGGTAAATAGCACTAATCTCGACAACAGGCGCGCGCGAATTGCCCCTGGCCAGCCTTCTGACGCGCCACGAATCAGTCATAAAAAAACTGCGCAGTTGGGCTCTCGATAACGGTAATGTTGCTGCGATTCAGGCAATACGTTAACCAGGCGAGCGACGATACATCCGTGTCGCTGCCCGGTATTGCAATTGGAGGCATTGTGAAACACCTCAAGAAAATGATGTTCGCCACTCTCGCCGCCCTCATGGTGGCTGGAGGTCTTTGCTCGATCAGCGGCGCCAACTCGCTGAGTTTGCTCAGCCCGATCGCCGTTGTCGGTGAGGGAGTGTCGCCGCTCCCCGTGGTGCAAGCGCCCGTTGCTGACCAAGACACCACTTCGTCCATGGCTCGTTTCTAGAAAAGGTCTCGGTCGTTGCGATCAAGGAGAATCTAATGAAAAACACCCTCGTCCTCGCTCTCAGTATCGTGTTGCTCACCAGCATGACCTTTGCGGCTGAGAACGCTCGCTCCACTTCCATGGCACGCGCCAACGTATTGCAGGCATCGCTCCCTTGCAATGACAGTACCGCCTGCTCGACGACCTCCACTCAGGTCAAACCGGGCGAAGGCTCGCCCATGCCGCTTTGTCCTCCCGGACAGAACTGCCAGGGACAGCTGCGCCAGACTGCGGGCGAAGGCTCGCCTATGCCGCTCTGCCCTCCCGGACACAACTGCCAGGGACAGGTGCGCCAGATTGCAGGCGAAGGCTCGCCCATGCCGCTCTGCCCTCCCGGACACAATTGCGGAGACAACCTGCGCCAGATTGCGGGCGAAGGCTCGCCCATGCCGCTCTGCCCTCCCGGACACAATTGCGGAGACAACCTGCGCCAGATTGCGGGTGAAGGTTCGCCCATGCCGCTCTGCAAGCCCGACACCAAGTGCGATAACAAGGTGCGCCTGATCGCAGGCGAGGGTTCGCCTATGCCCCTTTGCAAGCCTGACACCAAGTGCGACGACAAGGTGCGAATGGACGACAACTATGCCTGGCAGGCCGCCCTGCTGGCTCCCGGAACGATGGAACAGGTGGTGGCGATGACCCTATAAGCTACCGCCAGGCAATAGGTTACGCATTTGGCAGGTAACCGCCTAACGGGTTACTCCTCCATAATTACCGAAAATCTTGCTTGTTTTCGATTGACTCCGCGGCTATCATTCCCGTTGAGTCAATGCACCTTCGTCCTCTAGACTACGTCTTCTGGTTTGCCGCGCCGTTGCTCCAGGCCGGAGTGCTTTTCTGCATGTTCCGGCGTGCCTTGCATCGCGATTATCCCTTCTTCTTTAATTACACGCTTCTGCAAGTAGTCTCGGTTCCCGCTTTGGCGATCGTCTACCTCTACTCCTATAAGGTCTATTACTACGCCTACTATGTAAACCTCGGGCTCAGTATTCTGCTCTCCTTCGCCGTCCTGCAGGAAATCTTCAAAGACGCATTTCGCCCTTACGAGGCACTGCGCGATCTGGGCGTGATTTTGTTCCGCTGGTCGGCGCTGGTGATATTCCTCGTGGGCGTCATGTGGGCGGTCAATGCCGCTTATAAGCCGGAGAACGGTGTGGTGCTGGACTCCTTCCTGCTGGCCGAGCGCAGCCTCCGCCTCATGCAGTGCGGCCTGGTATTCTTCATGCTGCTGTTCAGCGAGTACCTTGGCATTCCGCACCGCAGTTTCCTGTTCGGGATTTCTCTCGGTTTCGGCTTCTTCGCGGCGATCAACATGCTGGTCGTTACCGGAGCCAGCCATCATGGAATTCTGAAGCACGCCACGTTGAGCCAAATCAACAGTGCCGCTTATCTGATGACCGTGATCATCTGGTTCGGCTACACGCTGGCTGCATCACCGTCGCCAAGCAAGGTGGCCCAGGAAGCTACCGTCCGCTCCAAGGATTGGAACTCCGCCCTGCAGGACGCTCGCGTTCCGGTCCCGGCCGACAGTCTGCTGGATACCATGGACCGCACCGTCGAGCGCCTTCTCTATCCTCGCGAAGAGTCACCCGTAAAGATCACCGGCATTCAGGGATAGCGCGCACCAACCCGCAGTACAGACCGCCAGAAATGGCGGCTTTATTTTGCCTGGCGATAACCTTGAATCGAACCGTCCTCTTTAAGGCGAAAGGACCAAGCTTGGCAAATGGAAGGACCGAGCTTGCGGGGGGAAGCCCCGACCCTTTAGCTCGGCGTATCGCCAGGCTCCCGCAACAACGGCTTTAGCAGTGGCCCCAGCCACACGCCGTGCCGAATCCACCGACCGCTCTATACCGGAGTCTTGGTCTTGCGTGGCGGATTAAAGAAAGGCAGCGCTTGCACGGTGGCCGTCACCTTATGCCGCACGGCTTCCACCGTCATCTCCACCTGTAGCTTCGCGCCAACCGTAGCATGCTGCGTCTCCACACTGGCGAGCGCAATCAGCTTCTTCAGTGATGGCGACCAGGTCGTCGATGTCGCCTTACCCACCTGCTCGCGGCCCTTGTAGAGCGGCACGTGAACGCGCGATGCGGTCGTCGGCGTCTGCGGCGCCATGCCCAGCCGATCGAAGAGCGCTTCGGTTTCGTTCCAGTCGATCTCGAGGCCCACCAGCTGCCGCTTCGGCCCGGCCAGTTTCTCTTTCAGCAGCGCCTCGCGCCCGATGAAGTTCGGCTTGTCATAGTGGACGAGTTTGCCTAAACCGACCTCCGCCGGGCTGTACTTTTGCAACGCAATTAACGCTTTCTTGCTGCTGATGTAATCGACGTCGGCGAGTATCAGGCCGGCTTCTATGCGCGCCACATCGAGCGCCAGCATTCCCGTGGCATGAATGTCGAACCGTCGCCCTGCATCCATGAGCACGTCCCACACCTTGACCGCGTCCTGCCACGGAATCCAGATCTCATATCCCAGATCGCCGGTGTAGCCGGTGCGCGAAATGTCAACCGCAACGCCCCCGATCGTTCCGCTCGTCTTGCGGAAGTACTTCAGATTGGCAATGTCGGCGTCGGTGATGCTCTTCAGCAACCTTCCCGAGGTCGGTCCCTGAAGAGCGAGCGCCGCGACCTGCTCCGTGATGTCTTCGATCCCGACGTCGAGCCCGATGGCGTTCTGGCGAAACCAGCGCAGGTTGGGATCCGCTGCCGTCCAGCGATAGCGGTTCTCTTCCAGGCGCGTGATGGTGCCGTCGTCGATGATCTTGCCCTCTTCGTCGCACCAGCAGCAGTAGATCACCTGGTTCACCGCCACCTTGTTGATATCGCGGGCGATGAGACGATTGACAAAGCGCGTCGCATCGCGCCCGGCGATCATGTACTTGTACAGCGGCGTCACGTCGATGAGCGCGGCTGCATTGCGAATGGCGTTGTACTCGTGCTCGTGGTGCGTCTCGTAGACGCTGACCGCGTAAAACCCTGACCACTCGCGGTAGTTGAGACTGCTGCACAGGGCGAAGGTTCGGTCGTGAACGGCGGTTCCTACAGGCACGCTGGCTTCCTCACGCTTGACATCGTGCGCGGATTATAGCGAGCCGAGGAACGCGGCAGCAAGGCCGGCAGACGGCAAATGCTTTCCAGCGCATGCATTTTTCAACTGCCGAGCTAACCTTTAGAATGTGAGATCACGTTCTCGACAAGATGGGCACAAACGGTACATCCCGATACGACGCCATCGTGATCGGCGGCGGACACAACGGCCTGGTTAATGCGGCCTACCTTGCACGCGCGGGCAAAAAGGTCCTGGTGCTGGAGCGCCGTCACGTCCTCGGCGGCGCTGCCGTTACCGAAGAGATCATTCCCGGATTCAAGTTCTCGGTCTGTTCGTATGTTGTCTCGCTGCTCCGGCCCGAGATCATCCGCGACCTCGACCTGCCGCGTCACGGCCTGGAAATCCTGCCGCTCGACGGCACCTTCACGCCGATGCCCAGCGGCGACTATCTCTGGCGCGTGAACGATCATGGCAAAACCATGCGCGAGCTGCGCCGGCACTCGCGCTTCGACGCCGAGGCTTACGAAGAGTTCGGCAAGGCCATGGTGCAGATGTGCCGCTTCGTCAAGCCGATCCTGAGCATGGTCCCGCCCGACCCCACGACGCTCAACCCCAAAGACCTGTTCAAGATGATCTTCCTCGGCCGGCGCTTTCAGGGGCTCAGCGGCGAGGACCGCTACAACCAGGTCCAGTTGATGACCATGAGCGCCATCGACTTCCTCGACCAGTGGTTCGAGACCGATGTGCTCAAGGCCACGATGTCGGCCTCGGGGATCATCGGAACGTTTCTTGGCGTGCGCTCGCCCGGGACGGCCTACGTTCTGCTGCATCACTACATGGGTGAGATCGATGGCGCATTTCGCGCCTGGGGATTCGCCCGCGGCGGCACCGGCGCGATCTCGAATGCCATCGCCGATGCGGCTCGCGAAGCCGGCGTCGAGATTAAGACACAGACCGGAGTGGCGCAGATTCTGATTAAAGATGGCAAGGCTGTCGGGGTTGCAACTGCAAATGGCGACGAATATTTCGCGCCCATCATCTCGTCCAGCGTCGATCCCAACCTGACGTTCATGAAGATGATCGAGCCGAAGCACCTGAGCGACGAGTTCCGCGACGAGGTGAAGCGTTACAAGTTTCGCGGATCGTCAGGGAAGGTCAATCTCGCCCTCGACGCACTGCCGAACTTCACCTGCCTGCCGGGCGAGGGACATCACCTGCGTGGCGCGATTTCCATCTCGCCCAGCGTCGACTACATGGAACGCGCCTATGACGATGCGAAGTACGGCAATCCCTCGCGGCGGCCTTATATCGATATCGTCATCCCGAGCCTGACCGATCCGTCCGTTGCGCCGCCTGGCAAGCACGTGATGTCGTGCTTCGTGCAGTACGCGCCCTATAAGCTGAAAGAAGGAACGTGGGACGAGAAGCGCGAGGCGTTTGGCGACACGGTGATCGACACGATCGCTGAGCACGCGCCGAACTTGAAGAACATTATTGTTGGCCGTCAGGTCGTAACGCCGCTCGACCTCGAGCGCGAGTGGGGCTTAACGGAAGGCAATATCTTTCAGGGTGAGCTGTCGCTGGAGCAGTTGTTCTTCTTGCGGCCGGTGCCCGGCTGGGCGCAGTACAAGACGCCCATCAGGAATTTGTGGATGTGCGGCTCGGCGACGCATCCCGGCGGCGGCATTATGGGCGCGCCAGGACGACTGGCGGCGCTGGAGATTTTGAAGCACGCAAAGGGGAGTGGCTGAGTGAGGTAGAGCTCGCCTTTAGGCGTCCTTAGTGAATTTTTTATTCTTGTCATCCTGAGCGGAGCGAGCGCTCAGCCGCGAGCGGGTGAGCACTCGTGCAGTCGAAGGATCTGCAGTTCGCTCGCGTTGGTATGGCGCTTGACGGACCAAGGATCCCTCGACTCCGCTTCGCACCGCTCGGGATGACACCTCAACCTCAAGAGAACTCATTTATCCATGCCAGAGACTCGCGACGTCATCATCATCGGCGCAGGAAACAACGGGCTGATCACCGCCTTTTACCTCGCCAAGGCCGGCTTCAAGCCGCTCGTGCTGGAGCGCCGTCCAACCGTCGGTGGCTGCGCCATCACCGAAGAATTCCACCCAGGCTTCCGCTGCTCGCGCCTATCCCACGCTGTAGGACCGGTCAGGTCTGACATTGTGGCAGATATGGAGCTGGCCAAGCACGGCCTGAAAACCTACACGCCGACCATCCGCACGCTATCGCTCAGTCATGACGGCAATCTCGCCCTGTACGGCGACACAGCCCGCTCGCAGCAGGAAATTGGCAGGCGCTCCAAGACCGACGCTGCCGCGTACGCCGAATTTCAGCATGTGTTATCGCGCATCGGCGAAGTCGTAGCGCTGCTGATGAACATCACTCCGCCCGACATCGACGAGCCCGGCGCAAACAACCTCTGGGAGCTGCTGAAGACCGGGCACAAGATTCGCGGACTGGGCGAGAAAGACCTCTATCGGGTGCTGCGCTGGGCGCCGATGGCCGTGGCCGATCTGGTGGCGGAGTGGTTCGAGACTGAGCTGTTGCGCGGAACCATTGCCGCGCAGGGAATCTTCGGCACCTTCCTCGGTCCGTGGTCTGCCGGTTCGAGCGCGACGCTGTTGCTGCGCACTGCATCGGACAGCAATCTTGCGGGCCCGGGGTCCTACATTGCGGGAGGTGTGGGCGCGCTTACCGCGGCCATGGCGGCGGCAGCGCAGGCGGCCGGCGCCGAGATCCGCACCTCATGCGAGGTGACGAGGGTCAGCGTAAATGATGGCGAGGCGGCCGCGGTTGTTCTGGCGAACGGCGGCGAGATTGCCGCCCGAACCGTCATCTCAAACGCCGATCCGAAGCGCACGCTGCTTGGCTTCGTCGAGCCAGAGCATCTGCAGCCGACTTTCCTGCAGCGCTTACAGCACTACCGCATGAACGGAACCGTCGCGAAGGTCAACCTCGCGCTCGGCGGACTACCGGCCTTCAAAGGCCTGGACGGCGACGTCACGGCGCGGCTGTCAAGCAGGATCCAGGTCTCCCCCGAGATCGACTACCTGGAGCGGGCCTTCGACGCCTCGAAGTATGGCGAGTTTTCCGAACACCCGTACATCGAGGGAACGATTCCCACATTGTGGGACAATTCCCTTGCGCCCGCGGGCAAGCATGTGTTGTCGATCTACATGCAATATGCTCCCTACAAGCTGCGCAACCGAGATTGGGATTCGCAGCGGGAAGCACTGGGCGATGTGGTAGTCAAGACGCTTGCGGAGTATGCCCCCGACCTGCCGTCCCTGATCGAAGCCCGCGAAGTGATCACGCCAAAAGATCTGGAACAGACTTACGGCCTCACCGGCGGCCACATCTTTCATGGCGAATTGGCGCTGGATCAGCTGTTCACCATGCGCCCGCTGCTCGACTGGGCACAGTACCGCACACCCATCAAAGGCCTGTATTTATGCGGCTCTGGAACGCATCCGGGAAATGGCTTGACCGGAGCATCAGGGGCGAATGCGGCGCGGGAGATCGTGAAGGAGCTGCGCAAGTAGCCTTCGATAAAGTTCCAAATTCGGCAGTGGAGTGCGACTGCCGAAAATCGAGCGCCGGAGGCGCGGCGAATAGCTTAGCTCAGGACGGAGGCCGGAGTCCTGGGCACAGTCAAAACAATTGTTGAGTCACTAGTCCTTTCCGGCAGCTCTCTTCAAATCCGCCGCCAACAGCCGATGGAACAAGTGCTCTCCCGCCTCGCGTCGCACCGACAATCTTCCCGCCCCGTAAGCCCGTGAATGCAGGCCGCGCTGCACAGCTTCGCAGATCGCGACATCCTCGTCGTTCACGCGCTCGCCGACCGCGATGCTCTGCCGGTTGCGCTCGGCGGCCGACTCGCTCACGTCGTTGAAATAGAAATCGAAGATCACCTTGCAACCGTCAACGCCATCGGGCAGCACGAGATTGGTGTCCATGTAGCCGCGGTAGAGATTGATCATGAAATTCGGATACTGCCAGAAGTACCAGGCGCGATCGCCGGTGCGCGTGGCGGCGGTCGCGGCGTCTTCCTTCGACACCACCATCGGACTCGATTGCAGGCAGTAGCGGTCTTCGGTCTCGATCGTGTATTGCTTGTACTCGAGCACGCTGTTCAGTCCCTTGTGCAGGTGCGGGACGTGATATCCGCCGTCGAGATAGTTGTCGACGAAGACCTTCCAATTGCACTTCAGGCTGTAGACGCGCCGCTCGAAGAAATGCAGGCTGCCGATGTTCAGCGGTGCAATTCGCGAAACCAGCCTTCCAAGGAAATCCGCCAGGGGCGCGGCTTTCGCGTCGAGGCTGACAAAAACAAACTGCTCCCAGCCCTCCACTCCCACGGGTAGCAATCCGTTCTTCCCTCGATCGAAACCGGAGACGCCCTCGAACTCCGGCGCGCCTTTCAGGGCGCCATCAAGCCCGTAACTCCAGCCGTGGTAGGGGCAGCGAAAGATGCTCGCCGTGCCCTGCTCCTCGGTGACCACCGCGGCCGCATGATGACGGCATACGTTATAGAAGGCACGAAGTTGATCGTCCGCGCCGCGCACGATGACCAGCGGCTCGCCCGCGAGTTCTGCCGTGACGAATTGTCCCGGGCGCGCGAGTTGGTCGGCGCGGGCACCGACTTGCCATGAGCCTCCGAAGACGTTCTGGCGCTCAAGCCCGGCAACGCGCTCATCGACGTACCACGAGGCAGGAATGGTGTATGCCTGATCGAGAGCAGCCCGATCGTCGTACGACGCCAGGATGTCCTGCACAGAATCCATAAGCAATCACACAGACGCGCTGAAATCATAGCAGGGCGATGGCCGCGAAAGCAGTTGACGCTCCGGCTGCTCTGTGTTCCCTTGTCCTCATGTCTGTTACACAGCCCGCTCTCGAGATTGTGGCCGCGACGCCTGCCGATGTGGGTGAAGTAGCGCCTTTGTTCGATTCATATCGCCAGTTCTATCGCAAGCCGTCCGATGTGGAAGCAGCCCGCCGCTTCCTCTTTGCGCGTCTGAGCAAAGACGAGTCGGTGCTCTTCTTCGCACGCCATGAGGGCAGGGCGGTGGGCTTCGTTCACCTGTACCCCGCGTTCTCTTCGCTCGAGCTGCGGCGCTTGTGGATTTTGAACGATCTGTACGTCGTGCCGGAGGCCCGGAAGCTCGGCGTGGGACGCGCTTTGACGGAGCATGCTCGCCAGCTCGGTGAGGCGACGCGCGCCAACTGCCTGACCCTGGAGACGGCCAGCGACAACGCTCCAGCGCAGCGGCTGTACGAGAGTCTGGGATGGAAGCGGGAACAGGAGTTCTACCGGTACGTTCTGCCGCTGTAGCGGTATCGCTCGGCCTCAAGGCCGGCTATCGGCAAGTGCTATCGGAATCTGCTGCCGTGAGAAATAATGCATGGGAATAGCGGCCTGACTCATGCCAACGCCTTCCACTAACTTCGATCTCCACGAAGTTGAGGACACCGGCGCGCATCCCCAGCCGAAGCGCGCCCTCGGCCTGCGCGATCTGGTGATGTTCTACGTCGTCACCACCCTCAGCCTGCGCTGGATCGCTGTCGCCGCTGCTGTAGGTCCAGGCTCGCTCGTCATCTGGATTGCCGGCGTGGCGACCGTCTTTCTGCCGCTGGCGCTTTGCGTCATGGAGCTGTCGTCGCGCTACCCGCAGGAAGGCGGCATGTACGTCTGGAGCAAGCGGGCCTTCGGTAGTTTCAGCGGCTTTCTCACGGGATGGGTCTACTGGATGAGCAATCTCGCCTACTTCCCATCCATTCTGTATTTCGCAGCCAGCAATGCTCTTTACGTCGCAGGTAACCGCGGCGAGGCCCTGCAAAACAGTCCCGCATTTTTCATCGCGTTTTCTATTTGCGGCATTGCGCTTGCGCTCGTGCTGAATGTTATCGGACTCAACATCGGCAAGTGGCTGAACAATGTCGGCGCCATCGGCGCCTGGATACCAGCGGGATTGCTGTGCATCGTGGGTGCGGTCGCGCTGCACAAATTCGGCTCCGCCACCAGCTTCGCGCCGGCCGCGCTGAAGCCAACTCTTACGGTGGGAAACATCAGCGTCTGGGCCGCGCTGCTGCTGGCGTTTGTCGGCGCGGAGTCGGCTTCCTGCCTCGGAGGAGAGATCAAGAACGCGCGGCGCACCATCCCGCCGGCGCTGCTGATTGCGGGAGCCACTATCACTGCGGCCTACATGCTGGGCACGATCGCCATGCTGATCGTTCTGCCGCACGACAGGTTCAACTATCTCGAAGGGATCATGCAGGCAATCTCGTCCAGCGCCGAGCGCATTGGCTGGTACGGCCTCGGTCCAGCGGTGGCGCTGCTCATCTGCGTGGCGAACCTCGGCACGATCAGCGCTTATCTGGCGGCGATGTCGCGATTGCCGTTTGTCGCCGGGATCGACCGCTACCTGCCGCGCGCTTTTGGCCGAGTGCATCCGCGCTGGGGAACGCCGCACGTTGCCCTGATTGTGCAGGCACTATGCTGTTTCGTCTTTGCCCTGCTGGGGCAACTAGGGAGTACGGTACGCGGCGCCTACCAGGTGCTGGTGAGCATGACCATCATCACCAGCTTCGTCCCTTACCTGTTCATGTTCGCCGCGCTGATTCGATTGCAGCGAGAGCCCGCCGGCCCCGGGATCGTCCGCATCCCCGGTGGCAGACCGGCCGCGATCGCGGTCGCGATCGTTGGGCTCATTGGGACTTCGCTTGCGCTGATCGGCTCGGTCTTTCCCGACCCGAGCGAGCCTCATAAGGTCCTGATGGTGACGAAGGTCGTCTTGCTCAGCTTTGTGGTCCTGGGCGGAGGAGCAGGATTGTATTTGCTGGGGAAACGTCGAGCGGAGTCAGGCCTCAGCTCCGACTGACTCCGCGTTAATGGCTACTCGGGCACGCTGAAATCGTAGATCCGTCCGCTGGCGCTGCCGCCGGATGGTTTCGATCCGCGACCGCCACCCATCATCGTCTGCTCGCCTGTTCCCTGAAAGAAGGCGTACTCTCCGGGCTTCAGATCGGACTCGAGCGTGATCTTGTAGGTCCTGATGGCGACGTGCTCGGCCTTGAATGCGACCTCTTTGTCGCGCTTGACACCGGATTTGCCGGCACTCATTCCGCCGAAGGAGCCGACCTGGAACTCCCGGCGGTTGCCTTTCTTCTCCAGTCGGATGAGCACGTAGTCGGCAGCGCTGATTCCATCCGGAACATACAAATAAAAGTGAGGCTGGCGATCTTTCACGTGGTTCTTCGAAACTGGCCCTTCGAGGTAAGCGTCCCAATGCTCGGAGCGCATGCCATCGGTAAAGAAGCTGCCGGCGCGGCCGCCAACCTTTGCGCGCGACAGCGCCTGGCCTTCGATGAGGACGAAGCTCGCGCCATCGCGCCAGTAGACTCCGACCTCCGGCGGGGGAAAGTTGGGATCGAAGGCGGGTTGCGGGCCGCTGGCCCCAACAGGTGTGATGGACACAGGCACTGGCGCGGGATTGATCATCACCTTGATGACCTCGTCGGGCACGTTTGCCGCTTTCAAGGTCTTCAGTCCGTCGACAGTGGTATCGAAGGCCAGTTGGTCCTGGCCATTGGCGCTGCGAATCTTCGAGATGATCACATCATTCGAGAGGCCAAGCTTGACCATCTCGATGATGTCCTGGTTCGTCAGCCGCTTCGAAACCTCCTGAGCGGAGCCCAACCAATGAACGAACAGCGAGAGAAGAATCGCACAGTACGCGACTTTCCTCATGGACAACTCCTTTGGGGAGCGGAACGCTTACGAATGATGCCAGGAACGGGAAGACCACACCAGGTTATCGTCCGGGGAAGACCCTTAACCCGGGGGCACTCGGCAAGAGTATGCCAGAAAGTCGCCTAAACGTGAAGGTATGGTTTCGGCTGCCCTGCTCCAAAAGCAAATCCGCCCGCAATCGTGTAACGTGAGTAGGCAGCAATTTTATTCAGGAGGACAAGCATGCAACGTACAGCCAGCGCTCACTGGTCCGGGGGATTGAAGGACGGCAAGGGCACAGTTTCCACGCAGAGCGGAGTCCTGAAGCAGACGCAGTATTCCTTCAGCGCGCGTTTTGAAAACGGCATCGGAACGAACCCCGAGGAGTTGATCGCCGCCGCCCACGCGGGATGCTTTACCATGGCCCTCTCCGGGCAACTGGGAAACGCGGGCATGACCGCCGAGACCATCGACACCACCGCGAAGCTGACCTTGGACAAGACCGACGCCGGATTTACCATCATCGCGGTTCATTTGGAAGTGAAGGCGAAGATCCCCGGTGCCGATAAAGCAAAATTCGATGAGGCGGCGCAGAATGCGGAGAAGGGATGTCCGGTTTCGCGCGTGCTCAACGCGAAAATCACCATGGAAGCGCAGCTGGTTTCATAAACCTTCCTGTCAGCGTTAGTTGCGAAACAAACGGACGCGATCAAGCCCGCGCAAGATCAACGTTACCGGACTGGCCGTTCCCAAAGGACGGTCAGTTGTTTCCGTCCCCTCTTCGGGCCACGCTGCGAGTGTGATCCGACCGTCAGCTGAAATCCGGTTCGTCACTGACGAGCTCCGGCCAATGGCGTTAGTCTTGTGCCGGAGGTAGGCCATGCCCCGAAATCGCTCGCCTCGGCCACGCGTGCATATCGTTCTCATACCCGGCTTTGCCGGTTTCGACGCCCTCGGGCAGCTGGAGTACTACGCCGGCGTCACTCCGCAGTTTCAGCGCTGGCAACAGCTCTCCGGAAACAATCGAGACGACCTGGTCCTCCACTACTTCGATAACTTCCCCACCGCCGCGGTGCGCACCCGCGCGGCTCGGCTCCGCAGCTACCTGGCCAAGCGTATCGCGCGCGGAGATTTTGCAGAGAACGATTCCCTCGTGCTTATCGGCCACTCCACCGGCGGCCTCGACATTCGCAAGCTGGTGTGGGAATTGAACGAATCGCGCGACCATCAGTACCCGGTCGATGGCGCCACCGCTGCCGACCCCGCCGTGCCTGCGGAAACGATTTTGCGGATGATCCAAAAGATCGTGTTCCTTTCCGTCCCGCAATCAGGCACCAACATCGCTGACTGGGTGCGCAGCCCCAGAGTTGGACGGGAACTGGTGATCGCCGAACTGCGAGCGTCGGTGGGCGCCTCCCAGGTGCCGTTACTCGATCACGTTCAGCAGTGGATCTCCGACCGCGCCGCCAACGCCACCAGGCTGGGATTCGTGCTTGCCCTTCGTGATGCCCTCGCCGAAGCCGAAGCGGACACCAGCCGCGACCCGATGTGCGTTGCCCTTTCCCAGGCAGCGGCATCGGAGCTCCAGCTATGGTTACGGCACATCGCCACCGACTTCAGCGTGATCGACGATCTGGCGGCGGGCGATGCGAGCACCGACAAGGAAAGTCCCGCGCATTTCAGTGCCTCCGCACGCGCCAGGGAAATCGCCCGCTGGCAGCGGGATGCCATCAAAACACGGTCGTACGCCACCATCGGCGCCCGTCCGTTTTCGTTTGATTCCGGCAGGGCCGCGCCCACCTGGGACCTGATCAACCCTTTGACCTATCCCGACCTTACGCGGCGCGCAAATCCTGCCCCCGATACCGATATCGTCTACCGTGTCTGCTATCGCGCCTGTGCCGGAGGCCCGTTTACGGCGCCTGCGGAGCAGCCCGTCCCCAAGCCCTTCCTGGTTGACTCAAGGAATCTGCCCCATCTCGAAGTGTGGGACAACGACGGCATCGTCAACACAGCTTCCATGCTGTGGCCCGATAAGGACGAAACCCTGCTAGTCTACGCCGACCACATGGATATCGTCGGGCATTTTCGGCCCGTAGACGCCATGGCGGATTGCGGTCAGCGCAAGTACCAGGCCTACGATCTGCTGAAATCCGGTTGCAGGTTCGATCTCCCGTCATTCGAGAAGGTCTGGAGCGACATTTTCGATTTCTGCGCCTCATGACCCGCCTGCCCTCAAATCTCGAATCCTGCCGCGTTTGAGCGCAGCGCATACCCGCAGGCAACCGGCCTGACAGAAATGTCTTGGCGTCTCGCCGCCTTTGATGAATAATTCTCGGCCATCAGGTATTGCAAAATCCGAGGAAAGAAAATGGAAAGCAAACGTTCCCTGTTGTTCGTGGCGGTGTTGCTTCTGGCGGCGAGCTTCGCTTCGGCGCAAACCTTTCGCGGAACCATCCTTGGCGCAGTGACGGACACCTCCGGCGCCGTCCTGCCTGGCGCAACCGTCAAGGTTGTGAACGTAAACACGGGGCTGGAGCGCACGACGCAAACCAGCGCGGACGGCAGCTACTCCGTTCCCGAGCTGCCGCTCGGCACTTATAGCGTTACCGTCTCGCAAAGTGGATTTGAGACGGCAATCACGAAGAGCGTTACGGTCAACGTTGCGGCCAGCAGCCGCGTCGACGTTGTTCTCAAGCCCGGCCAGGTGGCGACAGAAGTGGAGGTCACCGGCGAGGTGCCGCAGGTCGACACTACGAACGACACGCTCGGCGGCATTCTCACCTCCAAGACGATCGAGAGCGTTCCCGTGAACGGGCGCGATTACACGAAGCTGATCTATCTGAACCCCGGCGTCTCCGGCTCGCCCGATCAGATCACCGACTCGCCCGGTTCGTTCGGCGTCTTCTCGATGAACGGCTCGCGGGGGCGATCGAACAACTTCCTTCTGGACGGCACGGACATGAACGATGGCTTCCGCAACGATCCGGCCATCAATGAAGCGGGTGTGTTTGGCGATCCCGCGACCATTCTGCCGATCGACTCGGTTGCCGAACTGCACGTGCTTTCGAATTTCCAGGCTGAATATGGCCGCAACAGCGGCGCGACGGTGAACATAGTCACCAAGAGTGGCACCAACAATTGGCATGGCTCGGCGCTGGAATACTGGCGCAGCGGCCAGCTTGGGGCGCGCAACTACTTCAACATCGCCAGCCAGCCGAAGAATCCTTTCCTCAATAACCAGTTCGGTGGTTCGCTTGGCGGTCCGATCGTGAAGGACAAGCTGTTCTTCTTCGCTAACTACGAAGGACAGCGCGAGAGCGGCTCCCAGGCTGGACTGGGCTGCGTTCCCGACGCGAACGTCATCGCCCAGGCCAAGGCAAATGCGGCGGCCGCCGGCGTGCCATTGAGCCAGCCAATCTTGAATCTGCTGGCGCGTAATCCCTGGCCGCAGCCGAATATTCCCGGAGCCAGCGCTAACCTTGACGGCACCTGCAATGCGCCCGCTCCGGGGGCCGCTGCCGATAACCTGGCGACCTCGATTCCCTTCAGCAACGACGTCGACAGCGTTATTGGCAAGATTGACTACAATCCCAGCACCAACAACAACTTCAGCGGGCGATATTATTTCGGCAACAGCAATCAGAGTTTTCCCTTTGCCCAGCTCGCCGGCGGATTGTTACCCGGCTTCAACACGGTAACTCCGACGCGGGTGCAGTTGGTCTCACTATCGTGGGTGAAGATTGTCAACTCGTCGCAGGTGAATGAAATGCGTTTCGGCTGGAACCGTTTTGCGGAAGGATTCTTCCCGCAGGACGGCAATTTCAATCCCGCGAGCATTGGCTTGGACACCGGCGCGAGTCCATATGATTACGGCCTTCCTAAAATCTCGGTCGGCAGCTTCGCGATTCTTGGCTCCACGCCCAGCGTTCCTCGCCAGCGTGTCGATACCAACTGGCAGTTCATCGACGACTATTCCTGGAAGATCGGCCGGCACGATCTGAAATTTGGATATGAATTCCGCCGGACGACGATCCAGATCATTCAGGACGTCAACTTCCGCGGCAAACTGAGCTTCGACGATCTCACTTCGTTTGTCGAGGGCTTTCCCTCGGGCGGAAGTCAGGCCGCCGGCTACACGAAGCGGCACGAGTATCAGAACAGCGACGGTCTGTACATCCAGGACAGCTTCCGCTGGACGCCGCGGCTGACCGTCAACCTCGGGCTGCGCTGGGACTATTTCGGAGTTGCAGGCGAGAAGAACAATTTCTTCTATCGCTTGCTACCCGCCAATGGCGGAACCCTGGCGCAGGTGGGCGGACCAGGCGGCTTCTCGCGCCTCTACAATCCCGACTGGAAGAACTTCGCGCCGCGCGTGTCATTCGCGTGGGATCCCACCGGCAGGGGCACGACGGTATTGCGTGCCGGATACGGCCTGTATTATGACGCCTTCTCGCAGGACATGTTCCTCGCGCACATTCCTTACAACTGCACCTTCTGTCCGGGTCCGGCTTATACCGGCGTAGGCGCGGCACCCATCACGTTCTTCAGCGCGACTTCGGGGCCGATCGCTGCCGGTTCGCCGGTATACGTTGGAGCCTCGCCTTTGGGCAGCTACTTCGGTATCGATCCCAACCTTCGGACGCCCTACATCCAGAACTGGAACTTTAATATCCAGCAGGCGTTCGGCAACAAAGCAACGGCTGAGATCGGCTATGTCGGTTCGAAGGGCTCGCGGTTGCTGCGCTTCCGCGATATCAATCAGCCGAGCCAGGGACAGATCACCGCGTATGACACGGGTCCGGCTTGCGCCGGAGGCTTCGTTCCTCCGAACTGCCCGATTGCCGGATTCGACAGCGGCGGCAACGTCCCGCGTACCGCCTATCCCAACTTCTTCTACGTGAACCAGGAGGAGTCAACCGCCTTCTCGACGTACAACGCGTTGCAGTTCACCTTCCGGACAAATGCCTGGCATGGGCTATCGACGCAGGTGAATTACGTCTGGTCGCACTCCATCGACAACGCCAGCGACCTGGAAGACTTCATCCCCAACGCTTCGCAGCCGAACAACAGCCTCGAACCCTTTGCGGAACGTGGCAACTCCAACTTCGATATCCGCAATCGCTTCAGCGGGTACTTCAACTACCAGTTCCCGGGAGCTTCCGGGCGGCTGAAGAGCGGCTGGGGGATCGACGGCACGGCGACGTTGCAGAGCGGCCAGCCCTTCACGCTCAACTACAACTTCGAGGGCGACTACTCCGGTTCGGGTGAGGGCTTTGACCGGCCGGATCTCGCGGGGCCGATCCAGTACGGCGGCTCAGCCGCCCAGTTCATCAACCTCGCGAATTTCTCGGTGCCTTGCACATTTGGCAACAGCACGGCCACGACGGCATCGGGTGACAGCAACTGCCTGGCTGGAACGCGTCACTTCGGCAATCTTGGACGCAACGTGCTCGTCGGGCCCACGTTCAAGGAGTTCAACTTCTCCGTCTACAAAGACACGAAGATCACCGAGGTACTCAACCTGCAATTACGTGCCGAGTTCTTCAACATCTTCAACCATCCCAACTTCTCCAATCCCGAGTTGCCGAACTTCATCGCCGATCCTGGGGTGAACGGCATTGGAGCAAACGGACGCGGAGTTGGCTATTACGCGCTGACGGCAACCGGTGACGTGGGAATCGGCAACCCGTTCCTCGGCAGCGGCGGCCCGCGCGGAATACAGTTCGCGGCGAAGTTTACGTTCTAAGGGATAAAGACTGGAGCGCCGCTGGCGTAAGCGCTCCAGTCGATCATTCCTGGGTGGAAGGTTTAACGTGAAGATGGCACGACGAACCCCACACCGCGGTCTTCGTTGTCGCGCTTCGTGGCGGGAATGTCGAGATCGGCGAGCGCGACCTTCCGCGCCCGTGATTCGTTGAATATCCACAAGGTCTTGCCAATGATTGCGTAATCCCGAACCTGCTCTGTGTGCCCGTCTTTGTAGATCAGCACCGTCTCCGCGTGAATCTGTGGGTTCGACGTTGCGGCACTCTGCGCCTCTTGTTGTGCGCGCAATTGCTCGACCTCGCTTCGCAGGCTTTCGATTTCGTCCTGCGTGCGCGTATCCGGCGGATACGACGAATAGGCGGAGGAATACTCGGGCGTCACATACGAGCCGCCCGTAGCATAGTTTTGCGCCTGATAATTCGAAGCCTGGTAATTGGACGCCTCGTAGATGTCAGACGGGTAGTAGGCTGCGTTGTCCCATCCGCCGCCCCAGCCCCAACTCGGCAACCACCAGCCACCCCAGCCCCAGCTCCAGCTTGGCCACCACCAGTTGCCCCAACCCCAGCCCCATCCGGGCCACCACCAACCGTGGCCGCGCCAGCCCCAGCCATTACCGCGCCAGCCCCAACCGTTGCCATGCCAGCCATTGTTGTGCCAGCCCCAGTTGTTGCCGTTCCAGCTGCCGCCGTTCCAGTTATTGCCGTGCCAATTATTTCCGCTCCAGGCGGGACGATAGCCGCCAGCGTAGGGGGCGTGCCCATAACCAACGGGTCCGCGGTATCCATAACCGCCGGATGGACGCGCAGCCATTCCGCCTCCGGCAAAGCTGTGGCCACCGCCGGCGAAGCCGTGGCCGCCGCCCGCGGACATGCCGCCATGGCCGCCACCTCCTCGTTGTCCCAATGCCGGAACGGTGAGCAGAGCGCACAACATCACACTCAGGACCCAACGCTTCATACGCTTATTATCTCTCCGTTGTAAAGATGCGCGCGGGGAAAAATAGAAGCACAATGTCAAAATGGGATGAGCCGCCGACACAATGTTTCCATCAGGGCTTGGGATGGTGCGGCTCATTTCCTTTGCTGCGGCGGCCCGCCGAACAGTCCAGCTCACGGGGAACATCTAACCGCCGCATCGATATCGCATGCGAGGCATTGAATGAAAGTTGCATTTCTCGGATTAGGAAACATGGGAGCGCCCATGGCGCGCAATCTGCTGCGCGCCGGTCACGACCTGACAGTGTGGAACCGAACAGCGAACAAGGCGGAGCCACTGGCAAAGGACGGCGCGAAGGTCAGCCATTCTGCCGCCCAGGCGGCGAAGGACAGCGATCTGGCAATCACGATGCTGGCTGACGATCACGCGGTCGAATCGGCTGTGCTGCATTCCGGAGCCATGATTGAAAGCCTTCGCAAGGGTGCAACTCACGTGTCCATGAGCACAATCAGCGTCGACCTGTCGAGGAGATTGGCCGCGGCCCACGTCCAACGCAGCCAACATTATGTGGCCGCTCCCGTCTTCGGGCGTCCCGATGCCGCCGAGCAGCGAAAGCTGTTCGTCGTAGCCGCCGGAGAGCAGGCTGCGGTGGAAGCTTGCGGCCCGATATTCGAAGCCTTGGGCCAGCGGACGTTTTTGATCGGCGAGAAGCCGGAGATGGCGAACGTGGTGAAGCTGAGCGGGAATTTCCTGCTGGCCAGCGCGATCGAATCGCTGGCGGAGGCGATCGCCCTGGCGCGCAAGTACGGCATCGATCCGCGCCAGTATGTGGACTTGCTGACGAGCACGCTGTTTGCCGCGCCTGCCTACAAGACCTATGGCGGGCTGATTGCGGACGGCCGGTATGAGGCCGCCGGATTCGCATTGCGCCTGGGGCTGAAGGACGTCGACCTGGCGCTGGCGGCGGCCGAACGCGTGGACGCTTCGCTGCCCATCGCGAGCCTGGTGAGGGACCATATCCTCATGGGGATTGCCCGCGGCTATGACAAGCACGATTGGAGCGTGCTAGGGCGCCTGGCCGCGGAAAATGCCGGCCTGTGACGGCATTCCTAAGCGCTTCCGAATTTGTGTGTTACAACACGTTTGCTACTTTTGTCACGGCGCCGGCATCTAATGGGACTGGAGCGCGAACATGATCACCATCAGGCCATCAACAGAACGGGGACACGCCAACCACGGCTGGCTGGACACCCATTACACCTTCTCGTTTTCCGACTACCTTGACCCGCGGCATATGGGCTTCCGCCACCTGCGCGTGATCAATGAAGACCGGGTGAGCGCCGGCGAGGGTTTCGGCATGCATCCGCATCGCGACATGGAGATCCTTACCTACATCGTCGATGGCGAGCTCAGCCATCGTGACTCGATGGGCCGAGGCGCAACCATTAAGCGCGACGACGTGCAACGCATGTCGGCAGGCACGGGCGTGATGCACAGCGAGGTGAATCAGTCCGGCAAGCCGGTGCACCTGCTGCAAATATGGATCTTGCCCGAGGCGAAGGGATTGAAACCCAGCTACGAGGACCGAACCTTCTCGCCCGATGAGAAGAAGAACCGCCTGCGGCTGATCGCGTCACATGATGGACGCGATGGCTCGACCACAATCAACCAGGACGCCAGCGTCTACGCGTCGGTGCTCGACAGCGGCAACTCCGTCGAACTGGAGTTGAAGCCGAAGCGCCACGCCTGGGTGCAGCTGATCAGCGGAAACCTGAATGTAAACGGCACGAGGCTGGCTGAGGGCGACGGCGCCGCGATCAGCGGTGAAACGAAGCTCAATATCGCCAGTAACAGCGGAAACGGCGCGGCAGAGTTCCTCGTCTTCGACCTGGCATAAAGCGTAGCGCCGGTCTCCTGACCGGCTGTCCTGGCGGCGTCCACGCCGCCAGGTCTTCTTATCGGAGATAAGGGCGACCTTGGAGAAGGTCCATAACTGGCGAAAAGCATGGGCCGAAGCCAGCGTTACAGCCAGCCTGGAGACCGGTGCTACAGTGTCCCTATAATCCTTCCATGCCCTTCAAGCGCACGCCGAAAACGTATGACGAGGAGTCTCTCTACGAATACGCCATCGGCGCACTCGGCCGCCGCATGCGAACTGTCGCCGAGATAAGGCGGCTCATGCGCAAGCGCGTGAGCACCCAACCAAACGGCGAAGCGCTGATGGATACGGTCGTTGCTCGCCTGAAGGCGCAGCGATATCTGAACGATACTACCTACGCGGAGAGCTACTCGCGCCTCCGCAAAGAGAACGAAAAGTTCGGACGACTGCGCGTCATCCAGGATCTGAAGGTTAAGGGAGTGCACGGTGAGGTCATCGACAAGGTGGTAAGCGCCGCCTACGATGACGTGAACGAGGAGCAGCTGGCGCGCGACTTCCTCCGCCGCAAGCGCATCGCCAAGCCGGCCGATCAGAAGCAGGCTGCACGCGTTTTCCGCACACTCGTCCGCGCCGGCTTTGCAAGCCGCGCAATCTTCCGCATACTGAAAAAGTGGGATGTGGATGACGAGACGATTGCGATGCTCGAGGAAGAAGGAACCAGGGGCTAGGGACTAGGGACTGGAGAATGGCATCAAGCTCGAGGCAGAATCTTTCTTTGCTTTTGCAATCCCTAACCCCTAGCCCCAAATCCCCAGTCCCTTAGGCCGATTCCCTATGCCCAAAAAGCTCGACCACACCACCGCCTGCGAACACCTTTCCCGCGTCGACCGTCAGCTGGCGCGGATCATCGCGAAGACCGGACCATGCCGCATGCAGCAGGAGACCACGCAGAGCATTTTTGCCGCGCTGCTGGAATCGATCGTCTACCAGCAGCTCAATGGCAAGGTCGCCGCCACCATCCTGTCGCGCGTGAAAGCCCTCTTCCCGGAGAACACAAAACGGATCCGCACGCGGCGCGGACTGGTCGACGGCTTTCCTACGCCGGAACAGATCCTTCAAGCCACAGAGGAACGACTGCGCTCGGCAGGTTTGTCGCGCGCCAAGATGCTGGCCATTCGCGATCTTGCAGCCAGGACGCTGGACGGCACCGTGCCCACGGTGAAGCAGGCACACCGCATGAGCGACGAAGAGCTGATCGAGCGGCTCGATACCGTGCGCGGCATTGGCCGCTGGACGGTCGAGATGCTATTGATCTTCCGCCTCGGCCGCCCCGACGTGCTCCCGGTCGACGACTACGGAGTGCGTAAGGGTTTCGCCCGCATGCGCAAGCTTGCCGACCTCCCCAAGCCCAAGGAACTCATGGCGTATGGCGAGCGCTGGCGTCCGTATCGTAGCGTCGCAAGCTGGTATATGTGGCGCGCGGCGGAGATGAAAGCCCTGCCTCTGGCTGGCTCATCGGCTAAGAAGCAGTCCGTGACCCTAAAGATCAAACCGCCGGCCGGACGGAAGGGCACTTTGGCACGCAGATCGGCCGGTCGGGTGTAATCAGGCAACTGTGTGCCGAAACAAACTCCTGCGGCTACGATGCCGGTGTCTTCTGCAGGAAATCTACGAACTTCTGGGCGGCCTCGCGGTCATTGCCCCCGATCTGGGAAGGGATAATTGCAGGCACATTCGCCGGACACGCCTTCAATCCGGCACATACGTTGACGGCCTGCGGCAACGCGGCTTGCACCGCGGAACTGACGCTGGCATCATCGGGCGAATCCAGGATAATGAGGTCGATATTGTCACTGCCGCTTTGCCTCTGCAGCATGTCTTTGTAATCGCCCGTCTCGCTGGCGATCACAATGTGCTGACCGGACTGTACACGCGGATTGCTGCCTTCAAAGTCCAGGATCCTGCGGTCCAGCTCGCTGCCATAAACTGACCTCAGATCACGCAGAAGATGGACGGTAACCGACGTAGATTTCTGATGCCGCTGGCAGGCAGACAGCAGGGGGAGGATCAGGAGTAAAAGAATTGCCGGGACAAATCTCGGTCGTTGTGCCATTACGACATGATATCTGGAGCGGGCAGCTTCGCCTAGCCGCGGTGGCGCTGCGGCAGAAATTCCGTGCCAATTAAGAACTCGAGAAACGCGCCCGATCGCACGTGAGCTTACCTTAGATGTCGGCAGGCGGGCTACTATCCAGGTTGCCCCCACGCAAGAATTAATGTTCTTGTGTGCGAAACACCCTTTTCCGATTCAGCAACTTCATAGATAATGCAACGCAATAGACCGAACCTTTTGGCCCCTGGGTGGGAAAATGAGAGTACGCGCGGCGCTTTGGCTGTCCTTGGCATTATGTTCTTCGCTGGCCGCGCAGCAGACGGTTGTCGTCGCGGCCCGCACTAAGGCTGCGCCATTTCCTGCCACCTTCTCCCTGGCTTCGTCACCCAATGCTGCGTCGGTGGTGGAAGGTGCTCTTCCTGCAGAGCTTGATTTGTCGGAAGCGACCCTCGGCCTGGCCCCAGGCCCGCCCGTCTACGGCGTTCCGCCTGCTCCTGCCGCCGTCTGCATGCAGTCTCTGCCGCGCGTTGTCGGCGCGCCTGAGACGACCTATGCATTTGACCACTTGCAGTTGAACGCGGCAGCCATCAAGGGCGCCTTCAGTCACGATAATTTGGTGAAGATGGCGCGTAATTTCAAGCCAGGACAGCCGCTGCCCGATGCGCCATCGTACGTCCCCCTCACGAAACAACAGAAATTCGACCTGTTTCTGCGTCAGAGTCATTCCTTTGACACGGTGAGCGGCGCGATGTTCGACTCCCTCATTGCACAAGCGACCGGCGCTTATCCAACTTTCGGCGGAGGGATAGGTGGATATGGCAAACGACTGGCCGCGTCCATGGCAGGAGCGGAGAGTGCAGCTTTCTTCGGGAGCTTTGTTTTTCCGGCCTTGCTGCATCAGGATCCACGATATTTTCGCTCGCAGGACACCGGTATCTCCAACCGGTTGGCCTATGCTGCCAGTCGCGTAATAATCGGACGCAGCGACTCCGGGCACGCCGTGATCAACACGTCGCTGATTTTGAGCGAATTCGTTCAGGCGGCTGTTTCTAACGCCTACATACCGTATCGCAACGAATCGGTCTCCGGGACCATCGAAAACGCGGTTTTTAGCCTCGGGTCGGTGGCTCAAGCGCGCATTCTCGACGAGTTCTGGCCTGACATTAAGGCCTTTGTCTCGCACCACGAGCCTGCCCCAGTCCATCGCTGGCAAGACAAGTGGAATAACGGTCCCCTCGGACAGTGGTCGCGCCAGTAATCCTTAGCGATAGGCCAGCTTCCTGTAGCTGCCCTCCACATCGGTCAGCGGCATCTCCCCCGCTTTTCAAAGTTGAACCAACAGTGCGATGCTATTCGTATCCGTATTGTCGACAGGCTGACCCATGCGCGAACTGAAGGATGAGCTGGCATCGCTGCGCATTGACCGCGAGGCCCCGCGCCGCGGCCGCTGGCGCGTGCCGCTGCTGCTGCTTGTGCTGGTCGCGCTTGCAGTTGCAGGCTGGTTCTACCTGGGCAAGGCACGGTCAGTGTTGGGCGCGGTTGAGGTCGAGACCGTCCAGCCCACCATAGAAAGCACCAGCGGTCCTAATGCGGGGACGCCGATGCTCACTGCCTCGGGGTACCTGGTAGCGCGTAAGCAGTCGGTCGTCTCGTCGAAGATACAGGGTCGCATCGCGTCATTGCGAGTTGAAGAAGGTAGCATCGTCCGAGAAGGCGACATTCTGGCGACGCTCGATAACGCCGACATACTGGCGGCGATCGCAAAGGCGAAGGCGGACATCGAGTACGCCAAGGCGGATCTCGCCGAAGCGCAGCGACAGGAGCGCCTGCAGGAAAATCTGTGGCGCAACAAGGTTGTGTCGCAGGATGCGCTGGATGCGTCGAGATCCAAGGTGCGGCTCGCTGAGGCGGCGATCGAGCAGGATAAGGCGAATCTGCAAGTCCAGGAGGCGTATCTGGACTTCACCACGATTCGCGCACCGTTTGCGGGAATCGTAGTCAAGAAGATGACCGAGGTTGGCGAGAGCGTGGCGCCCATTCCGCCGGGCGTGAACATCTCAACGTCGTCGGGGGCGATCGTCGCCATTGCAGATATGAACTCGCTTGAGGCTGAGGTCGATGTGAACGAGTCCAACGTCGGGCAGCTCGGGGCGAGCCAGCCGGCGGACATTCAGGTGCAGGCGATTCCCAATCACACGTACAAGGGCGTGCTGCGACAGGTGATTCCAACCGCCGACCGCACCAAGGCGACGGTGACCGTGAAGGTCTCGATCCTCGACAAAGATAAGTACCTGAGGCCGGAGATGAGTTGTAACGTAACGTTTCTCGAGCCGCAGAAGAAGGAACAAAGCGGTGGCTCTGCGCCGCCTCAGCGAATCATCACAGTTCCCAAAGACGCGGTGGTAACGCGCGATGGGAAGGCGATGGTGTTTACTATTGAAGACAAGAAGGCGCAAGCCGTGCCCATCACCACCGGCGCCGATCTGCACGGGCAGGTGATCGTGAAGCAGGGCTTGTCTGGCGGCGAGATCCTCGTGAACAATCCTCCACAGAAGTTAAAGGACGGAGATGTTGTGAAGGTGAAGGGATAGGGACTGTATTGCTGCGCGCAACTTTCTTGGACTAAAGTCCTCGCTTGATTGACTCACAGCCTCGCGCCAACTTGAACACGCAGGAGATTTCATGAGCGCAACCAACACGGCCACAACCACGGCCGTCAGCGTACGAAACGTTCGCAAGTTTTATCAGCGTGACCAGATCGAGATCAAGGTCCTCGACGGCATCAACCTGGAAGTGCCGCAAGGTGAGTTTGTCGCTCTGATGGGACCATCGGGATCGGGCAAGACCACTCTGCTGAACCTGATCGCAGGCATCGATCGTGTGACGTCAGGCAAAGTTGTGGTTGCGGGCACCGATCTTGGCCCCCTGTCGGAAGGCGACTTGGCGAAGTGGCGCAGCCGGCATATCGGATTCATCTTCCAGTTCTACAACCTGATTCCTGTGCTGAATGCGGTGGAGAACGTAGAGCTGCCGCTATTGCTGACGCCTCTTTCCAGCCGCGAGCGCCGCGAGCGCGCCATGACCGCGTTGCGCATCGTCGGACTGGAGGACCGTGCGAAGCACTATCCACGCCAGCTGTCCGGAGGACAGGAGCAGCGGGTCGCGATTGCACGCGCTGTCGTCACCGATCCCACCGTGCTGGTTGCCGATGAGCCGACCGGCGACCTCGACCATCAAAGCGCGGAGGAGATTCTGACACTGATGGAGACGTTCAACCAGGAATTTCACAAGACCATCTTGATGGTGACGCACGATCCGCGGGCCGCGGCAAAGGCGCACGTGCAGCACCATCTCGATAAGGGAGTTTTAAGCAATTAGCAATTAGCAATTAGCAATTAGCAATTAGCAATTAGCCGTTAGCCATCGGCTTTGAGCTCTAACTGCGAATTGTTAAATACACCTGATTACTAATTACTGATTACTAATTACTTCTTTTATGAAATTCGCACCCCTGATCCTGAAGCATCTGCGCAAGAACTGGATCCGTACACTCAGCACGGTGCTGGCGCTGTCGGTCTGCATCTTTCTGTTCTGCACCTTGCAGACGGTGGTTGAGGCGGTGAATTTCGGCCTGCACGCCGGCAATGCCGGCCGCCTCATTACGCGCCATTACGTCAGCCTGGTGTTCAACTTGCCCGTCAACTACGAGCAGCGTGTGGCATCGGTTCCGGGCGTGAAAGAGGTCGCGGCGTTCGCCTGGTTCGGCGGTATTTATCGCGATCCGAAAAACTTCTTTGCCAACTTTGCCACCGAGCCGCAGAAGTTTCTCGACCTCTATCCCGAAATCATGCTGCCGCCGGACCAGAAAGAGAAGTGGCTGCATGATCGCCGCGGCTGCATCATTGGCCGCAAGCTGTCGCAGCGTTTCGGATGGAAGCTGGGCGATACCTTCCAGCTCGAAAGCAGCATCCCTCCCTATCGCGTCGGCCACCCATTCGAGTTCGTCGTCGATGGAATCTACGACACGGATGAGGCGAAGTATCCGGCCACCGACCTGAACTCGATGTACTTCGACTACAAGTATCTTTACGAGGCGACGAGTCAGCGCATCGGCATCGGATACCTGGCCGAGGCGATCGATGATCCGAAACACGCCGGCGCGGTCAGCAAGGCCATCGATGCAGAATTCGAGAACAGCGACACGCCCACGAAGACGGAGACGGAGCAAGCCTTCATGGCCGGCTTTGTCGCCATGGCCGGCAATTTGGCATTCCTGCTGAACGGAATTGGATTGGCGGTCGCCTTCACCATTCTGCTGGTCACGGCCAACACGATGAGCATCGCGGTGCGCGAGCGTCAGCAGGAGATCGGTGTGCTGAAGACGCTGGGCTTCTCCAGCGGTCTGGTGATGACGCTCATCCTCAGCGAAGCGCTTCTGATCGGCGTCATTGGCGGCTTCATCGGGATTCTGATCAGCCTGGCAATTCTCCGTATTCTGCCGCAGATGCCGATGATCGGGGACATTCTGGCCGGATATCCGAACTTCGGTCTGTCACCGCAAACGACGGCAATTGGCGTGGGCATCGCGTTGCTGCTTGGATTAATGGCAGGATTCTTCCCGGCAATGACGGGCTATCGCGCGCGGATCACAGAAACGCTCAGGCAGGTGTGAGAAACAGCAATTAGCAATTAGCAATTAGCAAATTAGTTCCGTTGCTGCTGTTAGCTGGCCCTTCGCTAGTGACCGTGAAAGCGCGAGACCAGGGTCGATCGCCCGGCGCCCCGACGAGAACTAGAATCACATTGAGGAACTTTGTCTTGACTGAACGGCTCTATTACACCGATCCTTTGCTGCTGGAATTTGAGGCACAGGTTGCGGCAGTGACTTCTGATCCCGATGGACGTACAGCCATCACCCTCGACCGCTCGGCTTTTTATCCCACCAGTGGTGGCCAGATCTTCGATACTGGTTGGCTTGAGGTTCCAGCCGGAGGTGGTGCAGCCCGCCTGCGCATCAGCGAAGTTGCCGAAAACGAGCAGACCGGTGAGGTGCTTCACTTAATCGAAAACGCACATCCGGCGCTGCCAGCGGGAACGGTGGTTCGTGGAACGATTGACGCTGATCGCCGGCGCGACCACATGCAGCAGCACTCCGGTCAGCATGTTCTGTCGGCGGCCTTCGAGAGGCTTTACGACTTCGCCACCGTTTCCTTTCACATGGGAGACAACAGCTGTACCATCGATCTCGCCTCAGATTCCGTAAGCCCGAAACAGCTGCAAGCGGCAGAGCGGCTGGCCAACGAAGTCATCGCGGAAGACCGTCAGGTAGAGATTTGCTTTGCGACTCCGGACGAGGCGCGAAGCAAAGGCGTGCGCAAGATCCCCCCTGCGGAACGCCAGAAGTTGCGGCTTATCGACATTCGCGATTTCGACTTGAATGCCTGCGGCGGAACGCACGTGCACAGCACAGGACAGATCGGGAGCATCCTGCTGCGCAAAACCGAAAAGGTCAAGCAGGGCACGCGGGTGGAGTTCGTCTGCGGATTGCGTGCGGTCGGCACCGCGCGCCGAGACTTCGAGACGCTGACGGACGCGGCGGCGGTGTTCTCCACCCATATTTGGGAGGTTCCGCAGCAAGTCCGAAAATCGTTGGACGAGATCAAGTCCGCGCAGAAGGCCCAACATAAGCTGCTGGAGGAAGTCGCCGAGTTACAGGCAAACGAACTGCTGCGGTCGGCGTCGGAGACCGCCGGGCACAAAATGGTAGTGAAGTACTTTGCCGATCGTGATATTTCATTTATCAAGATGCTGGCGCAGAAGCTGACGAAAGCTGGGCAGGCGGTGGCGCTGCTTTCCTGCGGAGGAGCGCAGCCGTCGCTGGTCTTCGCGCAGACGCCGGGGCTGGCGAATGACATGGGAGCGCTGATGAAGCAGACCGTTCAGGCGCTTGGAACACGCGGAGGCGGCAACCGGGACATGGCGCAGGGCGGCGCGCCGGATGGGCAGAGGGCGGAGTCCGCGATAATGGAAGCGGCAAGCGCGATGGCGCAGTAATGGTTGCGCGGGGCAGACAGCTGGTCCCTCCGCTCGGACTGAAATCCTCGGCCGGGATGACAAGTTTAAGGTTGGTGTCTTGCTGCCTCACAACCAGTTAAACAGCTACTGAATACTGGCAAGAGGTTACCGGGTACGGACAGCTGACAACGGGCATCTGACAACCGACAACTGACAACTGCTTTGGACCAACGGCTCATTCTCGTTACCTTACTGATCCGCCTCGGCGTGGCCGCGGCGATCAGCAGCGTGCT
>Ga0126381_100000154_pt1 | contig 75136 bp, 64 predicted proteins | sample PanSoiMetPlot_28_FD_96465 | JGI IMG/M metagenome (GOLD analysis project Ga0126381, IMG submission 96465) | Tropical forest soil microbial communities from Panama - MetaG Plot_28 | ecosystem: Environmental > Terrestrial > Soil > Tropical forest > Bulk soil | place: Panama | collected 2016-02-17 | reverse complement strand
GGTTGCGGCTTTACCTCGCCACGGTCCAACATTTCGATCTGAAACAGATTGCGCTCACGGCATGGCTGCCGTTTCTCGCGGCGGATATCGGATGCGTCTTCGGTGGCTTTCTGAGCCGCCAGTTCCAGCGGCGTGGGCTCACTCTGATCAACGCCCGACGCGCGACATTCACGTTCGGAGCGCTCATCATGTGTGGCGTCGCTTTCGTAGGAACCATGAAGAGCCCCTACACTGCTCTCGCGCTCCTCTGTCTGGCCGGCTTTGCGCATCAGACCCTGTCGGTCACGGTGATCACGATGTCCTCGGACCTTTTCCCGCGTAGTGAAGTCGCAACCGCGACCGGAATGGCTGGCGTGTTCGGCAACTTCGGCCTGCTCCTCTTTTCGCTCGCGATCGGCGGTCTTGTGGCCAGCGTGGGATACTCCCCGTTCTTTGTCTGCCTCGGCGTTCTCGATCTGCTCGGCGCCGCGCTGCTCTGGACACTCGTAAAGGATCCGGCATCGACTCATGCCTGAAATCGTTAATCCGATTCTGCCGGGCTTTCATCCCGATCCTTCGATCGTCCGCGTCGGCGAGGATTACTACATCGCCACCTCCACCTTCGAATGGTTCCCGGGCGTGCAGATCCACCATTCGCGCGACCTGGTTCACTGGCGCCTTCTGCGTCAGCCCCTGCGACGCGCATCGCAACTCAACATGCTGGGCGATCCCGATTCGTGCGGAGTCTGGGCGCCCTGCCTCACTTACGCCGACGGCCTTTTCTGGCTTGTCTATACCGACGTAAAGCGATATGGCAGAACTACGACCGCGGGCGCGTCGGGCGCATCGATGCGCGACTTCCATAACTACCTGGTGAACTCGCCAACCGTTGAAGGCGAATGGTCCGATCCTGTTTATCTGAACTCCAGCGGATTCGATCCCTCGCTCTTTCACGACGACGATGGCCGCAAGTATCTTGCCCAGATGTTATGGGATCATCGTCCCGGTCAGAATCGCTTTGCCGGGATCATCCTGCAAGAGTACTCGCCCACCGAACGCCGCCTCATCGGCGCGCGCCAGGTGATCTTTCGCGGCACGGAAATCGGATTTACCGAAGGCCCTCACATCTACAAACGCGGCGGCCGTTATTATCTGCTGACTGCGGAAGGGGGCACGGGTTGGGGACACGCCGTCACGATGGCGCGTTCTGATCACATCAACGGGCCGTACGAACTGCATCCGGGCAAGTACATCCTGACTTCGCGCGGCCACGCCGAGGCGGCTTTGCAGCGCGCCGGGCATGCCGATCTCGTCGAGACGCCGGCCGGAGAGACGTATATGGCCCATCTGTGCGGACGCCCACTGCCCAGCCGAGGCCGTTGCACGCTGGGCCGCGAGACCGCGATTCAGAAGATGGAGTGGAAGGCAGACGGCTGGCTCTATCATGTCTCGGGAACACCGGTTCCGCAGATGATGGCCCCTGCTCCTGCGATTCAACCGCATCCGTGGCCCCAGCCGAACAAGCGCGTGTTTTTCGATAAGCCAGAACTCCCCGCGGAGTTTCAGTGGCTTCGCTCGCCGTATCCCTCTGAACTGTTCAGTCTGACGCAACGCCCCGGCCATCTGCGCTTATTCGGGCGCGAGACCATCGGGAGCCTTTTCAGACAATCGCTGGTCGCGCGGAGGCAGCAATCCCACGAATGTTCAGCGCAAACACAGATGGAATTCGAGCCGGAGCACTTCCAACAGATGGCAGGCCTCGTCTGTTACTACAACGCGGCCAAATTCCATTACCTCTATGTTTCCGGTGATGACGTCCAGGGAAAGCACCTGCGGGTAATGTCGTCTCTCCCCGATCAGCCCATGGCGGACGCGTTCACCGAAGCGATTCCGATTTCACTCGAAGGACCGTTGGAACTCCGCGCCGACATCCGACTCGATACGCTGCGTTTCGCTTACCGATCTCCCGGACACGACTGGCAATGGCTGCAGCAAACTTTCGACGCCAGCATCCTATCCGACGAAGCAACCGCGCCCGGACTCCCGAATTTCACCGGCGCTTTCGTCGGAATGGCCTGCCAGGATATGTCGGGCTCGGCGCGGCCAGCGGATTTCGCCTGGTTCGAATACGCCGAACCGTAAGTTCTGGCTCTCACCTTTCGGGAGGAACTTTGTGAACGTATCGGCTACAGGCCCGCGCCTCATTTCGCGAAGGCTTTAATAATTACGCCAGATCCACGGCCAGCGCTTCATTCAACTCAAACGGTGGAACATCGGCTTCAACCGCCCCACCCACAAGCCGATATCTGGGCGGCGCAGCGCTCACCAGGAACCGAGCGCCCTTCACCTGCGTCCCCGCCGGAATCCTCACCCGAATCTTCTGAGGCTGTGAGGGGATCAACTCCCGAACAGGTCCTTTCATCGTCATCGGGTTCGTCAGATTGACCATATGCGCAGTGACCGAGCCCTTCTGCTTCCAGACCGAGACATCCATCATTCCCTTCCCGGTAATGCTGATCGGCTGTTCTCCCCCATGCGCCCAGAGCGCAGCGTTCCTCAGCAGAAGCGAATGATCCCTGTCCAGGAACTCCCAGAACGTTCGATCCAGATCGAACGGAAAATAGACCACGCGTCCCTTGCCATGCTGCCGCGCATAAACGCCCAGAATATCAGTATGAGGCACGCGAGCGTAAACCTCTTCCATCGGCAGATCCGGATAGGAAGGCACCAGCGTCAGAGGCAGCAGAGAAGGTGGAACCATTGCTTTCGTATGCACCCAAGCCACGCCATTCACGATCCGCGTCGCATCTTCGAGACCCCGCGTTAGTGGATGCGGCTTCCCGATATCCAGATACGAATTCTGCACATGCGTATCGGTCTTGCCGTCGTACGACGCGCCGTATAGCGCCGCCAGCCCGAAGTCGTTCCTCTTCTTGCCCCACTCGTCGTAAAGCGACGTCTCATGCGTCGCCACGACCGAACCACCGTTCTCCACGTACCGCGTAAGTTGCTCGCACTGCCGGTCCGAAAGGGCCGCAATATTAGGCAGAAGCAACACCCGATATCGACCGATGTTCTCCGGATCGAGCATCAGATCGTGAACCATGTCGAACGGAATCCGCGCCTCGACCAGCGCCTCGTAATACCCGAGCGCATGATCCTCAACCGACCGCCCGTGATAGACCGCCGACTGCTGCGAATAAACCATCGCCACCTCAGCCAGCGACTTCTCGTTCCGCAAATAACGCTCGTTCCGGTAGTGCCAGTTATAAAAACTCTCCACCGGGCCCAGCCATCGCTTATCGATCGGCTTGGCGTTGAACTTCGTGACCCATGGACGCAGGTTGTGAGCCACCCCCTCCGCAATCCATAACCGGATCTCCTCGCCCGTCTGCACCGAATCCTTCCACCGCGGAGCCTCTTCCAGACCCACACTTGTGATTCCCGCGATCGCCTTGCCCTCGAGCGTCGCGCCGTATTCCTTCGCGTTCTTCCCGTTAGCCCACGGAGCCATCAATCCGTGCCGCGCCTGCCGGTCCGCGAAGAGCGTGGGCGCCAGCGTGCCGATAGTCTTCATATCCAGCTCGCCCAGCGCGCCGCCCGAATTCGCAAGAAACGCCGCGTTCGGATTCACCTTCTTGATCTCGGTGTCCCACAAACGCCAGAGATCGAACAATCGCTCTTCGTGCCAAAGCAGGTACTGCCGCCGCACCGGATCCTGCGGGTCCGTCGTATGCGGAAGATCATGCCCCGAATAGTCTTTGAAGAGAACCTTGCAACTGTCGCAGTAGCACATGCCCGACCCCGCCCATCGATTGCTGAAGATCCCGTCAACCCTGTAAGTCTTCGTGATTTCGATGTGCACGTCGGTCATGAACTCGAAGTTGTATGAGCCCAGCGCGCAGGTCACCCACAACTCCGGATCGGCCCAGTGCCGCCGCTTCTGTCCCTTCTCATCGACCGCGACCCACTCGGGATGCGCTTTATACGCGTCTTCGTGAATAGCGTGCGGATCGGTCCGCGCGATCACGTTCATGCCCATCTTTCGGCACCCCGTCAGCATGTCGCCGAAAATGTCGCGATTCCCCAGAAATTTACTGCGGTAATGCAGCGGAATCTTCGTCGGATAGAAAGCCACGCATCCGCCCGCGGAAATGCATGCCGCGTCCGCGTGAATCCGCTTGAAGTAGTCGAGCCAGAACGCGGGATCGTAGTTGCCCGGATCGTCCTCCACGAAAGCAAGCTGAAACCAGCGCATCGGGCGCCCGTACCACTCGGTATCGGCCTCCCCAACGGCGGGACGCAGCAGGCTCAGCCCCGCAATCGCGGCGGAGCTCTGGAGGAATTCACGACGGCTGTTCATGCCGTCTATATTCTCAGCGTTTCGGCTTTGGCGCCAGAGCCTCGAGATCGGAAATCCGAACAGTCTTCGATTCGCCGAAGGCAAGCGCGTCTCCCCGCACTTCTACCGGTCCCGCATCGAAAGAGATCCCGCCCGCTGGAATGGGATTCTGGCTATTCTCTTTGTTCACATATTCGAGCCAGCGCCCCGGCAGAAACGCCGCGCGGCGCGAAGCGCTCTCCAGCAGAAAAACTCCCTCCGAGTCGAACGCAACCGCGCCGTTCGGCGGGATTACGGCGAAGCGCACCAATTCAGAACCCTCTCCCGCGCCGGTAATCGTGACCTTTCCCGCATGCATGCCCGGCGCCACGCCGTTAGTAAAGACGCGAAACGAGACATCCCGCGACGCTCCGGCGCCCACCACGATCGTCGCCTTCGGCGGCGAAAAGTCCAGGCCTTCCGCCGTGACCTCAACCGAGAAGTTGCGGATCTCCGGCGCGTTGTTGCGGATCGAGATAGTGATGTCCCGGCCGCTTCGCTGGTTCACCGGCACAACCGCGGGTGAGAGCGTCATGATCGAGGCCGGTCCCACCGGCACGCCGATAGCCTCCGTAAACCGCGCCGTCACCGGATGCAGCAGTTGCGGCCGCGCATGGCTCAGGCGCACTCCGTCTGCTTCGATCGAAAGCTCCGCATGATCGCCGTGAACCGCCGTCTCGGGAACTTTGATCGCATATGTCATTCGCAGCGGCTCCTTTCCCGGGGCCTGCCTCGAAGCAAGATCCGGCATCGTCACCAGGCGCGACCGCTTCGCAATTCCAGCCGATGAGAACTGCGCAATCAAGGGGTTGGTCTCTCCGATAAGCAGTACCCGCGCGGCGTCGAAGAATGCGGTCTCATCCGGCGGTTCGATCGCCAGCCCGATCCGAACGTACGCGGCCGCGCCTGTGCCCGCAGGAACAGGAAGCCGTACGCGCTTATCGGCGTCATCCCAGTCGAAGCTTGCAGGCGCGCCTCCGGCCATCAAAGGTCCTGTAGGTTGCTGCGAAACCTGCAGCACCGCCTCACCTGCCAGGGGCGCGGCGAACTCCAGGGCCAGAATTCCGTTTTCGTACTCCATCGCGGTCAGTTCCGCCGTCGCGTAAATCAAATGATCCGCTGTCGCGAATGCGGAACAGTCATGACACAACGGTCCCGCCATGAGCGGTACCCCGACCGGCAACCATACGGAATCGTGCGGGCGCACCGTCACGTTCGGGAGCACCAGCAGTTTCCTGGCGGGCGGATAAAATGCCTTCACGTCGCCCGTCCAGGGTTGAGCGCCGTTGTTCACCACCGATACGAATGAAGCTCCCGATTCGGCGACGAACTGTTCGACCGCAATGGCCTGCGCCGGCAAGCGCGTCCCAGCGCCCGGGAGCGCATGAAGTGTGGCGAGCGCATGTGCCCAATAGCGCGAAAGCTGCGCGCTCCTTCGCAGCGCCATGGTCCCGGGCGTCTCGCGTCCCGAAAAATCCACGGCGCCTGCATGGTATCCGTTGGGTCCCAGCGTATCTTCCACATCGGTCCAGATCACCCCCGGACTGCCGGACGTCAGCGCCTTCCGGCTCTTCAGAAGCGCGTCCGGCGCGGCGGCGGAGATGCGAACGGCCGTTTCTGCAAGCGGATCCGTCAGCGGTCCGCCGTGCGCGGTTGTCTGCGGGCGCAGACCTTCGGGTACGGGGCTTTCGAGATCGGCTTCCATTGCCAGCCGCCGCAGAATGCGAATCAGGTCGTTGCGCTGCTCGTCCGCGTTCGGAAAACCGGCGGACGCCTTCGGAAGACTCACATGGCGAATTCCGATATTCTTCAGCCAGACCAGCTCGCGTTCCCAAAGCGAACGGGGAAGCGTAGTCCAGGGAAATTCGACGGATTCCACCCATCCCGCGGAAGCCAGAACCGCGCCCGCAAGAAAGACGCTCGCGAGCCGGATCAAGACACGCCCTGTTTGCGGAGCCGAAAATCCTCCACCAGCGGCATTTTGATCACGCGGCACATTTCAAACAGCCTCGATCGGGCGCGCGGACCGATTCGCTCCGTGAGAGTCGTCCGGTAGTCCACACGCGCCGTAGATCCTGCCTTCTCGTGCGTCACGTACCCGGCATCGCTGTCGATCAGGTTGGTCGTCGCGATCAGCGGCTTCCGGTTATTGCAGCGGTAGGTGAGGATCGAGGTCACCGTATCTTCCACCCAGTCGGTCACGCGGTGAGCGCCCAGATCATCGAGAAGCAGCACGTCGGTTTCCATCGCTCCCCGGTATGCTTCTTTATCGCTCGAGTTGGAAGCTTCGTCGTAACCCGAACGTATACGGTCCAACAGATTCTGGTAATCGAAGAACAGCCCGTCGAAGCCCTTGGCCAGAATGGCGCGAAATGCTGCGGTCGCGAGATGCGTCTTGCCTGTCCCCGGATCGCCCATCAGAAGAATGCCCAGTTTCTTCGTCGCGGGAAACTCACGCGCATAGCCGCGCACTTCAAGGTAGACCTGCGTCAGTTCCCGATATGCGATCGGATTCTCCTTCGAGAGCAGGAAATTATCGAATGACGAGTTCTGATAGAGCGGTGGAATGCCTGCGGCTTCAGTCACGCGCTGAGTCCGCTCCGGATCCACGCAGTTGCACTTCACTGCGCCCGAAAGCTCTTCCCGCTCTACGATCTTCCATCCCGTTCCGTTGCATTCAGGGCAGTCCGCTGCGGGCATCGTCTCTATTATCTTTCGGGTTTGGCTTCCGGCTGCTCGATTGTCGCTAAAACCGCGCCTGCGTTCACGCTGTCGCCAGCCCTGACGCTGATGGAAGCGACTCGCCCCGCCCTCGGAGCCTTCATCTCGTTCTGCATCTTCATGGCTTCCACGACAACGATTCCCTGCCCCGCCTCGACTTCCTGATTCGCTTCCGCAAGCACGCGTACGACCTTGCCCGGCATCGGCGCGATGATGTTCGCGCGTCCCTCGCCGCCCGCGCCTGAGCCGCGGCGCTTCCAGCCGGAATTTGTCTCGAGCGCGAACCGCCGCCCATTGACGAACACCTCGTCGGCTGAAACCCGCAACTCATACGATGCGCCGTCCATCAGAATCGAGTACACGCCCGGTTCGGTTTCGACGATATCGGGCTTCAACGGATCAGCTCCGCGCGCCCCGCGCTCAGCCACGGCGATGGCCCGGTTGCCGTAGGCGCGACCGGCGGTTTCACGAGTCCCTGCGCAAGTCTGGCGATCGCATCGAGGGCGGCGGCAGGCGGCGGGCTGAAATCGATAGAGGGAAGCAGGCTGTCTAAATAGCCTGTGTCCAGACTGCCCGCTCGGAAATCGGGATCGTTCAGGATCGCCTGGAACAGCGGAATGTTGGAGCGGATGCCGCCGACATGATACTCGCCGAGCGCCCGCAGCATACGCTCGATTGCCTGCTCGCGCGTTCCCGCCCACACGATCAGCTTGGCGAGCATGGGGTCATAATCGAGCGGCACGGTCCAGCCGGGATAGATGCCCGAATCCACGCGCACGCCCGGGCCGGAAGGTTCGGCGAGCTGCGTGATTTTGCCCGGCGAAGGAAAGAAATTCGTCGCGGGATCCTCGGCATAGATGCGGCATTCGATCGCTGCGCCGCGGAGCGACACGTCTTCCTGTTTCACGCTAAGCGGCGCGCCCGCCGCTGTCTCGATCTGCATCCGCACGAGATCGAGTCCCGTCACGAGTTCCGTCACCGGATGCTCCACCTGAAGCCTTGTGTTCATCTCGAGGAAATAGAAGTTGCCGTCGTTATCGCAGAGGAACTCCACCGTGCCCGCGTTGTAGTAACCGGCCGCGCGAGCCGCGCGGATTGCGGCTTCTCCCATGCGCTCGCGTAGTCCGGGAATGCGGGCGCTAAGAGGCGACGGCGACTCCTCGATCACCTTCTGATGCCGGCGCTGCACCGAGCACTCGCGCTCTCCGAGGTGAATCAGGTTCCCCTCGAGATCGCCGAACACCTGAACTTCAATGTGTCGCGCATTCACGATGAGTTTCTCGGCATACATGCGCCCGTCACCGAAAGCCCGAAGCGCCTCGCTCGACGCGGCTTCGAGCGACGAGGCGAGATCTTCCTCTCGATCGACACGCCTCATCCCTTTGCCGCCGCCGCCCGCCACGGCCTTCAGCATCACCGGAAAGCCAACGCGCCGCGTGAACTCCAGAGGATTGTCGTCCGTGCCCGGAACGATCGGCGCTCCGCCATCCCGCGCGACCCTCCGCGCTTCGGTCTTGGAGCCCATAAGTGCGATCGACTTCGACGACGGCCCGATGAACGTGATGCCCGCCTCTTCGCAGGCGAGCGCGAACCGTGAATTTTCGCTCAGGAATCCGTACCCGGGATGAATCGCGTCCGCGCCGTGTTTCCGCGCCGCTTCGAGAATCGCGCCGATGTCAAGATAGTTCGCGACCTCCGCCGCTTCATCGGCTTTGCGTACATGCAGCGCCGCCCGGTCTACGGGCGCGTAAACGGCGACGGAGCGGATACTCATCTCCCGCAGCGCGCGGATCACGCGCAGCGCGATCTCTCCACGATTCGCGATGAGGATTTTTCGGAACACCGAGATCGATTGTAAGCGAGGCGTTACAATTCCGAACTGTGAATGCCCGCCTGCTTCTCCTGGCGCTTCTGCCCGCGTGCTCTGCCTTTGCGTCGGAAGTCTATCCCTTCTGGATTCAGCCGTGTCCCGAGCATTCCGCTTGTGAGCCCGGAGATCCGCAGCTTGCCCAATGGGCGTTCGAAGCATGGCAGAGGGAATCGGATGGCGCGATCGTCTTCAAAAAGAGCCCGGGCGAAGAACACGCCCGCATTCGCCTTCGCTGGGCCGATGGTTCGATGAGCCTGTACGGCGAAACCGAGCCTCTCACAGTCGACGGAAAGCCCGGCGCGGTGATTTACGTCCTGCCTTCCGTCGCGATGTCGATCAAGGGCGATCGATTGATGCGTGATGCGATCGTGTACCTCACCTGCGTGCACGAAACAGGCCATGCGCTCGGACTGCGTCACACCGCGGAGTTCGCCGATATCATGTACAGCTTTCAATATGGCGGTGACATTCCAGCCTACTTCGAGCGCTACCGGCGTCTTCTGACCAAGCGCGACGATATCCCACTGCATTCGGGAGTTTCAGATGCGGACCGCGCTGCCGTGAGGCGGCTCAAATGAAAACGGCCATTGTCACCGGAGCAAGCCGGGGCATCGGACGCGCCATCGCCGCCCGCCTCGCGGCGGATGGCATGCAGGTGGTGCTTTGCGCGCGCGACCAGAGCTTGCTGGAAGCGGCGGCGCGCGAGTTCGGCAACGCCTGCGTCGTGGCGCGCGACCTTCGACTACCGGAATCGGCCGCGAAGGTCGTCGCTACGGCTCTCGAGACTTTCGGGAGTATCGACGTCCTCGTGAACAACGCCGGAGCGACCAAGCGTGGCGAGTTCGAAGCGCTTAGCGATGAGGACTGGGCAGACGGCTTCGCGCTCAAGTTCCTCGGCGCGGTCCGTCTTACGCGCGCAGCGTGGCCGCATCTGCGAGCGAGTCGAGGGTCGGTGATTAACGTGGCCGGTTCGGGAGGCCGCACGCCGGGACCGCAATTCACAATCGGCGGATCGGTAAACGCGGCGCTGCTGTCTTTCACCAAAGCGATGGCGGACGTGGGCCAACGCGACGGCGTGCAGGTGAACGCGATTAATCCGGGTCCGGTGCGGACGGCGCGGCTCGAGCGCAGGCTCGAACAGTTGGCTCAGGAGAAACAGATCGGCTCCGGCCCCGCGCTGGAGCTTTTCCTGAAAGAGGAAAAGATCGTGCAGACAGGCGAACCGGAAGATATCGCAGCGCTGGTGTCGTTCATACTGTCGAAGCACGGACGATACATGCACGGTTCGCTGATCGATATGGACGGCGGGGCGACTAAGACCCTATAGTCCGCCGAAGCTAATGCCAACCCCGAAGGTTCGCGTCGAAGGCTGCACGATCGGCGTAATGATGCCGTGGTGGTGCAGCGCATGCGCTTCATGGGTGTTCACGACGTAACGCCCGATGAAGTAGCCCATCGCGCTTCCGGCGACAACATCTGAAGCATAGTGCTGCTGGGCCGCAAAACGCGCCGCTCCGACCGCTCCAGCCAGACCGTAGGCCACAAACGGGACCCATTTGTGGTTTCCATACTCGTGCGCAATGACTGATGCCAGAGCCCAAGATGCAATCGAGTGCCCCGAGGGAAAGCTCGCGCCGCCTTTGAAGAAGTGGCCAGGGTCGGAGGACGCATTCGGACGGTTGCGTCCCGCGGCGAGTTTGAGCAACTCGCCGACAATGAGCCCGTCGAGCAGCGCTTCTCCACCGAGCACGCCTGTCTCGCGCGCCTTCTCGTTATCAGCGACGGCTCCGTAGACGTAAAAGCCCACAACCGCAGGGAGCACGGTATAGACAGAGCCCAGATTCGAAACGATGTTGCCGGAATTAATCTGGCCCTGGCTGTTCTCGAAGATCTTCGACGTCTGATGGTCGGTGCCGATAAGCAACGCTGTAACCGCAGTGAAACCGATCCACTGCACCGCTTCCGTCTGGTCCATGTGAAACGGGCTGGTCCAGATGGCCTTCTGATCGAGCAGAACGTTGGTGACCAGCTTACGCGTGAGCGGCTTAATGCTCTCGGTATCGCCAGGATAATAGATGAGATCGCGGCGGTCCTGCGGGACCACATTGTTTTGTTGCGGGTTGGGTTGGGGAGGATCGTCGTCCGCGAAAGCGCACGGAGTGATCAGTAGCGCGCCGCACACTACGGTAGGGAGGAGTCCCCGGAACATGCCTCTGCCCTCTGCACGCGTAATACCTCAGTGTCTAGAATTCCCGGTAGATACGAACCGGTGCGATCCATTCCGTATCGACTTCCACAGATATGGAGCGCTGCAGCAGCGTGATCGACAGAATCAGGCGCGTATCCTTCGCGGACTCGAGAATTCCCTCAACTCCGGCCAGCGGGCCATGGCCGATCGTTACCTTCGATCCGGCAGTGAGATACGGGCACGGAATCGCGTGTATACCGGCGCGGCAGACCGCCTGAAGGGCGTTGATCTCGGCATCAGGAATCGCCTGCGGCTGATTGCCCAGTCCGATGATCGACATAACGCTCTCCATCTTCAGAATCGGCAGGCGATAGCGCGCATCGAGGCGGCAGAAGACATAGCCGGGAAACAGCGGCAGTTCCACTGTCTGAACCCGGTCGGACCACCGGCGCCGCTCGGAATACAGCGGCAGAAAGTCCTCATAGCCCTTGGCGCGCAGGGCCTTTGCGATGGCTTTCTCTTTGCGTGGCACGACGGCCAGCGCATACCACGCGAGTTCACTCATTCCTTCAGGCGGCGTTGGAACAGTTCCCATACGAAGTCCATGCATAACCGGGCCAGCGCCGGTTCGTAGCGAGGGCCCTCGTCGCGCAAAAAGGCGTGTTGCGCGTTGACTTCAATCCACTGGAACGTAACTCCCGCTGCTTCAAGACGAGCGTGAATGCGCAGGCGCCCATCGAGCGGGATGTGCGGGTCCTGTCTGCCCCACACGTGCAGAAGTTCACCACGGATTTCGCCGGCGCGCTCCAGCGAGCCGTCCTGCATTCCTTTGCCCAACGTGCCCTTGTGGATGTCGGTGGCGTAGAAGCATGCGGTGGCGAGCGCGTCCGGATTCATCGCCGCGCGGAAGGCAAGATGCCCTCCGATACAAATACCCATCACGCCGAGGCGGCCCGTGCAGTCGGGCCGGGCCTTAAGGTAATCGAATGCAGCGCGTGAATCGCTGTCATAGGCCGAAATCTCTTTAGCGATCTTGTACGCGTTGCCTTTGTCGGCCCCCGGCTGATCGTAGGGCAGAACCGTGCCGGCGGGCTCGAATTCGTGATAGATCTCGGGCGTCAGGACAAGGTAACCTTCGGATGCCAGCTGCGCGGAAATGCGGCGAATCGGCCCGGTGACCTGAAAGATCTCCGAATAGAGCACTGCGCCGGGACATGCGCGGCCATCCGACGGGCGAAACACGTATCCCCGCATCGGGCCGGTCGGGGTGGATACTTCAACGGTCTCTTCGGTGACGGTCATTTCCGATGAGGTTTTCGCGATTCAATGTCGGCAAGGAGCTTTCCCGTGGTGCGGGCGATTTCGGCTACGGCCGCTTCGAAGGATTCACGGTTGGCCTGCGACGGAGCGCGGAAGCCGCTCACTTTGCGAACGAACTGCAGGGCCGCGGCGGAAACCTCGTCCGGCGTGGCGGCCGCTTCGGGACGTCTCAGTACTTTGATACTCCGACACATCGACGAGACTATTATGCAACTGTGGCCGAACATCTCCACCGTCCCGACAAAACCCCGGAGTTTGGAGTCGCTCTCACTCATGGAGCCGGCGCGGGCTGCGAGACTCCGCTGCTGATTGCCGTCGCCGAGGCATTGTGCAAAGCAGGCGCTCTGGTTCTGCGGTACGACCTGCCGTTCCGCTTGAAGAAGCGCCCGCCATTGCCAGCGACGGCGGGAGAAGATCGCGCGGGAATTCGAGAAGCCGCGGCGCGCGTGCGCGATATGACCAACGGACCTGTCGTGATCGCGGGCCATTCGTACGGCGGGCGCCAGGGATCGATGCTTGCGGCGGAAGATGCTGATGTTGGGGCGGCGTTGCTGCTGCTCTCGTACCCGCTGCATCCGCCCGGTAAGCCCGAAAAGATGCGCACCGAGCACTTCCCTTCGTTGAAAGTTCCGGCGCTGTTCGTGTCAGGAGAGCGGGACGAGTTCGGCACGCAGGATGAGATGAAAACGGCGCTGAAGCTCATTCCGGCGAAGACCAGACTGATCGAGATTCCGAAGGCGGGACACGATCTGAAGAAGGGCAAGTTCGATCTGGCCGACGTAGCGTCGGCGGTCCAGGAGATGCTGGGACTGTGAACGAGGATCTCTTTCCCGAACTCGATGAGGTTCTGAAGGCGCGGGGCGCCTCGGCGGGCCTCGATTTTCTGATGGAGCGGTTTCGGGCCGCAGGTGAGTATGGACTGATGTTCGAGGCTCGGCTGATGAAGAGACGCGTGGAGCTGGGGCTTCCGCCGGTGCAGACCGATTCGATCTCCGATCCCGAGTATCAGAACACTGTGGTGGAAGCGGCGCGCGAGACGGGGCGGTTGTTTCTCGAAGCCGGTAATATCGAGCGCGCCTGGCCGTATTTTCGGGCTATCTCAGAGCCGGAATCAGTGGCCGAGGCGATTCAGCGCGTGGAACCGCGCGAGGGTCTGGAAGGAGTAATCGGGATCGCTTTTCAAGAAGGCGTGCATCCGCTGAAGGGGCTGGAACTGATCGTGGAACAGCACGGCATGTGCCGCGCTATTACCGCGTTCGGGATGCAGGCGGTCTCGAAAGATCGTGAGAAGTGCATCGCTCTGCTTGCAAGGAGCCTCCACGAGGAAATTCGGCGGCGGATGGCGCATGCGATCGCGGAACAGGAAGGCGCAGAACCGGCGGCGAAAAGCCTCCCGGCGTTGATGGAAGGGCGCGATTGGCTTTTCGGCGAGTGGAGCACTTACGTCGATACTTCTCATCTGCTGTCGGTGATTCCCTATTGCGTCGAGGTAGCGGAGCGCGACACGCTCCGGACGATGCATGAGCTTTGCGAATACGGCAAGCGGTTATCGACGCGCTTTCGGAGTCCGGGCAATCCACCATTCACGGATCAGTACGCCGGCTACGATCACTACATCCAGGCGCTGCTTGGGAACAACGTCGAGGAGCACCTCGACTACTTCCGGACGCAGGCGCGGGAGTGTGACCTCGATACCGTCGGCGACGCGCCCGGACGTACGCTGGTGAAACTGCTGGCCACGCTCGGACGCCACGAAGAGGCGCTTGAGGCAACGCTGAATTACGTGATCGAGGATGCGCCCTACGGGATGCCGGTGCCTTCGGCGCTGCAGCTTTGCCGCGAAGGCGGAAACTTCGCGCGCATGAAAGAACTGGCTCGCGAACGCGGCGATTTGCTCAGCTATACGGCTGGCGCTATTCTGACCCAGTGAGGGTGATTGGGGCTTTCCTGGCGGCTGCCGCATGCTTCCGCGCGGCGGCGGCTGCGCCGGCGAACGGCGTGTCGCGCGACCTGGCGGTTTGGCGCGCCGGGATCGTGAGCGAGGTCCGGTATCGGCTTAGCTTCGATATCAAAGCAAAGGCCGAGAAACTTCACGGGCACGAGAGCCTTGAGTTCCGGTTAAGCCGCGCTCCCGAGGAGGCTTTGCCGCTCGATTTCCGCGACCTTTCAGGACCGGGCGCCATTGCCGATCTGAAGATAAACGGATCGCCTCTTCGCCCCGAACAGCCAAACGGTCATATTCTGCTCCCTGCCATCGCATTGAAGGCCGGGGTGAACCAGGTTGAGATGGATTTCGAGTCGCCGGTCGCGGAGTCGAACCGGGCGATTACCCGAAGCATCGATCCGGTGGATTCGGCCGAATACCTGTATACGCTGTTCGTGCCGATGGACGCGAGCATGGCGTTTCCCTGCTTCGATCAGCCCGATCTCAAGGCTCGGTTCACGCTCGAAACGACTGCGCCTGAGGAATGGACGGTCATTTCGAATACCAGCGGGCGGACCGATCACGGGCGCACGCGATTCGAAGAGACGCACCCGATCAGTACGTATCTGTTCGCCTTCGCGGCCGGGCCATTCGCGCAACTGCCCGATCCGGATCCTGGCGCGGGAGGACCGCCATTGCGGCTGTTCGTACGGCGGTCGATGGTCGAGAAAGCGAAGCAGGAATGGCCGGAGGTGGCGCGCTATACGCATCAGGGAATGAAGCAGCTCAGCGGGTTCTTCGATCAGCCGTACCCGTTTCCGAAGTACGATCAGGTGCTCATTCCGGGATTTCCATACGGCGGTATGGAACATGCCGGCGCGACGTTCCTGCGTGAGGACGGCGTGCTGTTCCGCCAGGCGCCGAGCATTACCGATCATCAGCGCCGGTCTGTGACCGTGCTGCACGAGCTATCGCATCAATGGTTCGGCGATTTCGTGACGATGCGCTGGTTTGACGATCTGTGGCTGAAAGAGGGATTCGCGCAGTTCATGGCGTTCCACACGCTGGCGCAGATCGAGCCTCCCGCAGAGGTTTGGAAGCGATTCTACGAGTCGATCAAACCGATCGCGTACGGGATCGATTCGACGCCCGGCACAACGCCGATTTATCAGGTGGTGCCGAATCTTGCGGACGCAAAATCGGCTTACGGGCCGATCGTCTATCAGAAGGCGCCGAGTCTGCTGCGGGTGCTGAACTACCGGATTGGCGAGGACGCGTTCCGGACGGGGGTGCGGTCGTTCCTGAAGAGTCACGCATATTCGAATGCGACCTGGCAGGACCTGATCGGCGCTTTTTCGGATGCCTCGAAGCAGGATCTGAAAAGCTGGGCGAACGCCTGGGTGACGCAGCGCGGAATGCCGGTCGTAACCGTAAAATGGGCCTGCTCTGGACAGCTGATCAGGGACCTCGAGTTGAGCCAGCGCGATTCGCTGAGTCAGGGGCATCTGTGGCCCATCTCGACGGAGGTCGCGCTGGGCGCGGGCCGCGTGGTGGATGTGTCGTTTGGCGGGGCTTCAACGAAGGTTGCCGCCGCCGCGGGACGGCCGTGTCCGGCGTATGTGTTCGCGAACGCCGGGGATCATGCGTATGGGCGCTTCCTGCTTGATGATCACAGCATCTCTGGCGTCGAGGAGAACCTCGCCACCGTAGCCGACCCGCTCGAGCGTGCGCTTCTGTGGGGCGCGCTGTGGGACGCCGTACGCGAGGCGGACCTTCCGCCTGTGGCGTATCTCGATCTGGCTATGCGGCGATTGCCGGCCGAGAGCGACATCGACATCACGCAGAGCGTGCTGGGACGATGCCGGATCGCGTTGACGACATGGATGTCCTCCGCGCAGCGCGGGACGGAGATGCCTCGATTCGAGAGCCTGCTCAGGGATCGCATGAAGACGGCCGGATCGGTCGATTTCCGCATCGCATACTTCCGCGCATTTACCGCGACTGCGGCGACGGCTGAGTCGCTTTCCGAGCTGCAGAATCTGCTGGACGGGCGCAGCCAGGTTCCGGGCGTGCCGCTGCAGCAGCGCGACCGTTGGAACATCATCGCGAGTCTGGTACGCCATGGCGCACCCGACGCGACTGCGCTGGTGGAAGCCGAAGCGGCGCGGGACAAAACGGAAGACGGCCGGCGTTCCGCGTACGCCGCGCTGGCGGGAGTCGCGACAGGGGCGAACAAACGCAAATACTTCGACGATTATCTGAAGGAAGGCGCGGCGCCGGAGGACTTCATCACGGCGAGCCTGCCGAATTTCAACGCGTGGAACCAGACGGACCTGACGCTTGGATACCTCAAGCCGGCGCTGGAGGCGCTTCCGCTGCTCAAGAAACAGCGGAAAATTTTCTTCGTCAACGCATGGCTGGCCAGCTTTGTATCAGGGCAGACGTCACACGCCGCGCAGAAAACCGTGGCGGACTTCCTTGTCCGCACCAACCTGGACGCGGACCTTCGGCTGAAGGTGCTCGAAGTGAAAGACGATCTGAACCGAACGATCCGGATTCGGGCGCGCTGGCGTTAGCGGCGCTTGCGGCGTCGCGCCCAGAGGGCTACCGCAGATGCTCCGAAAGCCAGCGACCACGTGGCCGGCTCGGGCACCAACTGATATCCGATAGCCGAGAGCGCGGCGATCTCGCTGGGCCCATAGACGGGCGTTGCCCCCGCCGTGGCGAATGCATCCTGCACCTGGTGATTTGTCAAACTCTGCGCCCAGTCGGCGAAATCGCCTCCGTTGCACTTGTTGTTGAACGTGGCGATATCGGTGACGCCGTCGTAAGAGAAGAATGCCTGCTCGGGGCTGGAGCAGTTGACGGAAAAGATCCGGGTCCCGGAGGCACTGTAGCGAAAGAGATCTTCCGGGGTGATGTAGGAACCCGTGGCCGTCCCTGAAGCGGACTCGTCATTCCGGATACCGGATCCCAGCCCGAGGATTTCGTCGATTTCGTGCTCGGCGACCGACACGAGGCTATAGTTCTGGCCGTTATTCGGCTTGGCCGGGAACGTGATGCCGGTGTTCAAAGAGACAATGCCGTCCACAGCGGACGAGTTCACGCCGAAAGTACACGTTTTGGCTCCCGCCGAACCGGTAGGATCGCAGCCCGGAAGGACATTAGCTCCAATGGCCCGAAGGTTGGCGGAGTTCATCCCGATATACCAGTTCCCGAGAATCGGATCGACGGCCGCGTTCCCGCCGTTGGCAGTGAGCCCCGCGACGGCGGCCGGATTCGCGTCCAGGCTGACCAAGGCGTTGTAATAAGACTGATAATTCTCGGCGTACTGATAACGCAGGCTTCCGCCGAGGCCTGAGGAGGCCTCCTGGAAGTAAATGCTGACAGTAATCGGGGTGCTGTATGTCGATTGGAAAACGCCGATCGCCTGATTGATCGCGCTCTCGATGCTCGCGCCATTCGGATCGTTCGTAATCGAAGAATCCCAGACCGGGGTGATGATCAGATTCGCTCGTGACGGAGCGACGCAGACGCCAAGCAAGGCGATCAGCAGAAGCGCGCGAGCCGACATTTCAGTTCCTCCGAAATGGCACACATAGGATCAGCCTGCTCTGGGCTAATGGGCACATTATTGCACGGGTTCGTCCGGCCAGCGTGTACCAGTATGGTCTATTCCGTAAGTGTCAGGTACACCAGCTTACCGTCCCGCTCGATCTGGAGTACCAGGGGATCCAGGGGGCCGAGCCTGTCGATCGCCTGACGGAGGGAATCCAGTGTGGCAACGGGAGCATTGTTGATGCTGTAGATCACGTCTCCCAGCTTGAGGCCGCCCTGTCCCCCGTATTCCGCTTCGCCGGACCGGGCTGCAACTATGACGCCATACGGTTTACGTGTTTCCGGGAGGGCCTGAGCGAGGTCCTTTGTGATGGCGATTCCGATGATGCCGAGTTTGGGGATCTGGTTGGTTTCCGGTTTGACCAGGTCCAGGAAACGGAACGGATCATTCTCGCGCTCGGCAACGGTCACCCTGGCTTTCAGCTTATCGGCGTCACGCAGCACCTGGACTGTCACCGCCTGATGCAGGGGAATGCGGTAAAGCTCGACCTGAAACTCCCGGGCGTTGTGAATCGTTCTGCCGTTCAGCGCAACGACAATGTCGCCCGGCTTCAGGCCACCTGTGTCGGCAGGTCCCTCCGGCTCCACGTCAGCCAGAATCGCGCCCGAGTCCTGATGGAGCCCGAGCCCGGCAGCGAGTTCCGGGGTAATGCTTTGGACGGACACGCCAATCTCGCCTCGATGCACGTGTCCATCTTTGCGGATCTGATCGTAGATGTTCTGGACGATGTTGCTGGGAATAGCGAAGCCGATGCCCTCGCTTCCTCCGGACTGCGTGTAGATAAAGGTGTTGATGCCCACAATGTCGCCGTTGGCGTCGAGCAAGGGACCGCCGCTGTTGCCGGGGTTAATGGGGGCGTCTGTCTGGATATACGTCATGGGATCGTCCGGGCGAACCTGGCGACCGACGGAACTCACGACGCCAAGGCTAAGGGAATTCTCAAGGCCAAGAGGATTGCCGAATGCGAGTACGACCTGTCCCTGGCGGAGCTTTTCGGAGTCCGCGAGTTTGAGGGTGGGGAGCGGGGCGCTCGACTCGATCTTGAGAACCGCGAGGTCCGAGTCACGGTCGGTTCCGACGACGCGGGCTTCGAAGATGCGGCCACGCTGCCGGGTGGGATGCAGGGGATCCTGAGCGACATCGGACGCGGCAAGCTGCACGCGGACGCGCCGGGCGTTCTGCACGACGTGATTATTCGTCACAATGAACCCGTCGGGGCTCAACACCACTCCGGAGCCGGTGCTGCGCTGCCGAGTGACGAGTCCGGCGGTGGTGGAGTGAGACTCCTCGTCATCCTCAGCAAGGGCGTAACCTGTTGAAAAGACTTGCACGACAGCGCGATTGGCGCGAGTCGAAAGCGCCTGAACAGCGTCGCTGAGCCCATGAAGCGCATCGGTGGAGGACTGCGCCGCGGCGGCTCCGGCGAAGAAGAGGAACGCGGCGGCTATTCGTTGAGCGGCGAGACGCATTGAGTCAGACCTTTCGCGGCAATTCAGGCGCCAGCATCGGACATTCACAGCCCGGCCATAGCGCGGGGATCAACCCATCGGTCGAAATCGTCTGCCGTGACATGGCCGAGCCTGAGAGCGGCGTCGCGGAGGCTGGTACCCTCGCGATGCGCTTTCAGGGCGATTTCGGCGGCCCTTTCGTAACCGATGTGCGGATTCAGCGCTGTCACGAGCATGAGGCTGCTTTCGAGATGTTCGGCGATGCGGGCGCGATTCGGTTCGATGCCGGATGCGCAGCGGACCATAAAGGAACGGCAGCCTTCGGCGAGGAGTTCGACCGACTCGAGGAGGTTATGAAGAATGACGGGCTTGAAAACGTTCAACTGAAAGTTACCCTGCGAAGCGGCGAAGGCCACCGCCTGGTCGTTGCCGTAGACCTGGACGGCGACCATGGTGAGGGCTTCGGATTGAGTTGGGTTAATCTTGCCCGGCATGATCGAAGATCCTGGCTCGTTGTCGGGAATCAGGATTTCGCCGATGCCGGCGCGCGGGCCGGAGGCGTACCAGCGAACGTCGTTGGCGATCTTCATTAGCGCACCGGCGAGCGTACGGAGGGTTCCGCTCAAGGTGGCTATCGCGTCGTGGGCGGAGAGGGCCGCGAACTTGTTCCACGCGGACACGAACGGCTTGCCCGTTTCTTCGGCGATTTTCGCGGCGACCAGTTCCGCGAAGGCCGGAGGCGCATTGAGCCCGGTACCCACAGCGGTGGCGCCGAGCGCCAGTTCAGCGATGCCGGGAAGGGCCTGGCGGATAGAGTCCATCGCGAAATCCAACTGAGCCGCCCAACCGGAGATTACCTGGCCAAGCGTGACCGGGACGGCGTCCTGAAGATGAGTCCGGCCGACCATGGCCACGTCGGCGAACGTTTCGGACTTCAGACGGAAGACGAGCGCCAGCTCGGCGACCGCAGGGCGCAGCAGGTCCTCGACGGCTTCATAGGCCGCGATGTGCATGGCGGCCGGGAACGCGTCGTTGGAAGACTGGCTGCGGTTGACGTCGTCGTTCGGGTGCACGGGCTTCTTTGACCCGAGGACGCCGCCGGCAAGCTGAATCGCACGGTTGGCGATCACCTCGTTCGCGTTCATGTTGGTCTGAGTTCCCGAGCCGGTCTGAAACACGACAAGGGGGAACTCGGAATCCCATTCGCCGTCGATGACTTCCTGCGCGGCGCGGACGATGAGGTCGGTCTTTTCGGCAGAGAGCAGGCCCAGTTCGCGATTCGCCAGTGCAGCGCATTTCTTAAGGACGCCGAAGGCGCGGATGACGGGGCGGCCGAAACGGAAACGCTCCGTTCCAATAGGAAAGTTGTGGATGGAGCGCTCGGTCTGGGCGCCCCAAAGGTGTTCTTCCGGAACGGGGACATCCCCGAGCGCGTCGTGCTCGACGCGGACGCCACTCATGCGCAGATTCCTTTGAGAAAGAGGTCGACGCAGGAGACGAGATAGGTTTCGCGCGAGTAGCCGGGCGCGAAGACCGCGCGCCGAAGAACACCCGCGAAGATCATTCCGGTGAAGGCGTCGACCGCGGCGCTGAGATCTATTACGGGCCGGATGAGGCCCCGGCGCTGCCCTTCTCTGAGGTACGCGATGAACTTGCCGCGCAGGGGTTGAATCACTTCGCGAATGATTTCTTCGGTGAGGCGAGGGTTGATGCGGTTGGCGAGCATCGTGCGCGTGAAGCGGTGATAACGTTCGTGGGTTTCATAGTAAACCTCGCCGACGCGGGTTATATCGCGGCGCATATCGAAATCGACGAAATCGATCCCGTCCAGGGCTTCGGATTCGGCGCGGACGACTTCGGCGACTACAGCGGCGAGAAGTCGGTCCTTGCTTTCGAATAGGCGGAAAAGGGTGACCTCGTTGACTCCGGCGGCCTCGGCGATTTCCCGCGTGGTGGCCGCCATGCCCCGGCGGGAGAACATTTCCAGTGCGGCGGCGAGCAGTCGCTCGGCGGCGGAGGATTTCGGGGCCTGAGCCTTATGAGTCGGGATCGCGGAAGAGACGGGGCCGGGTCGGGTCATGACGCTTTTGGTAAAGCTTCGTTCTGCGGAGATTTTGGCACACTTTGCGCGTCCCGTTAGCCGGACGGCGGGACTTTGACGTCGTTTGACGCCTTCAGGCTACCTGTTTGATGTTCGAGGCGGCCGGATTTCCGCAGCAACGCTTGTATTTCAGTCCGGAATGACACGGACAGGGCGCGTTGCGCGGGATTTTCGTTCGGGAGACTGGCTGCGTTGAGGCTGGTTTACAAAACGAACCAGGTCGATGCGACGGTGATGGAGATGGCTCGGATAGTCCCGACTGCCCTGCCGCTTTGGCCGCGCGCAGGATTTTCGATGCCTCGGCAAGACCGGTGATGCTTTGACCGGCTTCAATGCGGGCGCGAATGGCGCGTTCGGTCTGGAGGCGGCGCAGTTCGGCGAGTGAGCGCCGCAGGATGTTGTGGGACTGGGCGCGGGCACGGTCGACCGAGCGCTGCGTCTTTTCGTCGGGTTCGGCGTGGGCGAGGTCGGCTTCGATTACGCGGCACCGGCGGAGTCGCCAGTTGGCGGACATGATCTCGGTGGCGAAGACCGTTTCGAGCGGGGTTTGCGGGTCGAGTTCCGTCATGAGGTTGTTGAAGCCATGGATGTATTCGTCTTCTTCGCCTTCGCGAATGAAATCGCGGGCGGTGTAGAGGCCGATTTTGGTCGAGTTGCCGGAGGAGCGGGCTTTGCCGTCCGGAGTGCGCGGACCGGTGGCGGCGCCTGGAGGCGTGGTGATGAGATCGGACATTGCGCTCTGAGAATACGCGCGCGGCGGGCAAGTTCGGGGCCGGCGTGGCGCAGGTTGATGAAAACAAGGGGAATGCACGAACGAGAAATCCGGAACGATTGGGAGGATGCCCGGAAGAACCTAGAAGAGATGGCGGGTCCCCCAAGCCGTGATAGGCTCGGGGAAATTTTCTGCCAGGCGAAAGGGAGTAGCGGGAGGCAACGCGGTTCCGTCAGTCCCGAAGACATCGCTGCCGAACCTAGTCCAGGTGGCCTGTCACGGGATTAGTGAGCGCCCGCACTGCTTCACCCATGGCTGCCCTCTCCGCCGGCAGAAACGAAAGCTGACCAGCCGACGCAAGCCGCCAACTCGCCTCGTCCCAATGCGCTTGCATCATACCCGCAACGGCGTGCTTCGAGGATCGAAGAAGGACATGACCTATCTCGTGAGCCATCGCATCGCCCAGGATAATGTATTCGTCTGTATTGAAGACCCACCTTACGGTCTCAATCCTGTCGTAAAAGATCGTGGCGTGAGCTCCCGTGCCGGCAAAGGGCAAAGCGAAACCCAGCGCCCCCGGAAAGACGGTAGCCGCGGTGTCTCGCGCAATTCGAACAACGACGTAATGCCGCGAATCGGTAATTGTGGGCCTGACGCTCATGTCAAGGCCGCGATCTTCCGCAGCCTCGACCGTCGGCAGATCCCAAGTAACGTTGATTCCGCCCGCCTTGAAAATCCTGGCGGCTTCGGTTTTGGCCAATGCGAGAACGTGCGGTTTCACCTGCGCGGCATCATAAACACGGACCTGCAGAGTCGCCCCCGGAGCCATTTCGTGAGGCATCTTGGCTGTCATGGAAACCGAGACCATGCTTGCCACGATCCATATCCGCATTGAACTGTTCACGGCCTAACCTCCTGTGGTCGTGAACAGGCTCAACCAGGTCAGCTACGGTCTCCATAGAATTTGCCTTGTTTGTTCCGGTTTTCCGGCTGTCGATGCAACTTGCTGGAAACAAGAGGAAATAATGCAGATCTGTTCTAGGATCCGGTGGCGCTTTGAAGGTTTCGCCGCGCCAGCTGACTCATCTTTCCCGCTGGAACACGAACCTTGATTGCGATGGCAGCGATGTAGGTTTATGATTCAGAAACGGATAGAAAGGCCAGTGCCAGGAATCAACCAGCAGCCCGCCTTCCAATTCGGCGCCTTTCAGCTGGACATTTACGCTGGAGAGTTGCGTAAGCGCGGAGTCAAGCTGAAGCTGCAGGACCAGCCGCGGCAGATTCTCACGATCCTGCTCGAACACGCTGGCGAAGTGGTTACGCGGGAAGAAATTCAGAGTCGCCTATGGCCCGAAAACACGCACGTCGACTTCGATAACGCGATTAACAGCGCGGTACGCAAACTGAGAGACGCGCTCGGGGACGAAGCCGAGAATCCGCGCTTTATCGAGACGCTGGCGCGGCGTGGATACCGGTTCGTCGCGCCGGTATCGACTATCCCAATCAGGACCTTCGCTGGACGGAACAGTCCGCCGCCAACGGCCAACGATCAACGCAATGAGAATCCAGCCGAAACGCGATCAGCGCCGTCGCCCGCATTGCAGAAACAACCAATCGCGCCTAAGCGCGGCGCACGAAAAGTGATTCCTGTCGTAGCCCTGACAGTGATCGCAACTGGTCTTGGACTCACATCCTGGATTAAACACGCAGCGAACGGGCCCGAGCCGGAATTCAAGATTACGCCCCTTACCACCTATCCGGGCAACGAGCTGTTCCCGAGTTTCTCTCCGGATGGCACCAGAGTGGTGTTTTCGTGGGATGGGCCGCAGGCGGGCAACCTTAATCTTTATGTGAAGCTGATCGGTCCGGGCGATCCGATTCGGTTGACGACCAATGCAGGGACAGATTTCAGTCCGGCTTGGTCGCCGGACGGCCTGTTCATTGCATTCCTGAGAACAAAGGATCCGGAGCACTCGGCGGTTCTGGTCATGCCGGCGCTTGGCGGCCAGCCGAGGGAACTGACAGAGGTAACCCTTAGCCTTCCGGTTCGCATGCCGCCGCCGTACCTTTCCTGGTCTGCGGATGGCAAGTGGCTCTTCGCCCTCCATAAGACGGTGGCGCGGAATGGGGCAACAAGCCAAATTGTACGGATTTCTGTTGAGACAGGCGATAAACGGAAGCTGACATTTCCGCCAAGGGATACATATGGCGACAGCGGCCTGGCGATCTCGCCGGAGGGAAACGCGCTGGCATTCACGCGAACGTCGACTCTAGCCGTGGAAGACATTTACGTGGTCCCATTATCGAAAGAGCAAGTGCCTCAAAGAGAACCCCAACGCGTCACCTTTGACGGCAAGGGGATCGACGGTCTCGGCTGGACCTTGGATGGTCGGGATTTAATGTTTTCATCCACTCGTGGCGGCAGTGGCAGGTCGGAAATGTGGCGGGTGGCTTTATTTGGCGGCAGAAAGCCCATGAGGGTAGCTGGCATTGGCGAAGAACTGGGTGCTTTCGCGGTTTCGCGTCAAGGGCGCCGGCTCGCGTATGTCAGTCTTTCCGGCCCTCTCGGCCCTAGCCGAGCCGCTGACTACGACATATGGCGCGTTCCATTAACCCGCGACGGAGTGGGACCTCCGGTCGATTTCATTTCCTCAACGAGAAACGAGACGAATCCGCAGTATTCTCCCGATGGCGCTCGCATCGCTTTTATGTCGAACCGCTCGGGAACCCGAGAGATTTGGGTCGTAAATGCTGACGGTTCCAGTCCTGTCCAGATGACTTCATTCGGTACATGGGCGGGAAGTCCGGCATGGTCGCCGGATAGCCAGCGGATCGCATTCGATTGTAACGTCACCGGCGCCTGGAATGTTTATGTTTTGAGCGCAAATGGAGGAAACCCAACGCGGCTGACGTGGAATGGGGCAAACAACGTCAGACCGAGCTGGTCGCATGACGGCAATTGGATTTATTACAGCTCCAACCGAACAGGTCGGAATCAAATCTGGAAAATCGGCGTGGCCGGCAAGCAGGAGATTCAAGTCACAAAAAACGGAAGCAGCTTCACGCCAATCGTATCGGCTGACGGTCAGGCCATCTATTACACGAACGAAGGAGGTCTCTGGAAGGTTCCGGCGGCTGGCGGAAGCGAGGCCAGGGTTTTGGCATCGGTCTGTGATTTTAGTACTAATTTCGCGGCCACAAGGCACGGCATATATTTCTTTGACCGGTGCGCCCCGAAAGGGACGCTTTGGTTCCTGGACTTAGCGACGGGCTCTCCGAAACAGTTTCCTATTTCCGGGATGACACTCAGCGTCTCCCCAGACGAGCGTTGGCTCATCTATGGAAAGGGCTCTGGCGGAAGCGATCTTATGCTGGTGGAGAACTTTCGCTAAGAGAGATCGACAATAGGCGCCACGAGCCGAGCGACTATCCTTGCTAGTATCGAATGGCTGCGGCGATCGCGTTCGCGGTGCAGCTTCCGATCTGACCTTGATCGTAGACCTCCTTCGGGCACTTCGGCCTGAGGTTTAAGGAGGGAGGGATGTTCTTCATCACGGCAGTTGGCGCCGCGAACAGGACATCGCGATGATCAGGCGGGTTGGGAATCCATCCAAACCGCGCAATTCTTCGAGTTGTGGCCATCCAGGCTATGCGCCTTCGGGACCAAGTGTGTTTGACCCACGGCGGCGTTTCAATACGGAATCATTTCCGAATGACTACGCGGGACTACCAATCCATTGACAAGTTTCACAAACGCCATTACATTTACGGCGTGGCGCGAAGCGTTTCAACGTGGCCGCTGATTCTTGTAACGTGCTGCTGGGCGCAGAATTCCAGTGCGCCGTCATCTATACCGGAATGGCAGCGGGCGGCGGGCGGCGAGTTGGCCTTCGACGTCGCCTCGATCAAACCTGTTGCGTCCGGCGCTTTGCGGAGCGCTGGCTATTCGATCGATTCGGGCGACTCGTTTCGGTCTACCGGGGGGCGATTCTCGGCGGCGTTCCCGTTGATCGCTTTTGTGGTGTTCGCCTACAAGGCGATGCTTTCACCAGACCAACGAAGAGAGATATTGGGCCGGTTACCGGGATGGGTCGGCACGGATGTCTACGAGATTGAGGCACGCGCGCCGATCACCAACCCCACCAAAGATCAGATGCGCCTGATGATGCAGTCTCTTTTGGCCGAGCGATTCCATCTGGCGCTTCATTTCGAAACAGAGCTGGCGCCTGTTCTCGCGTTAGTATTGGCGAAATCGGGGAAATTCGGCCCTCAACTTCACCGGCATGATGCTGGAATTCCCTGCGCCGATTTGTCGGGTAGTGCCCATCCGGCTGAAATCCCGGACAGCGTATTTCCGGTGTTCTGCGATATGTTCCTCCTGGGGCAAGCTCAGTCCAATGGCAGTTTGCGTATAGGAGCAAGGAATGTCGCGATGGATCGTCTTGCGAGCACGCTCCCGTCTCTATCTGTTTCGGAGGTAAGCCGAACAGTTGTCAATCACACCGGAATCGAAGGCAAGTTTGATCTGACGATTGAATTCACACCGGAAAGGCATGACCTGCCGGCGCTTAGCGCTGACCGACCCGAAGCACAACCGCAATTGGCAGACACCAGCTTTCTCCAGGCGTTGCGTGAGCAATTAGGCCTCAAGCTTGAACCCACGAGGGCCGAGGTTCGGGCGCTGGTTATCGATCACGTTGAACGGCCTTCGCAGAATTGACCGCTCCTGGGGACTGTGGAAGGGGCGCCATCGCATGAGAATGGATGCATGGAATTCGATCTGGAAACGGCAGCGGCGCTGCTGGCGCGTACTCCCGCGGCGCTCGATGCGTTGCTGCGTGATTTACCGGACGAGTGGGTGTTGCGGAATGAGGGCGGAGATAGCTGGAGCGCGTTCGATATCGTGGGGCACCTGATTCACGCGGATCGGACGGATTGGCTGGTGCGTGCCCGAACGATTCTGGAGTATGGCGAGGCGCGTGAGTTCCCGCCGTTTGACCGGCTCGGACAGCGAGACGCGAGCAAGGGGAAGGATCTCGGGCAACTGCTGGATGAGTTCGCGGCGGTTCGGGCGGAGAGTCTGCGGGAGCTGAAGGAGTTGGGCTTGAGCGGGATGGATTTCGAACGGCGCGGGCTCCATCCAGCGTTCGGGACAGTGAAGATGTCGGAACTGCTCGCGACGTGGACCGCACATGATCTCAATCATCTGCATCAGCTTGCTCGAGTCATGGCGCATCAGTATCGCGGGGCGGTGGGGCCGTGGAGCGCCTATCTGGGCGTTATGAGTTGCAGCGGGCATAGCGGGTCATAAGGGCTGGCGGATTTTCGGATCATAATAGACAGCAACCGGATCGACGGTCCCATTTTCAGTGGGAGGTTCGTGATGAAGAGAGCGGCCTATTCTTTTCTGGTCGCCGTGGCCCTGCTGGTCGCGCATCGAAGCGCAGCGGCGAAGGCTGTCACTGCGAAGATCACGATCGCAGGCGGCGGACTCGCGGGACCCATCGAGGTTAGAGACCAACGGTTGCGGGATCTCTCGGGTTGGGGAGGGCCCTGGGCCGACGGCGTTGCGGCGCAGCCTGAGCGGGGTCGCCTGTATTACGAGTTGTCGTTCTACTTCGAGAACGAGGTACACGACATGGTGAAGAACTATATCGTCTACTATTACCCGCCTGGCCCGAACGGCCGCGGAGTGATTTACCGTCCCGGAAACGGCGCCATTTGGGAGTTGAACGCAGGCACTATTTATCGCAGAGGCGAAGAAGGCAGGTGGCTGTACGCCGCGCGAGACTGGGATGCCGCGTGGGTTGCGGCCATGGGACCGGACGTTCTGGCTAAAGGCGAAGCCCCGCGGAGTAGAGCGGCGGTCTCGGTGGACGGGTGGACCAAACCAGAATCCGGCTGGCTTTATGTTCTCGATCCGCAATCGGAACGAGATGCGCCGGGTTCTCGCGTGTGGCTTTTCGATCCGACGACGGCGAAGGTCATGGGGAGTATCCGTGCGGGATATGAGCCAGACTACGCGCTTTCGGCGGATGGCAGCAAGCTGTATGTTGTGTCGGGGGAGCGGGAATCGGGAGAACTCACGGTGGTCGATACTGCCACGGGGACGCTGCGTCACGTTCCTTTTCCGGGCCGGGTTTTATATCAGCCGCACTATCGGGAGCTTCCACCGTATTCCGGCGTAGCGTTCGATTCAGGTCGTCAGGCGCTCGCAATTTCCGGTTGGAATGTCTTGTCTCCGGATCGTATTGAGTCTCAGGTGTGGCTGTTTGATCTGAGGAAGGAGACTTTCCTGGGAGAGAAGGGCGCTTGCGGGTCTGGCGATTTCGCGGCTTCTTCGGCTTGTGGCGAGGCGCGTGCCCGCTTCGGGCGACTCCGCTTTACGGCGGGTTCGCGAACCTATGCCGGCTATGGCGGCGGCACTCCCGACAATCTGTCGGCGGCGAAGGAACTGAAGGTTTTCGATACTGATACTTCGCGAGAGATCGGGCTAGTCGAGACGAGCGTTCCTTTCTGGAGCGCGACGGCGAGCCCGGATGGAAAGTGGATTTATGCGCTCGCGCCGGCGCAGCACCGGATTCTGACGATCGATGCGGCGGTACTGCGGGAGGTTCAGGCAGCCGACGTGGGAATCAGGCCGTCTTCGGCGATCGTGGCTCCGTGATAGCTGTGAATTGATCCGGACTTTGAGCAGCGCGATGAAGATCACCTTCGCGGGACTCGTTGTATGCATGGCCAGCCTTGCTTCCGCACCTACGTGGTCGGGCGATCTGGTGGACGCTGGATGTTTTCAGAGCGAGCAGAGAAATGTGAATCCCGATTACGTAAGTATGCCTGGGGCCACCGATCTGGGGTTTGACATTCGGGCATGCTACCCGCGACCCGGAAAGTCCAGACGTTTCGTGGTTGTTTTGACCGGCGGGGAAAGCTACAGGCTGGACGCGGCCGGGAACAGCGAGGCGGCGAAGCTCGTCGATATGGCCGGAAAACGGGGGAAGAAGCATTATTTCGTGGTGACCATCACGGGAACGATCTCGAAGGATCAGATCAATGTGGACTCGATTGCGGGCCCGCGGCCCGAACTTGATGGTTCGAAAAACTGACTCATGCGCACATCGGGAAACTCCTAGTACCGCAACGTTGCAGCTGCTGTATATTGGGCTGAGAAGCATCTGTCTGCGACGCTAAAAAGTGAAAAATCTGTTAAGACGCTTCGTCATTCGTACTGCTGAGAATCCTGTTGCCTGGCGGCTTTACAGTGGCTGTGGCGCCGCATCGCGCTACCTGACCATGGTTCACGCGACGGCCAAATCCGCAAAGGCAGCTCAACAGCAAAAAGCGATCATCTCCGAGGTTTTTCCGGACCAACGGATACTGAACGGTCCATTCACCGGAATGAAGTACACGCCGAGCCGCGCAGTCTGCAGCTCAATCATGCCGAAGCTGCTTGGTTCTTACGAGGCCGAGCTTCATGACGCGTTGGCACGCCTGGTGAACCGGCAGTATTCCGCCATTGTCGATGTCGGATGCGCCGAGGGTTACTATGCCGTCGGGCTCGCGAGGCTGCTGCCGGACATTCCCGTCTATGCATATGACACGGATGCGGATGCCCGTCAGATGTGTCTTGAACTGGCGGATGCCAACGGAGTGGCCGAGCGGATTCAGCTCGGCGGATTCTGCACTGCGGAGACGCTTGGCTCGCTGCCTCTCGGAAACCGGGCGCTCATTATCTCCGATTGCGAGGGATATGAACGCCTGCTGTTCACTCCGGAATCTCTGTCCGCTCTCGCCCGGCATGATCTGCTGATCGAAACCCATGACTTCATACATCTCGGACTGGGCCTCGAACTGCGCCGGCTTCTGGAGCGAACTCACCAGGTATCCTCCATCAAAAGCGTTGACGACGTCGAAAAGGCGAGCACATACCGGTACGAGCAGATTCAGCATTTCGACATCGAAACGAAGTACGAGATTCTGAGGGAGTACCGGCCGGCCATTATGGAATGGCTGGTGGCGGAGAGCCGGACCTAATCGACTTCGGTTCATAACCCGCGCACTGCAACACGGGGAGGCGGGGGTATTTCGGGTAGGCCGGGTCGGTCAGACCGCGGAGGCACATGGTGAAGACGCTGCCTCGATCGTTTCGGATTTCCTTGCGGTGGATGCAGGTTTCGCAGAGGCCAGCGGCGGGCATACCGTTCCTCTTTATTGTTTCAGTTTGTGTATAACGGTTGCGTGGAGTTTGTTCGGCTGGAGCATTTTTCGGTGATTGGGATCGAGGGGCGGACTTCGAATGCGCGTGAGGCCACGGCGCAGGGGTTGATCGGAAAGATGTGGCAGCGGTTCCAGTCCGAGAACCTCGCGGCGCGGATTCCTCATCGCGCGGATATGAACCTGGTGGCGGTCTATTCGGAGTACGAAGGCGACGAGACCGGCGAGTACACGTATACGCTCGGGGCAAAGGTGTCGGGCGTTTCGGACCTTCCGCAGGGAATGACTGTGAGACAGGTTCCGACGGGACGTTACGCCGTGTTCACATCCGAGCGTGGGCCTGTGGCTAAGGTCGTTGCCGATACCTGGAAGCGCATCTGGGCCGAGCGACGGACTGGCGAATACGCGCGGAGCTACCAGTCGGACTTCGAGGTTTACGGTGCGGAAGCGAAGGATCCGGCGAACAGTCTGGTCACGATTTACGTAGGCATGCGGGATCAGTAGCGACTGAGGCGCACGCGCTTGAAGAAGTACGCCGGATAAGACTGCGTCACGACCGGCCGGGCGCTCTGGTCGGTTGGACCATGCTCCTCGTTTCGGTAGAGGAAGGGAGTGACGCTAACCAACTCCCATCCCTGCTCGGAGAGAGCCTGCAGTTCCTTCTGATCTACCTGAAGGTATTGGCCGGGAGATTGTTCTTTCGGGAACACCGAGAGGACGTCGAAGGCGTACGGGGCCGCATGTGTCTGCGCGCGCAGCAGGAACAGCGCAGCCAGGCCGAAGAAGGCGACGAGAGAGAAGAGGGCAATTCGTCTCATGTTCCAGTATTGACGCCCGGGGATCAGGAAGCGTTGATGGCCTCCCCTGATATGCTGTTGCGTTATGAGAATCGGGGTGTTTACCGCACTGCTTGCGCAGCTTTCGATCGATGATGTGTTGAAGAAGCTCACGTCGCTCGGGGTTACTACCGTGGAACTCGGGACGGGGAATTATCCGGGCGATCCGCATTGCAAACTGTCGATGCTGGACAACACGACGGAGCTGATCGACTTCAAGAAGAAGCTTTCAGACAACGGCGTCTCGATCAGCGCGCTGAGCTGCCACGGGAACCCGCTGCACCCGAACTCGGACTTCGCCAAGGCGAATCAGGAAGTGACCCGGAAGACGATCCTGCTGGCCGAGAAACTGGGCGTGCCGGTGGTGATCGATTTTTCGGGATGCCCCGGCGACAGCGATAACGCGAAATATCCGAACTGGGTGACTTGTCCGTGGCCTCCGGATTATCTCGATGTGCTCAAGTGGCAATGGGACAAGAAAGTTACTCCCTACTGGACCGAACGCGGGAAGTTCGCGGCGGACCATGGCGTGAAGATCGCGGTGGAGATGCATCCGGGGTTTGTTGCGTACAGTCCGGAGACGATGCTGCGGCTGCGGTCGATCGCGGGGCCGTCGGTGGGGTGCAATTACGATCCGAGCCATATGTTCTGGCAGGGGATCGATCCGATCGCGGCGGTGCGGGTGCTGGGCGATGCGATCTTCCACGTGCATGCGAAGGACACGCAGATTTACGGACGCAATCTGCCGACGACGGGCGTGCTCGATACGAAGAAGTACACGGATGAGCGCAATCGCGCGTGGATCTTCCGGACGGTTGGATACGGGCACGGCTCGGAGTGGTGGAGCGAGTTCATCTCGACGCTGCGGATGTACGGATACGATTACGTTCTCTCGATCGAACACGAGGACAGCATTCTTTCGCCGGAAGAAGGATTGACGAAGGCGATCCGATTCCTCGATTCGCTGGTGATCAAGGAAAAGGCCGCGGCGGCGTGGTGGGTGTAAGGCCGCACTGACAGGCCTGTACACTGCAAGTATGTTGGTGATCGGGTCGCGGGGCTCGCAGCTTGCGCTATGGCAGGCGAATCATATACGCGAGCGCCTCGCGGGGCGAGGCGTGCAGTGCCGCATCGAGGTCATCCACACCAAGGGCGACAAAATCACCGACACGCCTCTCGCGAAGGTTGGCGGGAAGGGGCTCTTCACCAAAGAGATCGAGGACGCGCTGCTCGACGGGCGGATCGATCTGGCTGTTCACAGCATGAAGGACCTGCCGACGGAACTGCCGAAGGGACTCACTGTGGCGGCGATTCCGCAGCGAGCGGATCCGCTGGATGCGATCGTGGGCGGGAAGCTGCGGGACCTCAGGTTCGGGGCGCGCGTGGGGACGAGTTCCCTGCGGCGGATCGCGCAGCTCAAGCGGATTCGGCCCGATCTCGATGTGCAGTCCATTCGCGGGAACGTGGACACACGCATCAATAAAGTAGAGCGCGGTGACTACGACGCGATCGTGCTGGCGGCGGCGGGGCTGCGGCGGTTAGGCTGGGGCGAAATCATCAGCGAGGTGTTCCGCGCGGACTTTATGTGTCCGGCCGTGGGGCAGGGCGCGCTGGCAATCGAAACGCTGGAGAACGGTCCGGCGCATGAGGCTTGCGCGCCGCTGGACGATCCGTGGTCGCGGCTGCCGGTGACGGCGGAGCGCGCGATGCTGGCGGAACTGGGTGGTGGATGCCAGGTTCCGATCGGGGCTTACGGGACGCTGGAGAACACGGAGCTGTTTCTGACCGGCGCGGTGTTCACGCCGGACGGAAGCGCGATGATCCGCTATACGGCGACGGGGGACTTCATGAAGCCCGCGGAACTGGGGCGGAACGTGGCGAACGTGCTGCTGAAGCGGGGCGCGGGCGCGATTCTCGACGAAGTTTACGGTGAGCCATCCGAGAGCCTGCGCCGGTCCGACGGCGAGGTATGAGTAAGGTCTACCTCGTAGGGGCTGGGCCTGGCGATCCCGAATTAATTACTCTCAAAGCGAAACGGCTGCTGGAGCAGGCGGATTCGGTTCTTTACGATCATCTGGCGAGCGTTGAGTTGCTGGATCTGGCTCCGGCGTCGGCGGAACGCGTTTACGTCGGCAAGAAGAAGGCGGACCATGCGATGTCGCAGGAAGAGATCTGCGAGTTGCTGGTGGAGCGCGGGCGGCGCGGCCTGAACGTGGTGCGGCTGAAGGGCGGCGATCCTTTTATCTTTGGGCGCGGCGGCGAGGAGGCGGAAGCCCTGGCGGATGCGGGGATTCCTTTTGAAGTTGTGCCGGGCGTGACATCGCCGCTCGGGCTCGCGGCGTATACCGGCGTTCCCCTGACCCATCGGGATCATACGTCCGCGGTGACGTTTGTGACCGGGCACGATGTGGAGAAGATCGACTGGGCGAAGGTGGGGACATCAGAAACGCTGGTGGTTCTGATGGGTCTTTCGCAGTTCGAGGAAATCTCACGGCGGTTGATCGAAGGGGGGCGTTCGGCGGAGACACCGGCGATTGCAGTACGGTGGGGCACGCGTCCGAGTCAGGAAGTGGTGGAGGGGACTCTGGGCACATTGCCGCGGCTGATTCATGAGACAGGCTTGCGGCCACCCGCAACTGTGATCGTCGGAGACGTAGTGCGGCTGCGCGCGAAGCTGGACTGGTTCGAGAGGCTGCCTTTGTTCGGCCAGACGGTAGTGGTGACGCGCGCGCGGGAGCAGGCTGCTTCGCTTGTGAATCCCTTGCGGCGCGCGGGCGCGGAGGTGGTGGAGCTTCCGGCAATCGAGATTCGCCCCGCGCGGGACGGCGCCGCGCTGGATGCGGCAGTGGCGAAGGTGGGCGAATACGACTGGCTATTGTTTACGAGCGCAAACGGCGCGCGGGTTTTTCTGGAACGATTGCAAGCGAGCGCGCACGACACCAGGGCGATTCGCGGGAAGATCTGCGCGATCGGGCCGGCCACCGCGGATGCGCTGGCGGCGGCGCATCTGAAGGTTGATGTGATGGCCGAAGAGTACGTGGCCGAAGGGCTGCTGAAGGCGCTGGAGGCCGCTTCGCTTTCGGGCGCGCGCGTGCTGATCGCGCGGGCTGCGGTGGCGCGGGATACGCTTCCCGCCGAATTGCGCAGACGCGGCGCGGTTGTGGACGTGGTGGAGGCGTATCGGACAGAAACGCCGGAGGGCCTGGCGGAACGCGCAGCGGGAGTATTGGCGCGGCGGCCGGAGTGGATCACGTTCACCAGCACGTCGACGGTGGAGAACATTGCGGCGGCCGTGGGAGCGCGGGAACTGCGCGGCGTGAAGGCCGCGAGTATCGGACCAATTACGAGCGCGGCGCTGCGGAGGCACGGGGTCGAGGTGGCGGCGGAAGCGGCGGAGTATACGTCGGCCGGGCTCGTGGACGCCATCTTGCGGGCCGCTATAATTTGAACGTGAAATTCGTCAGCACCGGCGCGCTCGCGCTGGCCCTACTCGCGGGATGTTCCAGCCGCAATATCGATACGCTCGACGCGGTGAAGCAAGGCGTGATCCGCGACATTTCGAAAGGCGTGAATGTGGCGAACATGGACGTGAACGTGGTTTCCGTCTCGTTCCGCGACAAAGAAGCCGACGCGGTAGTTTCGTTCGCGCCCAAGGGCGGTACGGCTGCGCAGGGCCTGACGATGAACTACACGATGGAGCGCAAGGGGAGCGAGTGGCATATCAAGTCCCGCGCGCAATCGGAGTTGCAGAAGCATGCGGCGCAGGCGCAGCCGGCTCCCGCGGACGGCGGGGCGGGCGCGATGCAACCTCTTCCCGGCGCCACGCAGGGTCAGTTGCCGCCGGGACATCCCGCGTTGGGCAGCGGCAGCGCGGGCAATGGGCAGCAACTTCCTCCGGGGCATCCTCCTCTGAATGGCGGCAGCGTGAAGCAATGAAAGTCGCGGTGCTGGGCGGCGGCCCCTCCGGCGCGTTTGCGGCGGAGAAGCTGGCGTCGGCAGGCGCGCGCGTCACCGTGTTCGACGAAAAGCTTGCGTGGGAGAAGCCGTGCGGCGGCGGCGTCACGTGGAAGGCTTATTCGCAGTATCCGTTTCTCTTCGATAACGCCACACCGAAGAAGGTTGTGACCGAGACCGTGCTGGCGGCTCCGAAGAGCGCGCCGGCGACGCTGGCGCTCGACCATCCACTGCTGATTTTTTCCCGTTACGATCTGAACTCGATGCTGCTCGCGCGTGCTCAGAGCGCCGGGGCGCAGATGGAACAGACGCGCGTGCTGGGCGCGGCGCGCACGGGCGCGGGGTGGCGACTGAAGACGAAGTCCGGAGATTTTGAGGCGGACTATTGCGTGCTCGCGACGGGGGCGCGGAATCCGCTGCGAAGCTTCGGAACAGAACTGACGTCGGCGGATACGATGAGCGCGCTGGGGTATTACGTTCCGGCGGCGCGCGAGCGGATAGACATTCAGTTTCTGCCGAATCTCGAGGGCTACATCTGGGTGTTTCCGCGGTGCGGGCATTTGTCGGTGGGGATCTGCGGGAAGGGCGAACCGGCGTCAGCGCTGCGGGCGCGGCTGGATCGGTACATGGCGGAGCAAGGGTTGTCGAAGGACGGCGCGACGTTTTACAGTCATCTGTTGCCTTGCCTGGATACGCCGGCGTGGAAGCGCAATCGCGTGGCGGGAGATCGGTGGATGGCAGTGGGCGACGCGGCGGGTTTGGTGGATCCGATCACGGGCGAAGGGATTTATTACGCGCTGCGGTCGGGCGATCTTGCGGCTCAGGTGATTGTGGCCGAGGGCGCGGAGATGGCGGGGGCAGCGTATCGCAGACTGCTGCGGCGCGATTTCACCGGGGACCTGGAGTTCGGGTCGCGGCTGGCGAGCCGGGTGTTCCATGGACGGTTTCTGTGGGGCGCGGTTACCAGCCGGATGGTGCAGTTTACGCGGCTGAGTCCGAAGTTCCGCGAGGTCATGCAGGATCTGTTTGAAGGCTCGCAGTCGTATGTGGGGCTGAAGAAGCGGCTGTTCCGGAATCTGAACTGGAGCATTATCGAGATTGTTTGTAGTTTAGGGTTTGCGAGGTTGGTGCCGCGGCGGGAGAACGCGTGAGAGGTCAAACACCCCACGCGATGCCCTCCCATCTATCGCACGCCGATGGTGACTTCGTTGCTCGGACGTCCCAGGTAGGTTAGACGAACGGATACGGCCAATCCGGGCGCGACACCGTTCGGCACTCGAAAGTTTACCTGATAGTAACCCGGATACCCGGGAGCGTCGCCGAAAAACAGAACCTCAGCGACCAAGCCGCCGATGGCAATTTGCGGAGGGATCACACCGCCTTCAAATAGGCTGGTGGTATACATCGACAGCACGTCCCCGGCAGTCGCTGGGTTGGCGGATGACGCAATCCTTCCCGTGCCCGAATACCAGATCGCGCCCTGGCCTGTGCCATCGCCGGACAAGGAAAACAGAGCTGGCGATGGCGTCAGCGAAGGCGGCGTGTAGAGCTCGGCGGTAGCGGTGGTGGCAGGCGAATCAGGCAACCCTCCGGCGAGCAATACCCTGCCGTCGGGCAGCAAGGTGGCGGTGTGCGCTTCGCGAGGCATCAACATGCTGACGGTCGCGGAGAATCGTTGAGCCGTCGGGTTGTAAACTTCAGTGCTGCTGGGCGCGAAGTCGCCGCCGGCAATGAAGACTGTCCCATCAGTGAGAAGGGTCGCCGTATAATCCGCACGAGCCATCGTCATGTTTCCGATGATCTGGAACGCTCCGGCCGTTGGGTCATACAGTCCCGCGCCGATCGGGGTGGCGCTGTCGTCATTTACATCCCAGCCGGCGATGGCCAAGACCTTACCGTTGTTGAGCAACAGGACAGTGGTCGTACCATTCGATTGCGTGAAAATCGGGGCGGTGAGACTGAACGTGTCGGAAGCGGGATCATAGATTTCGGTCTGCGCCATGTCGGAGCAGCAGCCGAGGCTGCCTGCGACCAGGACCCGGCCATCCGGCAACACAGCAGCCGTCCCCGGGAAGCCAGGCGTTCCTGCGTAGTCGCCTGTGGGGAGGAAGGTTCCATCGGAAGGATCATAAAGCAAGGCTGGAAAACCGGTAACCGCCGCTGGCCATGGACCGTTAATCAAGACCTTGCCGTTGTGGAGTAGGGTTGCTAACGCGCCTCCTGGGAACACTCCGTCGATACTGCTGAACAATCCACTGGACGGGTCGTAAATCTCCGCGCTCCTACCCCAGTGGATCAAGACCTTGCCGCTGGGAAGCAACGTGGCGGTGTGACCCAGTCCTGATCCGGTCATATTTCCGGTAGGGCTGAACGTACCAGTGGCTGGATCGTATAACTCGGCACTGTTAAGAGCGGTCACGCATTCGAGATCTCCCGTTGGACCATGTAAGGCCCCTTCACAGTGCTGGCCTCCGGGTACGTTTTGGTAACCGCCGGCGATCAACACTTTGCCGTTGTCCAGCAGGGTTGCTGTGTGGCCCATCCGGGGGGTTGTCATGCTTCCCGTCGGAGCGAACGAGCCCGGCGATTGCGCCATAGCTCGCGAAGCAAGGCACGCTCCTAACACGGCCGCCAGAAAAGCGAGGCGCGTCCTCATGGTTTTCCCGATGAAAGCTTCCCCAGCCCACGATAGCGGCGCATGAAAAAGGAGCATAAGCACATTCATAGTGTGCATCCAAGGAAGTGGACGTAACAAGTCTCTATTGGTAGGTAATACCGTTAGCTGCCTTGACACCTTGTAGGGTCGGCCGGATTAGCGAGGATCAGGCTGAAACACCTGTTCACGTTTTGACACTTTTTGGCAAGCGCCGAAGCTTGTCCTGGGGACTCGGGCTAATCGACCGATTGTGCGGTGAAATTATGGGGGCTCTATTATTTTGCGTCGCCGGTTCCATTGTGATCGGGATTGGGTATCAACAGCGGCTGGGCGCGCCTCGTCGCTTCGGCCTGGCGCGGGCGCTGGGCTTGTGCGCCATTGGCGTCGCGCTCATGGCGGTTGGCGCGGCAAGGGTGCCCCACTGGGGCGAACGAATCTCTATCATGTGCGCCTACGCCTTATGCGGAAGCGTTTTCGGCGAGATGCTCTTACATGCGAATGCTCGCCGGCGCGCGGGCGCTGTCCTGGCGAGACTAGGTACCGTTAATCCGTACGGCGGGGTGATCTTTGTTATTGTCGTGGGCACAGGCGGATTGATCAGCCTGACCTTCACCCTCTTCGAGCCGCAACCATTCGGCGTCGCCATGGTGATCGGGCAGTATTTGTTCTTCATATCCATAGCCGGCCTGGCCACGCGACGATGGCGCATGACGCAGTTCGGGTTTGTCGGGGTCGGACGATTCATCGCCTGGCCGGAGATCGCGGAGTACAGGTGGTCCGAACCTGGCGTACTGTCGCTGACGACGTCGTCCAACCGTTCGCGTCCATTCGTCATCTCGATTCCGCCGAAGGTCCGCGACCAAGTCGAGGGCTTCCTCCGCGAACGGTTGCCGGACAGGCGCAGGGAAGGATCTGCGTGACCTGCGCGCTTCGCGCCGCATTTCCAGCCAACCTGATAGACTCCCTTTTCAGCGGTGTTCGGGCGCCTCACGGAAGTTGCTTTACTCGTCGCGTTGATTTCACAAGTCAGCGCTGCTCAAACCTACTTTCCGCCCGGTATTCCCGAAGACACTTCGGACCACGCGCTGGTTCTCAAAGCCTTACGTGAGCCTTCCCTCTGGGAACTGTCGCGTCGGGATCCTTCGGCGGAGGCCTATCGCTTTCTGTATCTGAGAGAGCGAGACCGACCCGCGAGCATCCGGTTTTTGGTGAGCAAGTCCGGCTCAACCGGATGGTTCTATCGCCGGATGTGCGCCGGGCGCGGAGATCAACCAGGTGGAATTCGGGAATATGGGATGTCCTGGTCATGGAAATCCCGCACGGCGTCGTTTCTCGCCATAATCGAGGATCAGGGCTTCTGGAATCTCGCGACCCTGGATGCGCGGGTTTCCGGATGTCAGTCGCACTGGATCATCGAAGGGATCAGACAGGGCCAGTATCATGTGGTCGATCGCTGTTCACCTGACCCCGCAGATCCTGCCCGCGTCATCGCCGCGCATGCGATGAAGTGGGGAAATCTGCGGATTCAAAAGAGCCGAATCTACTGATGCGAGCGGTTGAATGCCCAGCAGGCGCAATTCGCGACAATTCAGAACGACAGCCGCAGCATCAGGTTCATTAAAGGTTCGCCCTGAATGTTCGCGGTGGCGGTTTCTCCCGTGATCGTGCCAAAAATGCGCGGGTTCTTGAAATCGAGCTTAGTGTTCGGCGCTGCGAATGCGTAATTGTGGAACGGGTTCTGGAAATCGAACCGGAGTTGAAGATTCAGCCGTTCCTTGATCATCCAGTTTTTCTTGGCTGAAAACTGCGAATAGTACGCCGCCGGACCCGTGACAATGTTTCGTCCGGCGTTCCCCGGCGTGAATGCCGGCGGGGCTGCGAAATAACTCGGAAGGACCAACTGATTTTCGTTCTTCTGGTTGAACCGGTCACCTCCGATTAGCGGGCCGATACCAACCTGCGGCATCGTCGGCGTGCTGACGACATTCGGCGCCCAGTTACCCCAGGAAGTCGGGTACTCGTTGTTTGGGTTATTGGTGTAGCTGAAAGTGATCGGGTTTCCGGTCTCCGCCGTCTGGATCCAGGCGAGATCGTATCCGCCGAGAATCGCGTTCCAGACGCCGCCGCGATTCATAAATCTGCGCCCGTTACCGAAGGGAAGCTCGTAAGTGAAGCTGCCGACGAAGCGATGATTCATGTCGTAGCCGGCCCGCCCCTTGTTCAGGTTGCGGTTGGTAAGAGGCTCGACTCCCGTGCACGTTCCGTAGTCCGTGTCGCAATCGTCGATCGCTTTGGAGAACGTGTAGAACGCGTCCAGAACCAGGCCGTGCGAGTAGCGCTTGTCGAACTGCACCGTGGCCGCGTGATAGGTAGAGTGGCCGGTGTTGGACATATAGTTGATGTTGCCGAACTGGGGATATGGCAGGTAAATCTGGGTATTCGAGAATACGGCGTTCTGCAGCGCCGGGTTCCCCGCGCCGTAATTCGGCGGGAGAGCATTGATGTTCCAGCTTTCAACCAGATGGACGCCGGCCGAACCCGAGTAGAAAACCTTCAACAGGTTGTTCGGCGTCATCTGATATTCGATCGTCGCGTTCCAGTTCATCACGTACCCGGGATGCAGATGACCGTCCATCCATGCAGCAGTCCGCGAGCCGTAGTTTGTACCGACATAGGTCGCTGAACCGTTCGGCAGAACGTTGTAAACCGGCGGCGTGGGCCCCTGGCTGAGCTGGAATAACGGACGGGGATCATTGTTCGCGCGCTGCTGGACAACCAACGCCTGATACTCGTCGAATTGCTGGAGCGCGTTGGGCCAGCGAATGTCGACCGTATTGATTGCAAACCCTCCGCGGAAAACCCATTTGTTGAGCGGGTGCCACGCCGCGCCTATGCGCGGTTGAAAGTTCTCCCAGTCACGTGAGCTCAGGTTTCCTGTGGGGTGAACGATTGCGCCCGTCATGCCCGTAAGGGGATCGGTCGTAGTTGGGCTGAAGTTGCTCTCGAGACCGTGCGCGGTATGAAAGGGACTCTCGGTTGACCAGCGAAGTCCCAGATTCAACGTGAGGCGCGGCGAGAATTTCCAATCGTCCTGGAAGTAAAGGCTATGGATGTTGTCGAGCGGCAACCAGGTTGTCGTGTAGGTGTTGAAGTTGACCGCGCGCACCGCGCCGAGTTCAAAACCGGCGAAAGTGTTGCCGGTGGCTGGCACAGGCTGTCCGTTCGGCTGCAGCCCCGCGGTCATGTTATCGAACTGGAACTGTCCGCTGGGTTGGCCTAACTGAAAGTAGTTGGCCGTGAAATGGAGAAACTCATAGCCCATCTTGAACGCGTGCGTTCCAAGGATCTTGCTGAAGTCATCGCGGAAGGAGTAGGTCTGGCGAATATTGCGGGATGGGCCATTTACGGTAAGACCGTACATCTGAGGATAGTCCGGAGCCACTGTGTAAGTGCCGCTTCCCAGCGCGTTGCTCAGCGCGGTGAAAGCGGGCATCAGCGCGTTGTTAACGTTCGGAATCCCAAGTTGCTGCGGCCAGTTGCCGCCGTAGGATGGCACAAAAGTATCGTTGCGCGCGCGGTAGTATGCGACTCTCGCGTCGTTTACGGCGGTGGGCCCAAAGAGCCAGGTGGTTCCGAATGAAGCGTTCCGTTCGTGGAACGGCGTATTGTAGCCGGTCGTACCGTCGAAAACCGGAACCTGAATGCTGGTAGGACGTTGCAGTCCGTTCTGATAGTTGTAAGTGTAGGCGCCGTAAATCTTGAACTTTTCGTTGAACTGATGATCCATGCGCAGCGACCAGTCTGTGAAATACGTGCGCGATGGAGGATCGTAAGTAAAGTTGCTGACCGGCCCGGTGCTGATAAACGATCCCGGCATGTTCGGCAGACGCCAGATGTTGTACGAGAGAATTTTGGCCGCCACCGGATCGAACATGCTCCTGGGAATCATGTTGCCGGGAATCGGGGACCGGCTCCACGTACCGTTGGCGTTCTGCACCGTGCTATAGGGATTGTAGAGTTGCTGGCCAACGCCGCCGAAAGTGAAATCGCCGTTGATTTCGTCAGGCGTCGGCGTCTGGCTGGTATAAGACTGCGTTTTCTTCTCGATCAGCCGCTGCCAGCCGAAGAAGAAGAATGTCTTGTTGCGGCCGTCGTAGACTTTCGGGATCCGGATCGGGCCGGAGAAGTTCGCGTCCGGCTGAAGGAAAATGCCCGGAACGCCGCCCGGATTACCCGGCTGAGCCTGCGACGAACGGTACAGATTGAAGAACTGCCGGTGGGTCATGATCCGCGTTCTGCCATAGGCGGATATGGATCCGTGGTAATCGTTGGTTCCGCTCTTCATCACGACGTCGATCATGCCGCCGGTGGAGTGTCCGTATTCAGCAGGGAGCGTTCCCGTAAGGACCTTCACTTCCTGCACCGAATTCTGAATGGGCTTGATGACGGTAAGGCTGCTGGCCAGCGGGTCGACGCCAAACGTTCCGTCCTGATACATGGCCGTGCCGGTGTTCCTCTGTCCGCCCACGGTATAGGCGCCCAGGCCTGACGTGCCGCCCTGAGTCGATAAGGTCAGACCCGGAACCACGGTCATCGTGGCGGTGATGTATCGCTGGTACATCGGCAGCTTGTACAAGGTCTCGCCTTCGGTTATGGTTCCCTGGGAAGACGTCTCGGTTTCGAGCAGCGGGCTTTGCGCAGTCACGTTGACCGATTCACTGGTGGATCCGACCTCAAGAACGGCATCGACGGGCAGAACATCTCCGGTTCGCAGTTGCAGACCGGACTGGTTGAAGGTCTTGAAACCCTGCGCCCTGATGGTGACGTTGTAGGCGCCAGGCTGCAGGGATTGAACCCGGAAAAGACCTTCATTGTTTGTGGCCGAATCGAACTTGAAATTTGTTTCTGGCTGGACGACGGTTACCTGAGCATTCGGAACGACGGCCCCTGTCGAATCAGTTATCCGGCCCGTTATTGTTCCCGTGCCTACCTGCGCCAAAAGGCAGGAAACGGCGATCGTGGCCAACAGGGCGGCGCGAAACGGCTTTCGTTGCATAAAATCCCCCAATCGGCGCGACGCCGCGGATTTTGGGGGCATTATTCAACGGGCGAAACACAGTGTCAAGCAGGGGTCTGCAGCCGGGGTCTGCGGGCGGCTGATCGAACGGCTCCGGACGATCAAACTATAGCCCGGTGGAACTCACTGAGGCCGCACTGGCAGCAGAACGCGGAGACCCCGTCGCCTTTGTCCTCGGTCATCGCCCCCATGGCCGCAGTCACCTCCGACGTAGGCGTCGTCCTGACGGTCGCGGCCATCGTGCGGTACGGAGTAGAGCCGGCTGGGGCTGCAGCTCGTCGAGCTCGGCGTGCAGGATGATGTAGGCCGGACGTTCGATGCGCTGTGACTCAGGAATCGCCATCCGCCTTCAGGTAGCGCGCGGAACGCCACAATCTTTGCGGATCAGCGCTCCCAGGAGTGGCCGCAATCTCACTTCAATGGGCTTCGGCGCTGGCGAGGCCGCTCAGGCATCGGCCATTAAACCGTCAGTGCAAAAGAAAGATGAGGTCGGTATGCCTTACTGCTGCTGCGCCAGCACGATCTGCGGCAGCGGAGCGCCTGTGCTGTCTGTCGTGAGCGTATCGTCCGTATAAATGATGGCAGCGCGGCCATTCAGTGGATCGATAGCCACCTGGAACAGATCCAGCAGGTTGCGCGTGCCGGGCGCGCAGCCTACTCCGTTGGTGCAGATCACTCCGGTGTGGTTCGACTTATTGCTGACCAGACTTTGCGCGAAGCTCGCGCCGTCATTGACCGTCTGGGCAATATAGACATTCCACACCGCAGACGGATCGCTGTCACTGGTCGCGGTGGTCCCGTAGTAAACCACGTCTACCGTGCCGCCGTATGCCGCCACCCAAGGGAAGACCGCCGTTGACGCGGGAGCGATGTTCACGGAGACCGCTGCCGACCAGTGCAATCCCTGGTCGCTCGAAGTAGAGAATCCGATTGTGTGCCCGTCGGACCACGCGGCATACAGCTTACCGTTCGTCTTGTCTACCGCCAAAGAAGGAAAAATACTGTCAAAGCTCGCCGGCGGCGGCGCCTCAAAGACCGTGACCGCGGTCCAACTCTTTCCGAAATCCGTGCTGCGCGAAACAATTACATGGTTGAACGTCGCAGTCTTTGCTTTCAGGATTCCGGGCTGGCCGGAAGCGTAGATGTCATACACGTTGTGTGAAATGGGATCGGCGGCCAGGTTTCCTTGTTCGTTGTTGAAGGTGGACCCGGCGGTGGTTCCGCCTTGCCCGACTATAGGATCGCCAGCGTGGTTCCACGTGAAGCCATCGTCACCGGAGCGCTGGACGTGGATCAGCGAGCTGTTACCTGAATCATGGTAGGAGATATAGACATGCGAGCCGTCTGAAGTGATCCAGGGTCGGTCGGCGCCCGCGCCGTCGATAATCTGCTCCGTGCAGTTGGCGAGATTGAACGAGGCGCTGGCATTGGGGCATGTCACCGCGGACACACCGATCTGCGCCTTCTTAAACGTAGGGTTCACCAAGGCCAGCAGAGTCGTGCCGTGAAGCGTGCCGGTGGAACCGAAATCAATATCGGCATCCTCACTGCCGAAAATCTCCTTGCCCGACTTACTTAAGCCGGCGTCAATGAGTCCTTGAAAGGTGGGCGTGGAATTGAACGGCCCTGTCCAAAGATGAGTGCCGAAGAAGTTCGGGTTCAACAGCAGCCATTGCAGTCCCACAATCGCCATAGTGCCGTCGGGAGCGATTGAGATCTCTGGCTCGCTTTCACCTTCGGGCACGGTCAATGCCGTGTTCGTAAACGTCAAGATCCCGGAATTTGTGCCCGCGAGGAGGGGAATCGCCAAAATTGCGAGAGCAGCCGCGATAGTTAACGCCACAGCCAATCCTATGACATGCTTTCTATTTCGCATCAATCACTCCGATTCAGTCGGCCACAGCCGACGTGGCGCGAATCGTGCTCAGTATACGACTCAACGGGGAGCTTGCCAAGCGAGTGGTAGAGAGCCCGAGTGGTGGAGAGCCCGAGTGGTGGAGAGCCGGGGTCTGCGAGTACTGAGGACGCGCTCAGGCGCAACCCACGCAGCTCCGAATCGCGAGTGATCCTGGACCATTAGCGACTTGTGGGCCTGTTCACGTCAGCTTCGTCGTAATTCATAGATGGCGCAGCTGAGACTCCACCCTTGCGCTGCCACTCTCGTCCGAGCGCATCCGCGGCGCGGATCGCCTCTGCCACCATTCGGGGTTGCACCGCGAACGGCTCATTGTGGATGGTCTCACCCTGCGCCGAACTGCGGGCGGCGATTTGGTCAAGCATCTCGTCGGTCATTTCTGCGAGTCCGATCTCGGCCAAGGTAATGGGAAGTCCCACCTTGCTCGCGAAGTCCAGAACCTCCTGCAGGAGCGGCTCAGCTTTCTTCTCCAGGATCAATTGGACCAGCACGCCGTAAGCTACCTTCTCGCCATGAAAGTATGGATGGGTTTGGGCGACCGCTGTGAGACCGTTATGCACCGCATGCGCCGCCGCCAATCCCGAGGACTCAAAGCCAATTCCGGAGAGTAGCGTGTTGGCTTCTATCAGGCGTTCCAGGGCGGGCGTCGGAGAACGATTCCGGAGAGCCGCCAACGCATCAACACCGTCGCGGAGTAGGATGCGGTAGCACAATTCGGCCAGCGCCAGAGCGCTCTGGCTGGAGCCGCCGCCGCGCATATTCCTGACACCCCCTTCGACGCATGTTTTGGCTTCAAACCAGGTGGCGAGCGCATCGCCCATGCCCGCTACCAGCAGCCTCGGCGGACTCTGAGCAATAACCTGCGTATCCACCAGCACCAGGTCTGGGTTTTTGCCGTAGATCCGGTATTGGAGAAAAGCGCCATCGTCCGTATAGATGACCGAAAGAGCGCTGCAGGGCGCGTCGCTGGAGGCCACCGTAGGGCAGTTGACAACGGGCAATTCCAGATCGGCTGCGACCGCGCGCGCCGTATCCAGCACCTTGCCTCCGCCGGCGCCGACGATGACTCCCCCGCGCTGATCGCGCGCCTGCCGCTTCACGCGCTCAATTTCAGCGATGGAGCACTCACCGCCAAAACGATACACCTGATAGGCAAAACCGGCATCCTCAAGACTGAGGCGCCAGGTCTCGGAAAGCACCGAAATGGCGGTCTTTCCGGCCACTATGAGCGCCGGGCCACGCAGTCCCAGCGAAGCCATTTCTTTCCCCAGGGAGAGAGTGGAATTAGAGCCCTGGGTATAACGGCTGGGCGAACAGAACACGGTATGCACAGAGATAACTGTATAGCTTTAGCGTGGCGTGGGATCCGGCGGAGCCCGGCGCGGAGCGGTGGCCCGGCGCCGGAACCGCGCATCGGGCCTCGACCTCCGAGGAGTCGTGCCCATCGAGCCCTACGAGCGCGGCTATTCCAGGCGTAGGGCGGTAACCGGGTCTGTGCGCATCGCGCGACGGCATGGCAGGTAACAGGCGAGCATCGCGGTCACGACCATCAGCAGCACAACCACCGCGTAGGTTGCGACGTCGAACGGTTTGACGTCGAAGAGTATGGTGGTCATGTAGCGCGACAGCCACCAGGCTCCGACAGCGCCCAGCGCGACTCCCAGCAACGCTGGCCTTATTCCCTGGTCGAGCCCCAGGCGCAGGATACTGGAGCGGCTTGCGCCGAGCGCCATACGCAGTCCGATTTCCGAGACACGGCGGCTCATCGAATAAGAGAGCACTCCGTAAATGCCGATGGTGGCGAGGAGGAGCGCGAGCCCGCTGAAGACTCCCAAGAGAATCACGTTGAAGCGCTGCGGGGCAACGGAACGCTGCATGATCTCTTCGAACGAGCGCACGTCGGCCACGGGAAGGTTCGGATCGAGACTTGCGACGATTGATCGCACTACGGGCGCGAGGGCTAGCGGATGAGAGCGGGTGTGAATCACGAAGTCACTGGTTAGCGCGTTGGCGCCGTATGGAATGTACACCGTGAGCGTTGGCCCGGCGGCGGGACCACGCTCACGGCTATCACCGACTACGCCCACGACCTCGGCGGTCCCGCTGCTCTGCCCTTTCCAAAGAACGACGCGCTTGCCGATCGGATCGTCATTGGGGAAAATCCGCCTCGCGAGACGGTCGCTGATTATGACGCGCCGTACCGGGTCGGGCTGCCCGCGTTGGCTCCAGACGGGCTTGTCGTTTTCATCGAAGACACGTCCGCGGAGCAATGGAAGACCGACCGCATGAAAGTATCCGGGGGAAACGATGCGCCATCCGGCCCAGGGCGCTTCCTGGGTCGCCTGACTTGAAACGGAATCGATGCCCATGCCCGGATCCCATCCCTCCACCGGCCGGGAACTCACGGCGCCCACCGCAATCACGTCTGGTTCGGCGGACAAACGGGCGAAGAAGCGATCGAGGAACTGCTTACCCACGCCGTTTTCCCAGTACGAACCGGGCATGCTGACCGAAAACACCAGGCGATTTTCAGTCTGGAAGCCGCGATCCACATTGGTCAGCCGGGTAAAGCTACGAATCAGGAGTCCGGCGCCTACAAGCAGGAAAAATGAGAGAGCGACTTCCGCTGTTACGAGGATCGCTCGCAAACGGCCTTGTCCGCGGCTCCCGGTTTGCCGGTCGCCTTCGCGAAGGGAGGCTGCGATCCCTCGCACAGGAGCCTGGAATGCGGGAAGAATCCCCGACAGGACGCCGGTGAGCAGCGCAATAGCGGCAGCGAATCCGAGTACCCATGGGTTGAGGTCGGCGTCGGATAGCCGCGGAATGCCTCGAATCTCCAATGTACGAACCACGCGCAGGACGCCATAGGCGAGGGCTGTGGCGATGGCTGCGCCGAACGCGCTGAGCAGAAGCGATTCCAGCATGACGAAGCGAACCAGCCTTCCCCGCCCCGCGCCGAGCGCCGTTCGTACCGCGATTTCCCTTTGCCGGGCCATGCCGCGCGCCAGCAACAAATTGGCGATATTCAGGCACGCGATCAGCAGGAGGAAAACAACCGCTCCGAGAAGTACCCAAAGCGCGCGTCTGGTGGAGTCGCTTGCAATCCACGTGGCTGAGGGGGCAAGTCTGAATCCGATGCCCTTGTCCTCTTTCGGATAGTCATGGGAGAGAACACCGGCAATCCCCCGCAGATCGGTCTGCGTTGACTGCAGCGACGCAGCTGGCCTCAGACGTCCTATAACCGAAAACTCCCAACTACCGCGATTCGCACCCGGCCGGTACCCGAAGGGCCGGTAAATCTGTCCGTCGATCCACGGCTCGCCCGGCGGAAGCACGCCCACGACGGTGTAGCTTGCGTCATTCAGCCTGAGGATTTTTCCAAGCGCCGACGGGTCCGCTCCAAAGTGGCTTCGCCAAAAACGGTTTCCCAGGATCGCGACGCGCTTGCCAATCCATTCCGTCTCACTGGAGGGACCGCGATCCTCGTCATAGAAAAAGTCGCGGCCCAGGATCGGCGATACTCCGAGAGTTCGGAAAAAGCCTGCGGTGACCGCGATAACTGTAACCTTTTCAGCGGGACCGTCACCCGTCAGATTGGCGTCATCGGAGTGGTAAGCCGCGACTTCCTCAAAAGATCGGTTTCGATTGCGGACGTCCCAGAAATTGGCCTCGCTGAAAGCTGCGTGATCGATTCCGCGCGCCAGGCGCGTTTCGGAGAGTTCCACCAGGCGGGCGGGATCGCGAAAGGGCAGTGGCTTGAGCAGAACCGACTGGAAGATGCTGAAGACTACGGTACTCGCGCTCATACCGAGCGCGAGTACTCCGATAACGACCAGGCTCATGCCGGGATTGCGCCGAAGGCCACGGAGCGAGTGACGCAATTCGATTCCGATCGACTCTATGCCGGCCCCCAGACGAACATCGCGAACTTGTTCTTTGATCTGTTCCGGGCCTTCGAGTTCGAGCAGCGCCTCGCGCCGGGCTACCTCGGGCGGAGCGCCATCGCGGGTCTTTTCGTCCTCCAACATTTGCCGGTAGGAACGGATTTCCGCATCGAGTTCGCCCTCGACGCGATGCTTTCGCGTGAGGTTATTCCATAGAGCCCGCAGACGGCGCCAGATCGGCATGATTACTCCTTGAATGGACTTAAGAAGTTGAGAGCGCGGTGGCCATCGCCGCCGCAATGCGCGCCCATTGATCTGTTTCTTCCCTGAGTTGGCGGCGGCCCGCGGCGGTGAGCTTATAGAACCGGGCCTTCCGGTGATTCTCAGACTCGCCCCAGGCCGCTGAAAGCCACCCTGCTTCCTCCATGCGGCGCAGCGCCGGAAACAGCGAACCGGGCTTTACCTGAAACGTGCCATTGGTGACCTGCGCGATCCTTCTTGAGATCCCGAGGCCGTGCATCGGTTCGAGGGCGAGGACCTTCAGGATCAGGACATCGAGCGTTCCCTGCAGGAGCGCGGTTGAGGCATTCGGCATCTTCGTACAGACATTCTATAGGAGCACGGATCGTTCGGTCAAGCGCGAGACCCGGCACGCTCTTGTTGACATCCGACCCGAGTGGGGCCATACTGATGTCGGATGCCTACCCAAGACAGCCCGGAAAAAACCAACCTTCTCCAGGGAACTCTGGATCTGCTGATTCTCCGGATGCCCGTGCTCGGCCCCCAACAGGGCCAGGGGATTGCGCGCTCCATACAGCGCCAGTCGGACGATCTCTTTCTGGTTGACCACGGATCTCTTTATCTGGCGCTGCAGCGGCTCGAGGAACGGGGTTGGATCGAGGCGAAATGGGGCGTCTCCGAGAATAACCGGCGGGCAAGATTTTACAGGCTCACGGCCAAGGGGCGAAGCCGGCTAACAGCAGAGACGGCCGAGTGGCAGCGGATTGCCGCTGCGATGGGGCGCATTCTGAGCGCGGGTGAATCGGAGGCGTGAAGATGTTCCGGCGAAAGAGGCGATCGTTCGAGGATTTTCAGGCGGAGATCGAATGCCACCTCGGGCTGGAGGCGGACGAGATTCGCGCAACGGCGCCGGGCACCGATTCCGATGCCGCGGCGCGGCGCGCATTCGGCAATGTCGCGGCTCTCGAAGAACTGTGGTACGAGCATGGCCGGTGGATGTTTTTCGATTACCTGGGCCGGGAGCTGCGGCGCAGCGTTCGGCAGATCAGACGAGCGCCGGGCTTCGCGTTATTTGTGATCCTTACGCTGGCGATCGGTATCGGAGCGAATTCGACTATTTTCAGCATTGTCGATGCGGTGCTGCTTCGGCCTTTGCCCTACAAAGACCCCGGCCGGCTCGCCATGCTCTTCTCCGGCGATCCTGCGCGCGAACTCCACGAGGGCCGCGTGTCGCTTCTGAACTTCGCAGATTGGAAGGCGCGGAGTCATAGCTTTGCGGACATGACGGCGTACATAGGCCAGACATTCCTGCTTCGGACCGGCGACGCTCCCGAGAGGATGCGGTCGGCCCGCGTATCGGCGAATTTCTTCCCACTGCTCGGCGTGAAGCCGATGCTCGGACGCGTTTTCACGCCGGCCGAGGAAAGCCGCGGGGAACGGTGCGCGGTTCTGAGCTACGATCTTTGGCAACGTCATTTCGGCGGCTCCAGGGAAGCCCTGGGGCAACACCTCTTCATGGACGACCGAACCTATCTAGTTGTCGGCGTCATGCCGCCCGGCTTTCATTTCCCGTTCGCCGATACGAACGTATGGGAACCAGTCACGGCCCATCCTTACTGGACCACGCGCGACCGCCGGAGTCCACGCTCCGATTCTCTGTGGCTCGTGCTCGGCAGGCTAAAACCCAGTGTGCCGTGGTCCACCGCGCAACAGGAAATGAACGACGTAGCGCTGAGTCTGCGGGCGCAGGTCCCGGGGGTCGAAATGCCCTCATCCATTCCCGTTGTGCCGCTGGATATCCAGACCACTGGCAAGTACCGTCTTTCTCTCTGGCTTCTGCTGGGATCTGTGTTCATGATCCTGCTCATTGCGTGCATCAATGTGTCTGGTTTGTTGCTTGCCCGTGGATCCGCGCGCGAACGGGAATTCGCAGTACGGCGCGCCCTCGGGGCGGGACGGCTCAGGATAGCCGGCCAGGTCGTTATGGAAACTTTAGTGCTCGCAACCTGCGGCGGCTTCCTCGGCCTCCTGCTTGCATGGTTTGGTTGCGCGGCGGTACAGCCCTTCGGACCAATGGATATCCCCCGGCTTGCCGAGGCGCGGGTCGACTGGGTTGTCGTGCTGTTCACCGCGGGCGTTTCCGTTTTTACCGCGCTGGCCGCGAGCCTATGGCCCGCGTTCCAAAGCGGCAGCACGCGGGTTACCAGCAGACAGTGGACATCGGTTTCGGCACGGCGCACCGGCGATTTGCTGGTCGCCGGCGAGTTCGCCCTTGCGCTCGTCTTAATCATTTCGGCGACGCTCCTGGTCCGCAGTTTCCTGCGGCTCCGCGCGGTCGAACCGGGATTTCGTCCCGACCATCTGCTCACCATGCGGATCGACCTGCATGTGGGCAGGACGAACGATCAGCAGGCTGCTTATTTCGACGAGGCCACCCGGCGCGCCGAAGGCATTCCGGGCGTGCAGTCCGCCGGCGCGATCTCCGGATTTCTAAGAAGCGATCCGGAGGACTCGGTTCAAATCGCGGGACGCGATACGCAGTATCCGGGGCCCTGCGAGGATTGGATTGCCGGCCGGTTCTTCGAAGCAGCTGGCGTGCCTTTGAAAGAGGGCCGTTTTTTTTCCGATCGGGACAGACGAGGAGCGCCGCCGGTGGCCGTCATCAACGAGACGATGGCGCGGGCGTATTGGCCGGGCGACGATGCGATCGGCAAGAAATTTCGTTTTCGTCAGTCGACGCCGTGGATCACCGTCGTAGGCGTGACGGGCGACATGCGACGGCAGGGTATCGACCAGGAGGCTGCCCCGCAGGCCTTCCTTCCTCACTGGCAAGGATCGGAGGACATGATGGACGTCATCGTTCGTACTGGCCTGGATCCTGCTGCGATGGCCAACAACGTTCAACGGGAAATCCAGGCTCTCGACAAGAGCGTAGCTCGCTTCCGGATTGCGACCGCCGCTCAGGAACTGGCTGACCAAACGGGCGAGCGGCGGTTCGATACGTTCCTTGTCAGCAGTTTCGCGCTTGCCGCGCTGTTCCTTTCGGCTATCGGCGTCTATGTCCTCCTACACTATATGGTCGTTCAGCGTACGAATGAGATTGGCGTTCGTATGGCGCTGGGATCCGCTCCAGGGGCGGTAACGACCCTGCTGCTGCGCCAAGGGCTGACACTCGCGCTTGTGCGCCGGCATCGGTTTGGTCGGCGCCTGGTCGGTGAGTTGGCTCCTATCAAAGCTGCTGTATGAGATTGAGCCGACGGACCCGGGCGCATATGGCATGTCGCTGCTCTTGCTGATGATTGTCGCGGGTCTGGCCTGCTGGATTCCGTCGCGTCGCGCTGCTCGAATCGACCCCGTGTCAGCGTTGCGCGCGGATTGACCACACCGCGCAAACGCCTTGACATAAACCAGCGACTCGCTTACACTCTTGTCAGTTACTGATAGGAGCAAGGTGAGCAAACCGACTGGTCTCGTCCAGGGCACCCTGGATCTCCTGATTCTCAAAATCCTCGCGCTTGAGCCGGCTCACGGCTGGGCGATCGCCAACCGTATCCGGCAGATGTCCGGCGATGTGCTCCAGGTGGGCCAAAGCGCTCTCTATCCGGCGCTCCACAAGCTCGAGCAAAACGGCTGGATTCGCGCCGAGTGGGCCGTCAGCGACAACAACCGACGCGCGCGGTACTACTCGCTCACCACAGCGGGCCGAAAAGCCCTCGCGGACGAGAGCGCCGGATGGGAGCGACTCGCCGCGGCAATCACCACCATTGTCCGGGCGGTATAACGCATGCGTCTGCCCACCATCCTTCACCATCGTCTTCGATCTCTCTTTCGAGCCAGACAGGTGGAAGACGATCTGGACGAAGAGTTTCGATACCACCTGGAACGCCTGATCGATGAGAACGTCTCCGCCGGCATGAACCGAAAAGCGGCCCGCTCCGCAGCTCTTCGCTCCATGGGCGGGATGGACCAACGAAAAGAGGAGTGCCGCGATATGCGCGGATTGAATCCGATCCATCACTTCATTTACGACATCCGTTTCGCCGTTCGCCAACTGCGCAAGAGCCCCGAGTTCACCGCCACGGCGGTTCTGATGCTCGCTCTGGGGATGTGCTCCAGCATCGGAATTTTCGGGTTTGTGGACGCCGCTCTCATCAAGCCGTTGCCCTACAGGAATCCTGAACGCCTGCTCGGTATCTTTGAAAAGATCGATCCCTTGTGCACGCGCTGCAACCTTTCCTGGCTCGACTACCTCGACTGGAAGAAGCAGAACTCCACCCTTGCCTCGCTGGATGTCTACCAGCAACGCGGATACACCATGACCAATTCCTCCGGCGCCGCCCCGGTGCATGGAGCGCGAGTGAGTGACGGGTTTTTCCGGACACTCGGAGTTACACCCGTTCTTGGCCGCGACTTCTACCGCGGCGAAGATCAGCCGGCCGCTGCCCGCACTGTCATCCTGAGCTACGCGGCATGGCAAACCGAATTCGGCGGGCAGTCCAACGTGCTTGGCCAGACCGTAGTGCTGGATAGAATCCCCCGAGTCATCGTGGGCGTGCTTCCCAAGGACTTCCACTTCGCCCCGGCGGGCTCGGCGGGTTTCTGGACGCCTTTCGCTCCGGAAGGGGAATGCGACCTGCGCCGTAGCTGCCACAGCCTCTATGGCATCGGCCGACTGAAAAATGGCGCAACTGTGGACCGCGCGCTGGCCAATCTGGTCACCGTCGCGAAATCGCTCGAACAAGAACATCCGGGCTCGAATCGGCACCGGAGCGCCAACGTTGCGCCGTTGACTGAGGTCATTACAGGCGAGATCCGGCCTGTGCTTCTCGTGCTGATGGCCGGCGCTGTCCTCCTCTTGTTGATCGCCACAGTTGACATCACCGGCCTGCTTCTCGTGCGTTCGGAGAACCGCAAGCGCGAGTTCGCTTTGCGCGCCGCGCTGGGCGCGTCATCAAACCGGCTGCTCGGCCAATTCGTCGCCGAAGCGCTGGTGCTTACCCTGGCAGGCGCCGCACTGGGATTGACTGCGTCTCATTGGACGATTGGGCTGTTGCGCCGCCTGCTCTCGGAAGACATGCGGGAGTACATGCCATTCCTTGCGGGTATTGGGTGGAACTGGAGAATCGGGGCCTTTGCGCTCACTACCGCAGCATTGGCAGCCACGCTGTTCGCCTTTGCGCCGCTTTGTCTGCGCTTACCGGAGGTTCGTGGGGGGCTTGCAGAAGGCGCGCGCGCCTCGGGCAGAGTCTGGCGCAGGCTCGGGTCGAAACTGGTCGCGCTCGAACTGGCAACCGCCGTTGTACTGCTCGTGGGGGCCGGACTATTGACCAGGAGCCTCGACAGCCTGCTGCGCGTACACCTGGGCCTCCAGAGCGATCATCTGGTCATGATGGACGTGGCCGCGCCCAGAGCGTCCTATGCTCCCAAGCCGCGGAGCGTGACCCTTGCGCGCAGACTCCTTGAGGAAGCAGGACACCTTCCAGGAGTGCGCTCAGCCGGACTCTCGGCGGACGGAGCGCCGCTCAGCCACAACGGAAACACCAACTGGATTCGCATTCTCGATCGGCCGTGGAATGGCGAGCACATAGACGTTCCGCAACGCGAAGTCTCTCCTGCCTACTTCAGCGCCCTTCGCGCCAGGCTCGCCCGCGGGAGATACTTTGACGACGCCGACGACCAGTCCAGACCCGAGGTGGTCATCATTAATCAGGCCTTCGCACGCAAGTACTTCCCCAATGAAGATCCGATCGGTAAACGGATCGGTCAGGCATCCGACAATCCCACGCCGGTGGAGATCGTCGGATTGGTGGAGGATGTGCGGGAGGGCCCTCTCAATGAAGATATCCCGCCCGTCATTTACCGACCCTACAACCAGAATCCGGATGCCTATTTCACGCTGATCGTGCGCACAGAACAGGACGAGGGTTCGCTTCTGCCGGCGCTCCGCAGAGTTGTGCACGATATCGATCCCGAGATCGTCACGCTGCATGGCATGACGATGGCCGACCGCATCGAGCAGTCGCCCATCGCATGGATCCAACGGTCCACCGCATGGCTCGCGGGCGGCTTCGCCGCCATGGCGCTGCTGCTGGCGCTCATCGGCCTCTATGGCGTGATCGCGTACTCGGTGAGCCAGCGGACTCGCGAAATCGGCGTTCGCATTGCCATCGGAGCCGATCCCCGCGCGGTGCGCCGGATGATTCTGCGGGAGGCCGCATGGTTGTCGGGTATCGGCATTGCAGTGGGTCTGCTGCTTGCCGCGGTCGCGGCCGGTTTCCTCCGGAAGGTCCTCTTCGGCGTCAGCCCCTGGGACCCGGGCACGATGGCCGGCATCGCCGCTCTGCTCGCCGTCACCTCGCTCGTTGCGAGCTTCATTCCGGCGCGGCGCGCGGCGGCTGTTGACCCGGTCGACGCGCTTCGCGCGGAGTGATCCGCGGCCTCATCCGTCGTTCAGTGCTCGCAGGCGGTATCAGGACGGAGTTATCTGTTTTTGCAGGCGACGGCGCCGCGGGTACGGAGTTCGTTGGCCACATCGGCGTAGCCGTTCTCGCTCGCGGTCTGGTAGGGGCTTTTCGCTCGCGAGCCGCAAAGGGTGGCGTCGGCTCCGTTTTCCAGAAGCAGTTTCACAACCGGAAGTCTTCCGAAGGATGAGGCGGCGTAGAGGGCCGTGCCGCCTGAGTCCTCGTTCAGGTGGTTGATATCGGCGCCGTGGCTGATGAGTGTCTGAGCGATATTGTCGAAACCTTTGAGGGCGGCGTTTTCTATTTGAGGGCGGCGTTTTCTAATGGAGTCGCGCCGTTCGCATCAGCAAGGTTCGGGTCGGCGCTGCGCGAAATCAGGACATCGATTGAGTGGCTGGCTCCGGCGGAGGCCGCGGTGGTGAGAGGCGTGTTGCCGTCCGCAAGCCTGCCATTTACTGGAATGCCCTTCTCCAGCAGTGCCCCGACCACAGGACCCTCATCTTTTGAGATTGCGGCCTGCAAGTCCTGCGTCGTCGGGGCTTCGGCCGGCTGCGCCTCCAGCAACAACATCGCGCAGTCCTGTTTACCCATTAAGATCGCGTTGGTCAACGGGCTTCGGCCTCGCTTATCGACAATCCGCAGATCGGCGTGGAGCTCGAGCAGGAAGCGGACCACCGGCGTGGCTCCTCGGTATGCCGCCTCATTGATTGGAGTCGCTCCCGTCTGGGTGTTCGGATCATTCAAATGCGCGCCGCGCGCGATGAGGATCGCGGCCGCGTCGGTAAGACCGCGCCACACGGCGTCGTCCAACGGCGATGCGCCTTCATCGTCACGGGCATTCGGGTCCGCAGCGTTTTCCAGAAGGAGGTGAATCATGTCGTACCGTTGGGCGTCGACGGCAAGATGCAGGGGCGTTTGGCCGCGAGCGCCTCGCACGTTGACGTTTGCGCCGGACGCAATCAGCCGGGAGGCCGTTCGCAGATCTCCGAAGCGCAGTGCGTAGAGGAGCGGGGGATACGAGAAGGGGGCCCGCAAGCGATCGTGGAGAGGAGCGTTCGGGTCCGCGTGCGCAGCGAGCAGCAGATCGACCGCCTTGGGCTGCGCGAAGGTGAGGGCCAGGCTCAGGGGCGTGTCGCCGGCGGCGGTTCGGGCGTTCGGATCGACGCCGGTGGAGAGGAGACGCTCCATGGTTTCGACGTCGCCCGTCACGATTGCTCTAGCGAGCATCTCGGGCGGACCGGCGCGTAGCAGGAGGGTTGGGATTAGGATTACGAAAGCGAGCTTCATGTTTCCTACTCGTTTGACGATAGCGCTGTTTGTTTCGATATTCCTGATGGACGTGGGCGCAAGCTTCGCGTTCCAGCAGCCGCGTTTCGATCTGGGCGGGCCGTGCAGTCCGACGATGAACGCGGAGGACCGCGGCATTTACCGGGAGATGGCGCAGGCGCGGAAGAGCCAATCCTGGGACCGGCTGATTGAGCTGGAGAAGCGTTTTGTTCGGGGAGGTTGCGCCATCGAATACCGATGGCAGGAGCTGGCCAATGTCTTCATTGAGGCTGGCCGTCAGCCCGAAGCGATTCAGGTACTGGAGGAGATGGACTCGCGCGGGTTCGATCTCAGTTTCAGCTTGAATCCGCCGCGAGTTGGCGACGAGCATAAGGAACTGAGAAAGTTCATGGGAACGCCTGCGTTTTTGGCGACTTCAGTCGGCATCAAGATCGAGGCGTTGAAGCAAATCTCGGACGCGAGGCGGGCGCGCTATCGCGAGGTTGTCCAGCGGATGCCTTCCAACCAAAAGCCTCCGGAGCGTTACATCGCGAAAGGCGCGTGCCCGTTTGAGTGCTGCCGATTCGGCAACTGGACGGCGTTACAGGATATCGACCTAATCGCGGCTCCGGACGATCATCAGGTGGTGGGGCGGGCAATGAAAGGTAGCCGCGTGGACGCGCTCACGGGCGAAGTTCACTTACGCCCGGAACCTGTTCTTGTACTGACGAATGAAGGCGGATTGCCCCGGGACAGCGTTGCGTTCGCGCTGGATTACGAAGGGGAAGGCTATCGGCATGTTTATACGCAGGGAAAGGTTGTCAGCGTCTTTACGTCCGTCGCCGATTATTGCTTTCGCCCTTCGGAGGCGTGCTGGGCGGAAACTCTTGACTCACGCGAGGAACGAAGAGAGCCAGTCTGGTGGGTGAAGATCCGGCTCTCTAATGGCGTCACGGGCTGGACCGACAAAGCCGATCGGTTTGACGGGAAGGACGGCTGCTCGTAGCCGTTTATCGTTCCCAGAACGGCGGCGGCTCGATTCCGAGCGCGCGGAGGTAGACGTAACCCTGTCCACGGTGATGGACTTCGTTATCGATCCCGTACTGGATCGTGTTGATGTTCGCGCTTTCCCACTGACCGAACGCTTTATCGACTTCGGCGAAGCGGTGTGGCGGGATTGTGGACCAGATGGCGTTGAGCTTTTCGGTTGTTTCGTCCCAGAGGCGGAGGAGTTCAGCTTTCGTGTTCACGGCCTTCAGGTCGATCGGATATTCGACCCATTTGCCAGTGGCGACCCCGCTGGCGATCGGTTCGGTCATCTTCAGAAATTCTTTGATCATCTCGGAGAACGGCCGCATGGATCCGATGGTGAAGGTGAACAGTTTGTCTTCCGGGAAGGCTTCGAGTACGCGGCGGGTGAGTCGTCGATGGCCCTGCCAGTGGTCGAGAACGGCTTTGGACGTGAGGACCGGCGAGTTGAGCGCGGAATCGGTTGTTGCTGTCATGAAGTCAGTCTAGGAGCAATTCCCGACAGAACCTGTCGTCAATTCATGACAACATGAATTCATGTACGACCCGATCATGCGGGTTCTCACAGTTCTGGAGATTCTTCAGTCGCGGGAGGAGGTCAGCGGGGCGGAACTGGCAACCCGGCTGGAGGTCAGCGGGCGGACCGTGCAGCGGTACATCGCGCGGCTGCAGGATCTTTCGATTCCAGTGGAGTCGAGCCGCGGTGTGGGCGGGGCGTACCGGCTTCGGCGGGGATTTCGGCTGCCGCCGATGATGTTTACCGATGAGGAGGCGTTCGCGTTGACGCTTGGGCTGCGCGCACTGCGGCACTTGGGGCTGGCGGTGTTCGCTCCGGCGACGGAGGGCGCGGCGGCGAAACTGGGGCGCGTGCTTCCCGATCCGTTACGGGAGAGCGCGCGGGCAGTGGACGAAGTTGTGGCGGTCGAGCCCGGTCCGTGGGTTATTTCGACTTCTGCGAAGTCGCTGATTCGGGCGTGCACGGCGATTCGGACGGGCCATGGGGTGGCGTTCCGGTATGAGACGCACGACCGGACGTCGTCGCAGCGCGAGGTGGATCCGTATGGGGTTGTGCATACGGACGGGCGGTGGTATCTGGTGGGGTTTTGCAGGATGCGGAAGGATCTGAGAACGTTCCGGCTGGATCGGGTATCGGAGCTGGAACTGCGGGATGAACGGTTCGAGCGGCCCGCAGGGTTCGATGCGAAGGGTTATCTGGAGCGGTCGATGCCGTTTGTCGAGGCGGGGTTTTCGATTGAAGTCTGGCTGGATCTGCCGATCGAGAGGCTTCGGCAGCATTTCGCAATGCATCGGGTCATGATGCAGGAGGAAAACGGCGGGACCGTTCTGAGATGCAATCGCGGAAACATGGAGCCGTTCGCGGCGATGCTGCTCACGCTGGGGTGCTCGATTGTGGTGCGGCAGCCTCCGGAGTTTCGGGAGACATTTGCGCGGCTGGGAGCGAGAGCGGCGGGAGCGGCGGCACGGCCCGCGGCGGTGACCTAACGCTTTCGCTGCGGATTCGTCGGATCTTCGTAATGCGGAACTTATCGGTCTGGCTCGGGATCTTCGCAGCTTTGTTGTGCGCTGGCTGGGGCGCTGGCGGCGCTTATGCGAAATCCGACTCAGACATCGAAACGGTGGTGGGGACCTGGCGCGGGCGGTCGATCTGCCAGACTGACGCACCGGCGTGCCACAACGAGGATGTCATCTACCTGATCCGGGAAATGGCCGGGCGGACAGATGCCGTCTTTATTCAAGCCGACAAGATTGTAGACGGCAAGCGGATCACGATGGGGTCAGGGCCGTGGCAGTTTGACCGTACGCAACACACGCTTGAGTTCCGGATGCCACGCCAGGTGTGGCTCCTCAAAGTTTCGGGCAGCCACATCGACGGAACTCTGAAGCTGGCGGATCAGACGATTTTCCGCCGGATGACTCTCGAACGGGATCGCTAGAACGGATGCCGGGCTACTTCGACCACGGCGGCACGACGCCGTTGCTGCGGGCGTAGGCGATCGACTGGCCGAGGTGCTCGTGCTGGTCGCCGATCAGCAGCGTCAGGGCGCTTTGCTTCGTCATGTCGCGGCCGAAAAGCTTTACGGGCGTCTGGAGATCGGCGTCGGAAAGGCTAGTGATCGCTTTTTGCAGGTTGGCGTAGGAGGTCTTCAGCGCTTCCTGGAGTTTTTCGGGGTCCGTGATCGGGGCGGGACGAGGACCTCCGGGCGAGCCCGAGATCACGCCCGTGAGCATGCCGTTTTCCGCCACGATCAGATTGAAGACGTCGCCGACGGAACGGACGCCGGCGCCCGGCTTCCAGTCGTACTTGCCGGCCATGACGCGGGCGAGTCCGGTGAACTTATCGGAAAGCGTCCCGGCATCTTTGGCCAGGATGGCCTGGGTGGTGGACTGTTGAGCGTTGAGTTGCGGCGTAAACAGCGCGGCGGCGAGGGTCAGGGCGCACGCCAGGTTTCGGGCCGTCGAAGTTTTCATGGTGAGTCTCCTTGTGACAACTTTAGACGAACGAAAGGTTAATACGACTTGGCGATTACAACGCGGCGATCGACCGGTTCGCCGGTGACGATGCACTTCCCCGCCCCGTCGTACTCATCGACCAGCGGAATATTGCGGACGGTGGCCTTGAATTCTTTGAGGCGCGCGTCGCATTCGGGGTCGTCTTTGATGTGGGCCATGACGAATTTGCCTCCGCCTTTTTCGGCGGTGACTTCGCGGAGGATGGATTCGACTTCGTCGAGCGAATCGGCTGTGACGGTGTTGGATTTCAGGCGCGACTTCGCGGTGTTGTAGAGGTCTTTCTGGATCGTATCGAGCGCGGCCGGCAGGCGGTTGCCGACCTCAGATTGCGGGACGATTTCCTTCGCGCCGGTGTCTCGGCGCTTCAGGACGATGTTCCCGGAGGCGAGGTCGCGCGGCCCGAGTTCGAGTACGACAGGCACGCCTCGGCGCTCCCAGTGGAAGAATTTCGCGCCGGGCGACTGGCCTTCGCGGGCATCGACTGTCGCGCCGAGATCTTTCGCGATGCGTTCGGCGGCTTCGAGAACTTTGGATCGCTCTTCGTCCTTGCGATAGATGGGCACGAGAATGGCTTTCGTGGGCGCGAGTTTCGGCGGAAGGACAAGTCCTTTGTCATCCGAATGGCTCATGATGAGGCCGCCGATGAGGCGCGTGCTGACTCCCCAACTGGTCTGCCAGACGTAATCGAGGCGTCCTTCTTTGTTCTGGAACTGGACGTCGAATGCTTTGCCGAAATTTTGACCGAGGTCGTGGCTGGTGCCGGCCTGGAGGGCGAGTCCGTTCTGCATCATGGCTTCGATGGAGTAGCTGCGGAGGGCTCCGGCGAATTTTTCGGCGCATGATTTCACGCCTTTGATGACCGGCATGGCCATGATGTCTTCGGCGACTTCGGCGTAAATGTCGAGAATGCGGAGGACTTCTTCGAGAGCCTCCTCGTGCGTGGCGTGCGCGGTGTGGCCTTCCTGCCAGAGGAATTCCGTAGTGCGGAGGAACATGCGCGTGCGGAGTTCCCAGCGCAGCACGTTGGCCCACTGGTTGAGGAGCATAGGGAGGTCGCGCCAGCTTTGAATCCAGCGGGCAAAGAAATGGCCGATGATGGTTTCCGATGTGGGGCGGATAACGTAGGGCTCTTCCAGTTCCTTGCCGCCCGCGATGGTGACCACTGCAAGTTCCGGCGCAAAGCCTTCGACGTGCTCGGCTTCCTTCTTTAAGAAGCTCTGCGGGATGAGCAGGGGGAAATAGGCGTTCTGATGGCCGGTGGCCTTGAAACGAGTGTCGAGTTCGCGCTGCAGGATTTCCCATACGGCGTAACCGTTGGGCTTGATGACCATGCAGCCTTTGACGATCTCGGCGGGTTCCGCCATGTCGCCCTGAAGAACGATGTCCTGATACCACGAGGCGAAGTCCTGCTCGCGCGGAGTGATGGGTGATTCTGCCATGTAAGGTGAATTTTCAGGGTACGACGGAGGGTGAAGCGGCGCGGGCGGCGAATGGAGAAGATCCGCGACGCTCAGGGGATCTTGGTGGCGTGGCGCGCGAGGAGTTGCCAGCCGGAGGGGGTCTTCGTCCAGACCATGAGGATGTCGAGATGGGAAACGGCGCCGGCGTGGCTGGTGAAGTCGGCGGTAGCTTTCACGATGGCGGTATCGCCATAGATGTGAATGGTGGGCTGGTGGAGGTCGATCGCTTTGGCTATGCCGTCGGGTTTGGTGGCGTTCTGGATGGATTCGGCTTTGGTCTCGTTCTTGGCGCTGGAATGAACGTAGTTGAGGTCGGGGTGGTAGAGGCGACCGAGGGTGGCGGCGTCGCCTTTGAGCATCGCTGTGCGCCAGGTTTCGAGGGTTTGGGTCAGTTCCTTTTCGGATCTGGCGTCGGGTCCGGCAGCGGCGAGCGTGAGGGCGAAGAGGAGGGCGGCGAGGGCGAACTTCATCGTCGCCAGTATATGCGAGTTTCCGGGAAGAGGGTGTATTAGAATGAAGTTTCCCTCCGATTTGCCTCTCGCGAGGGCGCGTAGCTCAGCTGGTTAGAGCGCCTGCTTCACACGCAGGAGGTCCGGGGTTCGAGTCCCTGCGCGCCCACCATTAAAACCCTTCAATATCAAAGGTTTGAGATTTTGGGTTGGTTTCATTTCCGGGCTCTAAACCGAAAAACGTATCAGAACCGTATCAAAACCCCTCCGGTCCTGATTTGCCGTATCGAAACCCTGTCCTCACTTCGTTCCCGTTTCGATTGAGTTTGTCCAAGGCTTCCCGCCTCATCTGTAGCTTCATTTGCGAATACTTTTTGAACACCTTCGCGTCAGTTTGCCGAAGCATTTGCGTGACCCACTCGTCGGCCCGAACACGTTATTGAAGAAGTTCGTCAGGGAGAACATGGCCACGAGCGTGACGATCTCGATGACGTTCGCGTCCGTGTAGCCGGCGTCGCGCACAGCTTTCAGATCGGCATCACTCACCTTGCCGGGAGTCTCAACGACTTTGCGCGCAAACTGAACGGCGGCATCCCGCTTAGAATCGCTGGCGTGGCCCTTCCAAGCGAGAATGATTTCATCGGCCGGCAGCCAGGCCATGTGCTCGGCCGTAAAGCTGTGAACCGTCAGGCAGTAGTTGCAGCCATTCACTTCGGAGACAGCGAGGCCGATGCTGTCACGCGTCTTCACGTCGAGCGCCTTGCTCAAGGAACCGAAAAAGGTGGCCCATGCGTTGAAAGCAATCGGGCTCGCCGCGAAGGTCGCCATCATATTTGGAGTGAACCCGATGTTCCTGGTGAACGCATCGCGAGTCGGTTTCAAGTCGGCCGGCACCTGTTCCGGCTTTAGAGAAGCACTTCTCGCCGTCGTCGTCTCCGAATAATCAAACGAGGTCCAACACCTCGGCCACCGGCAAACGCGGCTTCTGCGGCCAGTTCCCCGAACGCTCCGCCCCGACGGACAACAGCATGACCGGCACTTCGTTTGCCGCCAGACCGAAATCGCGGTGCACCGCTTCGGGATCGAAGCCGATCATCGGCGTCGAACCCAAGCCCCACGAGGTAGCCACATAGATCATCGCCGCCGCACCGAAGGTGGCGGTGCGTACCGCCTCGTCGCGCTGGCGCTGTGGGCATTCCATATACAGATTGCGTGCGGGGATTTCCCAATCCGGCACCAACTTTTCCGGCATGATGCCCGCTTCCACCACGGGTGCGAGGCGCTGCGGTATTACGCTGGAATCGGCCAACTGGCCGCAGATGATGAAGGTAACGGCTGCTTCGGTTATCGCGGGTTGATTCCAGGCGATCGGACGCAGCCGAGCCTTGGCTTCCGGCGAGCGCACGGCGATGAAGCGCCAGTTCTGCAAGTGGAAGGATGTCGGCGCTGTGGTGCCAATTCGCACCAGCTCGCGTATTTGGTCGTCGCTCAAAGTGGCGGCAGGGTCATAATACTTGTTCGCCCTGCGGCTCACGATACATTCGATGACGGCGTTGGTCACCGTGCTTCCGTTGGTCATGGTTATTGCGTCGGTCATGTGCTTCCTATGGGCGAAGGGATAGGTTGAAGTGCAAGAATCGATAGGCGCGTGCGGCTGACGGCCGAACGCGGATGGTCGTCACTTTTCATTTGCCAAAGCCTCGAAGTGTATCTACAACAATGTCTGGGTCCAACCGTTTGCTCCAGTCTTCTTCGACAAAGGCAAGACGAATACGGCCGCTTTTGTCGAGAACAAATGTCGCGGGCATGGGTAGCTGGCCTGCCCCAGCTCCGCCATTTATCTCAACCAGATCACGGCCTATCGCCTTATTTGCGTGGACCAAAGCAGTCGGAAGGGTAAAAACGATGCCAAAGCGTTTCGCTACCATGTTGCCGACGTCGCTCAGCACAGGAAACGTCAGCTGATTCTTCTCTTCTGTCGAGAGAGAATTATCTGGTAACTGAGGTGAAATCGCTACGAGGGACGCTCCCAACTGCGCAATCTCAGGAAGAACACGCTGAAGGCCACGTAGTTCGAGATTGCAGAAGGGACACCAGCCTCCACGGTAGAAACTGACAACAACTGGCCCGCGATCAAGCAGTGTTTTGAGAGCGAGGACATGTCCGTGAGTGTCGGGCAAGGCAAAGTCTGGGGCGACATCTCCTTCTCTTAAAGCCGAAGCGCTCAGGCCACTTGCGACCAGATCGGAGATTGTCTGTGCATTCGCTCGCAATCGTTCTGGCGATGCAGTGCTGCGAACCTCCTGTGATAGCTCTTCCAGTTCTTTTGTCGTTTCCAGCATTGGCGTGCACCTTGAGTGAGATCTCCCATTCAGCTGTGCTTCCATTGGAAGCATCAACAGGTTGGAAGCTGGGAAGTATCCCAGCCTCGTCCGAGTGCCTTTCTAAGTAATCACCAGGCGCGTGTCACTCACAGACGAGCGCGGATGATCGTCTTGCCCTTGACCCGCTCGGTCCGGCTGAAGGCGGCGACGGCGTCATCGAGCGTCAATACTTTGCCAATGTTCGTCCGCAGCCGTCTGTCACGCAACCGGCGGACGATCTCACTCAGTTGGGCACGATCGGACTCGACAACGAAGTCAACAGTGCGGCCATCAACGGGCCGGGCCTCGGTCGGACCGGTGACTGTCACCAGCGTTCCTCCGGCTCGAATTACTCCTGCAGACCGCTTCGCGATGTCGCCGCCGAGGACATCGAAAACCAGATCGACTCCGCCGACGTCTTCCAGTGCGTCGTTTTCGACGTCGACGAACTCCTGCGCGCCGAATTCGAGAGCCGTTTGACGGCCGGCAGCACGCCCGGCGCCGATGACATACGCGCCAGCCTCGCGTGCCAGCTGGGTTGCCATGGAACCGACTACGCCAGCTGCACCGTGTACGAGGACGCGCTGCCCCGCCCGAAGGCGGCCGTGCTCGAATAGCCCCTGCCACGCGGTCAGGCCCGGCATCACGAGGGCCGCACCTTCCGTGAAGTCAACGTCGCCCGGCAGCGGCGCGAGGTTGCGCGCCTCGACAGCTACATACTCCGCCAGCGTGCCGTCGCGATACCAGTCCGTGAGGCCGAACACCCGCTGTCCAATTGACAGTCCCGTCGTGCCATAGCCGAGAGCGGTGACCACTCCGGCCAGTTCGTGCCCGGGGATCGAAGGCGTCCGATCACGGCCGAGGCGATCGGTCCAGGTCGAGGGCCACGACAGCTCATCCCCGGTGAATCCCGACGCATGAATCTGAACAACGACGTCGTTTATCGCTGCCTGCGCCTCGGGCCGCTCCACCAGCCTCACACCGGCTATTCCCGCAGCCTGATCCGTCGCCACGAGCGCCTTCATCGTCCGCCTCCCCGTGTTGTTTGGACGCTCTTGCTCCTTCGGTGTCTTCTTTTTGAATTTATCTGCATTCGTTTCTCCCTATTTGCCGTGAAGTAATGGGTAGCCCTTCACGTAAATCCAGTCGTCGGTTTTCGCTGGGGTGTGGCAGCCGAGGCAGTCCTTCTTGTAGTCAGTCGCCACCTGCTTATCAGGCGCATCGGATTTAAACAGCGCCCAGCCCCAGCCGTCGCCCCACAGAGAATTATTGGGATAGCGGCCCTTCGAGTCCTTGATCAGGACGAACCAGACCTTGGTATCTTTCGCCCAGTGGGCATCGCCCGTTGTCATTTGGGCATGATCGGTTCCAAAGACTTCCTTCACGAGAACGGCGCCATCGGCGAATTTCCTGTTGCGCCGGTAATAGTCAGCGGCTCCCGGCGATGCGTAGGTCAGGTGCATCTGATTTCCTCCCTTTGGATCGAGCACGAAGTAAGTGCCAAGGGTTTGGTAAACGTCGCGGTAATCCGCCGGCTTTCGAATATTGCCGGACTTGTCGACAAGTGCGAAACCATCAAATGAATTCCTGGCTTGAGGCCTGGCGGGTCGATTTCCGAACGCTAAAATAACGCCCACCGCAATGCCTGCCCGAGTGGCTTTGCAAACGGCAGGAGCCGCATCACGATAGCGCAACCGTTGAGTCATGATTTCCTCCCTCTCCGATTTCTCGCTTTTGATCGGCAGCCATTGCGGCGAGCGAGAACGCCGCCGCCGCAGCAGTAAACACGGAATAGTCGAGCGGCGACTTCATTCCGAGGGCCAGTGCCATTGAAATGCCGAAAATCGTAAGAAGCACTCCGGACCCAATTGCCGCCTCGCGCAGCCGGAAGCCTATGATTAGGGCAATGGCAAAGATCGCCTCCCCGGCTGTGGCCAGCACAGCGGCGGCAGGCTGAACAGCGGCTGGCATGTACCAGTTCAGCCGGTCGGCATCGATGCGAAAGTGCTGCCAGTCGCCCCAACTCACATGCTGCGACCCGTGCGGCCCCCAGGCGCCCAGCCGGTCGCCTACTGCGGACAGGAACGCGGTCGCGAGACTCAGTCGCAGGGCCCACTCCATCCATCGCGCTGCTCCGGCGCGCGTCACTTCCCCTCCACAACCGGGTGCCCCATCGGCGCGACCATGAACGCGAGGATCTTGGCGGGCATCCCAGGCTGCGCATTCTCGGATGTGGAATGGAGCGCGCCCGTAGGTTCGTAGAACATCTCGCCCGTTCGAAGAACGCGTGGAGTCTCGTGATTAATTGCGAAACGAATTTGTCCCTCGAGCACGTAGCCGACGATGAAGCCCGGATGCCGATGCTCGGCCGAGCGCCCCCGGGCGGATAACTGACTTCCACCAGTGAGGCTTCCATCCCGGCGAATGGGCCGGCGAGTGCCTGCTTACCAAGTTCCCGAACGCGCGCGCCGGCCGGTTGCGCGCAGGCCTCGCGCCCCTTCAAGCCAATGGCCACCAAAATCATGTTCCACAGAAGGGTCCGTCGCGATCCCATGCCCTCATGCTACGAATACAATGGCTGCTTGGGTAGGCCCATTTTGGGCAAACACATGGGTCCAATCTTCCGTGCCGAAATTCACTGGAACTCCTGAATTGGCGCTCGGCCCGCGTCAGCCTTATACCACGCTGACTCGCTGGCTATATGACGAGCTGCGCCGTGCGATGCTCACGGGCCGGCTCAAACGCGGCATGCGCCTGCCCGCCACCCGTGACTTCGCCGCACAGCATGGAGTATCGCGCCGCGTTGTGGTCAACGTCTTCGAGCAGTTGCAAACCGAAGGGTACCTGGTGAGCCGCGTCGGTTCGGGCACGCGCGTGAGCGACCAGCTGCCGGAAGATCTTTTGCAGTTTGCGCCTACCAACAACACGGCCCGTCGGGCCACGTCATCTTCGATTCGGCCGGGTTGGACGCACCCGGCGCGCCCGCTGCGTCCGATCGAGCCCGCCCTGTCCGAATTCCCCATGGAGTTGTGGGCGCGGATCGCGGCACGCAGGCTGCGGCGCGCTTCTCCCTCTCTCCTCGCGGGAGGCGAGGTGCAGGGATACCGCCCGCTACGGGAGGCTATCGCCGATTACCTGGGAACCTCGCGCGGGGTCGATTGTACGCCCGATGAGATCGTGATCGTTTCCGGTGTGCAGCAGGGGCTCGATCTGCTGGCCAGATTCCTGGTGAACCGCGGCGATTCCGTCTGGATCGAGGATCCGGCGTACCCCGGCGCGGCCGCTGCTTTCCGCAACGCGGGAGCACGGCTCGTGCCCGTGTCTGTGGATGGGAACGGACTCGACCCCGCCGAGGCCCTTCGCGCCTGTCCCCGCCCGCGGGCGGTGTACGTGACCCCGGCCCACCAGTTCCCGCTGGGTATGACGATGTCGCTCGAACGCCGCCTGGCGCTGCTCGCGGCGGCGCAGCGTTCGGGTGCGCAGGTGATTGAAGATGATTACGACAGTGAATTCCGGTTCTCCGGAAGGCCCGTACCAGCCCTGCGCGGGCTGGACCGGTCGGGCGCCGTGATCCTCGCGGGCAGTTTCAACAAAGTGCTCTTCCCCTCGTTGCGACTTGGCTACCTGGTGCTGCCGCAATCGCTCATGGATCGTTTTCTCGCGTTCCGTTACCAAGCCGATGCGTACCCTCCGGCGCATCTTGAAGCTGTACTCTGCGACTTCATTGTAGAAGGGCACTTCGGCCGGCACTTGCGCCGCATGCGCGAACTGTATGGCGCACGACTGGCCGCGCTGCGGGACAGCGTCACACGCTATCTGAAAGGAGCCGTGGAGTTGCCCGATATCCAGGCGGGCATCAATTCGCCTGCTTATCTCGTCAACGGAATGAAGTCGAACGCCGCGGCGGTGCGCGCGACCGCGTGCGGGGTGGAAGTGCTGAGCATCGACCGGTTCGTTTTGCGGCGGCGCGATATTCAGGGTGTTCTGGTAGGGTTCGCTGCGTTTACCGACGCGGAGATCCGCAAAGCCGTGATTGCGCTCGCCCAGGCACTCGAGAAATAACCGCCCGGTCACTGGAGGGAAAATCCGAAAAAACTGTTTGCCGGATAAGTTGAATCCGAGGCGCCTGCAAAATCACGTGTTTCCTGGAACGCTCGATCGATGGGTCCGAGCCGTATCAGAACTGTATCAAAAGAGGCTTTAACGGGAACTGTGTAAACGGCGGAGCCATGTACATTACATTGCGTCGGCGATCTCGGGTTTGAGACGATCGCCGAACATCACGCCGAGCTGATTCATCACTGTCCCAACCCTGGCGGCGTGACCAGCGATTGGAGAAGTTACGGATATTCAGAAACAGGATTTTGATGACGGCGTCGTCATTGGGGAACATCTTGCGGCTGGCAATGTTCTTGCGCATCTGTGAATGCAGACTTTCGATGGCGTTGGTGGTGTAGATCAGGCGGCGGAACTCCACCGGGTATTTGAAGATCGCGGTGAGGTCTTCCCGATGCCGGCGCCAGCTTTCCACTGCCATGGGGTATCGGGCGCCGTCCGGTAAGCGCACGGAATTAAGTCTTCGGTTGCTCGAGGGTGGAGGCCCAATCGCTCCAAGGGCTGCGTGTGTGCCCTATCGGGGCATTGACTTCTTTGTAGTGACCTAGTTTTGCGCGGCGCACGTATTCGGCCGCGGGGAGGAAATCATCGCCGATCCTCTTGAGCTGCGCGTCAAGAACACGGTCCAGCGAGGATTGAAGGTTCTTCTGCTCCGCGCGATTGACCAGATTCCGCATCTGGTACGGGTCGCGCGCGTTGTCGTAAAGAAGCCACGGTCCCTTGATCGATCGGACGTAAGTGTAGCGTTCGGTTCGAACACCGCGGTACTCGGCGAACCCCCAGCGCCTTGCCTCGGTAATCGGGACCGGCAAGCTAATCAGCGCTGCCGTTTCTTCAGTTTCTTTCCCGCTAAGGAGGAGCGGTGAACGGTCCATTCCCTGCACTGCTCCGGGCACATCAAGCCCCGCGAGACGCAGCAGGGTCGGCATGATATCCGGCTGATTCAACGGCGTCCGGATCCGTCTGCCGCGGCGTCCCAACTTTCGCGGGTAGCGCAGGAGAAAAGGAACCCGGATCGATTCGTCCCACGGGTGGAGTTTGGTCGTGATTCCCTGGGACCACATCATATCGCCGTGATCGGAACTGAAGACCACGATCGTGTCTTCGGCGATGTTCTGACGATCGAGAGTCGCGAGAAGGCGGGCAAGGCAGTCGTCGAGCGCCGCCATGTGGGCGAAGTATCCGCGAAGGATTGGCTCGGCTTCCGCGCGGCGCGCGTCCGGAACATTGGGACGGAACTCTATCGCGCGGTTTGCAAAACGTTTCCGATACTGCTCCGGCGCGGTCTCATAGGGAAAATGCGGCGGCCCGAGCGAGAGGAAGAGGAAGAACGGCGAATCGGATTTGGCGTGTCCTTCGATAAACCGGCAGGCATCGTCGGTCTGGGCATCCGCATCGTAGCCGGCCCAGTATTTCGGAGTGGGATCGCTGCCCTCGTAATAAAGAGAGTGATTGTATTCGTGGCTGCACTCGCACGCCTTCCAATACTCGAACCCAAGGCGCTTTTCAGGCGGTATGTACGCCAAGCGTCGGCCATAGTTGCCGTCCGGGCTGCCGTATAGGTGCCATTTGCCTATAAAGCCTGTGCGATAACCGCTCCGGGCGAAGACCTCAGCCAGCGTGTCGGCATTGGGCGTGAGTTCCACATCATTGATGAAGACGCCGTTCGTGAGCGGATACTGGCCCGTCATCAGGCTGGCGCGAGCAGGGCAGCAGACCGGCGTATTGGAAATGGCGTTGTCAAAGCTGATGCTCTCCCGCGCAAGGCGATCGAGCACGGGCGTCTGTACGTTGGGATCCCCGTTATAGCCGGTAGATTGCGCGCGCCACTCGTCCGGCAGGATGAAAAGCACGTTCGGCGGCCCCGATCGTTTCGCGCCTGCGGCGGGGACTGCGGCGGCGATAGCGGTGGAGAGAAAACGGCGGCGGTTAGTCACGTCAGCCCACAATTAACGTCTTTTCTTTCGGCGAAATGCCATTGGGGTCGTTGGCCTGCGCGCCGTGCGGAGCGGGTACCGGTCCCTTCAGGAGCGGATCATCGGTTCTGGTCATCCAGCGATCGAGGCGCGCGCGCATGTCGCGTAACGCCTCCTGCGCAGACGGATCCGAAACCAGATTGTGATGTTCGGTGGGGTCAAAGATCAAGTCGTGAAGGGATTCGGCCGGAAGCTGACGATTTTTCCAGCCGTGATCGAGCCAGACCGTCTTGCTCAGCCCGTCGTCGCAGTTAGGGAGAACGGGTGTGGTCTTCTCGCCATAGCGCCGGATTATTTCCAGCGATGCGTGCGCACCGCGCGCTTCGGCTCGTATGCCGCGTGATAGTTGACTTCGGCGAAGACTTCGTCGTTTATCTCAGCCTTCTCCCCCCGCATCAGAGGCAGCAGCGATTGTCCTTCGAGCCATGCAGGACGCCTGATTCCGAGAATGTCGCAGATCGTGGGAAAGACATCGATCTGCGAAACGAGGGCGTCAGACACTTTGCCGCCACGAAACAAGCCTGGACCGCGCAGGATCAGCGAAACGCCCCAACCGAAGTCTTCGAGGTTGCACTTCATGAGGGGGAACGAGACGCCGTGGTCGGTCGTGCTGATGATGAGCGTGTCCTCGGCCAAGCCATTGCGTTCGAGCGCGGCAAGCACTTTTCCAATGCCGTCGTCGAGCACCCGCGCGCTCGAATGGAAGCCAGCCATATCGAGGCGGGTTTCGGGCGTATCGGGAATCGGGACGGGTGGCTGAAGGTAACGCGGATCGTCGGCGGGCGTGGGCGGATGAAATTCGCGGTGCGTCTCGAAAAAGCCGACATCGAGGAAGAATGGCTGCTTTGGCGCGCCATTCAGGAATTCGACTGCGCCGGGCGCGACATCGAGCGCGCTGGTCGTCCTGGGGTGAAGCACCTGGGTGTAGCCGATGGTTTCGGGTTTTGCCGCCACATGCTGAATGCCGGCGAGCACCGATTGATAACCGGCTCCATGCAGCGTGTGGATGATGTGCTTTTTGTAATCGTTCAAGGAAAAGCCGCGATGCGCGAGCCCGAGCATTCCGTTCTGGTGGGCCCACTGGCCGGTCAGCAGGGCGGCGCGGCTGGGAGAACAGGTCGGCGCGCCGCTGAATGCCCGTCGGAACAGGACTCCTTCCGACGCGAGTCGCTGAAGATTCGGAGTGGGCGGAGGATGCCCGTAAGGCTGGAGATATCTGCCGGAATCGTGCGAATGAATGTAGATGATGTTGGGACGCGAGGGATCCGCAGCCGCCGCGTTCTGCAAAGACGCAGCGGAAAGGAGGCTGACGCCCGCCCCCTTCGCCGCCACATGCTGCAAAAACTGCCGGCGCGAATCGCCGCCCTGTGTACCGGTTTTCATATATGTTCACCTCGCCGGATCAGAATTCGAACTTCGCGCCTAATTGAATCTGGCGCGCCGGGCCTGCACTGCTAATGGTGCCAAATGCCGATGAGCCGAAGGTACTGTTCGGCAGGCTCAGGTTCGTGTGGTTCAGCGAGTTCAGAAATTCACCGCGGATTTCGATGGTTTTCTTCTCCGCGACCACGAAGGTTCGCAACAGCGAGGCATCCACATTGATCAGGCCCGGACCCCTCAGAATGTCGCGCCCTTCATTGCCGAACTGATAAATGGCGGGTTGCGCAAAGGCAGACGTGTCGAACCATTTCAGAACGCTCTGCTGGTCGGAAGGCAGGTTCGGGTTGCGCACGACATCTGCGCGCTGAGAACCGGCGGAGAACGCATTGGTGGAGTTGGTCTGCGTCACGACGGTGAAGGGCGCGCCCGTCTGTAGCGTGGTGACCGTGGACAGCGTCCATCCTCCGACAATCTGACCAACTGTCCCAGACGAAAGCCAGTGACGTCCCTTGCCGAAGGGAAGCTCGTAAACGGAGCTGAAAACGAACCGGTGCCGGACATCGTTCGGCGAAGGACCCCAGTCCGCCGCGCGGTTGTAATAGTTGGAGTAGGCGCCATTGTCCTGGCCGAGACTCGAGCCTGCTTCGAAACTGTTGTCGAGGAACTTCGACAAGCTGTAGCTCGACACCAGGTTGAAGCCATGCGAAAAGCGCTTCTGCACGCGGACGAAGCCGCCATAATAAGTGGCGTCGGCAATCGTTGGGCTGAGGATCGTGACATTACTGAACTGCGGGTAGGGGCGGTCGGCTTGAGACGAATGGCCCGGCCCCAGAACGTTCGGCGCGATCTGATCGATCGACAAGTTTGAGTTCGGAAGCTTATGCGAAAGGTTGCCAAGCACCGAAATCTCGGTCGTCAGAGAGCCCGGCAATTCACGCTGCACGTTGAGATTGAATTGCTGAGAGTAACCGGTACGCCGCGTGGGATCGAAGTAGGTAACAGCCGTGTTGGGATTGCTGCCCACGGGAACAGCGCCGAAAGAGTCATTTAGCACCGGCGTGCCGGAGGTAACAGGCACGCCGGTGCGCAGGTAGAACGGCGCTGTGATGCCGTTGTCCGGGGTGTTGAGGGCAGAGCTGATACTGAACCCGAGGTTCGCCGACGCCGGTTGACCGGTATCGAAAGGGTGAGAGAAGAAGACCCCGTAACCGCCTCGCACCACCGTCAGATCGGAGTGGAAAGGCTTCCAGGCGAAGCCGAGACGCGGGCCGAAGTTATTCAGATCGGTGGAGTAAGGCTGCACCGGAAAGCCGTTGACTCCGGCGAACTTCACCACTCCCGGAGTACCGGATACGGGGTTAATCTGATGGCTGTCGAAGCCGTTCATGCGGTTGTTGACATCGGTGATCGGCGTGTCGGTCTCCCAGCGCACGCCGATGTTCAGAGTCAGTCGTTGATGGACCGTGAAATCATCCTGAACGAAACCAGCCAGATAGTAGCTGTAGCGATCGATGACTTGGGTCTGCGACTGCGCAAACCCGGTCGGGAAGCCGATCAACAGAGATGCCAGCCCGTTCCCCGTAGTTGAATCGCCCGGCTGCGCGGTCGGCTGAGTCGAGAAACTGAATGAACCGGAGGCCGTGGACAGATTGACTTCGTAGTTCTTGGATTTGCGCGCTTCAAACCCGAATTTCAGCGCGTGACGGCCGCGGATCCACGACAGATTATCGACGTATTGGTAATTCTGGATCGGATACTGGCGCCGGTCCTGGTTAGTCGAGCCGAGCGCGCTGTAGCCGGCAGGCGCGAAGTTTGGAAACGCGTTGTCGGAAACGCCGATTAGTCCGAGATCTTCGACGCTCTTGCTGCCAACGCCCAGCGTGAGCGCATGCGCGACGCGATTTCCGTAGTTGAAGCGCGCATCGTTGACCAGCGTAGGCCCGAAGACGTGTGTCGAGAGCACATAGATGTACTGCTGGTGCGCGATGATGTAACCCGTCGGGTCGGCGGCTGGATTTGTGTAGGCGCTGAGGTTGTCGTTGTTGCCGCTGTTGTAGAGATAGCGCGCCGTTAAGCGGTCTTTCTCACTGAACTGGTGATCGAGTTTCCCAATATAGAAATTGCCGGTGAGGCCGGTGACGCCGTTCGCGCGATAGTTGTTCGCGCCGGTAATGCTGTCGGGAGCGCGATTGGGGATTGGATAGTAGTTGAGTACTTTGAGCGCTACGGGGTCGAGCTGGCTCGGCGGAATGATGTTGCCGGGGAACGCGCTGCGGACGTTTTTGCCGCCAATCACCTGTGTGGTGGCGGGGTCGTAGATCGGAATTAACTGTCCTTTGGCGTTGAACGTCTGCGAAAAATCTCCGCTTCTCTGGAGTAGTGTGGGAACCGTGAGCGTTGTGGCGGTTCCTATACGCTGGCGCTGCCCTTCATAGCCAAAAAAGAAGAATGTCTTGTTCTTCCGGATCGGGCCACCCACTGTGCCGCCGAAGACGTTATAACGCAGTTCAGGCGCGGTCTTACTGCCGTTGGAGAGGGGCGCAAAGTAGCCAGGCGCGTCAAAAGCGTCATTGCGGACAAACTCGTAGGCGCTGCCGTGGAACTGGTTGGTCCCGGATTTTGTGGTTTCAATAACGACGCCTCCCGCCGATGCGCCGTACTCAGCGGAATAGTTATTGGACAAGATGCGGATTTCCTGAACAGTCTCAGCGGGTGGGTCCAGATCGACCTGGCCGAGCCCGAGACGCATGTTCTGACCGGAAGCGCCGTCAATCCAGAACATCTGGCTTTGGGTACGCCCGCCGGCAAGGCTGAAATTCGGCTTCTGGCCGGAGTCGTATCCGACGAAGACGGTGGACGGACTTAGATTTACGACGTTCATAGTGCGGCGGTTGCCTATAGGCAACTGCGCGATATCTCGCGTCTCGATCGTCTGGCCCACGACACTAGTACATCGTACAGTTAATCCTTTTTAGTATTTCGGGCTGCCCGCCGTTTTGGCTGTTTCGGGTGGGCGGCCTGGTATTCTTTGGTTGCTTCGATGATTCGCTGCGGTTGATCGGGTC
>Ga0126381_100000153_pt1 | contig 75554 bp, 107 predicted proteins | sample PanSoiMetPlot_28_FD_96465 | JGI IMG/M metagenome (GOLD analysis project Ga0126381, IMG submission 96465) | Tropical forest soil microbial communities from Panama - MetaG Plot_28 | ecosystem: Environmental > Terrestrial > Soil > Tropical forest > Bulk soil | place: Panama | collected 2016-02-17 | reverse complement strand
TCGCGACTTCATCCTGATTCAGAAGAACGTCCCCGGCGCAATGAGGGCGAAGCCGTATGCGGCTGCGTAGGCATCGCGACTTCATCCTGATTCAGAACAACGTCCCCGGGGCCGTCGGCGTAACCCGAATATCCCGGGCAGGTTAAAGCGGCATTCGCGAGAGCCTTCTCTCGGCAAGCGATGAGAGGCCGAGTCGCGCTTAGCGTGGCGAGCGCTAGATGTTGGTAGCATGGCCGTTACGCTCAGCGAGCGCCTCCAGGGGTTTCGTTCACGACCGGATCGCTCGCGGCTTTCAGCGCCGCCAGCTCCTTTTCCATCGCCTCGATCTTCTTGTCCCGCTCGGAGCGCTTGGGCGACTCCAGCAAGTTAATGCCGCCTTCTTCGTCTTGCGGGAAGCTCTCGGCATAACGAATCTCTAGCTGCGCTGCCCGCAGCGACAAGGACACGGCGCCAATGGCCACACTGGCCGCCTTGGGCGGCACCGCGCCTAGGATCGCATCCTCGGCGACGGCAAGGCCGAAGCGGCGAATGTCTTTCGTGGTACGCAGACCCTTGCGTGCGAGCGGCATGCTCCGCGACGGCGGGGGGTCAAGAACTTCTTGATGAGGCGGTACTGTTTGAGCAGCCGCCCGACTTCCAGAGGTGTCCACGCTTCGCTCCTTTCAAAATCGTTGGGTAGGAACATGATTCACCTCGCTTACATGGCCTGGGCAGGACCGCCCTGCACCAGGAATTGCATGCCCACTTCCTCCAGCTTGTAGCGGAGTTTTTCCCGCAGCCTGAACCAGGGAAAGCGCGGCATGTACTCTTGCACCGTGTCATCGTAGAGAAGCGTCGCCACCTTCTGACGCACGGCGAATTGCACCAGCTGACTGGTCATCTCATGGCAAAACGTGTCCAGGCGGGCGTTGTGCTTGCGACAGCGCTCGTCGATTTTTTGCAGCATATGCCGCCGCATGGGTCGCGGTACGCGCTTTTCATATTTCAGGTCCTCACTGATGCGCTGCAACCAGACACGATGGTTTTCGATCTTCCGGGGCATGTGGTCCTGGTTCCACAGGCGCGGCTGGATGTTCTCGCCCTCGGCCACCCAAAAGGACTGCGGGTCCGTGCGCACGAGCAGCACGCCGTCACCGGCGGCCCGCTCCACCAGCGGAAACCAGCCCACCAGCTTGACCAGCACATGCTTGCCGCGCCGATGGAGCGCCAGCTCGCCGCGCTTGGCCCCTTCGACCAGCTGGCGAAACAAGGTCAATTGCCGGCGCATGTCGTTGCCACCACGCAGGCGCAAGACGACCTTCGCTCCCGGCAAAGCGACCTCGACGAGCGGCACGTTGTCCGCACCATAAAAAGGCCGCCACGATTGATTGTGGACCGGGAACGGGTAAGGAAAGCGAAACGACGGCAGCGAACAGCTGCCCCGGGCGATGATGTCGAAGCGCATGTCCTTGTATTTCTTTTCACAACAGCGCAAGATCGTCGCTGCCTGTTGCATGGCTCCCTGCCACAAGCCATAATCCGGATAGGAGCGGCGAAACAGGCCATACAGATAAACAGAAGGCATGGGCCCAAGCTTGGCCGCTGCCGGCCCGAGCGTGAGCTGGTCGGCCAGAAACAACTCGGACATCGCCCAGTTGGCCAACTTCGTGGACAGCTGCCAGCAGCGCTCTAAGACGGCATCCAGAGCCGGCCAATCCTGCGGGCCGCCGTGCGGGAAAAAGGGAAACGTCGCTGCACGCACTTTGTGGGTCGCTTGGTCTTTGCTCATGCTTGCTCGGTAGATATTGAAGTTCTAGGGGCGCTTTTTTCTAGGGTTGTTGTCAATTAAATAGAGTCGGCGGCGGTTGATTCTTATTGAAGGTCTGTAAGGACTTTGCGGCCACCAGTTTCGTTTGCTCTGTCACCACGCCTTGGAGTAAAGCTTCCACGTCGGCTTTATCCAGATACATCTTCACTTGCTTATCTGGTTTCGGGCCGCGCGTAAGCGACGTAAGGCGATATTCTTTGCCTTGCTGGTTAGAGAGGCTTCTCTGCTCGATGACATAGCCCTGGTTTTTTAGATCGTCAATGCGAGCGCTGTAGCGCTCGGCCGTAACCGCAGCGATCTGATGGTAATCATGCCAGGCGAGATCGCTGAGAAGCGCATAGAGCCGTTCGCATTGCGTCATGGGATCATAATCCTTGCTGCGGATTTGTTCCTGAGAAAAAGTGGAGCGGCCAGCGCTTCCGGTGAGAAGTTAGCCGCTCCGAGCTAGGACGTTAAACAGATGCGGACAGCGAATCAAGAACGGCCTTTAGAGCCTTGCGTCCTTTGTTAACCAGAGCATCTGTTGTTTCCGTCTTGCTTGTTTTGTTCAGTGCGACCGACCATTTATAAGCCGGCGTATCCTCCTCGTCCATTTGCCGGTGGATTTCGGCAACAACGCGCTCGCCTTCTTCGGGACCGTACTTGGCCCAGATTTCAGCCATGATTTGCGCGGCGGGGACTTTCTTGTACATGGAAACCTCGGGAACCGTCTGCACGATCCACTGTACCGCTTCCCGTACTGGCCCGAACTTGAGCGCTTCGCCCTCCTCGGCCCCGCGGCAGATGCGTAGGCGCCCCATAGCCACGGTTTTGTCCTCTCCCAGGCCGAATTTTTCCCATTCCAGGCGCGCGGCACGGATAACCCCCTTGAGGGCATAGCCGACCTTTTTCTTTTCAAGTTCATCGAGATGAGGATAGCGACCGATGGCGATGTTGAGCAGATCGTCCAGGCCGCGTTGGGACTCCTTGGGATCGTAGCGGCGGAAAAACTTCAACAAATCGTCCTCATCCTCCGCAGTGAATTTTTCGACCAGCGCAAAAAGCTTACCCTCCTCGATCTCAGGCAGGTCGCTGACTCGGTTACCGCCCCACTCGCCGCCGCGGGTAAAAAGGTATTCGTCCACGAACGCTTGCGCGCGCTCGTCGAGCCCCTTCTTCGAGTGTGCCTGGAAGCAGGCAGTAATGAGGTTTGACGTGTGGTTGCCATTGCCGCGGAGGGTATTTCCTTGGTAAAGGCATTCCCCCCACAGGGCGGTGAAAAAATCACCGTCTTCCAGTAGATGCGCCTGGCGTTTGGCGCGCGGAGCTTTGAGCGCGCGCTCATTCTTCAAGGCTTCCATATCGCGGAAACGCTTGGCCAGGCTTAGGGTAATGGGTACGACCTCCCGCGACACCAAAATAAGAGCCATAATTGGCCCTCCAAACAATCGGCTGTAGCGTTGGCTGCAACGTGCTGCCGTTGGCCTTAGCCGAACAAAGGGCTAAACAAAAAGACCTTCAATAAGGCCATGAAGCTTTAATAAAGCTTTAAAGCGCTGATCTTTGGAGAAATCGTCGCGCTGATCGCGGCGGACAATTTCCTTCATCTGCACCCGTATTTCCTGGAGAACTTCCATACTGTTACTCAAAAGCTGATCGTCGCTGCGCGCGAAGTGGACTGCTCGGCGGACGCGGTAGCCTTCGATCGCCTTGGTAACAATAAAGCCGGTGCCTCTTCTCAGATCGTCCAGCACGCGCTGCATGGTTTTAGGATGGGTTGGCCGCTCGTCTTCTTTGGCGAACGTGTCCAGATGCCTCGCAGCTTCCTCATCCGTGATAACATCTTTGCGACTGGCCCACGCTAGCATTTTGACCGTCTTGGTGTCGTCACGGCTGCTCTTGGTTTTTTTGGCCTTCTTCTTCGTCGTTCTATGCGCGGCTCCATTCGTTTCGTGCTTCGCCGCCTGCTTCGCTTCGATCTGTGCCACGATTTGATCCTGTTTTTCTTGGGGAAGTTTGGTCATGCTAGCGGCTTTGGCTACGGTTAGAATGCCGTTCTCGACCGCTTGCTCTAAGCGCGGCTTGCCGAGAATCTTCTTGGCGAGCTTCACGGTCGGCCTACTGACATCCATCATGTCAGCAGCTTCGCCGAGGCTGACGCCGGGAGTAGAGGGATAATTTTGTCCCTCTACTCCCTTCTTTGTCTCAAATCGATTGCTGCCGTGCTTGATGTTGGCCAGCTTGGCCGCGATCAGGGCGCGCTGCGAGGTGTTGAGGTGGCGGCGGATGTCGTTAACAGAGCGAATGAACGCCAGCACGGCCTGGTCATCAGCGAATTCCTTCTTCTCGATCTTCGGCTCAACCTTGGCGCGCTCGCAAGCAAGCAAGCGGTTGCGGCCATCGACAAGCCGATCCTGCTGGTCGGTGATGATCTCGTGAACCTGGCCATGCGCCGCGATGTCGTCAGCGAGGCGTTGCAGTTCCTTTTCCGGGAGCAGCGGGAACAAGTTGGCGTAGGGATGGACTTTCATATTTCACCTCTTCGCCGTGACTCCCTCTTCCTTGGCCAACAGCTCGATGGCCCGGTGCAGGACCTCGGCCATCGTGCAGTGCCGGCCCAGCTCGACCGTGTAATGCGCGCTCAGCAGCTCCACAACCCGCCGCTGCTCAGGCAGCAGCCGCACGCTCATCGTGACTCTTTTACCTAGCTTCTTCATGCCATCTAAGGTATCAGGTAATTTTCCGCTGTCAAGAAGTTTTTAGAAATTTAACACGCCACCCTCGTAGTAACTCAGAATGGCCCGGACAACCTCGTCGGGCGCGATGAGCGCCATACAGCGCGGCGACGGGATGGGCGTCATGACGGGGCAGGCGCAAAGTTTGTCCGGAGCGTCCGCCTCGGCCCCGTCGCCCAGGCGGACGGTGCGGCTTTTCCAGCACGCTTCGGTCTTGCAACAGGGCAACTGGCCGACATTGTTCAGTAAAATCTGATTGGCATACGTGTTCCATTGCTTGGGCTCGCGGCCGCCGGCCAGGATGACCGCCGGCTTCTGGAACGCCGCCGCTAAGTGCATGGTGAAGGTCAGGCCGCACAAGACGCCCTCGGCGTGAGAGATCAAGCGAATCAACTGGCGATCGTCGGTCTTGTCGAGCAGGTCGATAACGCCGCGCAAGGGTTGGTGGTTATGCTCCTTCTTGCCCACCTGCACGAATTGCACCTTGCCTTGCAGCCGGTCCACCACTTCTTGATAAAAGGGCCAGTATTTGGCCGTGAAGCAATTCTTGAAGCCGGCGTTGACGACCCAAAACTTGACTTGCCGCCCCGTCTCCTGGGCGACCTGGTTCAGCCAGCTCCGTTCCTGGGCCGACAGAAAGAGCAGCGGCTTGTTGGTAAAGAGCGGCACATGGACGCCCAGATGGTTCTCCAAATCCTGGCAATAGCCGTCGAGGACATGGATAGCGCGCTGGTTCGACTGGTTGACGACGTTGTACTGCATGGGCAAGACCTGCCAGTCGCCCTCTGCTTGCGCTTCTGCCAGAGGCGATACGTCGGGATTATGCTCCCAAAGGGCCTGGCAGGAAGTGTCCACGGCAGTCTTGTAGGCACCGGGAAAAGCACGATGCAAGGAGTACAGGGCCGCCGTCATGCACAGGACATCTCCCGGGGACAGGAAGTTCTTGAAGATCAGTTTTTTGACTTCCGGCATAACATATCTCGGCTTGTAAGCGCAAGCAACACAGTCGAGCAAGGTGATCTCATCCGCCGTCGAGCTATGGCCACACTGGAACACGTCCAGCTCTTTCACATGGCCGCCTCAGCCGACCGGACAGGAGCGCTTCTTGATCTTGCCCTGCTCATCCCGGGCCCGCCTTTTTAGCTGCGGGCAGCGCTCGCTCACGGCTCGGGTCCGCGGCGGCACCTTGGGCGAGCCGTGGGGCTGCCGGTGCGGGCAGGCCCGGCAGAAGCGCTCAGGCACGCCCGCCGGCCCGGCCGTGATCTGGGGATGGTGGCACTGCCGGTTGCCGGCCAGCGTGCCGCGCTTGCCCAGATAGACGCAATCCAGCATGTCGGCACCTTAGACAGGAATAATCTGGATGGTGGCCGGCCAATTCTTGCAGCCCAGGTTGATGGCGTTGCCCTGATACACCAGGGTCATGGCGCTGGCACAGTCCCATAGCACCGGCCCCTGATAATCAAAGGGCACATTGCTTGTTGTAAAGCAATCGAGGGAAAACTCCCAGAAGTCGATGCACTGGAGGCAAAAGCCGATCGAGCCCTGGATGGTCGGCTCGAAGCCAACCGCCCATAGACACGATCTCGGCACCTGGCCGCCGTAGGTCAGCCAGGTCAGGATGAACGTGTTGTTAAACTGATCGCACTGGCTGCCAACGGGCTGCGTCGGGGTAACGCCCGAGAACGTCACCATCACCTGCAAAGGACCAAAGCCGCTTGTGCAACAGCGGCACGGCCTGGTCGGGGGCTGGCTGGGCTGAGAAACCTCGCCCACGCGCGACGAGGACGACGACGATGGCGCCGGCGACTCGGCAGCGCGCGAGGGGGCCACCGAGCTGAGCGAGGGCACGCTGAGCGAAGAGGCCGACAGCGAAGCCGACACCGACGAGGGGAAGCAAAAGCGCTCGCAGCTATGCACGTCCAGATAAGGGCCGCTGACCAGCTTGCAGCGGCCGCGCAGGTTGCCCAGGTCGGTCACCGTGCCGAAAAAGCATTGCCGCGCTGGCCCGCCGGATTCGGAACAGTCGATGCACCAGTACACCGCGATGTCGAACGACGACGAAGACGACGACGAGGACGGGGAGGGCGAGCTAAGCGCCGACACGCTCAAGGAAGAAGGACTGACCGCCGACACACTCAAGGAAGAGGGGCTGACCGCCGACACACTCAAGGAAGAGGGGCTAACCGCCGACACACTTAACGAAGAAGGACTGACGGCGCTAGGTGAGGAAATACTAACGGACGAAGGAGATAAGGACAGGGAAACGGCGGACGACAAGGACGGCGACACGGAGAGAGGAGACGGCGACACGAACGACGGCAACGACACGGGTGCCAACGACAGCGACGACAAGGAGGGCGAGCTAGGCGAGACCGAGGGCGACACCAAGGAGGGCAGCACGGGCGATGACAGGGACACGGACGGTGAGGAAATACGGACCGACGACGGCGATAACGATACGGAAACGGCGGACGATACAGACGACGACACGCTCAAAGACGACGGCGACACGGATACGGACGGCAACAAAAACAAGGGCAAGGGAAAGGGCGAAAGCGAAGACGGCGATGGCGACGGGAACAAAAAGGACGGTAAGGGAAAGGGCGATACCGAAGAGGGCGACGGCGACACGGACACCGGGGCGCTGGGCAAGGGAAACGACGGTGCCGACAGCGAGGAGGAAACCGAGGACGGCGACACGGACACGGAGGGCAAGAACGGCAAACGCACGGCCGAGGGCGACACGCTCAAAGACGACGGCGACACGGACACGGACGGCACGCGGAACGACGGCAAGCTCGGCGACGACACCGACGGCGACAGGCTGCTGGGCAACAAGAAGGACGGCGACGACAAGGAGCTAGAAGGAGAGGGCACGGCGCTACGCGAGCCCGCCGGAGCGCAGCACAAGAGCGACAAGGCGTAAAGAGGCAGGCGGCCAAAGAGGCCGTCATAACTGCCCACCAGCCTGGCCTTATAAAAGGCCGGCGGAATGGTGATATTGTTGGGCTCCCAGACATAGACCGCCGCCCGGTCGCGCAAGCGCTGGTTGGGTGCGTCTTGCTGCTGGAGATAGGCGACATAAACAAAGGGCAGATCGATCTGGGGCGTGACCCGCACCACCTCCATGATCTGCGGCCAGATCGCATGGCGCGGCCCCAGAAATGGCTCTTGGTCGTTGGTTGAGTTCATCAGGACGACGAGGACGAGGAAGAAGAAGCCGGTCGGCCGCAACACCAGGTCACGAGCAAGGGCAATTGGTTAAAAGGGCCGACCAGGCGGGCGTCGTAATAACCCGGCAAGAGCAGATTGCCATTCGGTTCCCAGACGTAGACCGCCTCGCGGTCACGCAGGCGGAGCGTGGGGTTCCACTGCTGAATAAAGCCGTTGTAGACGTTCGTGCCCAGGGGACGGCCGCTGGCGTCCACGGCCAGGCCGACGACGCGGACGATATGGTCAAGGGCCGGATAGACGGCATGCTCGGGGCCGAAAAACGGCGGCTCGTGATTGGTCGAATCCATTAGACGCTCAAAGTCTGCAACAGCACCGCCGCGATCAAATCCAAGTCCAGGTCCACATTATGCGGCTGGCCATCGCCAAGATGGCCAGTGAAGTTGATAACCGGCGGCTTGCCGGTCTCCAGTATGTTGATGCAGCCATCCTCTTGGGGATAGCAGTCCTTCTCGCGCAGGCCATACGCGCCCAGCCAGGACCAGATAAGCAGCGAGTTGAAGACCTTGTGGGAAAAGACCGCCAGCCGCTTGAGGCGCAGGTGTTTCAGGCATTGCAAGGCGAAATGGGCACGGCGAAACGCCTCGGGGAACGACTCCGGACAGTCCTTGCTCTTCTCGCCGGGTGTATGCTCGGGCAAGGAGCGCAACGGCTCAAACTGGCAGGCCGGCGTCAACGATTCCGGCACATAATCCATCGGGCCATAAAGATCGTATTCCACCAGGCACGGCCAAACCTGGATCGGCCGCAGGTGCAAGGGCGTGGCGCAGATCGCCGTATCGATCGTCCGCCATTTGGGCGAGGCCAGGGCCAGATCGACGGGATGCTCCCGGAGAAAGCGGCCGACGGCGTGCGCTTGTTCCACGCCCTTCGTCGTGAGCTTGACGATCTCTTGCCGTTCGGAACGGTTGGGCGTCCTTTGGCCATGCCGGATCAGATAAATAATCAAGAACCCATCTCCCGCACACGCACTTCGGGCCAGGGCGGGTCCGGACCGCGCACCGTCTCGGTGGACCACCCCAGAGAGCCTCGGCGAAAGTCCATAAACAAGCGCACGCCGTCCACTTGCGCTCCCGGCGTAAAGGGCAAGAGTCCGGCGTACAGGCGGCGCTGATAGCCCAGCGTCCCCCGGTAAATCCGGTTATAATACTGCGTGGCTCGATCCTGGGCAATATCAGCGGCGGCGGCGACGTCACCGGCCAGGGGGTTGTTGTCCACGTCAAACTGGACCGTGAAATCATCCCAGAGAAAGGCCGTGCCGGCGGCCTGCATGAATTGCGGCGGGGCCGGCACCGTAACGGCGTATAAGGGCGTAGACGACCACTGGAAGCGGTCGCCGCGCACCGTCTCCTCGGTGCCGTAATATTGATTGCGGCGATGAAAATACACCGTCACCTGCTTGGGCACACGGCCTGAGCCCAGATCGATGTAATCCCAATCATCCTCCAGGCGGCCCTGGGCCAGCGCCACAATGCGGTCGTAATCGGCATCCGCCGCACCCAAAGGAACAATCGTGTAGGGGTTGTCCTGAGTCAAATCAACGGCCACCGTCAGGCCGCAGAGTTCGAGAATTTGATTGAGAGCCAACCACGCCGATACGCCCGGGAAAATATAATTCTCCGGCGTGCCGTGCGGTGTAACGGGCAGGCCGGGATAAGGGCCCAGGAAGGCGCCCATCTGGTCCCACAAATCGCCGACCAATGTGTCCCAGCTCCACAAAGCCAGGGGCGCGGATAATTCATAAAAACCGCCCGCATAAGCCGGGGCGCGGACGTTGTACTGCGTGTTGGTCGGGAACGACGCCCACGGGTTCCACAGAATGCCACGGGCATCGGTCAATTCAACCAGATAGAGCGCGTTGGGATCGCCCAAGACGCCCGCCGTCACATTGCGTGCTTGCACCAGGCACAGATTCTTATAAGTGACGGCCCCGCCCAAAAAATCGTCGAGGGCGAGTTGGAGGTCGGTACGAAACTTGTTCTGGAGCAAGTCCAAGTCGCCGCGCTTGACCAGAAACCAACCCCGGGCTGGCCAGCGTCCCGACGGCAGAAAGAAAGTGCCCGCTAGGCGCAATTCCGGAATATCCTCGCGCGTAAACTGCAAGCGCGGTGCCCGGGCAAAACGTGGGTCTTCCAAAAGAAGGCTTACTGGCCCCGTGGGCAGCGAGCTGCCCGGCACGCCCGACGCCTGCGAAGGAGCCTGAAGCGCCGGCGCGATGATGGCGTTTGGCATGGCGGCTAGCTCGCGGTCAGGGACAAGGACTTGCCCGCAGAATAGAGGTTCTTCAAGAAACCCTCGCGCTTGGGCTCGGGGGCGTCGAAATAGTCCAGGACATACTCGACTGCCGTATGTGCGGAGATCAAGCAGGCGTTCAGGGTCGAATCAAAAAAGTAATCGCCGACCAGGAAAAAGCCGGGATTATTCTGGGGGTCGGGATAATGTTCCTGGCGCAATTCCTCCGCCGGCCAGCCGCCCGGCTGGGCATTGACCGAGCCCAGGTAGCTGTCAATCTGCGCGTCCCTGAGATGGCGGCGGGCGTCATCGCGCAGGAGGTCAGGCAGCCGGTTGACCAGACGCTCGACAATCTCAACGGTGTCCTGGTTCTCCGAGGCTTGCAAGAGCGCGTCCTGGCCGGGGATCAAGAACGATAGCACATGGCCGCGCGTGCTGACCCAGCGGTAGGACTCGTTATAAACACAGCAGCCGTTATAAAGGTCCATCATCCAAAAATCACCCGGAATCCGGTGCTTGTCCCAGAATGGCTCATCAAAAAGGAGCGAGACGCGCAAATAATGGGCCGGCAAATCATAGTGGGCGATGACAGTATGAATCGCCTGGGCCAAGGACGGATTGTCAAAACGAATTTGACTGAGCCAGTGATTGGGAATGGCCACGATGACGGCCTCGAACTCTTCCTGCTCTTTTTCCGTGCCATGCACATAGTGCAAGGTAAAAGAATGGCCGCTGGACACGATACGGGTGACCACGGCATGCAGACGATAATAGGCGTCGATCTTAAGTTTCAATTCACAGACAATGCGATCCAGGCCGCCCCGTATATGATAGAGCTGCATGTACTTGTCATTATCCATAAGGACATTCTTGATGCCATTGAGTCCATTGCAGGTATGTGGCTCGGTGGCCAGGTCGGTGTGAACGGCGGTCTCGATGTAGCAGACGGCAACCGGATCGTCCGGAATTTCCTGGCGGATGCACTCATGGAAGGTTTTGTCGGCCCAGGGATGGCTGTTATCCGGCTGCCAGCGGCGGGCGTACTTGGCCAGGGGCATCAACTCGGCCACGCGATCATGAAATTTTCTAATGTTCTCCGCCGTAGCGCGCGCGAAGGCGCCTTCGACTTCATCGACCGTGCGCACCAACTTCTCGTCTAAGATGACGGCGCCGCCCTTCATATTGACGGTGGGCAGCCCCAGGTCTTCTTCGATCAATTGCCGCAGCGCATCCCGGCCGCCGGGCCCCAGGTATTCATATAACTCCGCGACGCCGGCCTCGAACAAGGTGCCGTCGTCAAAGCGGTCGGTATGGAGTTTGCCGCCCAGGAAGTCCGTGGCTTCAAAGAGCGTTACTTCGGCGGCGGGAAAGAGCTTATTAAGGAGATAGGCCGTGAACAGACCGGCCGGGCCGCCACCGACAATAGCCAGGCGCGGGCCACGCTCGGGCACCTTGGGATTATCGGTCATGGCCACGTCCCCACGAATCCAGCGCAACTCGCCCTTATAAGTCCAGCCAGGACCGGGCGGCTCGGTGCCGAAGCGTTCGTCCCGGGCCATTATAGCCTCCGTGTCTTCTTGCTCTTCCTCTTATTGGAGAGGCGGCGGGCCTTTTTGCGCGTCGGGGCGTGCTTCCTGGCCTTGTCCTTGGGCTCGGGTGCGAAATCGCCCGTGGCTGGGCCGCCGCCCTCGCCGGCAAAGATAATGGTCGGATCGTCCGGCTCGGGCGGCCCAGGCGGGGAGTCTTGCGCCAGATTATCCACACCAGCGCGAGGCGACGCCTGCCCACGAGGAGGCGCCGCCCTGGATGCCCCCTCTGGCGCAAGACTCTCCGCCTGGGCCGCTTCATCGACCCTGCCTAGCACGATGCCGTCCGGCGGCTCGGGGCATTCCCGGTAGGCCAAGTCCGCCGCCGCCAGCGCCACGGCAATATCGTCGGTTTCCTGGAAGGCCCGGTCAAGGAGCGTTGCGTACCACAGTCCACTCATGCGGCTTGCCCTGCTTGAAGAATGCGGCGGACAATTTCCCGTGCCAACGCCACGCGGTCGTCCAATAGGCTGAGCGAATAGCCGGCGACCTGGGGCATGCGCTCCTCGCCGATCGGCCCGGGCAAGGCAGGAAAGTCCGGCGTAGCCCGCTCGCCGCCGCGCGGTCCCGTAGCCGGCTGGCCGGTCGGGCTGGCCGGCTGCGATGCTTCGCCCTTTTGGCCCCGAAAGCGGGTCATAAGCAACGGTTTTACTTGCACCGACCAGGGCACGGCGCCGAAATTCCAGCGCACCAGCGGATTCAAGACTTGCTTGACGAACAGCAGCAGTAAGGCGTCGGCAATGCGCTGCTGCTGCTCCAGGAAGGCATACAAGGGGACCATGCGGCCATTGAAGCCGCCGCCGGACTCGGCGGCTTCCATTAATTCCGGGGCGACACCGATGCCATAGCGGATTTGATCCCAGAGATGCTTGGCGTAGGTCAGGCCGCCTGTGACATCGAGGGTCGAATCGGGCAAGTCCAGGTCCCACTTATCGCCGCCGCCCATATCGGGAGGGTACTTATCGCTGGGGAAGCCGACGCCGGCGCCGGCCTTGTACCATTCGGCGATCTGCCGGGCTACATCGCGGGCCGTGCGCCGCGGCCGGCCCTGGGAATCATAGGAGGTGGCCACGGCGGGGGCGTTGACGCCGACCTGAAAGTCCTCATTGGGGTACTTGACAATAGGCCCGCGGCACCAGTGCCGATAAAAGCCGAGGTCGATATTGGACTCGGCCCCATCCTTCCAGGCCAGCCGCCGCCACGGCTTCCACGCCCCCAACAGCTGGCTCTGGCCATAAAACTGGTTGTAACGCGGATTGTGCGCGTACCACAGGGCCTTGCCGGGCACATCCCGCGACGCCAGCCACAAATCGACCATGCCCGTCGAAGTCGCATTGCCGGTTTGCTGCTCGCGATTGGCAGCGATCTGCTTGACGCGAACGCCGACCATCTTGGTCTGCTCGGTCAACAAGTAAACATCACGCGGACTGAATTGGAGCAGGCTGTCCCAGAGCAGCTGCCCGCCTTCGCCGGCATAAAGATTCTCGCCGGCGATCCAGCCATATTCATAGCCGGCCTGGAGCAGGGGCACGCCGCGATCCCAGAAGCGCTGGCATTGCTGAAGGACGAAAGCGGTCACGTCGGGATTGGCGGGGCACACCGGCAACCCCTGTTCGTCCTTGGGATTGGTCGGGTTGGGACCGCCCCAGAATTCCGCTCCGGCGATGCCGCCCTTGTAATATTCGAGCGCGCTGCGGACGATGGGATGGATCATCATGAGTTCGACATCGCGGAGCAGATAAAACTGCGGCACGGTGTCCGAGGTAAACAGTGCCCACAGGGGCAAGGTCGGGCGATAGCCCAGGGTCAACGGCTCCTCGGTAAGGAGATTTTGGATCTCCTGGCGGTCACGCGGAAAATGCCCGTTGGTTGGAATCTTGTTCAGGGTGTCAACAGGAATAGCCATATTCGCCGTCCTTGCCTGGTTTATGGATGGATGACGCCCTGGCCCGGCTCGGGCAGCGGTGCCGGCCGGATAATGCCGCCGCCGGGGGGAATAACGGGATTTTGATGCTCCATGTCTTTCATGGATACCGGCGCCTGGATGGTGTCGGGCAATTGCTGGTCGGGACGCATTTGCAAGTACGGGTTATAGGGCACGGGCACGCCGGCCTGACTGCCCGAGCTTGGCGTCTGCTGGACGATATAGTGCAGCTCCCAGACTGCGTGGAAGATGGGGATGCCGCAAAAATTGCCGACGATGACATTGGTAGCGCGCTGGGGCCACACGGGCACGGGCGTAATCTCGCCCACCGCGACCAGACTGGGAATGGGTATCTGCCAGCCGACGCGCAGGGCATGGCCGCGCAAAACGAAGCGGTAGGTGCTGGTGGCCATGCGCTGGATGACATCAACCGCCAAGGAACGCGACGCCAGATTGACGCCGCCGCTGGGCGGGGGCGTGAATTTATCCAGGTTATCGGCCTGGCAATCAATTAGGCCCAGGGTATCCGGCTGGGGGTTGCTCTGCGGCAACGGCTTGTGCAAGCACAGACCGGGGTCCAGCTCGGTTTCCGTCCAGCAGCGGTAATCCAGATAGGAAGAGCCCGGATCGATGCCCCAGGGCAAGGGCGTCTTGGTCTCGGGCTGGGTCGTGGAATAACCCTGGACAGCCGGAGCTTCCTTGAGGAGCGGGTCGCGGTACGGGGTGGCCACGATAGCCGGCATGAGAAGCCTCGCTAGGAATTCCACGGCGTGCCGCCGCCGATGTCTACGATTACGTCCGTGTTGGAGTTCAAGCGGCCCGCCAAGGGGCCGCGCCAGCCTACCACATTGACCATGCTCTGTCGCCACAAATTGCCGCGTGTGCCGGCGCTGCCCGGTTGAAACTGGGTAAAGCCGGTGGCGGCCAAGAGTGATTGAAAATTGGTGAACAGAATCCAGGTGGCATGAAAGGTGTGCTTGTCGCTATCGAGATAGAGCCCTTCGTCAAAGCCAAAGTCCGTCAGGATAATGCTTTTGGGCGCCCGGCTTTTGCCGACGATCTGGGCCGCATCATAAATCTTGTCCCACAGGGCCACGGCGTTGTCGCCCGCCGCGGCGGCGCCGGCCGGCGGGCGCAGGTTTTTGAGTAGCTGGGCCGCCGCCGTGGCACCGGCAATATCGGCAGCGGTGGCGGACTTGGGATCGAGAACCGGCTCGCTGCCAAAACGGCTTTGCTGCATGCGCCACCACAGGAGCGAATAAAAGGCCAGAAAAGCCACGCGCTGATCCTGGTCATTGCGCACGCTGTAGGTGACACGGAGGGAGCATTGCCAGGAGATGAAGGACAGCTTACCGTTGGAGCGGCCGCCGATGGAGCCCAGGGAATTCCGGCACGAGAAGGTGCCGCGCGCCGTCGAACAGCCGGGCGGAATGCCGCCCGGCTTGAGCTGCTCGCAGGCGAAGCTCCAGGTGCAGATGCGCTTGTCGCGGGCCACGGTAAAGGTGCGGTCGGTAACGCGAAAGCGTTCCAGGTCCACGCTCATATCCAACCAGCGGCTACGAAAATCATCGACCGTGGCCAAGACGGCGCGATCGTCGGCAACGGAAAACGTCAACGGAATTTCCAGCGTGCCCTCGACGCGGTAGGACAAATAATGGTCTTCGTCATAACGGAGACTGTACTCCCAGTTGAATTGCAAGACCGGCCCCAGATTGAGGTTGCCCTGGCCGAGCGAGCGGAGAATGCCGCCCGAGGCCGGCTTGACCTGCGTGTAATGGACCTCCACTTCCCAGCGGACAAAGGCCGAGCGGCCACTGCCCAAAGGCGAGAATTCCAGGAGATGCGGCACCGGACCCCAGGCCACATCGGGCTGGCTGCCGCGCAAGGGCGCCGAGCTGACGGTAAAGGTGCCGAAGCCGCGTAGGGTATAGTTGAGGATGCCGCCCTGCACCGTCAGGGCATCGCGCAGATCGTCCATGATGTTATCGCTGTTGCCGCTATCGTCGGCCGTGACCACGCCTTCGACGGCGAGCGTGTAGCCGATGAACTTGGTGACGCGTTGGGCCTCATCGGCCTGGACGCGGCCTGTAATGCGGCTCTTGAACATATAAGAGAAGATGACGCCATTGTAGGAGAGCTGGCCAATATCCGGCAAATTGACATCGCCGGTCATGCTTTCGATGGGAGGCAGCGCCATCGTTAAACTCCCGGGGGCGGGTCGCCTGGACGCGGCAAGCCTTGGAAAACGTCAAGGGGATTGGGGTTCTGGAAGATAAGGTCTGTGGCTGACTCTTGACCTGCCAAGTCGCGCTTGCGCGCTTCTTCTTTGAGATGGTCCAGGATTTTGTTGGCCACGTACCCAACCGGCGTAGCCTTGGCAATTTCCAGCTGTGCATCCAGAATTTTGAGCATCACTTCCACCGTCTCGGCCGAGGGCAAGAGTGCTTCCAGGATGCGCAAACCGGCCTCGGCGACCGGGGCAATACGCTTGATAAAGGCCGCCTTGATGTCCTCTTGTTTTTGCACGAGCGCCGTGCGTGCCTCGACGAAACCGGATAAAGGTCCAGCCAACTCCCGGCCACGGCGGATGTCACCCAGGAGGAGACGAATATCGCCCTGGGCCTCGGCAATAGCGATCTGCGCGTTGACGCCGGCATAGCGCGCTGAAATCTCGGTCAGATTATCCACGACCTTGGCAAAGGCTTGCAGGGCCTTGCCGGCGATGGCGGCGCTGGCTCCCAGGACGGCAATGGTAGCGCCCGCTGCCATAAGGATGGCACCCAGGGGCGGGAAGACGAGCGCCACCGCGGCCCCAAAGGCGACGACACCAGCACCGACTAGCAAGACCTTTTTGCCGGCTGATTCAAAGGATTGGCCAATCCCATTCACGGCGCCCAGAATCGAGCTACGTGAATCGGTGACTGCCACGGCGAAATTCATGACTGCCTCGTTGGCCACAACTGCACCTTTGGCCAACAGGACAATGGCTTCCGCGATGGGCGGACTATGAGGCTTGGTCAAGGCCGCATGCAGCGCGGTTATCCCTTGCGTCGCCAAGGTCGTTGCCTGACTCAGCAGGAGCATCGATTTCTGTACGACGCTACTAGCCGCGCCGCCCAGAAAGCCAAAAAGACGGGACAGTAACGACGGCCGCGCCGGCCCGGCGGCGCCCTGGGCCGGCGCCTGAGCCTCGGCGCTCTGGACGGGTGCTATGGCTGCGGCGGCCGTAGCGGCCGGCGCCGTCGTCGCCGCCGCGGCCGTAGCGGGTGCCGAGGGCGGTAAGGCCGGCACGCCCACATAGGGCTGCACTACGGCGGCGGCCCGGTTGATTAACCCAGCGCTTAGGTTCCGGCCAACGCCGATATTACTAAGGACCTGGCGCAGGGCATCCATCGCCCGCGCCAATACCTGCGGAGGCTCTGCCTCCTCGCGGGGACGAGGCGTGCCGGCGGCCTGACCGGAGGTTGGCACGCCGCCCTTGCCTTCGATGAGCTGGATAACCAGCCGCGCCTGGTCGGCCATGTCTCACCGTCTAAGTGGTAGTAAAGGGAACGATCGCGGTTATGGAGCCAATGGTGATCGTGTAGGGTAACAGGACCAGCTCCAGCGGCAACTCGCGGACCTTGGAGGTCATGATAAAGAGGCTCTGGGTATTGGGAGCAAAGCCGGCGGAATTGGCGGTCAAGGTGCGCGGCACGGTGGGCGGGCTGCCCAAAATGGCGGTGAGCAGGAGAGTCTGGTTGAACTTGGACCAGCGGTCGCCAATATTAACCATGAGGGGCGTCAAGTTGCCATCGCCCAAAACGCCCAAGGTGCCAAAGGCTTGCAAGATGGCCGTCAAGCCGGACTTCCATTCCAGGCCGCGCAGACGGCAGCGCCAGTTCTGGCCGCGAAAAATAGCCTCCGTCAGGGTCATGCCGAAAGCGTCCGTCTCGTTGACTTCCTGGCCGGCTAGGCCGCAGGAAATCTCATAGCCGTCATCGGAGAGCGTGCCCAGGGGTAAAGCGTTCCAGACGCCGATGTAAGGGCCCGAGATCGGCACAACAATGGCGGCAGGCATGATCCTTCTCCTAACGGGTGGCGGCCAGCGCTTCGCGCGGGTCGGTCAAATCTTTGAGCAGGGCCAACGCCTGCTGGTGCGCTTCCGTCTGCAAACATTCCGGACAGGTCGCGGCCCGCGGATCGTCCGAGTATAAACTGAGCTGCGATTGGCCGCTAGGCAAAGCTTCCAGGAGATGCACCTGCTCGGGCATGCAGGCAATTTGCCCCTTACCGCCGCCCAGTCGCAAAATGCCCAGGCTGGTCAGGGTGATGTGTTCGGGATTCTGGATAGGGCCCGCCGGATCGCGGCGGAACCAGTGGATGCGAACGCGGCCCGAACCATCGGGAAGAAAACGGATAATCGTCGTCATCGTTCGGACACCTTTCCGTGACAGGCTTGGAGCGCGGCAATTGCCATCGCGTAACGCGGCGTGCGCAGGCAGGACGGACACGTCACCGCGCGCGGATCGTCCGTCCGCTGGAGGGCATAGAGGCCCAGTGTCGGCGCATTAAGGTCTTTATTGGGCGCGCAGGCCAGGCGCCATTCCGACCGGGGCACCTCGTGCGGCGAAGGCAAATTGGGCGCCAGGGGATCGTCGGGAATATAACAGACAAAATGGATGCAGATATACTGCTTTCCTTCTTCGTTGATGGCGTAGTTCTCATACATGGGTCACACAAACGTTTGGAGAGCTTGCAAGCGGCGGCAATCGTCAAAATGCAACGACCCGACCAGGCCGACCTCCTCGGCTTCGGGGTCGGCGGCAAACCAGGTTCCCGACTCAAAGTGCGGCCGTTCCAGACCGCGATAGCGCGGCGGCTCGCAGAAGCCATAAACGGGCGTGGCGCTAGGCTGGTATTGTAGCGCCACCCCGCCCTGGCTGGGCGTCCAGTCGCTAATCAGATTGTTGGCGGTCTGGAGCAGCATCCAATTCATGTGAAAGTGCGCCCGCAATTGTTCCAGACGGGCATTGAACGATGGCTGGCCCTGGGGGCCGGGCTGCCGCGCCAGTTTTTTGGCCAGCTCCTGATCGCCCAGGCGGTCCAGGGGAACGGTCACGCGCTGTGTCAGGGTCAGGTCGAAGGCGAAGTATTCATCGAGCGCGTTGTCCATGAGGCTCTGGGAGCCGGTTTCATGAATGGCCAGAAAGAAGTCGCCAGCGGAGGGTGGCGGCCGGCCATCGACGCGGATGTCCACGGAGTTAGGCCCATAGCCCCAGGCCGCGACCAGGACATGATGCTTGACGCCAAAAAGCAGGGCATCGATCATGGGCGTTGGCTCGGTTTTGGGAACAGGTCGCGCTCGGGACGCAGGGCGGGCTGGTGGCGCTGGCGCCAGTCGCGCAATTGCCGGGCGATGGCTGCCAGCTCATCACGGACGCCCAGCAGGCGCGACTCCAGGTGTTCCAATTCCGCCAGATGGCATAGATCCTCGTCCGTCATCGTACTTCCCTCTCCAAGAGCTGGGCGGCTTGGTCAATGGGCACACCGAGAACGCCCGTCAGGGCCGTGAAGGCAAAATAGGCATCCAGAAGGGTTGGCGCTTCCAGGCGCACCGGGGCGGCGGCGAAGCCGTTGCCGGAAAGACACAAGAGGCGTTTCAAAAAGCGCGACCGTGCTTGCATTTTGTGCGCTTCGGGAGCATGGCCGCCGAGCCGCTTGAGGAGGTCGAAAATGGCCTTGCGGTTGTCCTTGCCATCAAAAGAGCCAAATTGGTCGCTCAGGGTGGCAACTCCTTTTTCATGCGCTGCCAGGCCCGCTCCTTGACCAAGCGCTCGATTTCGGCTTTGCCCAGGCCAGCCGCCTCGGCTAGCTGGTAAAAATCATCGGCATCAAGGACGCCGCCGATATGAGGATCATGCAAATCGCGCCAGGCCATCGCCTCTTGCAGGGCTTGGAATAGGACTTCTTCCGTGAACAGGTCTACGTCGAAAAGATCACATCCGTACTCGCGGGAGAGGATGGCTTTGCGGCGGACCTGGGCACGAAAAAAGGCTTGAGTTCCTCCACTTCATCATCGACCACCTTGATAAAATGAAAGGCGCTGGCCAGATCCATGTCGCGTAAGTCCACTTGCAGTAATTCCGCCGCAAAACGGATAGCTTCCTGGGCGCGCTCCTTGAGTTTGCTCTCATCGACTTTGCCGTCGGGCAGGCGAAACTGCTGGTCGATCTCGAACCATAAGTTGGAGATATGGATGACATCCAGGGTCACCTCGGGAGCCGTGTCGGCAAATTGAAAGACGCGCGTGCCGATCTTGCCGCCGAGAACAATCTTGCGCTTGCCGTTGGCTGCGCTCATGGCCTGCTCCTTAACATTTCCGCGATCATCGGGACCGCCCCTTTTTGAGCTTCCTGGAGCAACCGTCGCCACCAGGAAGCCTGCCAGTCGCGCGGCGGGGGCCACAAGGGGCGGCGCGGCAGCTCGCCGGGCACGCCCTGGTGGTGGCGACCGGCCCAACGCCGGGACGTGCCAAGGATAACGCGTCCGGGTTGGTGAAAAAAGATTTGCAAGGGACGAGTAGGTGGCAGGACGGTGGCATCGGCCGGGCGCAAGGTAGGCATTAGGCTAAACTGGAGATCATCGAACTCACGCAGAATGAGGTAGGCGTTGACGGGTGCCGTGTGGCGCTTCTTGCGAATCGTAGCGGCTGCCAGCTTCTTCCAGCGATAGCCGGCCGCCGTACCGCCGCGAGCCCGGCGCAAGAAGCTGTCGTGAATAAGCCCCAGCACGGTCAGGCCCAGGCGCGTCAGGAATTTTTGCACCGGCGGCGCGAAGGGGCCTTTGCCGGTCAGGGCTGCTGGCAAGGAGCGCAATAATGCGCGGACTTCCGCTTTATTAGCGCGGACCTCAAGGGTGACCGTTGACACAGCCACGGTTAGTCTCCACGGGACTTGCGGTAGGCCGCCGCGGCGGCGATCTTGGCCGCGTGCTTCTTGTTTTTGGGCGTGGTGTTGCCAATTTTGCCAGTTTCCTTGTAGGAGCGCAGCATCTCCTGGATATTCTTGCTGATCGTGCCTTGGCCCTTGCCTTTTTTTAAGGGCATAGCTTGCTCCTTAGCGCTGGGGCAGCGTGCGGTACGTGATGGTCGCTGTCAGGGTGTTGGCGGCGCCGGTCTTGCCGACAAAGCGGAAGCGCCCGCCCAGAGGCATCTGGATAAAAGCGCTCGAGGCCGGCGCCGTGCCGACCACGCGGGTTTGCTGCGCCGCGGCCCCGCCCGCGCTGCCGGCTGCCAGCACAAAGACCAAGGTGCCCGCCGTCGTCGCCGTCGTTAGCCAGGCAATATCGATCCAGTTGCTATCGCCCAGGTCGATTTGCAGGACGATATACGACGGTCCCGTGGGCGTGCCGGTGAAGGTGAAAACCACCGAAGCCAGAATGGCTTCAAACCAGGTCACGGTGACCGGAGTGCCCAGGTCGGCCTCGGTGGTCCCCACCGGCGCCGTCTTGCAATAGGGTACGCCGTTGGTGGAGGAAACGTTGATATTGGCCTGTGTCACCATAATTCCGGGTGCCGGAGTCGAACCGGCCGCCCCAGGGTTATGAGCCTCGGAGATTCACCGCACTACCCGGATAAGCCGGTGGCAGCCTCTCACCGCCGCCACCGGCAACCCCTGGAACCGAACGTCCTTGCCCGTTGTGAGGCAGAAAACAAAGAGAGCCTATCAAAATTCCGGAAAGGCGACAACCGACAAGGGCGGCGCGCCCAGATCGGTCGGCGTCGTATACGGCACCGCCTGGACATAACGAGAATAAATCCACGACGAGTACACGTAATAATTGCCCTTGTACAACAAAAGCGGCGGCACCGGGGAGGGCACATCGACCGTGGCGACGAAGTGGCCGGTCGCATCATAAAGTTTGATCGCGAACAACTGGGCCGCCAGGGACGACGAGGACACCGAAACCGCCATAAGTCACCTCCCGGTCAAAGCTCGACCCACAGGGCGCTGTTCCAATCAACCGCTTGAGGATAATAAGTCGGCGTGCCTTCGGACAGAGGAGTTTCGACGCGGACTTTTCTGTAATCATAACCCACATCAAGAGTGACATTGGAAAGAAACGGCCAGCCCGAGGTGCGCGTGCCGATGTCCTCGATCTGGAGCGAGCCGACGTTGACTTTTTTCAATTCGTCGAGTGTCTCCTTGACGAGTGCGTCCAGGCCCTTGGGCACGGCTTGCAGGCGGCGGCTACACAGCCACTTGGCGGCTAGGGTGCTGGACCAGCGATTGACGGAGCCGTTTTCGCCGGCATTGAGCTGGAGGTCCACGTCCTCATAGCGCGACGAGCAATAGAGCTTCACCTGGCTGGTGCCGTACTGGCAGGCTTTGACCAGGCGCTGGGCGAAGGCCAGGTTGACCCCGTTATCGAACGCCTCGGCCAATTGCGGCAGGGCGGCGCTTAGAGGCGACACGGCCAGGGTTAGGGCACCGCGCTGCGCCGTGGCGGTCAAGGTGACTTCGGTAACCGCCATCAAGCCAGCGCTGGCAAATTCCAGGACCGTGCCGGCCAAGAGCGGCTGGAGCAGGGGCACGATATTCAGAATCAGGTCGCCGGCGTTGCCGGCCTGGGCGACTTGGATTTTTTGACCGCTGGCCTGATGGCTATCGTCCTGGAAGAGTTGGCCGCCGATGGTGCCGACCAGATCGTAAACATCGTTCGGTTTGCAGTACAGGTTTAATTGCAGGCCCATCAGAGCCAACCCTCCCGTGCGCCCTTGTGCAGCATTTCTTCCAGCTCCTGGCGCAACGATTCGACGGACTGGCCAAAGCGATAGACGGTGGCCGAGGAGGCGGTCAGCGGACCGCCGATGGCGTTCATGGCCATCTGTACGATACCGGCCACGCTCAAATCGCCATGGCGCTGGCGCTCGCTGCGGGCCCAGAGCAGGATGCGGCGGCGGACGCGGGTGTGGTCATCGAGGGGAACATCGGGAGACATGGCAGCTTCTCAGGGGAAAACAACTTGCGCCGGGGCCACTACCTTGGGAATGTAGAGAAGGGGCACACAGTTGAGAAGGCCGATCAGGTCGATGGCCGAAGGTTGCGTCACGTACTCGTGCCAGAAGTAATAGCCCGAGCGCGGCGCCCCGGGCATGCCCGGATTTTCCACCACATATTCGCCGCCGTGGTACATTTTCGACCATTCCCCGGTGGGCTCGGTCAAGAAAAAGACCATCTTATCGGGCACGGTCTTCTGGATAACCGACGAGGCCGGTGCGGTGGACCAGGACGGGTCCACATCGGTATTGCCGGTGATGACGACCTCATCGGTGATATGCCACTGGATGGTCGGATCGGCGCGCAAGACGGCCGCATAGCCTTCGGTGGGGATGCCGTCGGCGCCGCGCTCCTCGATGTGATCGTACTCGGCGAAGGGCGAGACCGAGGTGCCGGCCAGATTGCGGATTTCGGTGTTGGTGACCAGGTTGTACCACATGAGGCTGTTGCACCAGCCATGACAGAGGGGATAGCCGGACAGCTGGGCAAAAGCCGCCTTGATGGAGGAGATATTGCTAAAGATGGGTGCGCCCTGGTTGTCCCAGGAAATCAGGATGATATTGCCCGCCCCCAGCATGTTGAGTTGGGCCTTGTTGCCGGCGGGAACCTGGAAAGGAATTTGGAAGGCGATGCCGCCGGGGTTGCCGATAAAGCCGACCCAGTTGTCGCCATTTTGCTGGAAATAGAGGTTGTCCTGGATCATGCCCGTGGTCAAGAGTTCCACGGTGGCGTTGAATTGCCGGGCAATGTGCTTGGTCTGGCGCTGGATATAGTCCTGGCCGCCCGGGTCGATCTGGCTGTTGGGGCCGACGATGGGCGACAGGTTGCCCAGCTCCTCGTAGGACAAAGGGATTTTCTCGTGAAACCTAGCACAGGAGATACGTACATCGCCCACCGGATTGGGGGCGACCGTCGCCGGTCCCGTGTTGGGAGCGCGCATCTTGCTGATAACGCGCGTGAAATCAAAGAGCCGGAAGGTAGCATAACGAGTCATACCGCTGACCGTGTTGGGCCCGGCCAGGGACACGGTATCGGGGTCGTAGCGGTTGGGCTGAAAACCCATCCAGCGGCCCAGGCGTGTCTGCCGCTCGCGGATGCGGCTGACCACATCCAGGATAACCTGCGGCTGGAGGAGTTCGTGCAGTGATGCTGGCATGGGTAAGGTTCCTTAGCTATAAGACACGACCTGGGCACCTGTGGAAATGTTGCCGACGTACCACTTGGTCGCGGCGGGATTGGTGAACACCTCGAGACCGCCGCCGATGGCCGTGATCGACACGGCCGAGCGCGTCGCCGTATCGCCCTGGATGTTACCGCCTTCGCTGGAAATGAACTTGAAGACCTGGCCGACCGAGGCTTTGAGGGCGAAATAGTAACCGTTGGCGATAGGCGGCAGGGTCAAATCGACCTCGCCGCTGGCGCCGAGATTGTCGAAGAGGGTGAAGTTGTCGGCGGCGACAATCTGGTAGTTGGCCGTCTTGGTCTGGAAGTTGCGAAAGGGAAACCAATGGCTGCCGGGATAGTTGAAGGCGTCATCGAAGGCGAACTTGTCCATTGTCTGCCGGGCGTTGAGGTCTAAGCCGATGAGCTTGGCGGCCTGGACGGGGCCGCCGACCAGGATGCCGTAGAAGCGTGCCTGGCCCTGCTGGGTCAGGATATCGGTCATACGGATGCCGGTGATATTGACGCCCGTAGCGACCTGGCTGCCGTCGGTGGCCGTCGGGCTGTAATTCATCCAGGTGCCGTCGGACTTCTGGGCCATGACCAGGCCGGGGCGCAGCTCGAAGGTGGTGGCGCCGTTGCCGGGATCGCTGGCGGCGGCGTTGATATAGCCGGAAGTAATGAGCCCCAAGCCGGCCGGTCCCCAGCGGAAGGCGTTCTCGTAGGTTTCTACCGCCGCGGTAAGGCCAGGCGGCAAGCCATAGACATCGGTGCGGAACAAGGAACACCCCCTGGCAAAAAAAAGAGGGGCCGCAGCGTCTAGCGCACGCGGCCCCCAATATGAGCCAGCGAGGATATTGGCCTCTTCCGGGTAATTACTCCGGTTCAGGCCGACCTGTGACCGCGTGTTAGCGCGCGGCCCCTGGTTCGGACATTGCCTGTTTTTTGGCTTCCCGTGCCAAGGCCGCCTGGAGTAACACCCGGACAGCCTCCGCTTCGCCTTCCAACTCTACCAACTTGCCCTCCAGCGCGGGAACATCAAGTAAGGAGTCCAGAAAATCTTTGACGTTGCCGTCAGGGACGGGGAAGACCGTCCCAGCCGGCCTGGGCCCCGGCTGCGGCAGGTCCACGCTGGTCGCGGCCGCTGGCGCCACGTTGGTCGCGGCGGCCAGGGCCGGGGCTGCCAGGGCGGCCTCCAAGCAGCGCGGACAACTGACCAGCTCTTTCTCGAAGGTGATCTGGTCGCCCAGGAGGTGGCGGAGCGGTTGGCCGCACACCGGCTCGAGCGCGGTAAAGGAAATGCCTGGATTACTGACATCTTGACGCCGGCCCAGGCAGACGCGGCGCGGCGCGGCGACTGGAGGCGGAGTGGGCAGAGGCGGCACGGGAGGAGGTGACGGCACCTCGACGTTGGCGGCGGATGCTGCCGCTTTGGTGCCATTTTGTCGTGCCAGCTCCTCTACCCAACTCATCGCCTAGCCTCCCTGGGATAAAAGGAGGTTACTTCTTGGCCGGCATCACGAGGTCGGCGGGTGTGCGGACGCGGCCGTTTTTGCAGGCTTCGGCAACGACCTGCTGGCGGCGTTCCTCGCTCATCTCGCCCTGAAACTCCTTGGGATGGGCCTGCACGGAGAACAGGCGCGGGTCTTTGATAAGCAGGTCGGGCAAATCCGGCACGCTCTCTTCTAAAAGCGTCAGGGTCGTTTCGAGCGCATCCTTGACCAGGCCGTCGTCGCCGAGCGCGAAGGCGGCGCTCTGGGCCTCGGCGGCCAGACGCTCCTTGGCCTTGGGTGACAATTTACTCAAGAGGCGATCGATGCGGGCCTGCCGCCGGGCCTTGGCGCTATCCAGGGCGTTCTTTTCCAGGCACTCATGGCGCTTGCCCAGAGCGGTAATTTGTTCCTGAAGCTTGAGATTGGATAGGGCGATGGAGCGCAGGGTTGGGTCGGCAATGGTTTGCACGTGGTCCAGGGACATATAGAGAGGCGGCTGCTCCTGGATGACCGGGGCTTTGCCGCCCTGGCCTTGGTCGTTCGCTGCTGTTTTGGTCGGTTCCGGCATGGTGCCCCCTTCTCCCTTGATCTGCGCCATCACGGCGTTGTAGAGGTTTTGTAGAAAATTTTCAGCCGTCGAGGCTTCCATCGGAATGCCGATGGCGTCCAGCAGGTCGGCCGTGACGGCGTAGATGGAGATGTCGCCGTCCTCGTCGATCAGGGACTCTTCCAGCTCTTCCCGGGTCTCCTCGGGAATCGTGGGCTCGCCCTTGCCCTCACCTTCACCCTCGTGCGGCTTTGAGCCTTCGTCCTTTTTGTCCTTTTTCCCCTCTTTTTTGTCTTTGGGAAAATCCGCCGCCAGGCCGATGCCCGACCACAAGGAGAAGGCGACCGGAAAGGCCGGTGCCAGCTTGTCCTTGATTTTCTTGAGCAGGCCGGCCCGGGACAGGAGGATGCCGGGGATAGCGGCGCCCGGGCTCTGGGGCGGCGGGCTGTCCTGGAGCTGCTCGGCCAGGGACATGGCGGCGGCCAGGGAGGGGAAGGGCTGCTGCTTGATGATGCGCGGCCGGGTTGTCAGGGCCAGATGGGAAATGACGCCGTTCCAGGTCTTGCCGTTGCCGTCGGTGAAGGACGAGATATAGGGGCTGGTCCAGCGGATGGTCTTGGGCAGCTTGGCGGCGATCTTGGCGTCCAGGATGTCGGTATCCGAGAACAGCGCTTCGACCTCTTGGCCGCTGGCCTCGTCCTTAATGGTCTTCAATTTAAAGTCGTGGACCCAGCCGGCGTTGTTTTGCAAATTGGCGGCGGCCTTCTCGGCGGCGGTCATGGCCTGGAGTTTTTGATGCTCCAGGGGCACGGGGATCGACAGTCCGGCCGCCAGCATGGCCTTGCCCTGGTCGTAGAGATAGCGCACCGACTCGGCGCTCAGGACGGCCTTGCGCGGTGTGTGCGTCAGGGGGTCGTCGTACCAGTAGGTGCCGGGCCGGATTACTTCCTTTTCAATTCGCATGAGAGGCCCCTTAATTTTCGCACAGTTTACAGAGTCAGGGACTCCGCCTGCAAGCCAATTTCCTAAAGGACCTTAGCCGGGCGTAAAGGGCGTGCCGTCGGGGAAGGTTAGCCGGGGCGGCGGCTGGCCCTGGGTAACGGCTTGAAGTTGCAAGCTCTGGAACATGAGCTGGGCTAGGCCCAGGCCGTTGACCAGAGCGTCGTGGGGAAAGCCGGGCGTACAGCGCCAGCTGACGCCGCGGGTGGCGGGATCATAGCGGATGACAAAGACAATTTCGCCGTCGGGCGGCGGGCCGTTGTTGTTGCTCATGGTATGTCTCCGTGGCGTTTCCAGAAGGCCAAGAGGCGGCGGCCGGCGGGCGTTGGGATAGCGCCCTTGCCCTTACAGGGTTCGCATTTCGTGCCCTTGCCGTTACAGTGCGGGCACACGGTGTCGAGGACGACCTCGACATCGCCGACCGGGATGATGGTAGCGGCCTGGCCGACCGGGGCCGGCATGAGGGTGACCTGGATCATATTACTTGCACCATGCGGCCAAAGCCGGTGACAAAGATTCCCGAGGTGATGGCGCCCTGGACGGCCACGGGATTGTTCCAGACGATGGCATTGTTGGGATCGAGAACCTGGCAATCGGCGGCAATGCCCGCATTGTTGATAACGCACGTCAAGACATCGCCGGATTTATCAAGAATCGAGCCGGACAGCAAGGTGATGCTGTCGATGCGGCCGCCCAGGCGTTGGCCGCGCACCAAAGAGCCGCCTTCGGCGATGATTTTCCAGTAAATTTCGGCGACCGAGCTGAGCAGGATGGTGCTGCCTTGTTCGGCGATGAGCGTGCCCGGGGCGCTGGCGCAGAGCAGGGTCGAGCCGATGATGTCCAAGATACCGATATTTTGCAGGCTGGGACTGGACGACGAGGTGCCGGCGGGTGGCGGCACGATGCCGTAGAGGACGCCGGCTCCCAGGGCCAACAGGCCGCCGCCATCGACGGTTGCCGTGGCCAGGCCCGACGATTCGCCGATCCCCGTGGCCAGGCCGACCGACGAGCCGGACTGGAGCAGCTGGGAGCCGGAGTTATCGAGCAACAGGCGGATGGCATAGTCATCAAGGGCTTGTCCGGAGGCCAGAACGTGGATAAAGGCCGGGCCGCCCGTGATGTAGTAGCGCTCGCGACCGGGGCCGCGTCCCGTGGCGCCCAGTCCCAGGATGAGCTGGGGCAAGCCGTAGGGTTGGGGGCTGGCAAACTGGAAGTAGGTAGGGCGGTACTCCAGGTAGCCGGCCGGATTCCGGTCGGGCAGGCCGACGCCCAGGGTTGGCTGAAAGGACTGGTAGCGGGTCAATCCGGAAAAGACGGTGCCGGCGAAGTAATCCAAGTTCCACAGGAGGGGGATGGTCGAATTGGCCAGGATCAGGACATCGCCGGTCTGGGGTACGACGTTGTTGTTGTTGCGGAGCCAGTTGTTGGGGTTAGCGACATCGGAGGGTGAGACGTTGGCCTGGGTATGGGCCTGGTTGATGACGGCGCTATTGGTGGCCGTGGCGGAGAGAGTAAAGGGCGTGCCCGGGCTAGCGGCCGTGGCGGTGATGACGTTGTTCTGGATGGTCCAAACGATGTCCTGGAATTCCAGGGGCGCCTGGTTGCTGGACAGGAGGGCAAACCAGTTCTGGGCGGCTGTAGCGGGGGTATCGCCGATCTGGGTGATGTAGTTGAGCTGCTTGTTGGAAATCGTTGCCATCAAGAGGCCGCCGCCGCCGGCCGGCACAATGGAGATGGTGATGGTGTCCACCTGGGCGATGGTTTTGCCGTTGCCGGTCCATTGGACATTGGCCACGGGAAGCTCCCTACTTGCGTTTACTGACCGGCGCCGTCGGGGCGGCGATCATCTCGTCCAGGCGCTGGGCCAGCGCCTGGTTTTCTTCTTGCCAGCGCTCGCTCTGGCGAAGCAGCTGCAAGATGGCGACCCCCAGCGGGTCACGGTAGTAAGGAGCGTCATTTTGCTCTAAAGGAGGCCCGACGTGCAAGACTCCTTGGCCGGTTTTGCCGCCGGGGAAGGTACAGGTGTAGTGCAGGAAGACGGCCGGATGGCCGCGCACGTCCTTGATTTCGACCCGAAAAGGCACGACCGGCTTAGCCATCGTCGTCATCCTCAAGACGGAGACGGCCCTGGGACAGGACCGGCAAGAGTACCAGGATAAACAAGCCGCCACATTTCAGGCAGCGCACGCCCGTCCCCGGCTCATAAAACGGCTCATGAAAACAGCTGCGCCGGGCCAAATTGATGATCTCATTGTGCCGGGACTCCACATCCGTCAAGAGGCGCTCTGGCAGGCGCTGGTCGTCTCCGGCGTCCATGTCACCAACCTCCCGTGTCCTTGCCTGCGGTCAAGAGGCACGGCTCGTTGCCGGCCAACAGGGGCAGCGAGCCGCCGCGCAGGAGTTGGGCCTGCTGGGCGGCGTAGGCGGTGACATCGACCATATCGTCATGGCCGCCATCGTCCAGGCCCGTGAATTCGGTCATCTGAATTCTATAGGAATCGAGCCAGCCGCTATCCTGGATGAGCCCCACGGGCGCACAGTGGACCGGATCGGGCAGGAGGATGCGACCATTTTCGGCCATAACGATGGCCGGCAGGGCGCGCTGGAGCTTGGAGCGGCCCTGGGCCTTGACCTGGCGGCATTCGGGAATGTCTAGATAACGCCGGCATTCGATGGCCAGGGCGGTCTGGAAGCCGCCGCTCTCGACCACGGTGAAGGCCGGCTGCCAGGTGCGGCAGACCCCAGCCAGCGTGGCCACGACCTGCTCCAGGGCAATGCGCTCATTGGTCATGGATAAAACCAGCAAGCGGCCATCGGGGCACAGAGCGAAGACACCAATGGCCGTGAAATCGGCGTGTTTCCGCTCTGAGGTGGCCCAATCGACGCAGACAAAACGCAAGGTATCCTGATAGCCCAACAGCTGCCGGCCGCCGCCGGGCTGTAAGAGCGTAAAGGCCCCGCCGACATCGCCAAAGCTGGGCCACTTGCTGGGCTTAAAGAACGCCCCTTCCTCGTCGGTTGGCTCCTGCTGCCAGCCAGCCTGCCACCAGCGGCCCATCTCCTGCTTGGCCGCCAACAGCTTATCGAGCGACACCTGCTCCGGCCACAGCGGCTGGCCCTCCTGACGCCCCAGGTTGTCATTGGGCGTCGCCAACGCCTTAAACTTCAAATGCTCCCATTGTTCCCCCGTCCGCCGGGCCATGTCCAAGAGCCGGCCAAAGAGGTCGCGCTTGGTCCAACGCGTCCCCACCACCACCAGCCTGGACTCCGTGCGCTGGACACGGCCAAACACCACGGTCATAAAAAAACGCCAGTGCGCCTCGGAAATCGCCTCACTCATGGCCTGCTCGGCATTCTTGACCAAATCGTCAATAATAAACAAATCCGCCGGCAAACCCGCCACACCACCCTGCCAACCCCGGCAGATCACACTGCCGCGATGCCCCGCCACCTGCCACGTTCCCTTAGCCCGGACATCCTCACGTATCTCCAACCCCAACGGCGGACCCCAACGATTAAACAAATCTTGAATATGCAAGCCGTACTGCGTCACGGCAAAATTGTACTCATGGCCAATAATCACAATCCTGGCCTCCGGATTGAGCAACAGATACCAGCAAGGAAACTTCTTGGTCACATGCTCACTCTTGCCATGCTGGTACGGCTCGTTAATCATCAGCCGCTTACAGTCCCCACGAAAAACCCGCAGCAAAGCCGCATCCGTCACCTGCATGTGCGGCGGCGTCTGCCACCAACTCTCCGTCGCCTTCCCCAAAGACGCCGGACTCACCAACTCCGGATGCGATAAGAAAAAATCCAACATAACCAGCCGCTTTCCGCTAGCAGCCTGACAAAATGACAGGAGAAAACCAAAAAATCCTGTACCCGGAAGGAGATTTACCCTGTCACTCTGGCAGACAAAACCCAAAAAATTAACTACGCGGAAGGAGATTTACCCTGTCACTCTGGCAGACGAAAGCCAAAAAATCGTGTACACAGGAGAGGACTAAGCCCCCAGGTCCTGGTCGGGTTGTCCTGGGAGCGCAGGGGGTTGGGTATCGGGATATGTGGATATGAGAGTATTGTCATTAGAGGGATTATTGCTTTGTTGTGTGGTAGGTGGAGAAATTGCTCTTGACAACGGATTAATCAGTACGGTACTCAAAGGAGAGTTTGAGTTGAGGTTTTCGGTTGTGAGTTTGTGGCGTAGTGCCTCCAGGGCAGCGCGAATGGTGGGGTCTGTGGAATCTAGTATTGCCCTCATGCGGGCTACTTGGGTAGAATCCTCTTGGTGGGATGCATCTTGGTCGTTGCGTTCCCTACGGATGTCCAGGGAATCGGCCATGAGTAGGATACGCATTGCCTGAACGCGGTCTTTCCACCGGGCTGACGTGTCGTTGGCTAAACGATAGGCAATTTGCACTATCCTCTTACGCTGCTTATCGTTAAGTTTCCATCCTCTCGCGAGCGCGGTATGCGCTTCTTGGAGGCCATTTTCCAGACGGTTTGGTTGCTGGAGAACCAGCCCTGTTATCCCATCGCGCTTATCGAGTCGGTATGGCATGGTGAGCGCGATGCTACCACGTCTCGCGTTCCCCTGTCAAGAGCGGGTATCACGTTTCGCGTTCCCCTGTCAAGACTGGCTATCATGCCTCTGGTTCCCCAGTCGAGGGTAGTCCGTTTTCTGATTAAATAAAGAAACCTCGCAGGGGAGAGACCCTTGCGAGGTTCGCGCCTGGGGCACAAGCGGCCGTCGGTAGGGCCGTTTTTAGCGTTTCCGTTCTCCGGGAAGGGAGAGGCGTAGGGGTTGTGCTTTGACATGGAGGCGTTGTTGGAGTAGGGCAGCGTATTCCATCGCTTGGGACCGGTCCGCGAAAGCGAGGGGTTGTTTGCCGTAGGAGACGGGCGAGAAACCGCCTTGTCGCAACCACCAATAGGTTGCGGTTGGATCGGTGAGGATGAAGACGGACATGGACATAGGTTAGACTCCGGGATGGTAGGTGAATTCGGTATACCAGACGATGGCTAAATGGTCTCCAGGTCGGACAGTCGGCGGATAGAGGTTAAGACGGACTCGTTGGAAGTCGGTCCGCCGGCGCATGCGCGCGAGGATGTCCAGGACGATGGGATAGGTAGGGCAAGCGACGGCATAGAGGGAGCGGAGGGGGGCATTGCCCCAACCGGAGAGGAAGGAATCCGTAGCAACGGCGTAGAGGATGGTTTGGGAGCGCTCTTGGGGGGTTCTACGATCATCCAGGGTGCGTTGGTCGTTTCTGGACATGGTTTGGGTCCTTTCGGGAAAGAGGACCGCACAGAGGGGATTCTGTGCGGTCCGTGGGGGTTAGTGCCAGCGTGAGGTTCGCCAGTCGAGACGACGGAAGTAGTTTTCGTCGTAGTCTTCCAGGGCAAGGGATTGTTGGGGGTAGATGTCCTCAGGGATATAGGGAAAGGGTTGTTTGGGCGGGTTGCGCAGGATGCGTGCGACACGGGAGACGGTTTTGGCGAGTTGATCTAGGCGGAGGTATTCTCCGCAGGTGTGTTGCCGATAGTAGCCGACGGAGAGGTTTGCTCCGGCTAGGTTCCAGGGTGCCATAAGGGAGGAAATATCGGTGTAGGACCCCCATGCGAGGTGGAAGTGGCGTCGTGTAAGCCAGTCGTTCCAATCGGGGTTGTCACAGTGGTAGGTTACGGCGTCGTTGTGGTTCATGCGGTCTAGCTCAAGAAGGCAATGGACGTTGGCCGGACGGAGCGAGTCAGCGGCTTCGCGTGCGCCGTGTCCGCCGGTTTCCTCTTCGTCGGGGAAGAGAATGTGCGGTCGATAGCCTTGAGCAAGGAGAAGGGCGATGGCATAGACACCGGCGCGATCGTCGGCGCCTAGTCCGGTGGGGGACCAGACGACGTGTTTGGCGGGGTCATGGTAAAGGGTTGTTGGCGCTTGGCGATGGATAATGTCCGTATGGGCAACAAGGAGGATGGGAATGGTTCCTTCGCCGTAGACGTAGGATTGACCACGCTGAACGGCGTAGTGATGGCGCTGGAGAAGATCGGCAGCGAGGTTTTGCGCGTCGTCGTTGCTTGCTGCGAAGATTTCTTGGAACAGGGGGGTAAGTTCAAGGTTCATGGTAGACGCTCCGGTTTGGGGGGTTAGTAGGTTTGGCCGTTGGTGAGGGCGGTTTGGGCGAGAGTCAAGAGGGTTGGCAGGTAGGTAGGGTTTGTGTTTGTAGACTTTTGCTCTAGCCAGCGTTGTTGCGCGTGGAGGGGCGTACGTTGGTAGAGGGGAGAGCGGATGAGGCGCATAGCGAGACGGAGACGGAGGGCTTGTTGTTCGGCGCAAGATTGGCACGAACCGTTGGTATCGGGAATCGATCCGTCGCACAGATCGGAGCGGTTGATAACCTCGCAGCATTCCTCGCATTGCGCGCAGGCGGGACAATAGCCGTTGCTATCCAAGTCTTCTTGGTGCGTGCGCTCGTTGCACCCTTCGCAACTCTGGTAGTGCGTGCATTCGGGACAATGACCATCTTCGTCTAGTGCGTCCTCTGCATAGCGCTCGGAACACTCATTGCACTCGGGGAAAAATTGATCGGCGCAATCGGAGCAGTAGGGACGATGGCGCGGACCGCAGTAAACCACATCATCGATCGGTGTGTCGTCGCAACAATGCACGCAGGTCTGATAATGTTCGTAGAAGCATGAGGAGCAATAAGTCGAATCATCGACGTTATAGCAATCCTCTTCATCTAGCGCCGCGTTGCACGCATCACACCGATGAGGGCAAAGGCAATGATCGCAGAGAAGTTGTGAGCTTTCGCAGAGCTTGCCTGCGCATGCCGGACAGTAGACGCGCGGAGCGAGTTGAATGCGCGGTCGTTCGCTGTCCAGACTCACGTAATGTTCGGTATGATCGAGATAGCCTAGCTGCGCGCCGCGAGCGATGTGTGCATCTTCGGCGTTCGTGGCTAGCTTCCACTTACAGGAATCGTCCGGCTTGCCCTGGAGACGAAGTAGCAGCTTGGCCACTTCGCGGCGCACGGTTGTATGGAGGGATTCGGGAATAGCGCGGCAATGGGGGTAGTGGCGTTGTAGCGCGGCGGCGCTATGGTCCGTGTCAACATAGACCATTTGGCGCCAGAGTTTGAAGGGCAAGTTGTGCGTCAGTTTGTGTCCGCGCGCTCCAAGGAGACAAGCGCGCTCCGTCTCATAGTAATAGGCGATGAGGGAGCAAGAGTCATACAGGTATTGGAGGACCCCAGCGCGATAGCTACCGTCTAGACCGTGGCAAGTGGTGTAACAGGCGCTTTCGGAGACCAAGAGGAAGTCGAGAATGTTGGCGGACAGGACAAGGAACCCTTGCGTAGGCTTCGGCGCCGCCGCGGTCTGGACGGCATCGACCACGGCGCTAGCTTCGTCGGCCGACATACCCCGATGGCGGAGTAAGGCACCCAGGGCGCGGGAAATGCTCATGCCAGCGCGGACGATCTTGGCAAGTGGCGGATACCAGCCATCATAGTTGGCGGATAGTTTTCCCGCGCTCAAATCAGCGCAGGTCACATTCGAGCGGAATTCGATCAGGGCAGCTTGCGCCTGGACAAGGCGAGCATAGGCTTGTTGCTTTTTGGTTAGCGCCGTTGCGCTTTCGGCCGTCGGGTTGTTGACGTGATTTAGTTCCGCGCGGTTGAGGTCCTCCATGGCGCCAGCAAGGGCGCCACTGTCCAGGGCATGGCGCCAAGCATCCGCGATCTGGTCTCCGTCGGGATGGTAGGTGACCGGTAAGACACGCCGTCCGGTTGTGCTGTCTAGAGCGTTGATAAGGGATTGCTTGGCGCACAGGTAATGGCGTACACAAGTAGGCCATTCGGAACACTCGTTTTGCGTGTAGGCCCCCAGTATGCCTCTGGCGTTGTCCGCGCTGGCTTCCAGGGTCCACAATGCAGTATTGGTCATGGGGAACACTCCCGTTTGGGCGAAGGGTTGGAAAGGTTAGTAGCCGAGTAGGATCTTTGCTTCTGTCCAGGTGCGAACCGTATCGATCCGCCGGACGAATTCACCATTGATGATGCATTCGGTTTGCACGCAAACGGCATCGCCATCGACGTAGGCGAAACCGCCATCGTGCTGGTTAAGGAATGCAGCAAGGACATCTAAGCGAACAACAGAGTCGGTCACGGCAAGACACTCCTAGAAAAGGGTTGAAACCCGGTCCTCTCTCAGGGACAGGACCGGGTATGTGGAAGCCGGATGTTAGCTTGCAACGGCAAGAGGCTTATCGCGCCATAAATGGCCAGCGGCGCGAAAGCCGAGATAGATGAGGACGGGGATAACTCCGCCAGCAAGGGATGCGAACCATGCTAAGCCTTGTGGTGCGTGAATGGCAGTACCGTAGGCGTTCAGACCGATGGAGAGAAGGACGGCAAGGTAGACGTAGGTTTGGGCCCATATCCGTCCGTCTCCATCGCCGACGATGGTTCCTAGCTCACAAGCCACTAAACCCGCGTCGATGCCGATTGCCAGTAGTGCGGCAAGGGCAAGATGGGTTCCGGTGAGGACCGACAAAGCCTCCGTACAATGCCAGAGCGAGAGAGCGAGGACGGCCGTTGCAACGAGACCGATAGCCGTAGCAACGCGCTGGCGATGCGTCAGCTTCCGGCTTGCGGTCCTCTTAGCGGTCTTCGTGTTGATAGCTTGGACAAGGGCGCGCTTGGCCAAGCGCGGACGCTTGCCGTTCTTGGTGGGTTCAAGAGTCACAATGGGTTGAGTCTGGTTCATGGTCCTACTCCTATTTGTGGTTTTCGTCATCCCCGTTGCGGGGTCATTCTCTTATGCAACCATTGTGCCAAGTGTCCAATCTAGTGCGTTTTCTCTGCGGAAAACGCCTATCTCGCGTGGATAAGGGAGCTAGAGCGGCCGCCGTGTTAACGGCAAGCAACAACGCTTAACGCCGGAGCGTTAACCGCGCTTGCTTTCCTTAACAATCGGCCTATATGAGACTTAAAGGGTAGACAATATGGCAAAAAAGTTGCCTAGAGGGTGGTAAGTAATTGGCCAATTGGCCAATCATTTACCACTCTAGAGATAAGGAAGGTAGGAAATCGCGAAGGGACAGTGAAGGCAGACTTCACTGGGAGCGGAACGTGTCCAGGGGAACCCCGAGTCCATCGGCTAGAGCGCAAGCAACGGCGAAAGAGGGTTCACGCTGTCCGCGTTCAATCCGGCTAATCATCGACCACGATAGACCACTGACTTCGCCTAGCTGGATTAAGGTTAAGCCGCGCTCAAAACGCAGGCGAGCGAGGACCTTGCCGAACGTTCCGCTCCCAACCTGGACATTGCTATAACCCATCGCTCTTGCCTTTACTCTCGCCCTATGTCCAAACGTATCGTCATATCCAAGGGTGCCGGTGTGTCAGGGATTTTGATATGTACGGTCGTTCATTCCTGAGCGGGGCAGGCGGCCCTGGGCGGCAGCGCTTTGTGCTTGAGCGCTCAAGCGTCAAGCACCCTTTTTGGCCGCCTTGGCCTGCCCGCCCAGGCTGGCGATGCGGCTGCGCTGCACCTGGGTCAAGACGCGGGCCCGAGCCGGGCCGCCTTTCTTGCCGCCCTTTTTGCCCAGTAGCTTGGCGGCGGCCGCCAGGCTGGATTTGACGTTGCGGGCCATGGCGCTCTCCTTTGCTTGAGCGGTCAAGTGTCTACCTAGGTGATAATAGCAAACCAAAGCCAATCGGCAAGGTCTTTTTGGAAATATTATTCTTGTCGCCCAGGAGCCAGGCCCTGGTCCAGGTGCCCGGCGTGCCCGCCGCCAGCCACGTCACCTGGGCGGCCATGCCCAGTATCTGGGCCGTCAAGGTGGTGATCTGGCCGTCGGGATCGGCTAGATAGAGACTGGCCGAGCCGCCCGTTAGGTCCCAGGGCAGGCCATTCAAGAGCGGCCGGATCAGAAAGTTGACCTGGGAGCCCAGCGCGTAGGTCGCCAGCCCGGTGGTGGCGAAGCCGTTGTTGTACACGATGGGCACGGCCATTTAGCCCTCGCTGATGAGATCGACAGGATCGTCCAGGCCCGGACTATCCCAGGCGTCGCCAATAGCGACCACATCGACGATGGTTTCGCTGCTCAGTCCCAGGGGCGGCGGCGGCAGGTAAGCCAGGATGATGTTGCCCGGCTGACTTTTGGTCGTGCCCAGGCTGCCCGTGAACATGCTCATTGCTCCTAGAACACTTGCCAGGATAACAGATGGCAATTGACCTGGGCCACGCCCACGCCGATTTGGTTGGGCGTGACACCCGTGCCCCAGGCGTTGCCGAAGGTGTCGCCGACATTATAGATCAACTCCCAATCGAAGCCATTGCGCGAGGTGGCCATATTAAAGAAGCCGGCACTGTCCCAGCACTTGATCCACACATAATCGCCGACCGGCCACACCGTGGCATCGTTATTATTCAAGTTGTTGGCCCAGCCGCCGGTGATCGTAGAAAAATACGCCCCCGTGATATTGGGCGGCGGCAAATTGTACATGCCCAAACAGTAAGCGGCTCCCGGCGCTGTGGTATTGCCCAGATAAATGCCGCCCAGCCAGCCGTTGTGGTTGCCTCGGTTTTGCGGCGTAAAGCAGGCCAAGGCCAACAAGGTCTTGTTGACTGCCCAGGGCCAGGCCACGGCGTTCAGACCGTGATAGGTGGTATCACCCTGAATCCATAAGCCCGCCTTGGTCGTGGCCCAGGTCGTGGCCTGCTGATTGTTCCACGTCCAGCCGCTCTGGGTCGGGATGGTGGCGCTGGCCACGAACTGGCCCTTGACCTGGGCGTCCCAGGTCGTGCCGTTGTCCAGGAATTGCACGGGGATGTCGCTACACACATAAAGCCGGCCGGCGCTGCCGGCACTGGGCCGGCCCAGGTAAGCGCCCGCGCTGATGCTGCCGCCGGCACCAGCCGTTAGGTTCGTTATAGCGCCGGCCGTCAAGATATGCGTGCAAGGAGCGCCGGCATTATGAGCCGCCGCCGTTGTGCCCTCGCTGCCGCGCGTCACGGTGCAAGTAACGAAGTCGCCGGCCACGGCCGTCACCAGCAGCAATTCACTGTCGATCTGGAGCCGCCATTGGCCGGCCATGCGCAGGCCGCTGGGCACCGGGCTGGCCAGCACCACGGACGTTTGGCCGCTGCTGATGGTGGCGGTCAGGGTCGTCGTGAAGTTGTTGGCGAACAGCTCGGTAGCCATCACAACTCCTAGCGGCTGATCTCGGTGACGGTCACATGATGGCCGCGGCTCTCTAACTTATCTTTTAGCTCGCGGATTTTGGCCTCTGCCGTGGCCTGGCCTTCGGTCCAGCCGGTACGGTGTTCGCGGCTACGCTCGGGCTCGTAGACGGAAATCTCCGTGCGGCCGTCGGCGGTTTGGCGAGCAATAATGCGGGCTTCGGGTTGGCTAGTCATTCGTGTGGTCCTTGTTGTTAAAACTCTGGAAACGTCACATGGGAAAGCGGCGCCTGGCCGCTATCGTCGAAGACTTGCAAGGGAGTCGCGCGCACATAGCGCGAGTAAATCCATTCCGAGTACACATAGTAGACCCCCTTATAAAGGAGCAAGGGCGGAATGGGCCAGGGCACATCGACGCGATCGACGAAGGCGCCATTTTCGGTAAACAGCTTGATCCGAAAGAGGCCCGGCACGCCCGGGGAGGGCAAGGCTTGGGACGCCTTCGACGGCGACGGCGCCGCCGACGGCTGGCTGGGCCCGCTGGGCACGGAAGGGGCTGGGCTGGCGGCCGGACTGGTCGGGCTGGGCGCCGGCGACGAGGCATAACTAGGCCCCAGGGTGCTGGACAAGGTGGTGCTGGAAAAAACCGTGCTGGAAAACGACGGTGCCGGCGGATTGGCGACCAGCAAGCGGATGGCCAGCTGCGTCAGGCGCAAGTTCATGTCCGTGGGCTGGACCAGGACGCGGACGGCTTCCTGCGTCATTCTCAGGTTGGCCGGCACGAGGTTCTGGACCGTCTCCAGCTCGCGCCAGTTGAGCAAGTTCGGATAGCCCTGCTGGGATTCCAGGAATAGGGCGAGGATCTGGTCTGAGGACAGCGCCTGCAAGAACAGGCCGGCCTCGCTGATGGCCCCGTCGAAGGTAATGCCGGCGTTGGCAGCGTCATAGCCCAGTGACAAAATCGCGGCGCTACTGGTCGTCGTGCCCGTGGCGGCTATGAAATTGCCGTAGCCCGAACCCTTTAGGGCCTGGCCCAGGGACCAGTACACCGCCGCCTGGGTGTTGTTGCGCACGCCGGCCACGAAGTGCCAGTTGCCATCGTTCAAAGCGTCTGTCGAGCCGAATTGTGTCAGGTTGCCGGCGTCATCGCGGACGGTAAAGATCAGCCCGCCCACCACCGAGCCAAAAGGAAAGGAGGTGGTGACGCCGGAGGCGGTACTGATGAGCGACAGGCGGCTCATCCAGTTGCCCGTCACCGGCCGCTCGCCCCAGATGTAGCGGTTGGCGGTGATGGAAGTTGTCGGTTTGACCCAGGCAAACCAGGTATAATTGGCCGCGCCGGAAACGAGTGATTTCGTCGCCGCTGTCACCTGGTTGCTGGCGGCGGTTGAGAACAAGATGCTGGTTCCGCCCTGGAGATTGCTGCGCGTGGACCAGCCGAAGCCGCTCGTAAACCCCGACAGGGTGGCAGGGCGGCCCTGCACGAGGTCATACCAGGCCGGCCCGCCGGCGCGCTGCGGGATGCCCAGCCACCAGGCCGTCCTATTTAAGTTGAGCGGCTGGTTTTTGTTGATAGGTTGGGCGACGTCCAGATCTGGCCAAGCAATTGCCATCAGGCTGTCAGGTGGTCAATGACGGTGTTGTAATTCCCGGAGGTCACGGCCTGGTTGGTAAAGAAGTTCTGTAGCTGCACGAACATATTGACCGCATCCACCAGATTTTGCGGCGTTACGGCGCGGTTGAGGCCCGGATAGTGGGGGGCGTTGATGGGGTTATTATTATTGGGCGTGGTGTCCGGGTTGGTGCCCAGCGAGCCGTCGGCATTGAGCGGTACGGTTTGCAGCTGCTCCCAGATGTCGGCGTATTGCTCCGACGAAAACTGGGTCATGTACTGGTTGATGCTGGCGCGCAGGGCGGACAGCTGTTGGCTGATGGCCATGGCGCTATTGGCCGAGGCCAGCGCCCGGTCTTGTTTGGAGTCTGCCATGAAGTTCTCTCCTCAGTGGTCTCACTAAACGCCAGAGTCGGTATAGGCGACCATCGTAATGGTGTTGCCGGTGGCGGCCAGCGCCTGCGTGCCCGTGCTTTGGTTGTTGCGGAAGAGGATGCCGAAGGTGCCGGGCGGCAGGCGGACATCTTGGGCCTGTTTTTGCGCCGCCGAGGACGCCTGGAGGGCAAAGCTAAAGTCCGGCGGCCGGGCTGGTGTTACCGACGACGAGCCATCTTCAAAGGTGCCTGAGGTCATGGGCACCTCACGCAGCAGCCACACGTCCAGGGTGGAATTGGCAGCATAGTTGCCCGTGGTCAAGGCCAAGTTCATGAGAAATAGGGCGCGAGTATAGCCATCCAGGTTGGCTTGCCCCTGGGTGTTGTTCTGGTTCGTGGACGCTACGTTTAGGCCGCCGGCAGCCAGGCCGTTCAATTCCGTGCTGGCCACCGTGATGGCGCTGGCCTGATAAACCCATTTGCGCGTAATGGCCATTGGCCCCTCTCCTCTCAGGCAGTCCGCGTAATGCCAAACTGCGCACTGTTGACATCGCTAATCGTCCAGGCCAGGGACGTGGCCGGGTTCACGGTGGACAGGTCGGGATAGCCCAGGTAGCTGGCGCCCAGGGAGCTGGTGGCCCCGAAGTAATTGGTCGTGCCGATCCGGTACACGGCCTGGCCGCTGACCACGCCGCCGGCGTCGTTTTTCATCATCGGGCAGACCATGACGCCGGCGACCGTGCCCGTCGTGGTGGCGATGGCGGGATAGGTGTAGGTGTCCACGTTGCCGATTCCGGCAACGGGCGTATACACGTAGGTCGTATCGTCGTCGGGTGTGGCTTCGTTGACCTGCTGGTAGTTTTGCGCATTGATGGTCGAGCCGCCGCGGGTGAATTGCGCCATGGCCCCGACGCCGTTGGGATAGATGGTCTGAACGCGCTGATCGCCCATCAGGGTGCCGTCGGAGCGGATGTAAAGGTCGTCGATGATAATATTGCCGCCGGCGCCCATCGAGCCCAAGCACACGAGGTTCGTCCAGTTATTGCCGGAGTTATTGGTGTTGACGCCCGTGATGTTGAGCCAATTGGCACCGGCGACATTGACCTTGATGCTGCCGGTCGAGCTATTGATGGTAACGCTCGTCTCGATGTAGTACCAGGCCCCGGCCGACAGCACCTGCGCGCTGGTTCCCAACAACGTGCCGAAGGTCGAGCCCTTGTAGCAGGAGATCGTGCCGTTGGCATTGACGACGATGCTGACCTGAATGGTGGTGCCATCGACCCAGGTAGTCAGGCCGACGCTGGAGCTAATGACGCCCGTGGTCTGGTAGCGGGCGCCGACCGTGCGCGTCACCTGGTTGCCGCCCTTGGGTGCTAGGCCGGGCGCTCCCGAGCTGGTCAGGATGGCCTGGCCGCCATAGGCCCCCGCGACGTTGCTAACGTTATTGGCCGAGGTCTGCACGGTCGAGCCGACACCCGTGTAGACGGCAGTGAAATAGCGCACGATCTGCGTCGCCAAGTAATCGTCAAAGCCATCCCAATACTCGAGCGCCACGCGTTCTTCCCTTGAGCCCGAAGTCGGCGAATCGGCTCAAGTCTACTCAGGCAGGCAGATTCCGTCCACATCAAGCTGGTCGAGTTTGATGTCCCAGGCCGCTTGTTGGATTAGCCGATAGAGACTATCCCGCTTGGGCGTGACCAGCCCGACCGTGGCCAGGGCATCGAGCCAGTCGTCCGCGCTCTGCGCGTTCTTGTCCGCCTGCAAGAAGTCTAAAAGCTGCTGCCAGCGTAGCTTGTCGAAGTGCGCCACCAGGCCGCCCTCGCGGCGGACATGGGCCTTCCAGTCGTTGGTATGTTTCTGGATGGGCAAGCAGGACTCATCGCGCGTGAAGGACTGCCCACAGACGCAGACGACCAGGCTGCGACCTTTCACGACATAAAAGGCTAAGCCTTGCTTGGCTCTGGCTTCTTTCCGGCTCCGCGCATGGTGCTGGCGCAGATGCTCGACCAGGGCGTCCCAGTTGGCAAAAGCCTGCGGGCAGAAGCAGCATTTTTCCGGGTTAAAGGCAGTCATAGATTTCCTCATAGTTGGGCCGGCGACCGGCCAGCAGAACCAATTCATCGCGGGCTCGTGTGGCCCCGACATACCAGACGCGGCGCTCTTCATTGCCGCCTTCGTCACTGAGCAGATGGCGGCGAATGGTCTCATTGATCCGTGTCAAGAGGACGACTTTATCCGCCTGGAGCCCCTTGGAGCCATGAATGGTAGACACCTGCACCGGCGGATTGGCGACAACCGCTGTTCCCCAGCGCTTTTGCGCTTGGTACGCCTCCGCGGTCTCCTGCTTGATAACGCCCGTCTCGGGGCGCGCCCAAGCTCCCGTCGCGATCCGAGTCACCAAGGCTGGTGTGCAGCCGTGGGCCACGGCGCTGGCCAGGCAGCAATCTTTCACCTCGAGAACGGATTCGGCCCGCTTATAAAACTGCTTGGTGCCACGGTCCAGCCATTGCGCAGGAATGCCGTGGACGATGCGGCGGAACGCCTCGCCGTCGATGCTTTTGCCTTCTTGGAGATTCGCCAGGGCCTGGGCCAGCTTGAGGGTCGTTAACAGGGGCCAGCGCGCACCCGTTTTGACCGAGCGCCAGGGAATACGCTCGTCCGTTAAGCGGCCGTGAATCTCCTTGAGCTGCGCATTGGTCCTGGCCATAATCAGCGTTGATTTGGCAGCGTCATCGACATGCTCACAAAGGCTCTCTTCGTGGTCATCTTTGATCGTGCCGCCCGGACAGCGTGCCTCAACAGCCAGCTGGCGCAGCTCCTTGGTTAGATCGTCCGAGCGCAAAATCAGCTCCAAACCCAAATCAATGATGGCGCGGGCGCAGCGCCATGTCTTATAAAGGTATTCTTCGTGCGCCACCGGCCAAGTCATGAAGGAATTGGGGTTCGCTCCGCCAAAGCCATAAATCCCTTGTTCACGGTCGCCAAACAAATAGAGCCAGTAACAGCCGTCGCTAAGGCGGCGTGCGGCCTTATCCAATAAGGGCGAGGTGTCCTGGGCTTCGTCGAAAATCCACACTGGCACGGGCGGGATTTCGCCCTGCGGGTCGGTCTTGTCGGGACCTTCTGCCGTCATCGCCAGGCCGGCATAGCGCAGCAGAATATCACTAAAGTCGAGACGGTCGTCACGCTTCTTGGCCCATTCGTAATCGCGGATGACCTGAAGGACCTCATCGTAATCCGGAAAGTCCCAGGCTCCCTTGATAAGCTGGCTCTGCGCTTCTTCGTAAACGGGTAACAGGGGGCAGAGCCGATTGCGGGCCACGTCCCAGAGCGTCAAGGCGAGCCGTGTTGGCCCTTTCCCTTTCCAGGCGCTGACCCAGAGATCGTCTTCCTCTTCATCGTGAACGACATCCAAGTCGCGGTCGTGCAGAGCGTCGCGCAGCCAGTCGAGATCGAAATTGACGATACAGCCCCTAGGAAGGCGCAGGAGACGCGCACAGGCCGAATGGATAGTACGGAACCATCCTTCGCGTTCGAGCGATTCTAGGGGCACGCCAAACGTTTCACAGGCCCGCTGCGCGGCTTCGCGGCGGGCGGCCCGGGTAAAACTGCAAAAGCCGACCTCCTGGAGGGAGAAGCCGCGATCGCGTACCTTGGCGATAATATCGATCGCCCGCGTCGTCTTCCCTGCTCCCGGAATGCCAATAATTCGCGCTGCCTGAGTCATCCGTCCTCCTCGTGCAAAAAGCCCGACAAGATACTAATTTGGTATAAAAAGTGTGCGCGGTGTGCGCCGCGCGTGCGCGCTTTTTTGGCCTCCGCGCACACCAGCTATACTATATACAGCAAGGACTTATGGCGACTGTGTGCGCGTGTGCGCGCTTTTCAATTTCATTTTTCATTTCAAAAAAATGTTGTTGACCACGCGCACACGCGCACACTTTTAACGTAAGTCGAATTGCAGTAAAGAGATGCCGGTGTGCGCGTCGGCAAAAATCGCGCGCACACTCGCGCACACCGCGCACACCTTACGATGAGTCTGAGCTTTCGACATCTGAACAGTCGTCCAGATCGTCCGTTGGCTCAGAAGGTGCCGGATCGAGGTCATGATGGGGTAAATGATCGAGAAGCGTGGCTTGCAAGTTGGCGAAGTCCACGGCGGTTGCCGTCCATAAACGGACGCGCTTATCCTTGGGTCCATGCACTTGAACTTGCATGCCCACGGATTCCATTGCTTCCACAAGCTCTTTCTTGTCGAAAACATCGGGATGTTCTAGTCCTCGTTGCAATAGCCAAGTGAGCTTCACCGTTATTCTACCATCCGGCAGCCGTAAAGGCGAGCCCGGTCCAAAGCGAAATTTACCATTTTCATCGACGCGGATGTCATGGGCACTGCGCAGCTTCTCCCAGAGAAATTCCAAAACCGCATGCGGTCGCCGTGTGTCGGCCGGTGCCACCTGATGGTCAGCGCGGTCGAGTAGACGTTGCAGAATCCGGGCCCAGCCGTGAATCTTGTCGGGCAAGCGCACGTCCGCCTGAGCCAACGCCTGATCGCGCAGTCCGGTCCAGACCGCTAACTGCTTCACGGTTAACCGGATAAACCCGCCCTGGGTTTGGACCTTGGGCTGCGCCGACCAGTACGGAGCGCGCAACAGATACTCCGGCGGCACGCTCTCAATCACGATCAGTTTCCACGGCTTCATTTTCGTCGCGGCGCTGGCGTTGGTCGCCGCCGGCGGTTCTTCGGGCGTGCCAAACGACACGTCGATGTCCCGGTGCGCCTCCTCGGCCAACAACTTCGGATCGGTTGTAACGCGATTCTTTTTGGCCGCTTCTACCACAAGATCGATCTCATCGCCCTGGAGGTCCCAAGCCTTATCGACGGAGCGCCGGGCCACCTTCTGACGCAAATCCTCCCAAGCCGTCGCATCGTTCACGTCCTTGATGTCCTCGGCTTGCTCGATGGCGAAGCGCTCGGCCGCCGACAGGCCGATGTCGAAGCCGTAGCCCTTCTCGGCCAGCTGCTTGGCCGCCGCCCGGAAGTTGCCGTCATGCTCCAGGAGCGCGTAGGCAGCGAACTTCGAGTAACACTGATGGTCCCGACCGTCGGCGATCCCTAAAGGTTCGGCGTTGGTCGAAAACACACAGAGTAGATCACCGGCCTTGTCACTTATACAGTAGCCCACCGTGGCACTGATGCCTTTGTCCTTGCCGGGCCGGCGCAGGTAGAGGACGTTGCCCCGGCTCCGGGCCACGACCCAGCCGTGCGGCCCGAGAATGTCGAGCCAGTCCCCGCGGCGGTTAAAAACATCGCCCGGGCGGTCTACATCACTAGCACAGCGGTCGCGGCCCACATAATCTTCCGTCCGCTGCGGCTCGGTGTTGTCAAGCGCCCGCGCGCAGGACAACAGGACCGCCACCTGATCGGCGGACAGGACCGGCGTTTCCTCCAGAAAAGGACCGCCGACGTGGACGTATTTGCGACCGGATTCATGGCATTTTTCCGGACAGCCCGGCGCCAGGCAATAACCGCCCTCGCCCTTGACCTCGATGGCCGTTGTCTTGTTTTTATCGCCTGTCCGTTTGTCCGCTTCAAGGGCAGACAGCTTGGCCAATTTCTGCGTGCTGACAGTCTCGGGCGCTCGAAAATAAAAATGCTTGCCGGGCTGGCCGGATTTGCCGGGCGTCAACACCTGCGGTAATTGGTCAATGAGTCCGGGGCATTCGGTCTCCACTAGCTCGCACCACAGGGCGGCGAAGTCCGGATATTCAATATCCATTATGGCCAGCTTACCACTGGCCGTGCCGGCGACAACGGCAATGCCCACGCCATTGGGGCTAAACCAGCTGTGTAACTCCTGCCGGCTCGGTAACCGCGTCTTCAAGAAGTCCCAGGCCGTCAAGGCCGGTGCCTTCGAGCCGTCGCAGCGGATGGGCAAGACGCTGAGCCCTCCCTGGACGTATTCCAAAGCAGCCCGGTAGACAGGAACGATCTCCGCGTTCGTCATGATCGCCTCTGCGTCGCCAGAGAAGGCGGCGAGGAAAAAGCAAGGCCGTTTGTAGTCCCCGTTGGCCGTCCACCTTGCCCGATCGAGAAAGCAAGAGGACACGGGGACCACAAACGGCCCCAGAAAGCGCACGTTGAGCGTCGATCTTCGTGTTGCTGCCCCCGCGCTGTTCCGGCCAAAGAGACAGGGCGGAGGATTCTTCTACTTCTTTTCTTCCTTGCGGTCAAGATCGGAGTCGTCGGGAGCAAAACCCATCCACGGGTCGTTGTTGATCTCGCGGAGCAGCTGCTCCGCTTTTTGCAACAACTTGCCATCGATCAGAGTCGCCGTATGAACCTGGCCCTGGTTCTCGACCTGGACCGTGCGCTTTACTAAATCAATGATGATCCGGCTCATGGTGCATCTCCTCTCTAGGTAACACGCGGACCCGTGGTGCGGCTAAACACCACACATGCCGTCTACACAAGCTCCACCATTTGCATCGAACAAATCGGGTTCCTTCTTCTTGCGCCGCTCTAGCTCCGCCAAGCGTGCGAAGTCGATTACCTCCAGGGGCAAGCACGAACGGTGCAGATACATTTTTTGCTCCATTTTGCGATTCACGACATTGCCAGGCATACGCAAGGCTTTGTCGATCTGGACAGCGCGCTGCCAGCCCTCGGGATCGGTGCGCTGTAAATGTTCCCATTCGATGGCGGAGCGATAGGGGCAAAACGTGCAGGCCGAGCGCGGCACTTCATGCGGCACGCGCTTGCCGAGGAACCGTTGGCACATGGCGCGCGTCCAGCCCCTTTCGGCCAAGGGGAAAGCCGGTCGTGCCCAGGGATGTGTTTGGAAATTCTCCTTGACACGCCGGATACGACGCGGCTCATCGTCGGACAACCCGAAAAGCTGCACAACCGAAATGTCCTGAGGGAAACGCTGGCGCGGTTTCAGGCCCAGGATTTCTTGGCGGATCGCCTTCTCGATCATCTCGATCTTGTATTCCTTGGTGCATTGCCGCCTCACTTGGCCATAGTTGCATCCCGCCGCCGGCTCGCCTTGGCGCTCGATATGGTCTGTATCCGAAGTGTAAGCAGGAACGGAGACAAACCGCTGTCCTCTGGCATACATGCCACGGGACAAATTGTCGCCCAAAGAGACCTTGCGCCCGGTGCGGATAATGCGCGTGCCGCCCTGGGCCTCTAGCCACGCTAGATGATCGTAAACCGCCTTGGGTTCTTCCTGCGTGTCGGCAAATATCCAGGCTTCGCACGGTTCGATCTTGCCTTCCTTCTCCAGTAAGTAGAGGGTCGTGCTTTGCACGCCGGCCCCCAGATTGCCAATGCGGATGATCCGACTCATAGCGCATCTCCGGTGCGGATGTAGCGCCGGATGACCCGGCGCACCTTGTTGAGGATCGGCTTGCCGGCCAGGACCAGCTGGCGGCAGAAGCCTGAAAACAGATGGACGTCAACGGTATGCTTCACCAGATCATGGCCGCCCTGGCGCAATAGCCAGGTCATGACCTCCCTGTCGTCCAGGGCATTGGCCACCAGCCGGTAATGGCTTATCTGCGCTGCGGTCAACTCCACGCCTTCGACCGTGACGGTCTTCTGGCCCGCTTGATCGAGCTGGCGTAATAGCTCCTCCTCGGCACGACGCAGGGACGTGTTGGCAACCGTCAAGGCTGCCCTGGCGGCCTGCTGGTCCTTCTGGCAGCGCAGGAACGATTGCGCTGCCAGCAGGACTTCTGGTGGACAAGCGGGTCTCCGGCCAAACAGGGCGTCCAGAGACCGTCTTTTCGTGGTCATGGGCTGACACTTTCCTCTTCCTCTTCTTCGACCATTGGCCGCAGGCGAATCTCGTTCATCTTAGCTATGAATTGGTCGCGCAGGTCGGTCAGGCGCTCGGCCACGTCCAGGTCTTTGTCCGAGTCCGCCAGGGCGCGGACTAGCTGGGGATCGAGCGTGCAATACTGGACGCCGTTGGGATCGCTGCCGCCCTGGGCCTTTAAGCGGAACTTGGTCCAGGCGATCTCATAATACTTGAAGCGTGCTTCGAGCATGCCGAGATAGCCCTGTTGAAAGCGTGTGCCCAGGAGGACACGCAGACTTGACGGCGGTGCCTGGAGGGCGGCCACCGGCAGCGGCTTGAAGGCCGTGTTGGCCAAAAACAGCCAGGTAAACGTGCCGCAGGCCGGGCTGCGGCCGTCGCGGCCGGTGCCGAATTGCGCCATCGGGCAAATCTCGCAGCGCTCGGCCTGCTTTTCAATGGACGAATCATGGGGGACGATCATGTCCTGGGAACAGCAATCCGGGGGCTGCCCCTTGGCGCCCGGCATGGGCGGCTTCTTGTAGTAGCGGCGGGTGCGGAAGTAATAGATCGGAAAACCGCAGACCTCCTCCACCTGCTCGCCGGTCGGCAGGATGAATTTCGCCTCCCGATGGTTGATTTTGATAAAAGCCAATTTCTGCGGGCTCTCGCGCGGTCCGGACACGCGCTTGTCGAATAGCTCGGCGGCTTTCGAGTAGCGGCTCTGCACTTCCAGGCTGGACACTTCCTGGATGTTGGCGTCGTCTTTGGCATCGGCCATGATCGTCTCCTTGCGTAGGGGTTAAAAAATGAGTTCGGGTCGAGTCAGCATCATCTCTTGCAAGTCTTGTTTGCGTTCGAGCGCCAGGTCGATGCGCTCGTCAATGGTGTTCGTGGCGATGATCGGGATGATCGTGACCTTGTTTTTCTGACCAATCCGGTGCAAGCGGTCCTGCGATTGTAACCAGTCGGTCAGCGACCAGGTACGGGAGTAGTAGACCTCCGTATCGCAAACCTCCAGGCCGTTGATGCCGACGCCGCCGGTCGCCGCTGTGCCGATGAAGTATTGCGCTTGCCCCGTCGTGAAGCGCTCGATTTGCTCTTGGCGCTCTTGGGCCGACAGCACGCTCCCCGTCAACACGCTCACCGTGCGCGGCGGCAACATAGTCCGCAATTGTTCGGCGATCCAGTGGACTTCGGCAACAAAGGCACACCAGATAACCACTTGCTTGCCCTCCAGGTCTTCGAGGATCTCCCACAGCGCCTCCGCCTTGGCCTTCTCGGGCAAGGCATGCATGGCCCCCGTGTCGTCGGGAACGAAACCGCCCGTGATCTGGGCCAGCCGCAGTCCTTCCGTCAAGGCGTTCTTGACGGTCAGCTTGCCCTCGGCACGCAACGACCGGATGGTGGCCACCGCTTCCTTGCGGATGCCGTAATAGACGCGCGCCTGCTCGCCGTGCAGAGAGACATAGCGCGGGCTGATTACCTTATCGGGCAGATCGAGACATTCCGCCTTGGTCACGCGCGAGGTCACCGCGTTGATATAGCCGTGCAATTCTTCGACGTTGCGGTAGCCGCGAACGACGCGGATGTTCGAGTCCGGCAAGGTGCCCATCAGGCAATAGCGGCTTTCAAAGTCGCCTTTGGTCTTGACGGGCAAGAGGTGCGGATCGAGGGCCGACAAGACGCCGAACCAGTCTTCCAGACCGTTGGGCGCCGGCGTCCCCGACAGGCCATAGACCCACTCGGCGCGCTCGGACAGAAAGCGGCACACCTTGGCGGTCTTGCTGGTGAAGCTCTTGAGCCGGTGAATCTCATCGAAAACCACGGTGCGAAAATGCAAGCTATTGAGATCCGTGCAATCGCGAATCTTCTCGTAGTTGACGATCAAGGGCGAATACGTCTCATGGAGTTTGACATCCTTGTCCAGGTAGCCGACGATCCCGGCATGCCGGTACAGCTGGTCCAGCCAACCCGGCATGACACTCTTGGGGCAGAGGATCAAGGCTGGCCCAAAGCAGCTAGTTAGACGGCAGGCGATGACGAAGGACTTGCCGGTGCCCATCTCATCGGCCAAGAGCCAGCGCCGGTAATTGAGCAAGGTTTCCAGGTTGCGACGCTGATGCGCGTACGGCTGGGTGCGGAAGTGCCAGTTGTCCACCGAGACCCCATCGCTCTCGATCCGGCGCAGCATTGATTGAGGCGATGGTCCCATTACAGCGCGCAATTCAGCGGGCAAGAACAGGGGCAGCAGCCCCAGCACGTCGCAGACCATGCACAGGACATCCCGGACCAGGGGAAACGACCAGGTTTTGTCCTCGGCATGCCAGAGCCGGCCGGGAATGGCCCGGAAGCGCTCGACCAGAACCGGCGCATAATGGGTTTTGACATGGACACGCTTGCCGCGCAGGCTTAGTTCTGTTTTCACTTAGAGCATATTCCTTATATAAGAGAGAGCGTCCTCAACGGAGGTTACCACGGCAACCAAGCCGCCGGCCCGCTCGATTTCTTCGTGGACACTGCGCTGGATAGCCGATAGCCGGCCGCTGGGCGTCTTGGCTTCCAGGAACACGACCACGCCGGGCAATAACACGAGCAAGTCGGGCAGGCCGCGCGTGAAGCGGTCGGCCAGCTTGACCACGAAGGCGCGCGGCCAGGTCGTCTTGATGGCCTGTTTGATGTTCTGGACCAGGGTGCGTTCTTTCAATTGTCACCGTGAAAGCGGCTGGTGATAAAGGCATGGTCCTCGGCCTGAAAGCCGATGGCGATACAGTCGATGGCGCACTGGCCCGGTGCCTCCAGGACAAAGCAAGCGCTGGTCGGCTCGTCGCGGACGACCACGCATTTGACCAGCAGCCCTTTCTCGCCGCGCAGGGAAATCTGGCTGCTGCTGCTGATCCGATAACCCACCGGACGACCGCACAAAATGGCCCAGATCATGCGCCATTTGACCCACAACGTTGTCATGGTCTCTCCTGAGAAGAGGCGCCGCAGCGGAAGGCGCTGCGGCGCCGGTGTGAAGCGTCCTTTTTGTGTCAGACAACCAAGGCCCTGGTCCTGCGCTGCCGCAGGAACAGTCCCAGGCCGCTGGCACCCAGCAGTGCCAGGGTGGCGCTTGCCGGTGCGGGCGTCGAGGTCGGTGGCGTACTAAAGGGCGTAATGAGCCCCGCCTCGGTGAACGGCGTGACATAAACCTTGCCGTCGGCACCGACGCCGTAGGCGATAACAAACGTGCCCACGGGCAAGTTGCCGAACAACTCCTGGTCGGTCTGTTTGGCAGCCAGGAGCGCTGGCACGTCAAAGATAAACAGACCAAACGAAGTCGCCGTGATGCCGTCATCCTTCAAGTCGGCACCGGACCAATTGACGAAGTTGTTCGAGGCATCCACGCCGGGCCCGGACAGACCCAGTTGGGCATAGGCTTCCTGCCCAGCACTCAAGGTCGCATCGGCCTGGCCGGCTTTGTCCGACAAGAGCGGTCCAACCGACGTGCCGTTGACCTTGAGAATGTCGGCGCTTGTCGTCGTGGTGTTGGGGATGCCCAGGATCAGAAACCAATTCAGACCGATGGTGCCGGCACCACCGGAATTTTGCAGCACATTGACCACACCGTTATCCGCTAGTTGCACCGGGTCCAGGGTGTTGCCTGGACCGATCTGCAACGTGGCTGGATCGATGGGTCCGGCCTGAGCCCAGGAGGCCCAGGCCAAAATCAAGAAACACGCGAGCTTCTTCATTGAAAACCCCTTCGTTCGTGGTAAAAGAAAACAACACACGCTCCACACGTCACTTCGTATCTTCTTCGGGAAACGGCCGCTGCGGCGGTCCCTTGTCCTGGGGTCCCACGACGCGGCGGCCTGGAATGGGCAGCCCCAGGTCTTTCAAGACGCCCGGCGGAAAGCACCACAGATAAAAGGCGTTGGACGGATCGACCAGCCTGGACTCGGCCGGATACAGCTCCACCGCTTCCCATTCCGGACCCACCAAGTCATTCTTGATCTGCTGGTATTCGCGCCAGTCATGCCGGGCGTCGTTGGCCCGGGCGTAGATGCCGATACAGGCATAGGCACCGCCCCAGCCCAGAGGCGCGCCCGTGTCATAGCGACGCAAGCTGCCGAAGTAGAGGTCGTTTTCCCATTCGTAAAACGGCGGCATGCCGGGCACTATCGTCGGCTTGTCCTCCACGACCGCCTTGCTCAGCCGCCGCGACGGCTTCTCCCGGTGCGTGCCCAGGCGGCCGTCATCGGTGCAAATGCGTTGCTCCTTTAGCACAGGCGCGCCTCCTTCACTTGCTGGGCGTAGACGGTATTAACCCACTCCTCAGCGCTGCGGATTTGCGGATCTGTTTGGCGGTTGAGCCCGAGTCGGACGCGTTCCTTGATCCAGGCTTCAACCGCCTTGCAGGCCGCCCGGTCGCGGCCCAGCAGCACGAAAATCCATTCGTCGTCCTCGGCCTTATTCAAACAGCTGGCCCGGTCGGCCATTTCGTCCTGTTTCCTCATGCATCGATCTCCACACTGGGGATGTAAACGGGCACCTGCTTGGCGTCGCCAACCACACCGGCCAGGACGCGAACCCTGTGACAATCTTCCTGGCTCGGCCAGCCGTCGCCGACCTGGCCATCGGTCAGAATAATCACGACATCGGGACGCAGCTTCATGGCTGCCTGGAACCCCGGGCGCATGTCCGTGCCGCCGCCGCCCTTGTTCAAGCGCGTCAGGTCCCGTTGATTGCTGACAGGGGTGATGGCCTGCGCCTGAGCATCGCAGGCCACGCCCCAGAGGTTGCCGCCGGCTGCCTGGACCAGGCCCAGGACCTCGGAGAGGGCCGCGTCCAAACGGCTGCGCTCGCCGTGGCTACAACCCATCGATCCCGACGTATCGAGAACGACCGCGACCTTGGGAATGGGCTGGTGTAGCGCCGGTGCAATCGGCCAGCCGGCCCGGCCGGCGCTATGGAGCGTCCGCCGTCCCGTCCGCCGCCAGGTGAAATCGCACGCTCCCGCCGTCGTGGCCAGGGCGCGCCGGCACAGACCGGCCAGGCGCCGGCGCCAGTCGATCTTGGGCGGCGTCAAGGCGGCCTTGGCCCAGGCTTGCAGGCCGGCGGGAACCAGGCCGCGACAGCGCGTTTTTAAGTGGTCGAGGGTGTCCAGCGCTGTCCGGCGCAGGACGATTTGCTGCTCCAGCTCCGAGGCGGGATCGGGAAGAAAGGAAGGGGAGCCCGCCTCGTGCAAGGACGGGTCTCCCGCTTCCCCAGGAGTGTCTAGACCACGAGGTCCGACACCAGCGCCTGAATTTTCTTGCTCCCAGGCCGTCGGGTTGCCCACCGCACCGCCGCAGCTGCCGCCGCAGCCGGGCACGGCCGCGTGACCCTCATCGCACTGGGTTACCAGGTAATACTGTTCGGCACACAGGCCGTTGGCCATGCCGATATGCTCGGGCAACAGCGGTTGGCCGGGAAGCTTCCACTTCGCTTCGAGAACGTCATCGTTGATCTCGCGGTCACAGGCACGGTTCCACAGCTTCGGGTCGCGGCCGCCGCGGCGCTCGAAATGCCGCCGTAGGACATGGCTGATTTCGTGAAAGACCACGCCAGCCACGCCGTCATGCGCGACCTGATGCGGGTCCTCCAGCGCATTCATCTTTGCTTGCCAGGACTCGTCGTGCCAGCGCAGCACGGTCACTGGATCGTAATAGAGCCGCCAGCCTTCGTCAACCGCCATCGTACCCAGGCCGGGCGCGGGATGGGGACGCAAGGCGAAGAGGACGTGCGACAGGTACGGATGGCGACGATGAACCGCCATCCGCGCCGCCGCCACGATGTCCGCTGCCGTCAAAGTCATTCGTCAACCTCCTTCGTTTCATAGCGCACGGGGACAATAACCGCGTTTTGCCAGCCGTCGCGTTTAAACCGTTTCTGTTGGCGTAACGCATCCGCCTCAGCACGATACAGACGGCTGGTGTAGGGCCGCTCGGCGGTTCCCTCACCTTCGCCGTCCTCGTCCCAGCACACGACCAGCCAAGCAACATGCGTCATCGCGCCTTCTTTATTCCTGATCGCGAGCGCTGGCGATCTGCTCGCCCAGCGCCATGATTTCTTCTTGGCTCGTCAAGGGCGCATTGTGCCAACTGCGGCACACGCGCCGCTGCGTGTGGCTTTGGCTCTGTCCCGCCATTGGCCTATAAGGCGAAAGCAAGAGCTGGGTAAACGTCAAAGGGCCCGTCAGGTCGCGATATTTGCGCCAAATAAAGCGCCCGTCCTTGCGCTGGTAAGGCCGGTATTCGCGGACCACAAAACACACCCCAAACGCCTGGCTCCTTATGGTGATGCCGTCCCGAGCGATCTGGCAGCCCAGCCCCAGCTTGCGCAGGTAGTCAACTTTGGGTAGCACGGAGCGCCTCCCGCCGGGCCAGAGCCTTGTCGATCTCGGGCAACAGCGCCCGCAGCATTTCCGGGCGCGGCGTCTCGTCAAACCAATTAAGCAAGTAGCGCACGCCCGCCGCTTCGCCCAGGGCTATATCAATCGCGTAGCAAGCCTTGGCGAAATACTCCTCCACGTCCACGACCTTGGTTAAGCCTTCGCCTTTCCAGCCGCAGTAGCCGATCAGGCAAGCCGCCTCGACCGGCCAGTCCTGCACGCACTGAAGGGGCGGCGGTGTCGAGGTTGCACCTTGAATGAGCGTCGGATCGTCGCCGGCCACGCCCTGGCGCAAAGCGGCCAGGGCGCTGTCCGACAGTTGGGGCACCAGCGCTTTGTGGAAGACGCGCTGCCAGGATTCCTTGTACAAGCTCATATCAATCCCCTCCTCGGCCATAACGTTGCTCGCAGCTGCCGTCTTCGGACAGCAAGCCTTCTTCGATGCCCAGGTTGGCGTAACCGTCAATCCATTGACGCCAGGTTTCGCCGCCCTTCTTGGCCATTTCTTTGATGTTGGCAATATCTCGCCGCGACAAGCGCACCTTGACGATGATCGTAGCGCGTTCGATGCCGTCTTCGCTCATGGTGTACTTCATACTGTCACCAAGCCTTTCTGCTGTTTCTGCTGGTCGCGCCAGGCCAGGGCAAAGGATAACTCCGAACGCAGGACATATTCCAGGCCGTCCAGCGCGTCCTGGACGTCACCCGTGATCGTGAAACCCAGGGTGCATTGTTGGGCAGCCAGCAACTCGCGCCGCCCCTTGTTGAGGACGGCGCGCCACTTCTTGTAATGCGCCTCGGCCTGGTCGGGATCAAATTGCGCTGCCTCGGCCAGCGCCTCTTCGATGGTGCCGCATTTCTCGTTCACCGCCTTGGCGACCGTGCCGATGTGGCGGCGCAGCTCGGCGCGGGCCAGGTCCAGGATTTTCTCCTGGTCCTTCTCGGCAAACTCGACCAGATGCACCGTGGCACCCTGCTGGCGCAAGGTGTCAATGTCGTCACTGGGCACCAAGTGCTGGGGGAAGACCCAGCACGACAGATTGATGCGGAACCCCCATTTGCGGAACTTAGCCGAGGGGTTGGCGATTTTCAAAGAATCGGCGATGTCATAGACACAAAGGACACTACGCATGGTCACACTCCTGTAAGGCGAAAGATCAAGAAGGGATGTCGCAACAACGGTAATGTTTGAGCTGGCCGTCTTCCAGATCCACGACCAGCTCGCCCGTGCGGCCACACGCGGCGCAGGTCGCCGCGCCCCGCGCAGTGGCGTCCTTCTCGCGGCCGACAAAGCGGGCCATGCTGCCCAGGGTCATCGGCCCGCCGGAAAGCCGGCCGCTCTGGCGGTAGGTCTTCACGATTTGCACCTGGCTCGCAGCGACCCAGAAGTCGATGAACTTGCCCTGAGCATCCGGCAGCGTCACGCAGCGGATGCGCTGGCCGTCCTTGGTGACATTGCTCAAAAAATACGTGCGGCCCTTGTAGGTGCCCTTGCCGGTCAGATAGATTTTGTCGGCATTCTGACCCGCCTCGGGAGCGGCGGTTGCCGGCAACACGCACAAGGTGCGGGCCAGCGCATGTACCTTCTCTGCCTGGTCGATCGGAAACCACCAGGCCCGCTCCTTGCCGTCCCAGCGGCCGCCGGCCTGCTTGATCTGCTCCTTGACGGCGAAGGTTTGGCCCAACAGATAGACGCGCTCGCCCCGAGGCTCGATCGTGATACTCATGGCTTACTCCCGGAACAGAGGAATGAATTGTGACAACAACTCGACGACGCGTTTGCCCTCCGCTTCGGGCATGGCCTTGGGCCGGCGCTGGCGGTCCACGAGAATCTGCGCCGACAGGAGAACAACGTCTTTACCCAGCTTCATGGCCAGGGCGCGGTCGAGAACGCACCAGCCTTTCTGCCAGCGCTCGACCCGCGCTTTCTCCGTCAGCTTCTTGCCGTTGACCGTGGCCAGGGCCGCCTCGGCCACGGCGTAGAGAATGGCGAATGTCCGATCGGGACGATGCGGATCGTGTTGAAAGAGCGTCGGGTCCTTGAGCAGCTCCTCGGGGTCGGGCAGATCGTTGTGCTTCAACCACACCAGCCACGAGCCGCCGGGGTTGTCCTCTGTGCCTTCCAGGGCGATGGCGGGACCCAGGCAACCCTGGGCCAGCATGGGGTAGAGGTCCTCGCGCTGCGCGGCACGGCACGAAGCGAGCAAACGCAAGGCGGCTTCCCAGCTCCGCGGAGTTGCGAATGCCGGCGGGGTTCGCCCGAGGACCTTTTGCACCTCCTCATGCAAACAGGCGGGGTGAGAGCGAATGAAGGCGGCTCCCAGCGCTTTGGCCGCGCCCCACTCCTTCTCCCACCCCTCCAGGTCCAGACGCAGAGCCAGGCCGCTGTCCGGCTGTCCCATGAGCCAGGACACCCAATTCTGGGCGCTGGGGCAGGGCCAGGATAGATGCACAAAGCGGTTGGCCAGGGCCGGGGACAGGTCCCAGCCGCCGGCGGCCTGATCGACCGGATTGGCGGCGGCACAGCGCTTGATATGACCGGGCAGGCGCTGGCCGGCGATAACGCCGTCCAGGGCCAGGCCCATGATGGCCGGCTGCAAGGCCGGCGGCGTGGACGACACCTCGTCCAGGAAGATAAGGCCCGGCTTGGCGGAACCTTGCAGCCGGGCTGCCCAGTCGGGCAAGGGGTAATGGAGGACGGAACGATCCTCGGAAGGGATCGGCACCACGCCCAAGGCACCTTCGCCGCGCTCGGCGGGACGGAGAATCTCCACGTCCCAATCCAGCGCCGCGGCTAGGGACTGGGTGATGGTGGTCTTGCCGATGCCGAAGTCGCCCCAGATAAGGGGCGGCAGGCAGCCCGGCGTTTGCAGGCACAAAGTCAAGGCTTCGGTGTACACGGTGGTCTCACTCCTGGGAATTAGGCTGACTGGTTCTTGATGAGGTCGCAGGCAAAGGCATAGCCGCATCGCAGAGTACAGAACAGGTTCTCACGACCATAGCCGTACCACTCGATCCGCGTCGGCTCGAACTCCGGGCTGTGGTAGCGCTGCTGCGCGTCCTGGTAGGCCGGTTTGGTTTCCCGCCAGCCGATGGAGGGCCGCATGACCATGTTGCACTGGCGACAACGGCGTCGATCCGGAGGCAGATAGCCGGGAAGCGCCTGGAGGACGGACTCACTGGCCTGGCGGCGACTCATGATGGCTCCTTGTCTTTCAAGGCTTCGGTGTACAAGAGAAACACTCCTGGCGTTAAGCAGATCGAAACAATTTCGGTGCGGGCACAGCGTAAACGCCTCTGCGTAGGCGGCGCAGCTTACCCTGCCGCCGCAGGTGACACAGGACGTTGCTAATCAAGTGGCGCTTGCCGATGTCCAAAAGCGGCTTGTAGTGGGCCGGCTTTGTTGACCTCCAATGCCGGATCAGCCGCCGCGCTGCCGTAGCGGCTTGGGCAGCAGGAATATGGCGGCCGATAATACCCTGGAGCTGCGCCGCGGTCACTTCGCCGCGGTGCAGGCATTCGGCCAGAACCAGCGCTGCGAGGTTCATACAGCCTCCTCGCGCGGCACGATGAGAACGTGTGGCCCGCACAGCTTGGCCAGCAACCGGCACACGTCGGCGGCCAGCTCATCGAGCTTGGCGCGGTCGCTTTTCTGGGTTGGTAGGAGGACTTCCTTGATGCGCTGCTCTTCCAGCAGGCCGCGCGTTTCCTTGAGGAGGCGGTCCAGCTTCTCGCGCGGCAATGGATAGCGCGGCCGGATGGTGCCGGCCTTGGTCTGGGCCCGCCGCGTCTGGGCCCGTTCGGAGGACTCGAATTCGCCAATGGACGCTAGCTTGCTCGCGTGCGTTTTGGCCCGGCGCACGCTCTTGGCGAGCGCGTCGATATCGCTGGTCGAAGCGCCCGTCTCCACAACCGCCGTGACGGCCTTGGCGTAGATGTCGTCGCCCAGATGGGCGAGAGGGGCCAGCCGAATTAGCACGTCGTCGGCGGGCAGGCGCTTGACCTTCTGCTCGCGCAAGCGATCCTTGTTGTCCTCAAGGGCCGCCAGCCGATGCATGGTGCGCTCGCTAACCCCAAATTCCGCACCGGCCTGCTGGCAGGTAAAGCCGTACTTGCGGACAAAGGTCAAGGCATGGGCCTGCGCTTCGGCCGGCGTCAGCGGCTTACCGTTCAAACGGATGTTGGCCGTCCAAGCAATCCGGTTGAGGACTTGCTCGTCGCGCGTTTCGATCAGGTAGGCGTCGAGAAACAAGCGTCCTCTCCATTGACCATCCGGCTGACACGCCTGGCGGCGCTGGTTGCCGTCGAGAATGATGAATTTGCCCTTGCCCTGGCGATAGACGATGAGAGGCGGACTCTCTTCGCCGGCCTTATACCGCGCCTGGTAGAAAGCCACTCTGTCGGGATCGATGGCCAACTCCAGCCGCGCCTGGTTGGCCAGCGATTTCTGATTATCGATGGCCGCTAGCTCCAGGTTGGGCAGGTAGGTCCAGGGTACGCCCTGGCTGGACAAAAACTGTTCGTAGGCTGCGTTCTTCATGGTCACTCCTGTAAAAGTAGGTGAGGCGTTGGGCGCCGCCCCGGCGTAGGTGGTTAAAGAACTCGATCTCGATAGCTGCTGCGGAGGTTGCGGACTCGCACTTTTTTCAGATAACGGCCTATCATCCCGGTTAATGTGTGATATTCACGATCCGTCAAGGCTTCGCCCCGAAATAGAGGCGGCGAATCATACGCCGGCCTATGCCCGTCGCAGACATAGATACGCAAATCTTGAATGATTATGTTCTTTCGCATGATTCAGACTCCTTGTTGGCCGAGATGTTGGTCGCCTTCACCCCTCTATTTATAATAAGACAATGGTCCTATTCTGTCAAGAGAAAAAAAGGCGAAAATTCTGGCTACGGCAGCGCGTGCCGCTGGCTGGGGCGGACAAAGTGCAGCGCCGCCTGGTAGGGCACGAGAAGGGTGTTTTTGCCGACCCGCTTGCAGGGCAGATAGCCCTGCTCGATCCACCAGTTGACCAGCTGGCGGCGGACGCCGTGTAGTGCCGCTACCTCGGGCACGGTCAGGTAGTCTTTCTTGTTTATCATGGTTTTATTTTAAGACCAGCGTAGCAAAATGCAAGTTAACAGGATGATGCCGGCCACGGCGGCGGGCAGCCACAGTCCCAAGACCAGGAAGCGCGTGAACGATTTTTTGTCTTCCTGGGCCATGAATTCTTGCAGCTCGGGCGTGATCTCCACCCAGGTATAAGGACCCGCCTGGATATAACGGTTGGGTTTTCGCTCACGCATAACGTACTCCTAGGGGCAGGTGGGACATTTGTGCTGGAAGTCCTGGATCAAGGTGGTGGCATGCTGCGGGAACGGCGATGCTTCGATAAACACGACTTCAACGGCTAGGTCCTGTCCGGGCACGATCGTACCCGCATACTCGGCACCTTTGGCCAGGATCACGGGTTCGTCTAAGGGCGCTGCCAGCACCTTCAGGAGGGCTTCGGGCGTGTCCTCACCAAAAGGCACGATCCAGTCCACGAAAGCAAAGGAGGCCAGCATTTGCACACGATCGCGCAAGGGCAAGATCGTGGCGCCCGGACGCTGCCTGGCTGCCGAGCTGTCGTCATTGATGCCCACCACGAGAACATCGCCGCGCTTGCGCGCCTGCTCCAAAAACCAGGCATGGCCGGCGTGCGGCAGGCGGAAAACGCCGTTGGTAAAAATCACCTGCCTGCCGCGCAGGCTGTCGGCCAATGACGGCAGCGCCTGGCGTTCGAGCCACTTGCCCCCTATGGGGTCATAGTCCTTGACGATCTCATAGTGAGAGGGCGGCCTGGCGTCCAGGTGTTGCACATAAACGCGGCCGGCGTGGTGCGCGAAGCGGGCGGCGTCCCGGCCGCCCAGGCCATGTAGCAGGCCCAGACACAGATGGGCCAAGAAGCAGTCGCCGGCACCGACATGGTTGCGACAGGGCACGCCAGCCAGGGCCTCATCCACACAGCGAAAGACACGAAAGGGCTCTTGGGTCTCAAGGGTCTGGAGCCAAGGGGGGCTGGCGCCGTAGGTGGTGACGCGCGGCCAGGCGTAGCGCTTGAAACTGGACTCGTGCTGGGAAAAGTAGTCCTCATTGGTCTTCAGGAGCGCGCCTGCAAACGCCTCCGGCGGCCGTTTGGGATCGGCAATCACCAGGATGTCCCGGTGCCGGGCTATGCGGATGATGTTTTCCGCTAGGCGCTCATCCACAAACCCTTTCATGTAGTCCACCAACAGAATGGCATTCCAGGGCAACTCGCGCACGGCTTTCACGGTCAGGCTGCGAATTTCTTCCAGCTCGCTGGGGGCCAGGTCATAGTCGGGAGCCTCGCTGTCGGCGCGAAACAGGAGTTTTCCCGCCGCCGTGCGGTAGCGCCTTTTCACGGGCATGGCCTTGACTTCAAAGGCTAGCTCCTGATCGACGCTCTTGCCGTAGCGCTTGAGAGCCTGCGCCAGCTGACGCGAGAGCGGCCCCAAGAGCGTCGCCCGGCTGTGCCAATTCTCGAATTGGCGGGCCACATTGGCGGCGCCGCCGGGCAACGAATGATGGCCCAAGGTTTTCCCGGTTGGGCATAGGTCGGGACACGAAAAGGGCGCGGTTTCCACCCAGTCGTCGAGCAGGGTATCGCCGACCACGGCGATGCGCTGGGGCTGGTCCCGATCACGAGCGTAGAGTGAGGCGAAATCCATAAACCGTGTTTCCTTCCTTATAGAGGATCAGCTCGTCCTGTTCTTTTTCCAGACGGCGCACGCGCTCACAGAGCGGATGGCGCGGGCGGTTGCGGCGCGGCAAGACGCCGCCGCAGACCTGACAGCGCTTACGTCGTGTTCGCGGATTGGCCAAGGGTATCCTCCTCGCTGTGAGCCCGCAAGCTTACCTGCCACGTTTTCGTGACGCGCCGTCCCTGGAAATACAAAACGGGCGCGCTCCAGTTGTCCACGCGCAAGACATAATCCTCGGTAGGGTCGGCGATGTCTTGGCCGTCAACTTGAAGCGCAAAGTCGCAATTCATGAGCGCCTCTTGGTCCACAAAACCGCGTTGCGCATCCGGCCCAGGCCGTCCACGTCGCATTCCTCCCAGGTGGCGCGGTCCAGGATTTCATGACCAGCTAGGCGCACGGCTTCGAGCAGGCGCGTCTCGCTGACATAAACATGATGGTAATGGGTGCCGTTGTCATGATCCTGGCCCGCCACCTGAACATCGAAGGCGCCGTAACGCCCGTTCATGAGGACGTGAGCCAGGATGTCGTTCCACTCGTCCAGGGAAAAATGCTTCATGAAGGCGAAGGCCAGGGCACAATCCGCCGTCGGCAACACCGCCGAGTCGCGCACATCGCCCTTGTGGAAATTGAGCCACGGCGCCTCCAGTCCCGAGATGTGCGGATCGACCGTGAGGTCGTAAAGCTTCTGCGACTTTTCGATGCCGTCGTAAATGAGCTGGGGGTTGGCCTTGGCCCAGGCGAAGGCCAGCCGGCCCGAGCCCGAGCCGAATTCCACCGCGCTCTTGAGAGCGGCTGCCTCGAAGCGCGGCTGGATAAAGGCCAGCTGTTTCTCGGCCGCGTTCGAGGTGATCCAGTTGATATGCTCTACGAGCGCATTGTCGTCGTGGTCGAACCAGGCGCTGACATCGGCGAAGCCCATTAGCAATCTCCTCGGTTTTTACAGTGGCCACACGGCAGGCGGTCACTACTCGCACGCCAGGCGTCGCGACAGGAATGAGCGGCAGCCGACTGCCAGATGTCGGCCAACGTTTGCCGCTTGGCGTTGGCCAGGCCCCAGTCCTCTTCGCCGACACAGCACAAGGTCGTCGTGCCATCGGCCTGGACCGATAACAAATAATCGGGCATGGAGCAACCCCTGGCCAACGAGCGCGGCGTGGCCACGCGGTCGATAAGCACTTGCGGATGCTGCTCCCAGGCTCCCGTCGGAATATGGCCGCGCACGGGCGGCGACTTGGGCCAGGTCTGCGGCTGCTTGAAATGCAAGCGGCTGTGCGGCACGCGTTCGAGGACCGGCAGGAAGGTGCCCGCTAGGCGGCCGGCCTGACTGGCGCCCTGGTCATCGCAAACCAGCAGGACCTCCACCTGCCGGCAACGCGGCCCGGAGGCCAGAAAATCGAGAGCCTGATCCTGGGCCTTCTTCTTGGTTTTGATGGGCACGCCCTGGTGCAAGGCCAGAATGAAATTTAAATTGGTCAGCTGGCGCAGCCAGGCAATCCGGGCTGTATCCAGCGTCAGGCAATTGGTCGAGAGCCGCAACGGCAGTCCCAGGCCATGCCCCAGTGTCAACAGGGCCCGGAAATGGGGATGGAGCGTGGCCTCGCCGACGCCGTGGAGAGTTACCAAGGGCACGGGATCGAACTGAGCCGCTTGCTCTAAGAGCGTAACGGCCAACTCCGTGTCCATGAGCTGCTTGCCGACCTCGCGCTGGCGCCAGGTACAGTACGCGCACGCGATATTGCAGACGCCGGCCAGCTCGATTTGCAATTCCGTCAAAGGTGGTGGCATGCCAGGTCTGACTCTCGTTGATACAGAAGCGCCCAGCCGCCGCCCAGGTAGAAGGCGGCCCAGAGCGGCTCTTGATGCAAAAATTTCTCCACGGCTTCGGTAACGCCGTTGTGATGCCGGTCGAACAATTCCTTGTCCCAGCGCGGCGCCAGATCATGGACCAGGATTTTACCGTGTGGCACCATGTGGGGCACGGCATTCTCCAGCTCGGCGATACAGCCCTCATAGCGGTGGTCGGCATCGGCGTAGAGAAAACCGATCGGGCCAAAATCATGGGCGAAGTTGCGCAACAGCGCCGGATCGGCGGTATCGCCGTGGCAGTAGGTAATGTCGTTAAGGTTCAAGCGTCCGGCGCGGTCGTGGAGCGCCCGCAGGGCCTCGTCGTCCTGGTCGATGGTCAACAGGCGCCGTATCGTGTCCCCACTCAGATGCCGCCCCCACCACAAGGCCAAGGTGCCGATCCCCAGACAGCTGCCGCATTCGACGATATGGCCGGGCGCCAGCCAGGCAAAGGAGGCCAGGGTCGCCATGTAGCCCAGGTAGCCCGGCCCGGTCGCCCCGGGATAAGGCGTCAGGTGGCGGCGTGCATCCTGGTGTCTCTCGGCGTCCGCCAACCACTGTTGTAACAAGGCTTCGAGCATTGTTGGCCGGCTCCTTAAAATTGAAAACCATGCTCGCTCTTGACGGCGGCGCGCCAGGCATGATGATGGTGCGTCGTATAGTACATGGTTTCGTGCTTGAACAGGTAGCAGGCGGCGTGATGGTCCTGGATCAAGTGCCGCATATAGCCCTCGATATGAACATGGTTGTAGAGGGTCGCCGAGTCCCAGTAGTTGATGAGGGCGCTGGGCCGGCAGCCGAAAAATTGCGTGTTGAGTCCGGGCGGCTCGCTGTACCACCACTCGCCGGCATAATCATGCTCCTCTTCCAGGGCGAGGAACATTTCCCGGAGGATACCGCGGCGGGGCACCACGTCCTCGGCGGTGTGGATGAGATAAGGAAAATCCAAATTGCAGGCCGTCTCCAGGGCAATGCGAATACACTGGGCAGCGCCCGATTGATGGCCGGGGTTTTCGGGAATGCCGACGATGGCCCGGGTCCGCTTGAAGACTTGCCACAGGACATCACGCTCGCGCGAGGTCGGTGTGTTTTCGATGGACAGAATGCCCGGCCAGCCGGTGCAAGCGACGATCAAGGGCCAGTCCACCAGCGCCTGGAGCATGGTGACTTGGTTGAGAAGCCACTGGGCATGGTCTTCGCCGGAGATGCCAACATCCATCTTGGTATGGCAGGCGCAGTAAGAAATGGACACCAAGGGCGTAGCCATTATAGTTCTCCGAACAGCGGCCGGGTTTCTTCGCTACAGCGCTTTAAGGCCAAGGCGATCTGGCTCTCGCGCAAGTCGCAGCCCAGCGCCCGCCGGCCGTGACGAACGGCAACAGCCAGGGTCGTGCCCGAGCCGCAGAAGGGATCGAGGACCAGGCCGTCGGGCGGGCAAAAGGAACGGATGAAAAATTCGCACAGCTTCTCCGGATAGGGCGCTTCGTTCTCATGGGCGACGCGGGCGCCGATATGACCGCCGCCTACTCGCGCTTTGACAATAATACAGTTGCCCGGATTGGCCAGCTTGGGCATGGGCGCCCCGCGCTTCCTCTTCGTCTTGCCACTTGCATCTTTCGCGCCGACGCGCATCGGGCCTTGCTTCTTCCGGCCGTCTTGCTTGCGGCCGCCAATCCCCTGACCGCCACGGCTAGCCGTATTCCACGGGTCATCCAGCATGTCTTCCACACTGCCGTCGAGCAAGCTCTGTTCGCCCCGGCTGGCCGTGTCCGGCGGCTCGCCCGCCCATCTGTCCCGGCGCGATTTGGCGCCATGGCCGACGCGGGCGTTACTCCGCTGTCCATCCACGGTGCGGTTGCTCATCTCGCCGCCGACCTGGGCATAGACGGGCGCGTGACCCATGACCGTATTGTCCGCCCACGGCAGCCAGCCCTCTTTCTTAAAGGCCAGGATGTACTCCCAGTCGTTGCGGAGCCATTGCTTGCCGCCCGAGCCGGGAATGCCCGTGCCGCCCTCGTCCTCATCGACCTTCCACCAGATACACGGCCGCCACTGCTGGCCGCCCTGCTTCCACCACTCCCAGGCTAGCCCCTCGCAGCAGGGCCAATAATTCAGCTCACGCTGCACACCGGCCACAGCCCACAGGACCAGCCCCTTGCTGACGCGCGTGGCCGCCTTGGTTACCTGGAGCATCCAGTCCACCCAGTCCTGGCAACCGTACACGGCGTCGATCCCGTAGGTGCGGGCATCGGCATAGGGAGGACTACCCAGGATGAGATCGACGGAATTTTCTTCCAAGCTATCCAGAAAGGCAATGCAGTCCGCAGCCTGAGCCGTGTACATCATCGAAAATATCCCAAGGGTGTTAGGGGTTGGTGCCGCCAGCGGCCGCGCACGCGGCTGCCCCAGTGCCAGTGCATGTCGCGCCAGCCCAATTTCCAGTAGGCGGCTTCGGGACCGACGCCGGCCTCATAGGGGCATTGCTCGATGGCCTCGCCGCGCCAGCGCGCATCGCAGCCCTCATTAAAACAACGGGCCACCAGCTCGAAAACATTGTGTGCTTCCGCCATGTTTATTTTAGGACGATGGTGCTATCTTGTCAAGCCAGCCGCGCTCGTGCATTTGCGCGACGATGCTGCTAGGCGAACAGCGTTTGTAGATCAGGCCCAGGTAGCGGTCGGCGTAGGCGGGGTTAGTCCAGGCCGTGGCCATTCTTTCGTCAAAGGAAATCAATCGTTTGCCGTGAATGCTGTCGCCGTCGGGCCGCCACCACATGCACACCTTGAGTCCCAGGTAATGGGCAAAAATGCCCAGGCCGCACTGGTAACTAACAAAGAGACGCGCCCGCTTAAGAAGCGCCATGGTCTCGCCGATCTCCAGTTGGCCCAGGAAATCAAACCAGCGCCAGCCGGCGTTCTTGACCGCCTCCTTGACATAGCGGTCGTAGTACGAACGGTCATAGGCCGCACCGACCAAAGCGATGCGCAGGCCGCGCTCCTGGAACAGCTGGCCCAATTCGAGCCATTGCTTGGGCTCCCAGATAAAGCCGCGCCCGTGCCCCTCGTCCACGTTGCCCTCCTCGGGACCCAAGTAAAAAGCAACGAAGTCGCCCAGAGAACGACCCAGGAGATCGCCCTTGTCCGTGTTGTCCCAGGAGAAATCATTGACAACGGACCAGTCAACTGGAACCTCCGGCAGCCACGTCTCCAGGCGCTCGCCTTTTTCCAGGACGGCGTTGGGAATCAGGAAATGGTAGCCCGAGCGCTCGCCGTCGGGCCAGTAGCGGTAGCGGCCCTTTTCGTCATTGCGCTCATAGTCCCGCTCTGAGCGCAACACGGGCACATCGAGAAGGGTAGCCGAATGGATGAACGGGAAGCGCTTGAGAAAGGGCTCGGCGCGATGGTCCAATTCGCGGGCGGGATTGCCGGACAGGATGAGATCAATGGGCCCGTCCTGGGCCACGCCTTTGATTTTGTGCAGGACCCAGAGAGCATCGCCGATGCCATTGGGGATGACGAAAATCCGTTTGCCCGGACGCAAGATCGGCATTTGGCCGCCCAGGACCCTGGCCAGCCAATCCGTGGCCGTGTCGGTCAGGCCGAAGTCGCCGCCGTATTCCACATACTGATAGTGCTTGAGGAAGAAGTCGGCAATCGGCAAGCGCTCGGCCGGCGGGATGGTCCGCCAGTTATGCGGCAGTAAGTGGGTGGTATTGGGAGCGGGATCGTGAAATTGCACGGGGTGATGCTCGCGCCAGACGATCAGGGTCGGCGTGTCGGTGGCGCTGGCGCACTTGCCCGGGCCCGAATCGATGCCCACATAGGCTTCGGCCATCGCAATCATGGCCGTGATGACGCCGGCATCGCCGGAACCCCAGCCGCCCCAGACATCCTCCTTGCCCGGGCGCGGGCAAAAGATGGTCTTGTCGTCGGGCACCGGGCTGCGGCCGTCCCAGTCGAGGACAATGGGCACGCGGCCCAACAAGAGCGCCTTCTGCGCCAGCGCTTGCCCCTGCCAGTGCTTCAGGTTCTTCTTCCAGGTCGAGGTATTGCCCTCGTAGTGGATGATGACCGCTTGGAATTTATCGGGCGCCGTCTCCTGGGCGCCCGTGGAGCGCAGGTAGTTGCGGGCCCGCTCCTTGGCGTCGTCGGTGGGATGCACCTCATAACGGCCCAGGCTGGGATCGTAGTCAATGCCGAAGACTTCCGTGAGGCAGTTGGTGATTTTGGAGTTGGGACGGTCCTCGTAGCGCGAGTAATTTTCATACCAGCCCAGGGGCACCGAGGTATCGAAGTGCTGGCTTGGCTCGGCTTCCTGATCGTGGTAGACGGCATGGCACAGGCCCAAGAGGGCCGAATGCTTGCCGCGCCCGCAGCGCACGGAAACTTCCCAGTCGGGGCGGTATTTGCGCAGATGCTTCAGGACGACGGAGAACTGAACGGTGTCCCCCAGACCGTGCGGGAAATGCAAGAGAAGTGTAACCATGATCGTACAAAAGCCCGGCAAACCGATTGCAAAGTTTGCCGGGCCGCACAGACACCTGAGAGGTATTGCGGTTTGACCCCCCAGGACACGACAATCCGCGCTCCACCGCGCGGCCGCCTAAAAGCGTAACAAACCCTCCCCGAGGGCAAAGGGAGACAGAGACCTCGGGGAGGGGTCTCACACTCGCGCACCGCCAGCCCACAAGACCGCAGTGCATCCTTCCGGCAGTCTAGCGAATTCGGTTGCGCCGGCCAGATTGAATAATGGTCGTGCCGGGCGCGAAGCCGCCGCCGCGCAGACGGTTGAAGCGTCCGCTCTGGACAATGAAGGGAGAACCGCCAAAACCAAAACCGCCGCCGCGGGCAAAACCGCCGCCGCCAAAGCCGCCGAAGCCCTGGCTGCGCACGAAGCCGCCGCCGCCAAAGCCAAAGCCGCCGAAGACCGGCAGCGTGCGGAAGCCGCCGCCGTAGCCAAAGCCGCCGAAGACCGGCAGCGTGCGGAAGCCGCCGCCGTAGCCAAAGCCGCCGAAGACCGGCAGCGTGCGGAAGCCGCCGCCGTAGCCACAACCGCCGCCCTGAAACGGCACGCCCAGGCTAAAGGGGATGTTCAGGCTCAGCTGGCCGGACAACTGGCCCAGGCCGCCAAAGCCAAAGCCTCCGGCGGCCTGGTTAAAGGCGAAGGCTGTCGCCGGATCGCACGCCTTCGCCTCGCCCCAGGCCATACCGGAGGCTACCACCACCAAGCCAGCCACTAAAAAGCGCTTCATGGTATCTCCTTAGTTCACGAAAAAGATTTTCTTCTCTTCGGGTGTCAACGGATCACCATCCTTGGGCATGCGTTTCGTCTTATCCGGACTCATGATCCGTTCCCATACTTTGGCCTTGTCCGCCGTACTCAGCTGCGTATACTCGCGGACATCGAACTTACCCTCTTTCTTGTCCGGCCCGTGACACTTCAAACACTTGGCAGTGGCCAGGGCGGCAAAGTCCGGACTGATCGCTGGGCCTTGCTGAGATTGTTGCTGTCCCGGCGTCCTTTGTTCCTGGCCCACGCCAAAGGTCGTCGTCGAGGTCGTCGTCCGCGAGCCGGTGCCCTCGGCGGCCTTGAGTGCCTCGGCCGCCGCCTGGGCCTTGGCCAGAATTTCCGCCACACGGCTGCGGTTGTTGCCCTCCTGCGTGATGGCCGCCTGAAACTCTTGCGTGGCCTGCCCACCGAGACTCTGCGCATTCTGCGCCAGCCGTTGGGCCTGCTGGAAGAGGACATTGACATCGGAGCTGCCGTACACGTCCTTGATCGAATTCAGCGTGTAGCCGTATAAGGTCGAGCCGTTCGCGCCATACGTGCCCAGGTTGGCGTTCTGATTCACATAGTGAGGGGCAAAACCATAGCTCTGGCCATAGCCTTCAAGGCGAAAGTTGCCGGTCAGGCCGAGAGCGGAGATGGCCTGGTTGAAGGCCAGCGAGTCGGCGGCGTTCTTGCGGATTTCTCCCTCGACCTGATCGCGGGCCTGGGCCAGCTCAAGGAGCTGGCTTTTCCAATCGCCCCGACCATTGCTGTACGCTTGCTGCGCCTGCCAGGAACCATTGTACCAGCGATAATTACCCGCCGGGAAATACTGCCCATTAAAATATCCGGCATTATGGTAATGGTAGCCGCCATCGTAATAATTCGTGGTCTGGTAGAAGTATTGCGGCGTGTAGTAGGAATAAGTCGGTAGGGTCGGGTAATAGTTGAAATAGTTGTAGCTTGGCGTGTAGTAGCTCTGCTGGTAGCCGTAGCTCGGATAGTAGGTCGGCCGGTAATAGCTGTAACCGCCATAATAACCGCCCGCCTCGGCCGCCTGCTCTCCTGCTGACATCCAGGGCAGTACGAAAACCGAGGCGAGCGCGAGGAACCCGAACAAGCGTCTCATTTTTTGCCTCTCTTTGCAATTCGGGAAGCGCAGAAACTTTGTACGAACGACCAATCCGTGCGCGGAATCGGTATGCCTTTTTTCAGTGCCGCCACACGCGGGTCTTCGGGCAGGAAGCCGACCTGGGCCGGCTCGGGCGGCAACAGATCGCTGAGCTGCTCTGCCGAATTGCCGTTCAGCTCCACGCCCAGCTCGCGGAGCGCCTGCTCGGGCGTGACCTCGCCGTAGATATAGTCGCGCGTCATCTTGGTGACGGTGGACATGGCCGTCTTGACGATCTGCGCCTGGTCATCGCCCCAGGGGCCGGAGGCTTTCAGGACGGCCTGAGCGTAGTCGTCACGCGAGCGCTGCATGCCCTTCTTGAAGTCGCCCAGGTACAAGCCGGCCAGCCGGTTCAGGGCACCCACTTGGTCGTGAGAATGAAGGTCGGCAACAATGTCGAGACCGGGCAGCTGTTTTTCCCCCGAAAAACCTACCCGGTTCCCCAAGAGCTTTTTGACATCATTGCCGATCTGTTTCCAGCCATCACTGCCCTCGGCCTCGTGGCAAGCGATGCAACTCAGGGCACACTGGAGCCGCGGCGGGTGCGGCTCGGGCACGGTGCGATCACTGACGATGTTGGGGGCGGCTTCGTCGAGGAGCCGGCCCTGGCCATCGAAGATCGCGTAGGCATGCATGCCGTTGGCACTGACGAAAATGTCCTCGCGGGCCTGGTCCTTAAAAGTCAGCAGGTTCATGAGGGGATGCGTGCCGGTGTCGATGTCTTCCTGGCGGATGTCGTGAGTAATCGAACCAACGCCCATGATGTCCCAGGCACGACCACCAGGAGTATTGAAAAAATCAACGCGGCGCTGGCGGCCAGTAACTCCAGAGCGAAACAGGGCGGAGCGTTGGTCGGTCCCGAGACGATCGAAGAAGGCTTCACGGTTATCAATCCCGAAGTCGTGGAGAAATAAATCCTCATCCGTTGTGCCTTTCTCCTTCGACCGCTTGATGCCCCGGAATTCGTAGTACAGACCGCCCCAGATGGCGGTATAGGCGTTATCATCCTTGCGTACCGGATCTTTCTTGATCGTGTGCAGAACCACAGACATAAAGTAACGATCGAGCAGGATCGGCGCTTCGCTGTGGAGCAGCTCCTGAAGTTTGCCCAATTCCGGCACATAGTCCGGATTCAAACGAATAATGTCATCCTCGGCCTGGCCGGTGTCCTTGACCTGCTTCTGGTAGGTGGCGAAATCCACGTTGTCCTTGGTGACCAGAAGATTAAAGGTCGGGTCGTACTTCATGTATTCCCAGTATTTCAGCCAGTCCGCCACATCTGGATTAGGTACTGAAACAAGAGTACCAGGGAAAAAGCGAGCATAGCTCCGCACATCAACCCGCAGTAGAACCCCCGCCGGCGTCCCACCCGGTAGGCCCTTAACACGGCTAGGGGTAAGGACACGGGCGCGGACAGGGACCGCTCCTCGCGCGATGATGTTGAGCGCCAGATTCGCCGCCTTGAATTGTCCATCGGGGCACCATAGGTAGCGGATAAAAGGACGCTCGGCCGCTGGCAAGCTCAGCGCGTCGGCGACAGCCTGTTGTACGGCTTGGCGTTGACTCATGGCTGGCGGCGGACGTGGCGGTCCCATCGGTCCCTCGTCCGCCCTCCTCTCCTCTCTTGGCCCTGTCGCCCCCGGGTTCAAGGCTGTGGGCAAAGAGTTGGTCGAGGAGGGTGGATACAACCTCGATTCTCCTGGCACCACAGCCAGAAGCATGAAAATCACAGAAAAATAGCGGCGCATTATCCACCAAATGCGTCTTTTCGGGATTGATGATTTCAGATTGATGATTGATGATTTCAATCATCAATCATCAATCATCAATCTGCATTTAGAACAGTCCTCCAAGGCCACCGATGCCGCCGATCCCACCGATTCCTCCAATGCCGCCAATTCCGCCCAGACCGCCTGGATTGAGCAGGCCGCCAAAGCCGAACGGTCCACCCAGGGACAACAGCGGTAAGTCACTGCGGACCAGTTGTAAAAACAGGTCAGTTTGGGCCAGGATAATGGCCTGACTCAGGGTCAATTGGCCGGAGCCAATCCCTGCCTGGAGGAATTGCACAAACGAAGCGTCGAGTTGAAAAGGCGTTGCCGGTTGCGCCGCCGGGGCCGGCGGCGTACACTCATGCGCCCCGCCCGGTGCGAGGCGCAGCTCCAACTCTTCCAAGCGCATGATCCACCTTCATGGCATCCACCCTTTGGTTAGGAGAAAAAACGGTTTTGCTAAAGCGGCAACGATTCTAACGAAGGGGTCAAAGAACATGCAAGCCTAAATGTCCGAGAAATCGCCCAGGCCCCAGCGGACGATGGTGCGATTCAAGAGAGCCAGCCGGCAGCAAGCACAGGTGACGGCAGCCTCGTTTTGCTTATCCCAATGGTCGCGATGGACCACTTGCTCCTGACCGCACAAGGCGCGGACCAGGAGCGCATGATAGTGAAGACCGCTGGCTAGCTGCTGCTCGTAATAGTGAATCACGGAACCAGAAGAGGAACAAGAGTAGCCGCGCGCAGAGGAAGTCATTTTCGTCCCACGGCAACCAGGATCGGGTTGTCATGCTCGCTTTTGATCTCCTGAAGCATAAGGAGTTCCATGCCGTCAAAAAGCCACAGCCGGTACGCGTCCTCGCCAAAGCGGTAACAATCGATCGGATAGCGGTGCAAGGGAAAGCCAAAGGTCGGCGTGCTGACCCACAGATGGCCGCCCGTCTTCAAGACCTTTTTCATCTCCTCGACGACCAGCCACGGACGCACGCAATGCTCCAGGGTTTCCGTACAGATCACGGTATCGAAATGCCGGTAGGGAAAAAACTCGGTCAGCCGCTCGGCATTCAAAACCTGGTCACAACCGGCACCCGCCTCCAGATCAATCCCTAGATAGGTCTCGGCATGCTGCTGGAAGATGCTGCGCGGCGTGCCGTTGACATCACGGCTGCCCACTTCCAGAACCTTGCCCACCGGCACGTTGTGCCCGCGCAAGGTGTCGCCCAGGACTTGTAAAATTTGCGGGACCATGATTTCCTCTTACAAGGGCCAGTCCTTCAGCCAGCGGCAGAACAGCTCATAATCATGGGTCGTATCGTAGCGGCCCGGCACCGTGGCCCAGCGCTTGCCCTCGACCAGATAGCCCAGGTACTCCTCCAGCTCGCCAAACCGGGTGACCTGCTCATGATCCCAGGCTGCCGCCAACGGGGCCACGCGGCAGCCAAAGAAGTTGCAATTCCGACGCCGACCGGCCATGCGACCGCGCTCCACGTCCACATAGACGCAGCCGTCGGCGAGCTTCTGATTCATGGCCAGGAGCGCTGCCCGTTCCGTGGCCACATCCTCGCACAGGCTGATGAAATTTTGATAGCCCAAATGCCAGGCACAATCGAGGGCGTGACCAATGCAGGCGGCGGCGCCGATCTGCATGCCGGCCTCGGCCGGAAAGCCAATGAGGGCACGAACCTTGCCGAAAATCCGCCACATGATCTCACGCTCTGCCGACGGCGGAATGGCAATCAGGCCATGAAAGCCGGCGCAGGAGACGACGATCGGCCAGCCGGTCTGGACATGCAGCCGATCCACCGTTTTTTCGAGCCACTGGGCATGCAGCTCGCCGGGCAGCGTCTCGCCTGACGATTTGCGATGGGCCGCGTTGTAAAGGACGGTCACCAGGGTTGACATCAGATCAGAATCCCTTTTGCCTTGTAACCCAAGTGCAGTAAGCCTATCCGTTCGGTCTTACAGCGGCCGTGCTTGTAAGGGGCCAACGCCCGCCAACTGGTCCAGCTGTAATCGCCGCGGCTCAATTTGCGGACCTCGCCCACGAGCGTACCCTCTTCAAAAACTTGCAGGGTATCCTGGCGGCGACATAGTTCTAGCTTCATGCTTTCCTCTCAGGGTAAGGCGGTCAGGGTCTGCGCCACCTGTTGCAATTGCACCATCGTCGCCTCCAGGCTGGCCAGATCGCCCAGGAGCGTCGGCAGACTCGTAAAAAACTGATCCACTTCCTGGGGCGACATGGCGGGAGCGGCTAAGAGAAACGCCGTCGGCGCCAGGCTGGCTTGATTACTCAGGATGGTGGCGCTCAAGTCCAGGCGCAAGGCCAGGCCGGGGAAGCCCTGGAGGTACTGCACGAATTGCGTCGGTGTCACGGTAAAGCCGGCGTCGGGCAGCAGGCGCGGCTCGAATTCTTCTAGCGTTGGTTTCATGGTTGTCCTCAAGAAAGCGGCCCGCCCAACGAGGGCGGGCCTGACTTCACGCCCTGTCCGTAAAGATGGTGCAAACATCAGGGCGTGATTCCAACCGCCACCAGGCGGGCGTTGATGGCGTTGAGAGCGGCCTGCAAGGTGGCCTGGTCGAGGCCGTGCCAGGTGATACTGGCCTCGTGCGTGTCCTGGCCATCGCCGGCGTTGGTCTTGGTGGTCACGGTCAGGGACATGCTGCCCTGCGGCCGGCTGGCCCAGGTGGCGTCTTGCGTTAAGGCAGAGCGGTTGATTGAGATAATGTCATCCTGAAGACCGGCTAGATGGACCGACTGGTTCATCAATTCCATCTCGTCCTTGGAATGGAGCGTGTAGCTCTTGTTGATGCTGGCGCTGCCCGGTCCCTGGCCCTTGGCCTGGACCTTGAGTTGCGACGTGAAATTCTTGGCCATAGAGAATCTCCAATGTTTGGCTGAAAGCGGATAGCTTTGTCAGGCCGGCTTGACCGTGAAGCCGGTGGGGCCGCCGGCGGCCACCGTGAAGCCGCATTCGCCCGTGAAGGGGCCAAACGAGCCGTCGTTGGCGGTCATGGTGATGCTGACCGTGCCCGTGCCTTGCTTGTTGCCCTGAACCGTGAACGTGGTGGCGCCGGTCACGGTGGACGTGATCGCGCCGGAGCTGTCATCCGTGGTAGCAATGGTCGCCGTGGCCGAGACATCGAGGATGTCGCCGGCGGCGTTGGTGGCGTAGCAGATGTAGCCGTTGGGCGTGTTGGGATCGTTGGTGATCGTGAATTCCCCCACCGGCTCTTTGGGCTTCATGGCGCGGGTCGCCTTGAGCCCCTGCTTGACCTTGAGACGTAGTTTGCCTGCCATCGTTGCTCCTTGGTTAGGGATTGGGTTTAACGGTCATACCCACGGGCACGTCGTCCTGGGGATTGTTGACGACTTCCTGGATGAGTTTAACCGATTTGTCGAGACTTTCCAGCGCCACCACGCCGCGCTCCAGGAGACTGAGAAAGCGGCTCAGGAATTGCGGGTCCACAGCGGCCAGGACATCGCGGATTTGGCACACGGCTTTGATCTCGTCACGCGAATCCATGTTCACCTCGCTTGGCGTGGCACGAAGCGCATCTCATGCTCGACGGCGGGCTCCCTTGCCGGCTCGACGGCGGGCTCTTCGACCCGCATGGGGTTGCCCGTCCGCAATTGCCGCTCCTGGGCATCGTCCTCCCAACGCGGCCGGGGCGGCAACGGATAAGGCGGTGCCAGCAGCGGAACCCTGTCATCATAGGACGCCGGTGCGGGCGAGCGCAGAGCGCCCACAAGAAAGAAGCTGCCCAGGCAAAAAAACAAGCAGGCACCGAGCAACAGGCCAGCGGCGAGAAGGAGAAGAGGGGCGGCTTTCATGAGGCGGTTCCTTGTTGTTCCTAGGTGGAAAGGGTCTATTGCGGCAGCTCCACCTCGAAGTAAAGTCCGCACCAGGGGCATTCGTAGCAGGCGCAGTATTCGCCTAGTCCGTAGTCTTTGCCGCTCACATACTTGGCATCCGGATGTTGGCACGGCTTGCCCTTGTCGGGCGTCCACGGCGCGTCCTGGGTACAGACGTAAGGCTCTTTTCTGTCCATGCTACAGTCCTTGTCAAGCAAATAGAGTCGGTGGCGGTTGATTCTTGGTGAAAGTCCGACTGGATTGCAGGTGAAAACCAGCGGAGTCGCGACTTCATCCTGATTCAGAAGAACGTCCCCGGCGCAATGAGGGCGAAGCCGTATGCGGCTGCGTAGGCATCGCGACTTCATCCTGATTCAGAACAACGTCCCCGGCTCAGGGACGGAATGGGTGCAATCGTTCAAGAGCAAGGCGCTGTCGCGACTTCATCCTGATTCAGAACAACGTCCCCGGCCGCCTTCAAACTGACTTACAGGTGTCGCGACTTCATCCTGATTCAGAACAACATCCCCGGGTGATTTTGGTTTGGTTCACCGCGGTGAACCTATGGGTCGCGACTTCATCCTGATTCAGAACAACGTCCCCGGTCGGACACTTTATTTCCTATATGTCTAGTGAACATATGTCGCGACTTCATCCTGATTCAGAACAACGTCCCCGGCATCGCTTGCCGAGAGAAGGCTCTCGCGAATGCCGTGTGTCGCGACTTCATCCTGATTCAGAACAACGTCCCCGGGGCCGTCGGCG